>JAEEGF011236009.1_pt1 | contig 18241 bp, 14 predicted proteins | sample 9134171 | NCBI WGS metagenome assembly JAEEGF01 (sample SAMN16246542, study PRJNA631951) | gut metagenome | biome: gut microbiome; feature: rumen; material: AP-attached | host: Bos | place: Iran: Karaj | collected 2018-10
GTCTCCATAAAGACGATGTTCGGATTTGATTGTCTTGGCGGAGGGCAAGGGACTCGAACCCTCGAGGCCTTTCAGCCCTACTCGCTTTCCAGGCGAGCTCCTTAGCCACTCGGTCAATCCTCCGTGACAAGTTATGTGATACCTTGTTTAGTCCGCTCGAATAGTGTACAATAATCAAAACCAAATTGCAAGTGATTTTTCGTTTTGGCGGGATGAATTTCAAAGACCGCCCGCGCGCCGCGCAGAAAGGGAATAAATGAGATACAGATATCAGCAGCAGGGAGTTTGCAGCCAGCTCGTGGAATTCGATCTCGACGATCAGGGCGTCATCCATGACGTGGTGTTCTACGGAGGCTGCAACGGCAATCTCAAGGCCATCTCAAAGCTCGTTGAAGGCCGCAGGGCCGAGGATATAATACCCATCCTCAAAGGCAACACCTGCGGACCGAGAGCCACAAGCTGCGCGGACCAGTTCACGAAGGGTCTCGAAGCGGCTCTCGCTCAGAAAGCGGCAGAATAAGAGCTCTGCCGCTGAACGGCCCGCTTTACGCAGGAGCCGTTCAGTTCGGCACGTACATCTGTTTGTAGGGGTTCTTGCTGTCGGGCGTCACTACGGTGAACGGACCCGAGAGCACCTCGTCCATATCGATATCGAAGATGCTGCAGTATTCTGAAATGTACTGCTTCAGTTCTTCGATATCTTTTTCTTCCGCGGGTCTCGGCGTCACCTGCGGGGGGAAGATAACATCTTTGCAGTCGGAGCGCAGGAACATCTTTCCGCCGTGCATCCCGGTGCAGGGGAAGAAGCCCACGATCTTTTCTTCAGGCCGCAGCATGTTAAGCACCACGATAACGCCTCCCGCCTGGTATTCGCCGAGAAAGCTTCCGGCTTTCCCGCCTATCACCATGAGGGGGACTTTTTCTTTGTAAGCCTTCATGTGGATCCCCGCGCGGTAGCCGGCGTTCCCGCCGACGTAGATCTTTCCGCCGCGCATGGCGTACCCCGCGGCGTCTCCGATATTGCCGCGCACTATGATGGTGCCGGCGTTCATGGTGTCGCCTACGGCGTCCTGGGCGTTGCCCTCGACGTATATGGTGCTTCCGTTCAGATAGGCTCCGAGCGCGTTCCCCGGAACTCCGTGTATCTCGATATTCTTATCAGCCATTCCGGCCGCTATGAAGCGCTGGCCGCAGCAGCCTTCAATCACGCAGTCTTCCGCGCCGCGAAGGGCCTCGTTTATGGCCTTGTGATCCAGATCTTTTGCCTGTAGAATCATACTCAGACTTCACCTCCGAATAAATGCCTGCGGATGTCTTTTGGATACGCGGCTGTCGTTGCCGCCTTTATCATGAGCCCGAAATCGACGGAGGAGAGCGGCGTCCTTTCGCGTATCATCGAAGTGTAGATCCCGGCCCGCTCGTTGCGGCCTATCAGTACGTAGCCCTGCAGGCGGTCGTCCTTGATGTAGAAGCGTTTTACTGTGTTTTCGGTCTTTTCCTCGTACATCTCGCCCTCATAGGTCCCCGCGGTCATGGCGTGGAGCCCGAAGAAGCTGATCGAGTTCATGAGTATGCCCTTGTCGAACACTTCCGAGCCTCCGGCCATGTTAGCGCCTGCGGTGAAGCCCTGCATGGAAGCGTTCGGGAGTATGGCGAGCACCTTCTTCATGCCTGTGGTTATATCGGTGCATTCCGCGCAGTCTCCGGCCGCGTATACGTCCGGGATGGAAGTGCGCATGCTGTCGTCGACCACTATACCGCGGCCGACTTCACCGCCCGCGTCTTTTATCAGCGACGCGCTTGGTCTGACGCCGACGGCAAGAACGAGCACGTCGTAATCGAGCCGGAGCCCGTTTCTGGTCTGCGCGGTCTTCCCGCTGAAGACGCTCACGCTGTCGCTCATGATGAAACGCACGCCGTGGTCTTCGAGATGCTTCTGTAGTATTGCCGCGCATTCCGCGTCGAGCACGCTCGGCAGCAGGTGGTCGGCGAGGTCGCAGACCGTGACGCTCTTTACGCGTTCACATATCCCTTCCGCGCACTTAAGGCCTATCATCCCCGCGCCGATTATCAGCACATCTGAAGTTTCGTCTATGGCCTGCTCAAGCGCCAGGGCGTCGTCGAGGGCCATGAAGGAGAACTGCTCCGGCACTGTGTCAAGCCCCTCGAACGGAGGCAGGAAGGGGACGGACCCGGTCGCGACGCAGACAGCGTCGTAGGGAAGGGCGGTCCCGTCATCGAGTTCGACCCTGCGGGCGTCTTTATCGATGCACACCGCCTTGCGGCTGAACAGTACCGTGCAGCCCATGCGGTCATAATACTCAGGATCCCTGTAACGCATGCGCTCCAGGTCGGTCTTGTTCTCGAGATAATACGAGATGAGAGGCCTGCAGTAGACAGGGTGCCTCTCGGCGGAGACGACGGTGATCGCGCCTTCGGGGTCCCGGCTCCTGATGCCCTCTATGCAGCCCGCGGCGGCTATGCCGTTGCCTATTATCACGTAGTTTTTCATACCGCCTCACCCCGTTCCTCGTAGACTATGGCTTTGTTCGGGCAGCCCTTCACGCAGGCGGGCTCCCCGCAGGTGTTCCTCAGGCAGAGCTCGCATTTCTGCATTATACCGTCCTCGTTCGGAGCCAGAGCGCCGTAGGGGCAGACCATCACGCAGGTCAGACAGCCCACGCATTTGTTCTGGTCGACCCTGATAACCCCGTCTTCCTTTGACAGGGCACCGGCGATGCAGCTCTTTACGCAGATGGGATCCCTGCAGTGTCTGCATGAGACCGCGTAAGTGATGCCTTCGCGCTCCTCGATATGTATCCTCGGAAAGATGGGCTTGCCCTTTAGAGCGAGCACCATGTCGGAAAGACCCGAATTCGCGAAAGCGCAGTTGTATTCGCAGAGATGGCAGCCGAGGCACCATTCTTCATTCACATAGACCCGTTTCATATGATCACTCTCCCGCGTGAGAAATGCCCAGGATGTCGAGCTCTTTCTGGTTGAGACCGACCCCGCGCAGCATCAGCCTGTTGCCGCGAAGGGCTTCTATCGAGTTTATGCCCATGCCGCCCATGAGCTCCATTATCTCGTGGCGCCAGGCCGTCATGAGGTTGACCAGGCGCTCGCAGCCCGTATCGGGGTTGAGTCTCTTTACGAGATCGGGGCGCTGAGTAGCTATGCCCCAGTTGCAGCGTCCGGTCTGGCAGGTGCGGCAGAGATGGCAGCCGAGAGCGAGCAGGGCGGCGGTAGCGATGTAGCAGGCGTCGGCGCCGAGGGCGACGGCCTTGACGACGTCGGCGGCGCTGCGTATGGAGCCGGCGGCGACGAGAGACACGTTGTTCCTTATGCCTTCGTCCCTCAGCCTCTGGTCGACGGCAGCCAGCGCCAGCTCGATGGGGATGCCCACGTTGTCGCGTATGCGGGTCGGGGCGGCTCCCGTGCCTCCGCGGAACCCGTCTATCGATATGATGTCGGCTCCGCTCCTGGCTATGCCGCTCGCGATGGCGGCGATGTTATGCACCGCGGCGACCTTTACGATAACAGGTTTGCGGTAACCCGTGGCCTCTTTCAGAGAATAGACCAGCTGCCGCAGGTCTTCGATCGAATAGATGTCGTGATGCGGGGCAGGTGATATGGCGTCGGTGCCTTCCGGTATCATACGTGTGCGCGAGACGTCGCCTACGATCTTGGATCCCGGAAGGTGACCGCCTATGCCGGGCTTGGCTCCCTGGCCCATCTTTATCTCTATGGCCGCGCCTGTCTCGAGATAGTCTTCGTGCACGCCGAAGCGGCCGCTCGCGACCTGGACTATGGTGTTCGGCCCGTATTGATAGAAGTCTTCGTGAAGACCGCCCTCGCCGGTGTTGTACATTATCCCGAGCTCCCCCGCAGCCCGCGCCAGGGAGGCGTGGGCGTTGTAGCTTATGGATCCGTAGCTCATGGCCGAGAACATGACCGGCATGGAAAGACTGATCTGAGGAGGGAGATCGCAGATGATCTTCCCGTCAGCGCCGCGCTCTATCTTCGCGGGCTTTTTGCCGAGCGAGACACGGGTCTCCATAGGCTCGCGCAGGGGGTCTATCGACGGGTTGGTGACCTGCGACGCGTTGATGAGTATCTTGTCCCAGTACACCGGCAGAGGTTTGGGGTTGCCCATGGAAGACAGCAGCACGCCTCCGCTGGAAGCCTGCTTATATATCTCTTTTATCGTATCCTGCTGCCAGTTGGCGTTCTCTCTCAGGCTGCAATCGCTCTTTACGATCTTGAGCGCCCTTGTCGGGCAGAGCGACACGCAGCGCTGGCAGTCGACGCATTTGGACTCGTCGCTTATCATGATGCCGCGCTCGGGACTGAACGCGTGCACCTCGTTCGCGCACTGCCTTTCGCAGACACGGCAGGCTATGCAGCGGTCCTGGTTCCTTACCACTTCGAATTCCGGATAGATGAAGTCAATGCCCATCAAAAAGCACCTTCTTTCACATTTATGATCACAGGCTGGCCTCCGGCGGGAGCCCAGACGTTCTCTGCGTCAGGCTCCATGGCGCGTATGGCCGCCTCTTCGCTTGCTATGAATACGCGGTCGTCCTTTTCTCCTACGACCATGGAACGCAGCTTCAGCCTGTCGTTCAGGGCCATCAGGCCTCCGGTGAAGCCGAGGACTATGGAGAAGGGACCGGTGATCAGCAGGCTCGGGAATACTGTCCTCAGATAGGTGTGTCTTTTGCGGTCTTCCTCGTCTTTTTCATTGCTTATCGTGCTCCAGAACGGAGCCGCGATGACGTTCGCCGCCTCCTGGAGCGTGAGCCCCTGGACCCTGACGAGATAATCCATGATGTATGTAATGACCTCGGTATCGGTCTGCAGGGTGCATTTATAGCCGAACATCTCGATGAACCTGCGGTTGGCGTCGTACGAGGATATCTCGCCGTTGTGGACCACCGAAAAGTCGAGAAGGGTGAAGGGGTGGGCGCCTCCCCACCAGCCCGGTGTGTTGGTCGGGTATCTGCCGTGAGCCGTCCACGAGTAGCCCTCGTACTCGTCGAGCCTGTAGAACCTGCCTACGTCCTCGGGGAAGCCTACCGCCTTGAAGGTGCCCATGTTCTTTCCGCTGGAGAAGACGTAGGTGCCGTCTGTGCCTGTGTTGATCTTCATGACAACGCGCGCGACCAGTTCCTTCTCGTCCAGCTGCAGCTCCTTGAGCTTCGACTTCAGCGGATCCACGAAGTAGCGCCAGATTATCGGCTCGTCCGTTATCTCGGGCATCTTTCTGGTCGGTATGAGCTCGGCGTGGACTATCTCGAAGTATTCCTTAAGGAAGGCCTCGCAGTTTTTTCTCGCGGTGCGGTCGTTGAAAAACAGATGCAGAGCGTAGAAATCCTTATAGTCCGGGTAGATGCCGTAGCCCGCGAAGCCGCCGCCGAGCCCGTTGCTGCGCTCGTGCATCGGCTTCATCGCCTCGGTTATCATTTCTCCGGACATCTTTCTGCCGTCTTTTGATATCACGGCCGCTATGGCGCATCCTGAAGGAATGCGCACCTGTCCTTCTTTGTCCATATGTCTGGGTTCCTTTCAAAAACTGTAACTAACAGGTTATAAGCAGATGATCTCCTGAGATCTCATCGTACACTTTGCAGCTGCCCGCGCTCACGTCATAGACCCGGACGATGCCGGCCAGGGCTTCCGGAGCCTCGAATTCAGCGGTGACATCGGGGTATTTTTCAAGCTTTTCCGGCGCGTAGCGCAGGGTCTTTTCGTTGTTGAACACCGCCGTATAAAGGATCTCGGCTTCCACGAGGTCCTGGAAGATATGGCTTCCGTAGGACAGCTCCGGGTTGTAGCCGGCTTTCGATTCTTCGGTCTCGCAGATGATCTCGAAAGCGCTTATGTCCGAGAACGCGGTGGGGACCCCGAGCTCGGGCGAGGATGTGCCTATTCGCCCCGGCACTATCAGCATCATGTGCTTGTCCATGTCGCGGAAGTGCCAGTTTATCTGACCGATCAGCTTTGCCGCGCTGTTCTTGTCCTTGTAGGGCATGTTGTAATACCGCACGGGGTCGACGTATACGATGATGTCGAGCTTTGAAGTCTTGGGCATGCCCATGGACGCGCCTTTGCTCTCAAGCAGTATGTCCTCTTCGGGTATGCCTGAAGGTATGGCCGTTCCGGCTCCGGCCTTCTGCAGCTGCAGCGGGCGGCACTGCAGGAGGTCTATCGAATACTCGCCGCTTTGCGACACGTTTATCGTGAACTCCGTGTCGACGGGGTATTCATATTCATCCTGTATGCGGCGGAGCATGCGCTTCATCTGCTCCATCAGCTGAGCGTTCTCCACAAGACCCTTGCAGGAGATGAACCTCACCGGCTGCCATCTTCCGGTCTCCTGGAGCCTGAACTCGGCTTCGTAGTCGTGTTCGAGCAGAAGGTCGCCAAGGTAGGGCGGTATCACCGGCTCTATCTTGTAGAACGGCAGCTTTTCGAGCGCGTGTCCGCTCATGTTTATGACCTCAGCCTTGCCCTGGGAGAACCTGTGCTTGTCGGCGGAAGACGAGTATGACGTCTTTGAGGGCATGTCGAGGTTGACTATGCGGGGGTAGGAGCCCTCCGTTCTGTCGACGGCCGAGGTTCCAAGGCCCATAACGAGGCGGAGCATGCCCGCCGAAGGATCGCTGTCCTTCATTACGCGGTAGGGGCTGTATGAATAGCCCACGCCCGCCGCGCAGGGCATATAGTATTGTCCGTAGTAGGAGCCCGAGACCCGCTGTATCAGCAGGGCCATCTGCTCGTCGCGCTTGTCGAGACCGCGCCTCTTGCGGTAGTCGAGGGCCGACATGCTCATTGAGCTCGCGTATACTATCTTGATGGCCTTCTCGAACTCGTCCAGGCGCTCTTCAAGGCTTCCTCTGTTGATGCAGAAGACCGATTCGTACTTGCCCGCGAAGGCGTTGCCGAAGCCGTCCTCGAGTATGCTGCTGGAACGTATGATGTACGGGTCCTGCCCGTAGTATTCGATTATCCGCACGAACTGTTCGCGCATCCCCGTTGAGAAGCCGCCTTTCATGAGCTTGTCCGCGAACTCTTCGGCAAGCGTGAAATAGCCCTCGTCGGTGCGCTGCTTTATGCGGAGGTCCCAGAGGCCGTTGTCCACGATATATGTGTAATAAACGTCGGAGCCTACATAGAACGAATCGTGAGGCTCAAGCACCTCGCTGATGTCGGGCTCGAGGTTGCGGATGATGGCCCTCGCGAGCAGCATCCCACAGGCTTTTCCGCCTATCATGCCCGTGCCTATCATGTGGTCTCTGACGGCGAAATAATCGTCCGGCGTGAAATGCTTCTTGACCATCTCGCGCATCTTCGCGTCGCGGGTCATCATGATGTTGCACATCCTGCCGCAGTCTTCGCTCATCTCGGCTCCGCTTTCGCTGAGCAGCTTAGTGCGGTTGAAGAACCTGTCCCAGGAATCGGAGTACTGTTCTTCCGCTGAGCGCTGCGCCTGACCGAGGGTATGATAGAACCTGCTCGATCTAACGCCGTCGAGTATGGGGCGGAAGTCTCCGCTTTCAGGTTCGTAGATGTGCGGCAGGAACATCGTCTCGGAGCTGCGGTTCCAGACCTTTTCGGGCCTGACGTAGACGTTTTTGCTGTCCGAATAGACGTCGATGAACAGCTGGGTCGTATCGAGTATCTTCTTTATGGCCTGCACTGAATGTCTGCCGCGCTTGATGGGGAAGAACGCGACGGTGTCAAGAATAAAGAGGAAGGGGCAGGTGACCCTGAAGAAGTTGCCCATCATGAGGTCGGTCGCCCATGCCGCCTGAAGCTCCGAGAGGCAGTCAAATACGTAGAAAGCGTCCTTGCCTTCTTTTTCTATGATGTTGTGTATGTCGACGGTGAAGGTCTCAAACCTGTGCGAGAGCGGGAGCCTTACGGTCTTGACCTCGGGACAGTCCTCGACCAGGGGCTCATGGCTGGCGAACCTGAAGTAGATGATATTGCGGCCGTCCTTCTTTGCCTGCTCCACGTACGGATCCATGAACAGCTTGAACTCCGAGAGCTCGGATACGCGCCAGACCACGTTGTCGCCCAGCCTGATGCTGTCGAAGGCCTCGTCCATTTCCGGTATACCGCTCTTTATCCTGTCAAAAGCCGCCATACTGATCACCAAATAAAAGAGGCGCTCCATCCGTGCGGATGAAACGCCTTTGTTTCTTATGTTAGAAAAATTACACCTTAAAGGCCGATATGTCAATACCGAAGATGCACAAAAAAAAGATGTTGACAGTTCCTGCTTAGCGGTGTATAACATCATGCATAAAGACAAGGGCGTCTTTAGGCTAGGGCCTGAAGGCGCTTTTTCTTTATATATCTGACTTTTGCATCAGTCAGTATGCGGGGCAAAGGCGCCTTTTCGTTTTTACGCGAAAGGTGTCTTTGTCTTTATTAGTTACAGTAAGAGATGAAGGAGAAAAAAGATGAGTACTGTTTCTGATTACTTTGGAAGTATGGTTTTCGATGACCGTGTGATGCGTTCGACCCTTTCGGCAGATGTTTACGCTTCGCTGCACAGGACTATAGATGAAGGAAGAGAGCTTGATATCAACGTCGCCAACGCGGTCGCTGCGGCCATGAAGGACTGGGCCGTAGCGCACGGAGCAACTCACTTTACCCACTGGTTCCAGCCGCTCACGGGCATCACCGCAGAAAAGCACGACAGCTTCATTTCTCCGTCGCCCGACGGCAGCGTGATAATGGAGTTCTCGGGCAAGGAGCTCATAAAGGGCGAGCCCGACGCTTCCTCCTTCCCGAGCGGAGGCCTGAGAGCGACCTTCGAGGCGCGCGGCTACACCGCCTGGGACCCGACCTCATACGCTTTCATAAAGGGCCGCACCCTTTGCATACCGACGGCGTTCTGCTCCTACGGCGGACACGCTCTCGACAAGAAGACCCCGCTGCTGAGGTCCATGGAAGCACTGAACAAGCAGGCCCTGAGGATACTGAGGCTATTCGGCAACGACAGCGTAAAGAGGGTGGTATCCTCCGTGGGCCCCGAGCAGGAGTACTTCCTCGTGACCAAGGAGATGTATGACAAGCGCATGGATCTGCGCTTCACCGGCCGCACACTGTTCGGCGCCAAGCCGCCCAAGGGCCAGGAGCTCGACGATCACTACTTCGGCGTCATCAAGCCAGGCGTGGCGGCGTTCATGGAAGACCTTAACGACGAGCTCTGGAAGCTCGGCATACTCGCCAAGACCGAACACAACGAGGTGGCTCCGGCTCAGCACGAGCTCGCTCCGATATACACGACCACAAACATCGCGACCGACCACAACCAGCTGACCATGGAGATAATGCAGAAGGTCGCGGCGAAGCACGGGCTGGTCTGCCTGCTTCATGAGAAGCCCTTCGCCGGAGTGAACGGCAGCGGCAAGCACAACAACTGGTCCATCGCTACCGACACCGGTCAGAACCTGCTCTCGCCGGGAGATACCCCCTACGAGAACGCCCAGTTCCTGCTCTTCCTCTGCGCAGTCATCAAGGCCGTCGACGACTATCAGGATCTGCTCAGGCTCTCCGTCGCGACCGCGGGCAACGATCACCGTCTCGGAGCGAACGAGGCTCCTCCGGCCGTCGTATCGATGTTCCTCGGCGACGAGCTCAACGCGGTACTCGAAGCTATAGAAAAAGACAAGCCGTATAAGGGCACCGAAAAGACCCAGATGAAGCTCGGCGTGGACGTGCTCCCGAAGTTCAACCGCGACACGACCGACCGCAACAGGACCTCGCCGTTCGCCTTCACAGGCAACAAGTTCGAGTTCCGTATGCTCGGTTCCTCGAACAGCATAGCCTGTGCGAACATCATGCTCAACAGCGCCGTGGCAGAGAGCCTCAGGATATACGCCGACAGGCTCGAAAAGGCCAAAGACTTCGAAGACGCGCTTCACAAGATGATAAAGAAGACCATAAAGGATCACAAGCGCATCATCTTCAACGGCAACGGCTACGACGACGCGTGGATCAAAGAGGCGACCGAAAAGCGCGGCCTCTCGAACTACCGCACGACCGCGGACTGCATGCCGCACGTGCTGGACAAGAAGAACACCGATATGCTCATCGGTCTCGGCGTGTTCAGCATGGATGAGATCCGTTCCAGACACGACATCATGCTCGAGAACTACTGCAAGAGCATTATCATAGAAGCCAACACCATGGCCGATATGGCAAGGACCCAGATAGCGCCGGCGATCGAAAGCTACGCTGCGGATGTGGCAAAGGCGGCATCGGCAAAGAAGGCCGTCGTTTCAGGGCTTTCGTGCAGCTATGAGAAGGGGGTCGTCAAAAAGCTCTCCGCTCTTATAGACGATATCGAAGAAAAGACTGACGAGCTTGAGGCTGCCGTAGCAAAAGTGCATGGCATCGCCGATATAGCGGAGGAGGCAGCCGCGATACGCGATACTGTGCTGCCGGTGATGACCGCTCTTCGCGAGCCCTGCGACGAGGCAGAGCTGCTCACCGCCAAGAGCTACTGGCCGTTCCCGACTTACGAAGACCTGCTGTTCGGGGTGAAATAAGATCAGGAGGATTGGAACGTATGACGGTTGAATTCTGGTTCCTGATCGGAGCAGCACTGGTCTTCTGGATGCAGGCCGGTTTCGCGATGGTGGAGACAGGCTTCACCAGAGCGAAGAACGCCGGAAACATAATAATGAAAAACCTGATGGACTTCTGCATCGGCACCGTTGTGTTCTCGATACTGGGATACTCGCTGATGATGGGGGAAGACAGCTTCTTCGGGCTTATAGGAAGACCCAACCTGGATCTTTTCACTCATTTCAAGGAGTTCATAGCGTCACCGGCTGACGGTTTCACGGACGCGAGCTACTTCGTGTTCAACCTTGTGTTCTGCGCCACTACCGCTACGATAGTTTCGGGAGCCATGGCGGAACGCACGAAGTTCTCCGCATACTGCGTTTATTCAGGAGTCATAAGCCTTCTGATCTACCCGATCGAGGCTCACTGGATCTGGGGAGGAGGATGGCTCTCCGGCCTGGGGTTCCACGATTACGCCGGCTCCTGCGCGATACATATGGTCGGAGGCATAGCGGCGCTTATAGGCGCAGTGCTTCTCGGCCCGCGCATCGGAAAATATGTGACCGACCGAAACGGCAAGGTAATCAAGATAAACGCGATCCCCGGACATTCGATACCGCTCGGCGCGCTGGGAGTATTCATACTCTGGCTTGGATGGTACGGCTTTAACGGAGCGGCAGCGACGACTGTTTCGGAGCTTTCTTCGATCTTTCTGACGACGACCATTGCTCCGGCTGTTGCCACCTGCACGACGATGATCTACACATGGGCGAAAAACGGGAAACCTGACGTATCGATGTGTCTCAACGCTTCGCTCGCGGGGCTTGTCGGCATAACCGCAGGCTGCGATGCTCTGGATGCTTTGGGCGCGTCGATCGTGGGAGTCGTATCCGGTATTCTGGTCGTAGTGGCCGTGGAGGTGCTTGATCTCAGGTTCCATGTAGACGACCCGGTCGGCGCCGTAGGAGTTCACTGCGTGAACGGAGTCTGGGGGACCATTGCCGTGGGCATTCTGGCGAACCCGAACGCTCCGGCGGGGCTGAATGGGCTGCTTTACACAGGCAGTTTTAGACAGCTCGGTCTGCAGCTGCTGGGCTTCGTGTCGGTAGCCGCGTGGGCCGCAGTCACCATGACGGTATTCTTCACGCTCCTTAAAAGAGCGGACTTCCTCAGGGCGAAACCGGAGGATGAACTATCGGGCCTTGATATAAGCGAGCACGGGCTTCCGAGCGCATACGCGGATTTTATGCCTGCGGTAGACAAATACGCGGAGTTTGGTACAGGCGACCACGTTGTCGCCGTAACAGGAACCGTTCCGGCAGCGGAAGCAGTTCCTGTAAAGAGGGAACCGTCATTCAGTTCTGACGGTCATAAGTTCACCAAGGTGGAGATAGTCTTCAAGGAAGAAAAGCTTTACGCTCTCAAGGACGCCATGAGCAAGCTCGGCATCACAGGTATGACCGTATCGCACGTAATGGGTTACGGTATGCAGAAGGGATATACCGAATTCTACCGCGGTGTCGCTGTCGAGACGGACCTTCGTCCAAAGGTCCAGGTGGACATCGTCGTATCAAAGATACCCGTGCGGGATGTCATCGAGACCGCAAAGAAGGTGCTGTATACAGGCCACATAGGCGACGGAAAGATATTCGTCTACGATGTCGAGAACGTTGTCAAGGTGCGTACGGGTGAAGAAGGCTATGACGCGCTTCAGGATGTTGAATAGAGGTTTAAGACTATGTGTTCGATAATAGGATATTGCGGAAGCATTCCCGACAGGGATGCGTTTGATATAGGGTTCGCGCGAACAAAATCGCGCGGGCCCGATGATACGAGAGTCATCGATACAGGCAAGGGCGTCCTGGGGTTCCACAGGCTCTCGATAATGGGCCTGACGCCTTCGGGCATGCAGCCCTTTGAGCTTGACGGCAGCTACGTCGTCTGCAACGGCGAGCTCTACGGCTTCGAAAAGCAGAGGGAAGAGCTGAAGAAAAAAGGGTACACCTTCGAGAGCGACAGCGACTGCGAGATAATCCTGCCTCTGTATTTTGAGTACGGCACGGACATGTTCGCGATGCTCGACGCGGAGTTCGTCTGCGTCATCTACGACGGGCGCACCGGAGAGTTCATCGCGGCGCGCGACCCGATCGGCATAAGACCGCTGTATTACGGCTACGACCGCGGCGGCACCATCATCTTCGCGAGCGAGGCGAAGAACCTTGTCGGGCTCACCGACAGGATAATGCCTTTCCCGCCGGGACATTACTACAAGGGCGGGGAGTTCGTGCGCTACTGCGAGATCGAGAAGCCTGAGACCGTGTGTCACGACGATCTTGAGACCGTCTGCGCGAACATCCGCGAAAAGCTCATTGCGGGCGTCAAGAAGCGCCTCATCGCTGACGCCAAAGTCGGGTTCCTGCTTTCGGGAGGCCTTGATTCTTCGCTGGTCTGCGCCATAGCGGCAAGGGAGAGCGGAGCGCCGGTCAGGACCTTTGCCATAGGCATGAGCGAGGACGCCATAGACCTCAAATACGCTAAACAGGTCGCCGATTTCATCGGAGCCGATCACACCGAAGTGTATATGACCCCCGACGAGGTCATCGCTACGCTTGACGGACTGATCGAGATGCTCGGCACCTACGATATCACCACGATACGGGCAAGCATGGGCATGTATCTGGTCTGCAAGGCCATACACGAGCAGACCGATATACGCGTCATCCTCACAGGCGAGATCTCGGACGAGCTCTTCGGCTACAAGTACACGGACTTCGCACCTTCCTCCGAGGAGTTCCAGAAAGAAGCCGAAAAGCGCATACGCGAGATACACATGTACGATGTGCTCCGCGCGGACCGCTGCATCTCCGTGAACTCGCTCGAGGCCCGTGTTCCCTTCGGGGACCTTGACTTCGTCAAATACGTGATGAGCATCGACCCCGAAAAGAAGATCAACACCTACGGCAAGGGCAAATATCTGCTCCGCCATGCGTTCGAGGATCTGGGCTATCTGCCCGACAGCATACTCTGGCGCGAAAAGGCTGCGTTCTCCGACGCCGTGGGCCATTCGATGGTCGATTATCTCAAGGAATACGCCGCTTCGCAGTACACAGATGAGGAGTTCGAGGAAAAGCGCAAAAAGTACAGCCACGCCCAGCCGTTCACCAAGGAGTCTCTGCTCTACCGCGAGATATTCGAGAAGTATTATCCAGGTCAGTCGGAGATGGTCGCCGATTTCTGGATGCCTAACAAGGAGTGGGAAGGCTGCGACGTGAACGATCCGTCGGCCAGAGTGCTTTCAAACTACGGAGACAGCGGAAAATAGTATGAGTATCCATGAGGAATGCGGCGTTTTCGGAGTGATATCTCCAAAGCCGGCAGACGTTGCGGGCATCGTATACTGCGGTCTGTATTCCCTGCAGCACAGGGGCCAGGAAAGCTGCGGCATAGTCGTGAACGACGACGGGCTGTTCACCTCGCATAAAGATCTGGGGCTCGTCGGAGAAGTATTCTCAAACGACGTGCTCGCGTCTTTCCCCCAGGGCACCATGGCCGTGGGCCATACCCGCTACGGCACGACCGGGGCTTCCAACCGCAGCAACTGCCAGCCTATAGAGGTCAATCATCAGAAGGGCCGCATGGCCATCGCGCACAACGGGAACCTTTCGAACGCCGCCGAACTCAGGTCGCGGCTCGAGCTTTCAGGCGCGATATTCCACACTACGAGCGACACTGAGATCATCGCGTATATCGTCACCAGGGAAAGGCTGCATTCTGATTCGATAGAAGAAGCCGTGAGCCGGGCCATGGACACTCTGGAGGGCGCTTATTCGCTGGTGCTGATGTCTCCGCAGAAGGTCATATGCGCCAGAGATCCTTTCGGGTTCAGGCCCTTATGCTACGGCATGACCGACGACGGGACTTATATCATCGCTTCGGAGAGCTGCGCGGTAAAGGCCGTCGGCGCCAGGTTCATACGCGATGTGGAGCCGGGCGAGATCATCATCTTCAGCAAAGACGGAGTCGTCTCGCGCAAGGAACACTGCGGCAAGAAGGAAAAACGGTTCTGCATCTTTGAGTATATCTATTTCGCAAGGCCCGATTCCGTGATCGACGGTATATCCGTTCACGAGGCGAGGCAGAGAGCCGGAAAGGTGCTGGCGGATATACATCCGGTCGAAGCCGATATCGTTGTCGGAGTGCCGGATTCCGGCCTGGATGCCGCTATAGGCTACAGCATAGGTTCAGGCATTCCCTACGGCATAGGGCTGATAAAAAATAAGTATATAGGCAGGACTTTCATCGCGCCTGATCACAGGCTCGATCAGGTGAAGATAAAACTGTCGGCGATAGAAGAAGTGATAAAGGGCAGGCGGGTCGTCCTGATAGACGACTCCATCGTCCGCGGCACGACCAGCGGGAGGCTTGTGAGCCTCATCAGAGACGCGGGAGCGAAAGAGGTCCATTTCAGGGTCACAGCTCCTCCGTTCATGTATCCGTGCTATTACGGAACGGATATAGACTCTCAGGAGCATCTGATAGCCTGTCACCACAGCGTGCCGGAGATCGCGTCCATCATAGGGGCGGATTCTCTGGGTTATCTGCCGATCGAATATCTCAAGGAGCTTTCACCCGGACAGGGGTACTGCAGCGCGTGTTTTGACGGCGTCTATCCGGCCGGACGTCCGGCTTATACGGGCATGAACCGTTTTGAAGACCGCATTTCGGAAAGGTGATCGTGGAGGTATCTCTATGAAATTTACAAAGATGCAGGGGCTCGGGAACGATTATCTGTATGTGTACGGAGCGGTCCCCGAAGATGTCGCCGCATTGTCCGTCAGGCTTTCGGACCGGCATTTCGGAGCCGGTTCCGACGGCATGGTCTATATCGGACCGTCTGACTCCGCTGATTTTTCGATGAGGATATTCAACGCGGACGGCAGCGAGGCGAAGATGTGCGGCAACGGCATACGCTGCGTGGGCAAGTATGTCTATGACAAAGGCTACACCGATAAAAAGAGCCTTACGATAGAGACCCTGTCGGGAATAAAGACACTCGGCCTGCACACGAGTTTTGGCAAGGTCCGCAGCGTGACCGTCGATATGGGCACGGTCGCTGTAGGCAGCGATCTCGAGCTGGATCTCGGCTGGGATAAGCTGACATGCACCCCGGTGTCCGTGGGGAACCCTCACGCGGTGGTATTCGTCGGAGACGCCGAGGCTGCCCCTGTGTCGGTGCTCGGGCCGAAGATCGAGAACCACAGCCTCTTCCCGGACAGGATAAACGCGGAATTCGTCCAGGTTCTGTCCGACAGCAAGCTCCGCATGCGGGTCTGGGAACGCGGAAGCGGCATCACCATGGCCTGCGGAACGGGAGCCTGCGCGTCCGCCGCGGCAGCTGTCAGCAAGGGCTTCTGCATCCCCGACTTGCCGATCACAGTCGTGCTCGACGGCGGGCAGCTCGAGATAGTCGTTACGGACGGCTCCTCGGTGTTCATGACGGGACCCGCGGAATTCGTTTACGAAGGAGAGGTTGCGCTATGACGAAGCCGAACATGCATTACGCGGAGCTTAAGGATTCTTATCTCTTCTACAATATCGCGCAGAAGATCAACGCGTATCTTGAGGCGCATCCCGGGACTCACCTGTACCGCATGGGTATAGGTGATGTTTCTCTTCCGCTCTGCGGCGCGGTGATAAAGGCTCTGCACGAGGCTGTCGACGATCAGGCTTCGAAGGAGAGCTTTCAGGGCTATATGCCCGAGTGCGGGGCTCCTTTCCTCAGGAAGACGATAGCTGATCATTACAGGAGCCGGGGAGTAAGCCTCGCGGACGACGAGGTCTTCGTCTCGAGCGGGGCGAGCGACGAGCTGGGGGATATACACGATCTGTTCGACGCGGGCTGCAGCGCCATGGTCATAGAGCCCGCGTATCCGGCCTATGTTGACGCGAACGTCATCGAGGGCCGGAAGATAATACATCTGGCCTCGGGCCGCGAGGACGGTTTTCTGCCCGACCCCCGCGAAGAGGCGAGGGCGGACATCCTGTACATCTGCTCCCCGAACAACCCCACCGGGGCGGTCTTCGGCCGTGAGAAGCTGCAGCGCTGGGTGGACTTCGCCAATGAGAACGGATCAGTCATCATCTTCGACGCGGCATACGAGGCTTTCATAGAGGACGAGGGGCTCCCGCGCAGCATCTTTGAGCTTGAAGGCGCGAAGACATGCGCGATCGAGATATGCTCGCTTTCAAAGACGGCCGGATTTACCGGGACGCGGCTTGGTTATACTGTGATCCCGCGGGCTCTCGTGAGGAACGGGATGCGCCTGAACGACATGTGGGTGCGCAGCAGGACGACCAAGACCAACGGGGTCTCATACATACTGCAGAAGGGCGGAGCCGCGGTCTTCACAGACGATGGGCAGCGCCAGATAAAAGAAAACATCGGGTTCTACAAGGAGAACGCCAGGATACTGATGGGCGCCCTGGACAGGCTCGGCATATGGTACTGCGGCGGAAAGAACGCGCCGTATATCTGGCTTCGATGCCCTGGCGGCATGGGGAGCTGGGAGTTCTTTGACTTTCTGCTCAATGAGATCCAGGTGGTCGGGACCCCGGGCGAAGGCTTCGGATCGTGCGGCGAAGGCTATTTCAGGTTCTCAACTTTCGGCAGCAGGGAAGACACGGCCGAGGCCGCGCGTAGGTTGGTAGAGCTTTTCGGGTGAGTGCCGGGCGCCGGGCTCCCGCAGGCGGGACCTGTCAAAAAATAATGCGAATAATTATTTTCTCAATATATAGTGCATTGCCGTATTTTATGATACAATATCTTCATAATACGGAGGTATGCCTATGAAGATCATTTTCGCAGTACTGTGCATTCTCTGCCTCGCGGTGCTCGTTCTGGCAGGGATCAAGAGCTTCAAATACAAAAAGGGTAAGTTCACCGTCGCAGAGCTCCTCGCACAGGGGAAGGCTTTCAAGGTGGCGTTCTACTCGATGATGGCCTACGCCGTCATCTACGCGCTGCTCGATACTATTGGCATCGTATGGTGCGAGACGGTATCCGGCCTGCTATTCGGAGTGCTCATCGGCGCGGCCGTTTACATCATGGCGGCCATCCACTTCGACGGCTACGCGAGCATACAGATACACGACAGGCTCTGGTTCTACATAAGCCTTATCATGATAGTCCTCAGCGTGGTGAGCGTCATCATGAGCATCGTCCACGGCACGCTCATCGTCGACAAGAAACTCGGCACCGGAGCCATCGGCATCTTCGTGATACTGCTCTGGGCAGCGATCATCGTGGTGCAGCACTTCCACTACGGCGTGTACGAAGAGGAAGAAGAAACCGAAGAGGAGAGCAGCGAGGAATAAGCCGTCAGGCGTTCCGCTGCGACACAGAATTCAAATAGCCGTCCGGCTTCCGGGCGGCTTTTTATTTTGCGCGGGGTATTGACAGGGCGGTCTACAGGTGATAGACTTGTTGCGTAAAGGTCGATAGATTATAGACCGCAGGAAGGCTGTTACCGAGCGGCTGAAGTCCGACACTCAAAAGGGGGATCATATATGAGCGATCACAGGCTCGGCGAGGTGGAAGCCCGCTTTGCCGATATCATCTGGAACAACGAACCTTTGGGCTCGGGTGAACTCGTCA
>JAEEGF012038744.1_pt1 | contig 18240 bp, 18 predicted proteins | sample 9134171 | NCBI WGS metagenome assembly JAEEGF01 (sample SAMN16246542, study PRJNA631951) | gut metagenome | biome: gut microbiome; feature: rumen; material: AP-attached | host: Bos | place: Iran: Karaj | collected 2018-10
GTCCCGCCCCAAGCACATGCCGCAGCCGGCATGCCCGGGCCGCGCGGAACTGCGGAGCCATCAACCACGCAGCGTAGCAGTCTCCCGCGAAGTCGCCACTAGTGGCAAGCTACTGCAGGCGCTCGTGAAGCCACGGCACTTGCAAAGCACCATCCACGCGGGCCCGAAAAGAGATCAGACAAAAAAGAGCCCACCACAAGGGCGAGCTCTTTCCGAAAATCTTATTTGTCCAGTTTGGCGGAGGCTTCTTTCAGCAAGCTGATGATAGGCAGGTGCTGAGGGCAAACGCTCTCGCACTGTCCGCATCCGATACAGTCTGCGGCTCTTCCGCTTCCTGAGCTTACAAGTCCGTTGTAGAAGGACCTTGGCCTGAAGTCCTCATCGTAGAGGGTCATGGTATTGATGGTCCTGAATACATCGGGAATGCTGATATGCATAGGACAGCCGTCGCAGCAATATCTGCAGGCGGTACATCCGATCTGAGGTATATCAAGCATGATGGCTGTCACTTCATCGAGAACCACGCGCTCCTGCTCGGAGAGTGGCTCAAAGTTTGTGAAGGTGCCGATATTATCCTGCATCTGATCCTCATGGGTCATTCCGGATAGAATGGTCATAACTCCGGGAAGTGAAGCAACAAATCTGAATGCCCAGGAGGCAATTGATTTGTCAGGTCTTACAGCCTTAAGCTTGTCCTCAAGCTCCGGCTTTAAGCTGGCCAGGTTGCCGCCCTTTACGGGCTCCATGATGATCATGGGAATGTTCCTGTCGTGCAGAATCTCATAGAGTTTGCCTGATCTTACAACAGGATTGGTCCAGTCAGCGTAGTTGAGCTGGATCTGAACAAACTCCATATAAGGGTGAGCGTCAAGGACCTTTACCAGCAGCTCAGGGCTTCCGTGGAAAGAGAAGCCAAAGTGCTTGATCTTGCCTTCTTCCTTTTTCTTGAGTCCCCAGTTGAAGCAGTCCAGGTTCTCGTAGGTGTCAATGTTTCCATCCTCAATTGAATGAAGAAGATAGAAGTCAAAAAAGTCTACGCCTGCGCGCTCAAGCTGCTCATTAAAGATTCTGTCTCTGTCTTCCGGTTTTTTCAACTCCCATGCAGGCAGCTTGGTTGCCAGTGTAAAGCTGTCTCTGGGATATCTCTTAACTATTGCCTCTCTCGCCTCAACCTCAGAGCGTCCGCCGTGATAGACGTAAGCTGTGTCAAAATAGGTCAGGCCGGCGTCCATGTAGGAATCAACCATGCGACAGACTTCATCGTGGTCGATCTTGCCATCCTTTTCAGGAAGCCTCATCAAGCCAAATCCAAGCTTGGGCATCTTGTCTAAATCAATCATATAAGTAAACCTCCTTACCTAACGTAAAAAACGTTACCTACCTAATCATTATACAATACTATTGTACTAAATGAACTGCCACCAGCTTTTTCTCACCCTCTGTGAGAGGCTTAAAATCCTCCATGTAGGAGACGTTGTCATTAAGCTGCTCTAAATTGCTCATGCCGCTAAGGACCACCTGCACCTCTGAATATCAGAATGACTGGTTCCAGTTGCCGGGATTCTGGTTCTGGTTAGGATTCTGATACTGGTTGGGGTACTGGCCGGGGTTCTGGAACTGGCCGGGGTTCTGGTACTGGCCCGGGTATCCGCCCTGGAACTGGTTATAGTACTGCTGCTGCATAGCCCTGATCTGTTTGTTCTGCTTGTTGTAGGAAGATATAAGTTTGATTCCTATAATTCCGAAAATAAGCACAAATACTACAATGCCAACTCCGACGATGGACATTACCTTGAAGATCTGCGCTCCGGCTTCAGCAGCGTCCTGTCCGTAATGAGCTACACCGTTTACATCGATGGGGCCACCGGCTGCTCCTACCGAGTTAAATACTGCTCCGATAATAAATACCAGGAGCGCAGAAAGAACGCCGATTCCTGCGAAAATTGTAAAAATCACTCCCACCACTATCTTCAAAGGTGAATTACTTGTCTGATACATATTTGAAAAAGCTCCTCTCTATATTGTTGGATTATTATACCAAATCCTCACCGGTGTAGCCACAAAAAATCCCCGAGGCCTTTAAAGACCTCGGGGATTTTTGATCTATTATGGTTTACTTTTTGCTCTTTTCTTCCTGGAACTTGGCGTAGATCTCGCGGCCCCTCTCTCCAAGGATCAGGATCACCAGCGCCCACCACCAGCTCATCCTGGGCTTGGGTACCGGCATTGATGCGCGGGCGGTTTCATCGTCTTCAATGGTTGAAGTCTCAGCTTCTGCCTGCTCTACATCTGCTCCTGAGCTCAGGCTGTCCTCAAGGGCAACTGCTTCGTCCACGATCTCAGTGGATTCGCCGGGCGCTACGTTCTGTCCGCCCTCGGCTGTAATGGCCTCTGCGTCTCCTGCGCCGCCTGCGCCACCGCCTGCAAGACCGGCTCCGCCGCCCGCTGTCTGGGAAACAGTGCCTGCTCCGCCTGATACCTGCTGGGCAGCTCCTGCTCCTGCGCCTGCACCGGTGCCTGCTCCGCCACCTATTGCTGCGCCTGCTCCGCCTGCCGGTGCGTCTCTACGAACTCCGCCGATGATGTCTCCGGCTACCATACTTCCGGATGAGTCACCATCCTGATCGTAGAGTTCTGCGCCTCCGCCGGAAGGCTTGTTCCTCTCTCTTGCAGCCTCCAGTGCCTGCTCGGCATCCTTGTACTGCTGCTTTAAGTTATCCAGGTTCTCACTGGCAATTTCAAGATTTTCATTGGCTGCCTTCAGGTAATCATCAAGGGCATCCAGGGCCTCCTGAACGGTCATGTTGTTGAGCTCCTGTGCCCTCTCGGCAGATACCTGAATTCCCAGATAAGTAGCGATGTCATCGACCTTAAGAACATCTACGGCCAGGACCTTTCTGCTCTTTCTGGTCTCCTTGAGCTCATCTATAGCACCTGTAAGCTTCTCGGCCTCGTCCTTGGCCTGATCCACGGCAGCCTGCGCCTTGTCTACGGCCTCGCCGTATCTCTCATACTTCTGAGCCAGAACGTGCTCTGTGACGCCTTCATCATTGATCACTGCTCTTGCTTCATTCAAGTATGCATGGTAGTTGCTGTTGGCTACTACCATAGCATCATACATTTTCTGAGCCTCCTCTTCAGAGTGGTTCAGCTTAAGTGCATTGAGGATCGCTTTCTTGTGCTTGACGGTAACATCCGACTCATTGGCGATAAGATAAGCATTTCCCTGATGGATAAGGCTGTTGCTATTCTGGACGATCATCTTAACCTCGACGCCCTCCGAGGTCTTGAGTTTACCGTCTTCCTCCCGGATGATGTCTCCGGCCTGAATCGCCTCATCGAGCATAGGCCTTGTCATCATTACCTTCTGTCCCTGTTTGTTGACAAAAGAGAATACGTCAAATTCACCCTGGTTGGCTCTTGCCCTAAGTTCCGGAAGAGTTTTGCCATCTGTAGCATCAGGCTTGCCGGGTATGTGGTTCTTGTAATATGCGGGATCATTGGCATATACAGCTCTTAAGAAGTTATCTGCTTCGATCTCTTCTGCGGACTTCTCATAAACCGCTATGCCCCAGGCTCCTCCGAGAACAGATCCGCTGTATCTGTCAGGGCCGTCGCTCCTGTTGATCCTGTCGTAGTTAAAGTAACGTGTTACGGAAACTCCGTCTACTTTATAGGTAATTGCGCAATAGTTATTGTCCTGTCTGTCAAATCCGGGAACTCGCTCCCAGCTTACATCTGTGATATTCTTGCCTTCAAGCTGAGGAATGATGTAGTTCTCAACCGTGCTCTTCATCAGCTCTCTCTGCTGGCCCCAGTCGCTGGCTGTAACGTTGTCAAAGGCTTCAGCTGCAAGTTCTGCCTCTTTAACCTCATCCATAAGCTCATCCTCAACGTGGTCAATGGCTTTGGAAAGATTATCAACCTTGGCCTGGGCTGCTGCGATGTCTTCCTCAGCTGTCTGAGCCTTGGCATAGGCTTCATCCAGGTTTCTGGAGTATGCCTTTTCATATACACCAAGAGCTTCCTCTGCTTTTCTGAGCTCTGCTTTGGCTTTCTCATAGTTGTCCATGAGTCTGTCATAGTAAGCCTTCTTGTCAGCAAGAGAGGTCTCGGTATCTGCTATATTATCTTCGAGCTGCTTGTATGCAGCTTCAGCCTCTGCCACTGAGGATGCGTTGTTGATGGCTTCCACAATCTCATCGGCCTTCTGCTGGGCATCCTTAGTATCCTGGATCATATCCTGAGATACCTGGGTTGCCTGGGTCGCATTCTCAAAGGCGTTCTCGCCCTGAGTTGCCATCTCCTGTGCTGCTGCGTCAGCATTGTTGTTGGCAGTATCTGCGGCCTTAAGGTCTTCCCGGATGGCGTCCATGGAATCGGAGGCTTCCTGAAGATGGGTGGCTGCTGATTCATCCACATTTCCTCCGGCATCCGTCTGGTCTTCCACTATTTCTTTTGCCGCCTCAGCAAGGTCTTCAACAGCCTGATCGACTATTGTTCCTGCCTCATCATCTGTGATAGGCGGAATTCCTGCTTCTTCATTGCCCTGAAGGATGGTCTCGGCTGCTTCTGTTGCCTCGTTGAGGGCACTTTCAGCAGCTTCCGTTGCGGCTTCCTGCACCACATCGGCCTGTTCCTGGGCTGATTCAGTTACGGATTCCTGTACCTGGACAGCTTCCTGGCTGGAGGTCTGCTCTGTGGTCGGCTCTGTGGGAGTGGGCTCGGGTGCTTCCTGTGCGGGATCCGAAGCATAAGCTGTGATTGGCGTTGAGAGGGCCATCATCGCAGAGATGCCGATTGTCAGTGCCGACATAAGGTTCCTGTTTTTAATTTCTTTCCTCTTCATCTTCGTCTCCTCCTATGCTTTCAAAGAGATACTGCAAAACATCAGGGGTAAACTTGCATGCCTTAAATGCCAGGGATTTCTTCATGCCTTCTTCGTGGTCTTCTCTGACGGCTTCAGCATACATGATCATTGTTTCCGCTACTATGATCACATCCCGGCCCACGAGGTCGGGGATGCGTTTGTCTACGGTAATTGCGATTCCAAGGGGACTTATGTTCTTGACCTGTCCGTAATATTTCTCCAGGCTCTGTCTGTCCACGATAACACTGTTGGCTAAAAACTCTACTCTGTTGATGGTTCTGCGTTCCTGCATAGTTGCCCCCTTTTCTCAGCTTCATTATATTGTTTGATGAATCATAAAAATCATCATAAAAGCTGCTTTTTTGGTTGTTTTTGATTTGTTTAACAGAAGTTTTATCCTTTGTTTATTTCTGTAAACAATAAATTTAAGTTAACGGTACACCATTAATTATAGTACAAAAAATCAGCTTCCTTAATATTATTTCGGCATTTTTTGCGGGATTCTTAATCCTTTATGAAATAATCGATTATAATGGTGTTTGGGGGATTGATATGAAGATATTCAAGCCCGGCGAAAGCTATAGAACCCGATACTGAAATTACGATATTGCTTGAATGAAATGGGGGGAAACCATGAAAAAAAGAACAATTATTCCGCTACTGTTAACCGCTGCTTTAGTAATAACTTCATGCGGAAAGGCCGCGCCCGGAGCGAGCGAGGCGCCACCTTCATCTTCAGCAGAAATCGCAGCAGAAGCTGATCTGACGGGGCTTGAAAGATACAAGGGTATGACCGCTGAAGAGATTGTAGCTACGCTTACCCTTGAGCAGAAGGCCGCGCAGATGGTGCAAGGTGCCATCTACAATGTAAATTACGATGCTATGAAGGAGAACGACTACGGCTCCATTCTTTCCAAATACGACGAGATCCCGGCTCCTGACGAAAATGCATGGATGGACAGGGTAGGCAACTACCAGAGCAGCGCCATTTCTTCCGAGGCAGCCATTCCCTACCTCTACGGTCAGGACAGCGTACATGGCGTGAACTTCGCATCGGGCTGTGTTATCTTCCCGCACAATATAAACATGGGAGCCGCAAACGATCCGGCCCTCACCAAAGAATACGGAGCCTGCGTAGGTTCAGATATCGTTCACACCGGAATGCTGCTTAATTTCTCGCCCTGTGTCGATGCATCCCAGGATCCCAGATGGGGCAGGACTTACGAGTGCTTTTCAGATAATAATGACATGGTAAAAGAGCTATCGGTTGCATATGCAGAAGGTCTTTTATCCCAGGGCGTTGTGGTCTGTGCCAAGCATTTCTTCGGCTACGGCTACGCTCAGTACGGTACCGGCGAAGTCTCAGACGGTCTCACAAGAATCATCGACCGTGGCGATGCGCAGATGTCCCAGGAAGAGATAGACGAGCAGCTGGCAGTTTACAAAGCCCTTATAGATGCAGGTGTGCAGTCCATCATGGTAGCCCACTCATCCCTGTGGGGCACCAAGATGCATGAGAATGCCGAGTATCTTAAGATTCTCAAGGAAGATTATGGATTTAAGGGCTTTATCTTATCCGACTGGGATTCTATAGAGAAATGCTCCGGCGGAAGTGTAAAAGAAAATGTCATCCTCTGCGTCAACGCCGGCATTGATATGCTGATGGAAGCAGACCGCTACGAGGAATGCAGACAGTACATCATTGAAGCAGTAAACGAGGGAAAGATAAGTCAGGAGCGCGTTGATGATGCGGTCACAAGGATCATCCGGGTCAAGCTCGATGCAGGTCTTTTCGATGATCCCTTCATGGAATCTTTCTCACCTGACTATACTTTCGGAAGCGACGAGTCACATGAGCTGGCCAGAAAGCTGGCAGCCAAATCCTATGTGCCCTTAAAGGCCGGTGATCACATGACCATCGAGCCCGGCATGAAAGTCTACGTCACAGGTCCCGCAGCCACAGATACCGGCGCTCTTTGCGGGGGATGGACTTTTATCTGGCAGGGAATAACTGATAAGGATGCGGGAAAGCGCATACTCCCTGATGATCCTACTATTCTGGATGCGCTGGAATACGCCGGCTCCGGCAAAGGCTTTGAGGTCATCACAGATCCTAAGAGAATAGACGAATGCGACATGGTAGTTCTGTGTGTAGGCGAGCGCCCTTATGCTGAGTGGGAAGGTGATACCGAAGACCTTTCAATTGTCGGTGACATGGCGCTTAATGGTAATAAAGAAGCCATTGAAGAGGCAGCAGCTTCCGGAAAGCCCACAATGACTTTGGTTGTTGCAGGCCGAAACGTACTGCTGGGCGACTACCTGGATAACTGGGATTCCTGCATCATGTGCTATCTTCCCGGATCAGAAGGCGGCAATGCCGTGGCGGATGTACTCACAGGAGAGGTTCCCCTTACAGGAACGCTCCCCATGCCCTACTACTCTTCCATCGACCAGATCGGCACCGGAGAGTGCTGGCACGAAGCGGGATGGAATGCACTTCAGTAAATATCAGACAGTTAAGCAAATACAAAAGGCTCAAGTCATAAGACTTGAGCCTTTTTAAGTAGCAGGGGAAGCAGGATTCGAACCCGCATGAACGGTTTTGGAGACCGTGATACTAGCCATTGTATGATTCCCCTGTATTCAGTTGTACGCGCCAACCGCTGCTCTGTGTCAGCAAAGCATTAACGCGACCACGAATGCTATTCTACCATCTATTTTCTTCCATAGCAAGAGCAAATTTATTATTTTCTCACCTTTTTTATTGACGGCCTCAGTTTTCGGTTTCTTCAACCATAACTCCCAGAACAACAAACTGAAGATCGTCCTTTCTGGTGCAGGTTGAGAGGGTTACCACCTTGCTCTTGGCATTAACTATGATCTCGGAATCCATGTAGGATTTGATCCTGACGGGCTCCGCGTCCTTGACGAACTCATAGGCTGCGTCACTGACGTAATCGTAGAGCACGTAGTTCTCGGGAACATCCATGTATTCAAAGATCTGATAGCGATAGGTTTTGTCCGGGGTAATGACCTGAAAATACTGATGATCGTTGTAATAAGAAGGATCCTCTCTGTAGTCCCTCAGAGAGCCGAACATGGTGTGGTTCTTCATGTTATGGCCGTATATGATGGAGTTAGAATCGGAAAAGTCTGATGCTGATCTGAAATCCAGGAAAATAGAGCCTGTATCGGATTCCTCACCTGAATAGTCAAGGATACGGTACTTCTCATTGTCCTCGCACTGCACTATGGGATAGCTGATGTGTCCGTCCTCAAAGTAGAGCCAGCCCACAACATCGGGGTGGTCCTGCATAAAGGCTTGCAGCTGCGCCTCAGGAGTACCCGGAGCAAGGGCAGCGGATGCGTCTTCCTGTGCATCCTCCTGCAGGTCTTCCTGCAAGTCTTCTTGCACGTCCTCAGATGCCTCTTCCTGAACGTCCTCAGTCACGTCCTCTTGTACGTCCCCGGTCGCGTCTTTCTGTACATTCTCAGACGTTTCCTCCTGCGCATCCTCGGTCACATCTTCCTGTGCGTCCTCAGGCGCCTCTTCCGTCAAGCTGTCTATGGATATGGTATCCAATATTACGGCGGCTGCCTCTCCCGCTTCCGTGACCTGCGTCTCAACGCTCTCGGGGGTCACTCTGTGACTCACGGTATACCAGGTTACAAACACGAGTATCGCTGCAAGTACGACGCCCAGAACTCTTCTGGTGGTGGGCTTTAGATCAGCCACGGCAGAGCAGAGTGAAATTATCCCTGTAAACAGTGCACTTACTATTACTATCAGGCCAAGGGCAAAAAAGGTAGTGGCCTTAGCCATATTTCTATGCTTTTCGTTAAACCGTCTCACCTTCAGAACAAGGCTTGTGAGCAGGTTTTCTTTGGTCTTATTTAACTTAACTCGCAAAACTAAAATCGGTCCTCTCTTTTTTCAACCTGACAATGATAGCACACAAAGTCAAAAAGGAAAACCGAAAATTTAATAATTTACACAGGTCTGTGAGCAGTGGCCAAAATGTAGGCAGCCTGGGCTTCCGCAGAGGTTCCCTCCCTTGAAAAATCAGGACAGCCGCACACTTCTCTGACAAGACCGTAGTCATCTATTTTGGAGGAAACGGTCTCATAGGCCTTCTCCGCGGCAGAAAGGTACTCCCCGGGGATATATCCGGCCTTGATGCCCCGATAGACCGTAGCTGCCATCATCATGGCAGATGCTCCGTCTATAAAGGAGCTCTCATCATCCAGAACATCCTTAAATCGCCCATCGGGAAGACTATATCGCAGCATCCCCTTAAGGAGCCTCAGGAGCAGATCCGTAAACTCCCTTGCGATCTCTTTTTCTCCCCGGTCAAGAGCCTGTTCAATAACCCTTGAAAGTCCCATGAGAGCCCAGCCGTTTCCGGTGGCCCAGTGCTTCTTTCGAACAAATTGACCCTTCTCCACATCTACTATATGGAAAAAGAGATCTGCCTCCTCATCAAACAGGTGCTTTCTGTATCCCCGTATCTGCTCTGCCGCAAGCTCAACCTCTCCCATGGCAGCCAGAAAGGGCGGCACCATGTAAAGCCCATCGACCCATAGCTGCCTGGCCGAAAATTCTTTTGCAAAGGAAACCTTGTTGTGGCAGATAATGCCATCTCCGGTTCTTGGAGCCTCTTTTAAGAGGTAGTCCAGCATTCTCTTCGCCCCGTCAAAAAAGAACTCGTCCCCGGTCCTTTCGTAGGCCCGAAGGCACACTTCTCCGCAGGATGCCGGGTCTGAGACAGGTTCATCTCCTGCGATCATGGCAAGTCGCCCGTCAGGGCTCATTCGCTTTATGGCGTCGTAGGCCATGGGGATCCAAAGCTCGTCTCTCCCCAGCTCATACAGGGCCTGGGCGCACACTCCCTGTTCCCAGGAATAGCGCTGCATGGCCAGCATTGCACTTATGACTTTTTCGGTTCTGTCCATTTCTCCCCCCTTTAATGGCGCTCATCTTCATTTTCAAATCTCTCACAGAATCTGGCCGCAAAAGAGGGCTCAACTGACGCAGCGTTCAAGTGGCTGATGTCCCCTATCTGCAAGGCTCTGAAGATCGCAATTCCCTTTTCACGTTCCTCTGTGGCCAGAACGGTAACTGACGTTGGTGCCATGGCAAAAAACTGCAGTGTCACAAAGGGAGAAAGTCCCCACAACCACGATAGTAAGACGCTTGTAATTCCAAAATGGCAAAAGAAAGCGACAGTCTTGTCATTACTCTCATTGACCTTAAAGGTTTCACCGTTTCTCTCATATCCGTATTTCAAAAGGAGCTTACTGAATTCCTCTGTAACATGGTTGTACTCCGGAACCGCGTTGCTGTTTTTTACAAGCCCGCTTTCTTTCCACCCGTTTCGGTCAAACAGTTCCGGATGCTGTCCGTAATATGAAGGGAGCACATCCCATACTATTCGGTTTTCGTACCGGCCATCGCTGTTTCTTTTGAGCTCTGTCCTATAGGCGGCCCTCACATCCTCGGAAGTGTTGGGATCAACCACAGCAGGAAATTCCTTAAGCCAGTCGAGGGTTGTGCCCTTTATCCCCAGCTTATCAAGAGAATATGCGGCGGTATCCGCTGCCCTGCCAAGGGGAGAAACATAGGCCTCGTCTATGCCCAGCCTATGGATATAGTCTGCAAGGGCTTGTGCCTCTCTCCTTCCGCTCTCCGTCAATGTATCATGTTCATAATCAGGATCTCCGTGCCTGATAAATATCAGTTTCAAATGACCATCCTCCTGTAACTTAAACTCCGTCTATATATCTTTTGCATGGAAACTAAAGATGTACTAATATTGATTATAAGCAAAAGGAGGGGATTATGTATACACCATCAAACACACGTTATGACACAATGAAATACAATAACTGCGGAAACTCCGGTTTAAAGCTCCCGGCAGTATCCCTTGGCTTGTGGCACAATTTCGGCGATAATGCCGACATGTCCAATATGGAGCAGATGTGCTTTACAGCCTTTGATAACGGCATCACGCATTTTGACCTTGCCAACAACTACGGTCCTGCTCCGGGCAGCGCCGAGATCAACTTTGGAAAGATCCTCAGGGAGAATTTCTCCGCCTACAGAGATGAGCTCATCATCTCCACCAAGGCCGGCTATGACATGTGGCCGGGACCCTACGGCAACTGGGGCAGCCGCAAATACCTGATCGCCAGCCTGGATCAGTCGTTGGAGCGCATGCGCCTTGACTACGTGGATATCTTCTACCACCACAGGATGGATCCCGACACTCCCCTTGAGGAGACAATGGGTGCTCTTGAGCAGATCGTTCGAAGCGGCAAGGCCCTTTATGTGGGACTTTCCAACTACGACGGCCCCACACTTGAGAAGGCTACTGCCATCCTGGAGAGCAGGAATGTGCCCTTTATCATCAATCAGAACCGCTATAACATCTTTGACCGCACCATTGAGAAGAATGGTCTTAAGGACAAGGCAAAAGAGCTAAAGAAGGGCGTAATATGCTTCTCGCCCCTGGCTCAGGGAATGCTCTCCGACCGTTACCTGAACGGCATTCCGGAGGATAGCAGGATCCGCACAGACGGCAGATTCCTTAAGGAAAATGCTCTCTCAGAAGAGAAGCTCTCTCAGATCCGTGCCCTTAACGAAATCGCCAAGGGCCGCGGCCAGACTCTTGCGGAGATGGCTCTTGCCTGGGTGCTCAAGGATGACGGCATCACTTCAGTCATCATCGGAGCCTCCAAGCCTGCCCAGATTCTTGATAATATCAAGGCTATTGAAAATACCTCTTTTACCGAGGAAGAATTAAGACTGATAGACAGTGTCTGATACAAAAGAAAACAGCCGGGCTACCGATTATCCTTCGGTTTCCCGGCTGTAATTATCTTTAAAAGGTTTCAAATGCAAATCTTGCCTTGCCGCCCTCCTTGGCTTCATAAAGCGCCCGGTCGGCTTTCTCGTACAGTTCCTGGAAGCTGTGTCCCTGGGTATCTTCAGCGATTCCTATGCTGCAGGTGATCCCTTTAGCTCCTTCAATGTCCGTGGTCTTAAGCTCGTGAATGACGCTTCTGCAGCGCCTCTCCGCAAATCCGTCCGGCATGTCTCCCAGGACCAATACCATGAACTCGTCTCCGCCCACACGACCTATTATGTCATCAGGGTGAAAATAGCCCTTCAGGATCTCCGAGAAGAGCTTTAAAGTCTTATCCCCGGTCTGATGTCCAAATTTATCATTAATGTCCTTAAAATCGTCTAAATCGAAGATAAACATGGTACAGCGGGCGCCAATGACTCTTTTGCCGAGATATTCGGTACATCTCTCCTCAAAGGATATCTTGTTAAGAAGCCCCGTCAAAAGATCTGTCTGGCTCTTCTGGACCAGAACCTCGCTGTCTTCATGTCTGGAGAGCGTGGTGCTGACTATGGTTGAAAAAGCAAAGCCAGAGGCCAAAATGGCCAGAACAGCCACTGTCATGTCATATACCGCGTATTGGCCGCCTTTAAGCTGAAAATCAATTATAATGAATAGTATGCAGGCGATTATCTTGTAGCCTGTAACCACCCAAAAATAATCCATATAAAGGGATGATAACAGCACTAAGGCCAGAGGGAAGAATACTGCCCTTGAGGTATTAAATACAATGACATCCACAACAGAAAACGCAAAGATCACTATGGTGTAATTTATCAGGGCATAAATTCTGACAGATTCCAGGGTGTGATCCTGTTTCCGGTTATAACGACGATTGATCAGAAACATCACCAGCATAACAGCTACGGAAGGAAGAAATTTAACATAAGGAGTTATTCCGTCGCCAAAGGTCATGGCCAGAGCAACAAAAATAGCGCTTACAATAAGAAAAAAAGTCAGCATTCCACCGATAACATTTATGTTATCATGGGCCAACTTTTTCTTATTGGTTTCAATATAGTAATTGTTGTCGTCATAACTGGCATACAGCTTTTCTAACATAGCGCCTCATTTAATCATATCTGAACTAAATGGATGTTACGGTTATGACTCTATTTTATCATAAAACGAACGCTTTATCAGACAAAATTACTTGTCTCTCCAAATAATCCTGCCCTTGGTGAGATCATAAGGTGAAAGCTCAAGTGTTACCTTATCTCCCGGCAGAATTCTGATGAAGTTCTGTCTGAGCTTACCACTGATATGAGCCAGAACTACGTGTCCGTTCTCAAGCTCTACCTGGAACATGGTATTGGGAAGCTTTTCAATTACCTTGCCTTCAATTTCAATTACATCAGCCTTTGACATTTTTATCCTCCTTAAATCCTTACTGTCAAATTATGGTCAGTATCTCAGGTTCACCATCCGTGATGGCGATGGTATTTTCATAATGTGCTGCCAGTGATCCGTCGACAGTTACAACCGTCCACTCGTCATCAAGCCAGCCCACATATCTCTCACCCATGGTGATCATGGGCTCTACGCATATTGTCATGCCCTTCTTGAGCTTTGGACCGGGCCAAAATCTCTTGTAGTTGGGAACATTGGGCTCTTCATGCAGGCTGGTGCCTATGCCGTGCCCTGTCAGTTCCCTGACAATTCCGTAGCCATGAGGTGTGATATAATCATCGATTGCCTTGGAAATATCATTGAGTCTGTTTCCTGCTCTAGCCTTCTTGATCCCCTCAAAAAAGCTCTGTCTGGTAACATCAATCAACTTCTGGGCCTCATCGGAGATCTTACCGACTCCCCAGGTCCTTGCGGCATCCGAATGATATCCTTTATATATAAGTCCTGTGTCGAAGGTGACTATATCACCTTCAACAAGGATCCTGTCTCCACTGGGTATTCCGTGGACAACCTCATCATTAACCGATATGCACACTGCGGCCGGGAATCCCTCATAGTCCTTGCAATTGGGGATGCCTCCCAGCTCACGGATAGTTCTCTCTCCGATCTGATCAAGCTCCAGAGTTGAAATGCCGGGCCTCAATGCTGCGTGAAGTTCTTCATGAACCTTGGCAAGCAGATGCCCCGACTGACGCATAAGCTCGATTTCTTCATCAGATTTAATAGTTATTGCCATAATACAAACTTGCTCCGGCTAATCAAGCATTCAGAATATTAACGATATCGCTGAATACTACCTGCATATCTCTGGTTCCATCGACTGTCTTTAAGATGTTCTTGTTGTTGTAGTAGTCGATAAGAGGCTGAGTCTGCTCATGATATACTGAAAGTCTGTTCTGAACTGTCTCAGGCTTGTCGTCATCACGCTGAACAAGCTCACTGCCACATGTATCACAGATTCCTTCCTTCTTGGGGGGAATGTGCTCAATATGATAGGTTGCGCCGCACTTAAGGCATGCTCTTCTGCCTGACATTCTGCGAACGATATTCTCATCGGGAACATCAACGTTGATAGCAAAATCAACCTTGTCACCAAGCTTGGTAAGTTCCTTGTCAAGAACATCAGCCTGAGGAATGGTACGTGGGAATCCATCAAGAACATATCCGTTCTTGCAGTCGTCTGAAGCAACTCTGTCCAGAAGAATCTCAACTGTCAGCTCATCAGGTACCAGCTGTCCCTTGTCCATATATTCCTTGGCCTTCTTGCCAAGCTCTGTGCCATTCTTGATGTTGGCTCTGAAGATGTCTCCTGTGGAAATGTGGGGAATCCCAAACTTCTCAGCGATCATCTTGGCCTGTGTTCCCTTGCCTGCACCAGGTGCACCTAACATAATAATTTTCATGTTTATCTACCCTTCTCATGTAAAATTTGTAATCGCCACAAACAGCTATTTAAAGCCGCCCGTGAATCAACACATATATGTTATCACAAACAAGTTACTTGAAAAAGGCTATTCTTAATAAAATTAAGAGGCTACAACGCCCAATTATGGGCGCTGTCACCTCTTAGTCTTTTAGTCTTCCAGGAAGCCCTTGTAATTACGTACAAGCATCTGTGATTCAATCTGCTTGATGGTCTCAAGAATAACGCTTACCACGATGATAAGGCTGGTACCACCGAATGAAACACTTGCCTTGAATAAGCCGTTGAAGAGGATAGGCACTACACCAATGATGATGAGGCCACATGCTCCGATAAAGATAACGTACTTAAGGATGTTTGCAAGATACTCACTTGTAGGCTTGCCGGGTCTGATTCCGGGTATAAATCCACCCTGTTTCTTCATGTTCTCTGCAATCTCTGTAGGATTGAATGTAATCGATGTATAGAAATATGCAAAGAAGATAAGTAATAAAATGTAAACTAAAAGTCCGATTGAACGCTCCAAATGATCAGGATCGCACCAGTTGCTCTGATTTAAGAATACAAGGATCTGGGCCCAAATGCCGTCGCCCTTATACTGAGCAAGCTGACTGATGATGATCGGGAACTGGAAAAGAGACATTGCGAAGATGATGGGCATAACGCCGGCTGTGTTCACCTTCAGAGGAATCTCGGAATGATTGCCTCCGTATGTCTTTCTTCCCTGTATCTTCTTGGCGTACTGAACAGGAATCCTGCGCTCTGCGCCATTAAGAAGAACTACAAGTACTACCATTGCTACAATAACTGCAATAATGAATATAGCAGCAACTACTCCCCTTGCAATTGGCTTACCGCTCACAAACTGCTTAAACAGTGAGCTGATATCTGACGGCATTCTTGAAAGAATGTTGATAGTCAGAACAATTGATATACCGTTTCCAACCCCATTCTCTGTAATCCTCTCGCCAATCCACATCAGGAATGCACTACCGGCGGTCAGCGCTACTACGATCTGAGCAACAAGGAACCAACTATGATGTGTCAGGAATCCTTCGCTTCTGTAGAAGCCAAATGCCATAGCAAATGACTCAATAAGCGCTAAACCAATGGTGACATATCTTGTAATCGCTGTAAGCTTCTTTCTGCCATCCTCTCCATCTTTCTGCATCTCCTCTAACTTAGGAATTGCGATAGTGAGAAGCTGAATGATAATGGAAGATGTAATGTAAGGTGTGATATTGAGAGCAAGTATTGACATGTTCTCAAAAGATCCACCTGTAAATCTGTCCATGAAGCCGAAAGCATCATTACTGGACAATCCTGCGAACCAGTTCTTAAACACAGCTACGTTCATGCCGGGTACAGGAATAGCAGAACCTAACCTGATCGCACCAAGCATAAGAAGTGTGAAAAGAATCTTTCCGCGGATTTCTTTGACTTTTAATGCATTCATTAGGGATTTAAACATTAGATCACCTCTGTTGTTCCACCAACTGCCTCAATTTTCTCCTTAGCTACTGCACTAAATGCATTAGCCTTAACAGTAAGCTTCTTTGTAATTTCGCCGTTACCAAGAATCTTAACGCCGTCGAGCTCTTTCTTGATGATGCCTGCATCCTTGAGTGCCTGAACATCTACTACTGCGCCATCGTCAAATCTGTCGAGAACGCTAACGTTGATACCAACGATCTCCTTGTGGTTGATGTTCTTGAAGCCTCTCTTAGGAAGTCTTCTGAACAGAGGCATCTGACCACCTTCGAAACCAGGTCTGGGTGCGCCTGAACGAGCCTTCTGACCCTTGTGTCCCTTACCGGCAGTCTTGCCGTTTCCTGAACCATGTCCACGGCCTCTTCTAAAATTATCGCTCTGTACAGAACCCTCAGCAGGTCTTAAGTTGGATAATTCCATGATATTCCTCCTTATTAATGCCGGAACTTAATGCGCTATACGCAGCTTGCGCCACTCGCGTCATCGTAAAACAGTTCCGGTTACATATTAATCATTCTATTAGATTTCTTCTACCTTAACAAGGTGTCTGATCTGCTGAATCTGTCCTCTTGTTGCAGAGTTGTCAGGCAGCTCAACGCTACTGTTAAGTTTCTTGAATCCCATTGATTTTACTGTTGCTACCTGCTTAGGTACAGCGCCAATTGTGGACTTAACCAATGTGATCTTAAGCTTCTTCTCGTTTGCCATTGATTTTTCCTCCTATTATGCAGTAACTTCTGCTACAGACTTACCGCGCTTTGCTGCAACCTCTTCAGGTGTCTTAAGCTGTGACAGTCCGTTGATTGTTGCATAAACAACGTTCTGCTTGTTGTTTGAACCAAGTGACTTAGTTCTGATGTTTCTGATACCTGCAAGCTCACATACGGAACGAGCGGGACCACCGGCGATGATACCAGTTCCTTCAGGTGATCTCTTAAGTAAAACCTCGGCAGAACCGAACTTACCAATGAAATCATGTGTGATACTGTTGTTCTCATCAAGAGGAACAGTGATCAGGTTCTTAGTAGCATCTTCCTTACCCTTACGGATAGCGTCCGGGATTTCTGTTGACTTGCCCAGACCAACACCAACGTGTCCATTGTTGTCACCAACTACTACAAGGGCAGTGAACTTCATGTTACGTCCACCTTTAACAACCTTTGTAACACGCTTGATGGTTACAACTTTATCTGTTAATTCCAGCTGACTTGCATCAACGATATTACGCTTCATTTGTGTTCTTCTCCCTTCTTAGAATTCCAGGCCAGCTTCTCTGGCAGCATCTGCAAGAGCCTTAACCTTACCGTGATAGATGTATCCGCCTCTGTCAAAAACTACGGCCTTGATACCCTTCTCTAAAGCTCTCTTAGCAACAACATCACCAATCTTGGATGCTGCTTCGATGTCATCTGTATTCTTAAGCTCGGCCTTGATATCCTTTTCAAGAGTTGAAGCAGATACAAGTGTCTTGCCGGCAACATCGTCAATAACCTGTGCGTAAACGTGGTTATTGCTTCTGAATACTGCTAAACGTGGTCTCTCAGCTGTGCCGCTGAAACGATTACGGATTCTCATGTGCTTCTTAGCACGAACTTTTGATCTTGATTCCTTACTAACCATTGTGCACTCTCCTTATCTTAATTACTTCTTACCGGTCTTACCAACTTTACGTCTGATAACCTCATCAGAGTACTTGATACCCTTGCCCTTATAAGGTTCGGGAGCTCTCTTCTCTCTGATGATAGCAGCGTGCTGGCCAACCGCTTCCTTGTCAATTCCCTTAACTGTGATTGTCTGTCCTTCTACAACTGTCTCAACGCCCTCAGGGTCTACCAGTTCTACAGGATGTGAATAACCAAGTGTAAGAGAGAGTGTCTTGCCGTTTTTAGCAGCCCTGTAACCTACACCGTTTACCTCAAGCTTCTTCTCGAAACCGTCTGTAACACCAACTACCATGTTGTTCAGAAGGCTTCTTGAAAGACCATGTAATGCTCTGGTCTTCTTCTGATCGTCAGGTCTCTTAACCTCGATCTGTCCATTCTCCTGCTCGAAAGAAATCTCTGCAGGGAATACTCTTGTAAGGGTTCCCTTAGGTCCCTTTACAGTCACCTTATTATTTTCTGCAACTTCTACTGTTACAC
>JAEEGF010148192.1_pt1 | contig 18234 bp, 11 predicted proteins | sample 9134171 | NCBI WGS metagenome assembly JAEEGF01 (sample SAMN16246542, study PRJNA631951) | gut metagenome | biome: gut microbiome; feature: rumen; material: AP-attached | host: Bos | place: Iran: Karaj | collected 2018-10
ATCGGCGCGGTCCTCATCGCGGTGTCCGCGGTTTCGAAAATGGGAACGGCGGCGCCGGCTATAGACGAAACGGGCGCCGCCCCGGGAGCCCCGGACCCCGCAGCCGTACAAGAGGTCGCTCAGGAGCCTGTTCCGGAGTCTGTTCCGGAGTACACAGCACCGGAGGCCTAAGCTTTATTGTTTCCTATAATTAGGGAAAACCGGCGTCCGCCGCGCATTGGTGCGCGGCGGCGCCGGTTCCTTTTTTCTCTGTTATTCAGAGAAACTCAGCTACGAGCGTCAGGCGGCTGCTTCTGCCACGAAGCTGTAAACTGTCGTCTCGACGATGTCGGTGGAGTCGACGCCCTTGCTTGCGTAGACGCCGTTCTCATAGAACGCCCAGTACATGCCGTCCGCGGTGTAGTCGAGGGTCTGGCCGTTCACGGTCTTGACGTAGAGTCCGTATTCGGACTGGTCGCCCGCGATGAGCTCAACTTCGACGAGCGCCTCGCCGACGGTAGTCTTGTCGGTGTGGATCAGGAACTTGGTGGTGTTCTTGTCCTTGTCGACGACTTCGAACGAGAATGACTTCGCGCCGGTTCCCTTTTCAATCACGTCGCCGCTCTGTGCGGGGGCGTCGGTCGTCTGCGGAGTCTCGGGTGTTTTTTCTTTGCAGGCAGTCAGGCAGAATACTGAAACCGCAGTCAGCATGATGCAGAGAGCCAGCGAAAGCAAAACAAGTCTGACATTGATGTTTGTTTTCTTCATAGTTGCACTCCTTTATCAAAAATGAAATTTGGAACTGCGCTTCCGTCCGGCGCCCGCGGGCATTGGATGCGCTTTTTCAGCCAACCGGGTATTTCGACTGCGGCGGACACACCGCGTGCCTTCTCGGCCCCTGCAATTTACGCATTTTGCGCAATCAAAGAAGGACCAATGACATTGTCGCGCGCCTGCGGAGCGCGCTGTAGCGATGCGTTTTTCTGACCGCCTCACGGCGACGGGCTCGTACGGGAATCACACCCGTTTCCCCGAATTAACGAGTGTAATTGTAGCACAAAGAGAGCAAAAAAAGAACAGCGGATTTTCGCGTTTTTAAGCGAAAATCCGCCGTCTGCGGAAGTATTAAGCGATCTTTATTCACCGCGCTTCCTTTTCGCGCGCTCGCGCCTCTCCGCAGCCGCCTCGGTCTCGTACTTTTTCCTGATTGCGATCCGTTCCTCGCAGGCGCGGATCTTATCCGCAACTTCTCCCCGCGGCGGCACTGTCACGTCGGCGTAGCAGATCGGAACACCCATTCCCGTAAAACGCTCCTCGTACTCCGTGACGACGTTCCCGGTCTCCGCGTACCAGGGCTCGTTGTGAAGATCGCGCGACAACGCGTTCACGACGCATCCGTTAGCCGCGTAAGACTCCAGCGAAAAGTCGAAAAGGTCCGTGTTGTCGGTCTTCTGGACTATGTGCCCGCCGTCTCTCAAAAGCTTCACGTAGAGCGGCAGGAAGTTCTCTCCGGTCAAGCGGTTTTTATGGTACCGGTCGCGGGGCCACGGGTCGCTGAAGTTGAGATAAATCGTCTCGATCTCGCCCTCCGCGAAAAAATCACCCATAAAAAGCGCGTTCGCGCAGATGAAGCGCACGTTCCCGAGGCCCTTTTCGCTGACTTTTTCGGTCGCGGTCACGATGACGTTCTTCACTGACTCGATGCCGACGAACATAACGTCCGGCTCCTTTTCGGCCATTCCGCACAGGAATGCGCCCTTCCCGCAGCCGATTTCGACCCGCAGTGACTTATATTCGCCCTTCCACGCGCCTTTTTTCGACTCCGGATTCTGTTCGAGCACTTCCGCGCCGGCGGAAAGCCTCTTTTCGAGATTTTTCTTGTTTCTCGGTCTCATTTACACAGTTCCTCCGCAGCGTCAGTTCTTGTAGGCGATCTTCGTGTCGGGAAGCTTGCTGACGGATACCGCCGCGCTGCTGACCGTCACTGTTCCGTACGAGCCGTACGCCTCGACTTTGGTGAGAGCCGGCGCGCCGCTCAGATCCACGTTCGCGAACGAGTTGTAGCTTACGTTGATTTCCTTCAGGAAGCCGCATCCCGTCACGTTGATCGAGGACAGCGAGCACTCGCTGAAATTCGCGTATTCCAGCAGCGGGAACACGGTCAGATCTGCCACCGCTATCGCCTTGTTGGCCGCCGCCTCAAGCTTCTTTATGGACTTCACGGTCATGATCGACTCCAGTGCGGACGCGCTGAGATTCGTGTCGGAAACGTTCAGCGATTCGAGGGATCTGAGCGCTCTGTAGTCAGGCTGCATCATGAACTTCACGCCCTTCACGGACAGCGTGACGGCGTTCCCGAGCTTGGAGGTCTCCAGCATCGACAGCTTGGTGTTGTCGGCGAGAAGCGTCGTGATCGAGCCGCTCTCGGGCAGCGACAAGTCGGAAATGTCGGTATTCCTGATGTCGAGCGTTTTGAGGTTCGAGAGCTTGCTGACGTCGAGCGTTTTCAGCTTGGTCTGCTTCACCGACAGCGACTCCAGGTTCACGAGGTGGTCGAGGTCGCCGTACATGTCCGCGATGATCTTGCCGTCCAGGTTGAGGCTGGTGATCTTCGCGAGGTCGGAGGCCAGCAGCACGTAGTCGTCAGGGTAGTTTTTGTACTCCTCGGGAATGTTCGTTTTGAGCCACGCCAGCGTCAGCGTGTGCATCGTCGTGTTGACGAACGAAACCTTCACGGACTCCTTGAGAATCTCTTCGTAACCGCCGAACATGATCTGCTTGAAGTACGACCTGGCCCCTGTGGAAGCCTTCGCGTAAACTCCGCCGTAGACGATGGTCCCGCTGTACTCGATGTTCGCGTTCGGCGCAAGAAGCGTTCCCGTCAGAATCGTGTCTTTCAGCTTCACAACCTTCGCCTCGTAGCAGTTGATGATCAGCCGCGACGCGAGGTTGCCGGTGTCGTCGTGAACGAGAATGTAGTACCCCGAGAGGTCCACCGTCTCGCCGGGAATGTTGATCAGGCAGTAGAATCCGGAATTGACCGAATCCACCCAGATATAGTTAAAATCGCGCATTTTGAAACCGCGCCCGCAGATGTTCTCGGGGTCGAGATTGTAGACCATTCTGCGCCCGGTGTCCTCAGTCGCGATGCACGAAAAGCCCGTTTCGGCGCTGTTCTTGTCGATGTTGGTCCACTCGGTGTGCGTGGAGCGGAGCTTCGAGAGCGTCTCCGAGATCTCGGAGTAGTCCCCGTACTCGGTCGTTTCGGTCATGTTTCCGACCGTTCCCGACGCGCCGAGAATGTTGCGCCCCTTGATGCCCTCCATCATGCGCTCCTCGCCGAGACTTTTGGCCACGATCGCCACCGACGCGAACGCCAGCGCCGCGCAGATAATGAACAGAATCACCGTCGAAGCCGCGATCTTGATGCGTCCGTCGCTCTTCGCGCTCCCTCCGGCGTCTGCGTTATTCTGATCCTGATGTCTCTTTTTTGCCATGGCTCTCACTCTCCGCAAATGCTTCTATCTCTTCCGAAAAGTTTAACTATCCCGGTGTACACGCCCGCTTCGTTGTTGGTGTCCGTAATGAAATCCGCCTCCGCCTTGACCGCCTCTTCGGCGTTGCCCATCGCCACCGCAAGTCCCGCCTCGCGCAGCATAGGAATGTCGTTCTCGGCGTCCCCGAACGCGACCGCGCAGCCGGCGTCGATTCCCGTATATTCGCAGACCGCTTTCAGGCCCGCGCCCTTGTTCACGTGTGAGTCGATGAACTCCATATACCCCGCGCCCGACGTGAAGAAGTTGACCGTCTCAGGCACCGCGCCGCGCACGTTTTCCGCGAGCCGGACCGCCCTTTCCGGCGTGTCCGTCCAGAAAAGCTTGTCGCAGTTGCTAAGCCCGCTTTTAGTCTCTTTTAAAAAGAACGGCTTTTCGGTGCTGAAATACTCCCAGCCGCAGCCGGAGAGCTTCGCGTAGTCTCGCGCGAGCCTGTTCCGCCTGTTTATGTAGAGTTTTTCGTCCGCCCAAACGCAGAGCGTCGCACCGAACTCCTCGCTCAGCCTGAACACCTCAAAAACGTCGTCCGTCATCAAAGGCAGCCTGAGAAGTTCCGTCTTCATGTCGGCGGTTGAGATCCGCGCGCCGTTGTAGGCGATGACGAATCCCTTCTCCTCGAGCACCTTCATGTACATTCCCAGCGCCCTGTAGGCCCTGCCGCTGGCGATCGCGAACGAGACGCCGTTCCGCTGGCAGATGCGCACCGCCCGCCTGTGAAGCTCGGGAATCATATGGTCGTCGGCGAGCATCGTTCCGTCCATGTCGCACGCAACCAGCCGGTATTTCCCGAAGTCGAAATCCTTTTCTCTTTCAGGGACCTGATTCACGCTTTCAAGGCCTGTTCCGTTCGTGCTTTTTTCGAAATCAACCATAGTCCGCACCGGAAATTTTCCGGAAATGTCTGCCGTTTGACGGCTTTATATCGTGCCTCAGCCGATAACGGGAAGGGTCCTCGCCTCTCTGGAGATGTCTTCCTCCTCTTCGAACACCGGCCTGATCACGAACGAATAAGTAAACAGAGCGTCGTTCACCGCGTACTTCTCGTCGAGGCCCGGGCCGCAGCTGTTGGAGCCGATTCCCGCGTTCTTAAAATCGACCCGCACGAACGTGTTCCTGCTCTCGATAAGATCGCCGTCGCAGCCCGCGCCGTCAAGCTCGTAAGCGCTGTTTTTAAGGCAGCCGAACTCGAAATCAGGCATGCCCTTGATCAGCAGCCCGCGCATGTTGCCGTCGTACACGAACGCCCACCTTGTCGAGAAGTGGTTGCCGGTCTCCTGGGGCTTGACGTACGGGAAATAGTTGTCGGCGATATTCATGTCGTAAAGGCCCGCCTTCGTGAACGCGTGCATGTCGCGGTAGGCGCTTTCCGGCCCCTGCCCGAAGAATCTCATCCTGTCGTTGCCCGCCGGCATCGCGAACTCGAACCCGAACCTCGGAAGCCACGGCGCGTTTTCCGCCTTTTCGCCGCTCACAGAAATTCCCAGCTCGCCGTCGCCGTACACCGCGTACATCACGGAGAATTTGACCGGCGGCTTCGCGGAGGGACCGCCCACGGCGTAGGTTCCGAGAAGCGTGACGTAGGTGTCCGCCTTTTCGAGCACCGTGAAGGAGTAGCACTTCATCGCGCTCTGCCTGTAGTTCCAGAAGCCCCACTGGTGCTTGATGTTCCGGTCGTTGTCCGTCGGCGCGCGCCAGATTCCGAACTGCGCGCCGCCCGCGAGGAACTCCGTTCCGTCACGGCTGATTTCTACGAGCCTGCCGCCGTCCTTTTCGAAAACGTACTTAAAATCGTTGCCGCCTGTTCCCGAGACGCGGATTTCAAGGCCGTTTTCTTCGATCTCCAGCGGCGCCATACCGCTCGAATAAACCTTTTCGCACTCGGTCTGCATGACGTCGAGCGGCAGCTGAACCGATGACACAACGTGGCCCTTCTCCGCCCAGTTTTTGCCTTCTTTAAGGTAAAAATCGATCTCGAGGAAGTACTCACGAGGCGATATGTCGGGAAGCGTGTAGCCCAGCTTTACGACCGTTTTGGTGTGGGGCGCGACAGCCGAGAGCAGATACTCGCCCTCGGAGACCGTTCCCTCTTCCGTTGCGACGCGGTAGCGCATTCCTATCTCGTCAAGCGTCGTGAAGTCGTACCGGTTTTCGACCTCCACAAGGCCGTGGGCAGCGTTCACGATTTTCGCGTCGACCGGAGCTATGACCTGCTTCAGCTCGAGAAGGCCTGTCGAAGGAATCCTCTCGGGGGTCACGAGGCCGTCCACACAGAAGTTGCCGTCGTGCGGGTAGTCGCCGAACATTCCGCCGTAGGTGTGGAACGTGCGGGTGTTCTCGATCTCGTCTGTTCTGATCTGAGGCGCCGCGTATTGCGGGTGGTGCTCCGCGTTGGCGACCACCGGTTTGCCGGCCTTTCTGACCGCGGGAATACTGTGGTCCGCCCACTCCCAGACGCAGCCGCCCATGAGGCAGCGGTGCGCATTTAGCACCTTCCAGTAGTCGGCGGTGTCGCCGGCGCCGTTGCCCATCGCGTGCGCGTACTCGCACAGGAAGAACGGCTTCACCTTCTCGCCTCTCGCGGCTTTTTCCTCAAGCTCGAGGGCGATTTTCTCGACGTCCGCCGGCGCCGTGTACATTCTCGAGATCACGTCGACAACGGAGTCCTGCCTGTCCTGCTCGTAGTGAACCGGCCGCGTACCGTCGCGTCTGTGCGCAAACGCTGCCAGCTTGACGAAATTCTCGCCGAAGAACGACTCGTTGCCCATCGACCACATCACGACCGCCGGCGAGTTCTTGTCGCGCTCCACCATCCGTACCATTCTGTCCATGAACGCGCCGTCCCAGCTTCTGTCGTTGTTGAGGCGGTTCTGCTGGTCGCCGAACGAGAAGTCGCAGCCTCTCGCGGTGCCGTGGGTCTCAATGTCGGCCTCGTCGATCACGTAGAGTCCGAGTTCCGCCGCGAGCTCGTAGAATTCCGGAGCCGGCGGATAGTGGGAAGTTCTGACCGCGTTGACGTTGTGGCGCTTCATCAGGAGCAGGTCCCGCTTCAGCGCGTCGTAAGGCATGTAATGGCCCCTGCGCGGGTCCGTGTCGTGGTGGTTGACGCCCTTGATCTTGACGGGCTGGCCGTTGATTGTAAACACGCCGTCGTCTGTTATTTTGATCTCGCGGAGTCCCACCGTAAACGGAATGCACTCGTCCTGATTGATCAGGAGGAGCGTGTAAAGGTACGGCTTCTCAGCGTTCCAAAGCTTGATTTTGTCTATTTTAAGGGAAATTTCGTTACCCTCGCCGAGCTCGCCCTCAGCGACCTTTCCGAGGTCTTTTCCGTAGAGTTCGCACGTTACCGGCGAAGGCGTGCCGCCCGCGAAGTCGATCTCCGCCCTTATGACGGCCGTTCCCGCCTCGCGGTCGAGTTCCTGCTTAATGTACACGTCGGTTATGCGGTTTTTCGGTCTTGAAACGAGAGTAACGTTCCTGAAAATGCCCGAAAGCCTGTACTTGTCCTGGTCCTCAAGGTAGGTCGACCACGCGTATTTCACGCACACGACAGCAATCTCGTTGACGCCGCCGAAAACGGTTTTTGACGTGACGTCGAACTCGGTCGGCAGGTGCGAGCCCTGGCCCATTCCCGCGAACCGTCCATTCACGAAGACGAAGAACATCGCGTCGACGCCCTCGAACCGGAGCAGCAGGTCCCTCGACGACCACTCGCCTGAAACGGTGAACGTCCTTCTGTACACGCCTGTCGGGTTTTCGTCGGGAACGTACGGCGGGTCAAACGGTATCGGGTAGTCGACGTTCACGTACTGCGGGACGTCGTAGCCGTACATCTGCCAGCAGGAAGGCACTTTTATCTTTTGGGAAGCTCCCGCCTGCGCGCCTTTGTTCACAGCCGCGCCGCCGGTCTCTCCGTTCAGCAGTCCGCCTTCTATCGCCGCAGCCGCCTCAGCCGGCGACTTGAAATAGAAGAAATCCCAGTCGCCGTTCAAGGACTTGACTCTTCCGCCCCTTCTTTTATTGCGGGCGAGAGCCTCGCAGCGGCAGGAATAGGGCAGAAAATACGCGTGGGGCTTCTCCGCGCCGATCGACAGCACCGTGTGGTCCTCGATCACTTTTTTTAACTCAAAATCCGGCAAAATGTACACTGCCATGTGGATTTCCTCCTGTTGATCAGCTTTTGCAGAGCGGGAATGTCCGCCTGCGGTCATTTTCAAAAATCTATGTCAGGTCAGGGTTTTCTCGAAGCGTCGAAGCTGCCGTCGCTCATAACGACCCTGAAATCCGCTCCCGGTTTAATGCCTGCTTCGCTGTTCACGGAACGGCCGTCCTTCTCTACAATCGAGTAACCTCTGGCGAGAACGTGGGCGGGATTCATCGCCTCGAACTTCGACGCCAGCGACAGGAATCCGGTCCGTTTCGCCTCAAGTCCGACTCTGCCCTCGGCCGCGATGTAGTTGGCTGCGTTCATCAGCTGAATGCGCCTGTCCGCGACCGTCTTTCTGACGTCGGCGGCCGCAAAGCGCGACTCCACCCTGCGCAGCGCGTCAATTCTTTTTGTCGCGCCGTCCGCGAGCATCGCGGACAGTTTGCCGGCCGCGACGTCGAGATTCTGGCGGCGCCCCTCGGTCAGAAGCAGCGGTCTCATAAGGGCGCCGCTCCCTTTCAGCCTTTCGAGCTTTTCCCTCTGGAGAGTCAGTGCAGAGGAAGCGAATCCCGCGAGTCTGTTCCTTAGAGAACCGAGGTCCGCCGCGAGCTTGGCGCGCTCCGGGACGGCCAGTTCCGCCGCCGCCGAAGGCGTCGGCGCCCTCAAATCAGCCACAAAATCCGAAATTGAAAAGTCGGTTTCGTGCCCCACCGCCGAAATTATCGGAATCGGGCAGTCGTAAATCGCGCGCGCGAGGGCTTCGTCGTTGAAGCACCACAGGTCCTCGAAGGAACCGCCGCCCCTCGCGAGTATCAGCACGTCGCAAACGTTCTCAGCACACGCCTCGCGGAGCGCCTGAATTATCTGCAGCGACGCGTCCCTGCCCTGCACCGGGCACGAATAGAGCCTTATCTCCATTCCCGGAAAACGCCTCGCGGTGACGTTCATTATGTCTCTGATTACCGCTCCGCCCGGCGACGTGATCACGCCGACCCTGTTCGGCAGGAACGGAATTTTCTTCTTGTGCGCGGGGCTGAACAGGCCCTCGGCGTCAAGCTTTTTCTTGAGCTTTTCGAACTCCTCGTAGAGCTTCCCGATGCCGTCCTCGGTCATCCGGTCGCAGTAGAGCTGGAACGACCCGTCCGCCGCGTAGAGCGAACAGTGCCCGTGCGCCACGACCTTCACGCCGTCGCGGGGCTCGAAAAGCAGATACTGCGTACTACCCGCGAACATCACGCACTTCACGCAGTTCTGTTCCCCGTTTTTCTCTTCCTTTAGGGAAAAATAGATGTGCCCGCGCCCGGTCTTCCTGACGTTTGAGAGCTCTCCGGACACACTTATGTCGCTCAAAAAGGCGTCCTCATCGAGCATGCTCTTTACATATCTGTTGAGTTCCGAAACGCTGACCGGTTTCATAAACACCTCCGGAAAAGCTCCGTTTAAAATCCGGCTTCAAAAGCCGGGGTTCCGCCTGCTTTGAGCTTACTTCGAGCTTACTTCGCTCCGCCTTCAAGCTCCCTGACGACGCCCGCAAGCACTCCGTTCACGAACGCCCCGGACTTCACGTCGGACGCCTTCGCCGCCTCGACCGCCTCGTTTATCGCGATCTGCAGCGGTACGGTGTCGCGGAAATGCACCAGCTCGAAAACGGCCACCCTCAGCACGGCGAGGTCCGTTCTTTTTACGCGGTCGATCGACCAGCCGGTGAGGTTCCTGCCTATGTAGCCGTCGATCTCACCGATGTTCTCGATGACGCCGTTGACGACCGGGAACAGGTACTCGTTGTAGTCGGGAAGGTCCGCGAAAATGATCTCATCCGCGCCCTCTTCCTCAAGCTGCGAGCTCAGCACGTCCTGAATGAACTCCTCCGTGTCGAAAGGCTTTTCCGCAACCTCGGCGGGTTCCTCAGGCTCCTCCGAACCGCCGTTCTTGTAGCCCAGAAGCTGCAACACCTCCGAGTTCTTCCCGTTGTACTTCTCCTCGTACTCGAGAAGCGTCATTCTCGAACGGCGCCTGGTCCCCTTTCCGACGACCTTGTTGATCACAACGCTGTCGTTCGGCTTCGGAGGCTTTTTGCGCGCTGCCGCCTCCGCCTCTTTTTTCTTCTCTTTTTCGGCCTCGGCGGCCTCTTTAAGAATAAAATCGTACGCGAAGACCGCGCTCACCGCGAAGCTCCGCATCGTCCGTCTGTCAAATTTCTTTTTTCCGGTCTTACTCATTTGATCCCCCTGCCGGCTCACTCGCCGGATTTTCCGACTGACTTTCCGTCGGGTTTTCCGCATTTATATCTGCAGGCTTTGCCGCTTCGTCCCTCACCAGCACCGCTTCGAGCACCTCGTCGACGCTCTTTACCATGGTGACTTTCAGCCCCGCCTTCACCTCGTCCGGCAGTTCCATAACGTCCGCGCTGTTTTCGGCAGGCACGAGTATTTCGGAAATGCCCTCCTTGAGCGCCGCCAGCGACTTCTCTTTGAGGCCGCCGATCGCGAGAACGTCGCCTCGGATCGTAATCTCGCCTGTCATCGCGACCGACTGCTTTACGGGAATTCCCGTCAAAGCCGAAAGAATCGCCGTCACGATGGTGACGCCGGCCGACGGACCGTCCTTGGGCGTGGCGCCTTCGGGAACGTGCACATGGATGTCTTTCGTTTTGTAGAAGTCCGGCGCGATTCCGTAGACCGAGGCCCGCGACCTTATAAAGCTGAGCGCCGCCACGGCGGATTCACGCATAACGTCGCCGATAAGGCCGGTCACGTCGAGCTTGCCTGTGCCGTCCAGAACGTTCACTTCCACGTTAAGAAGCACGCCGCCGATCGAGGTCCAGGCCATTCCGTTCACGGAGCCAACGCTCGTCTTTCCCGGCTCGGTCTCAAACCTGTGGATCGCCCTTCCCGCGCCGAGCATGTCGAAAAGCATTTTCCGGTTGACGGTGACGCGTTTTTTGTTCTCGGTCCTTATAAGGCAGATGGATTTGCGCATCACGGCGGCAATCTGTCTCTCGAGGGACCTGACGCCCGCCTCCTGCGTGTATTCGTTGATGAGCGCGTCGATGGCGTCGTCGGTGAATTTGACCGTATTTTTCGCGAGTCCGTGCTCCTTCGCCTGCTTGGGAATCAGGTGCCTCTTCGCGATCTCGGTCTTCTCGTTTTCGGTGTACGAGGAGAGCTCGATGACCTCGAGCCTGTCGAGAAGCGGCGTCGGAATGGTGTCGAGCGAGTTGGCGGTGGTGATGAAGAGCACGTTCGAGAGGTCGAACGGAACCTCCGCGTACGAGTCGGTGAACTCGCGGTTCTGTTCGCGGTCCAGCACCTCCAAAAGCGCGGAAGCCGGGTCGCCTCTGAAATCGCCGCAAATCTTGTCGATCTCGTCCAGAAGGATCACCGGGGAGTTCGATTTGGCCTTTTCGATCGCGGTCAGAATTCTTCCCGGCATCGCGCCGATGTAGGTTTTTCTGTGGCCGCGGATCTCCGCCTCGTCGCGAACGCCTCCCAGAGAGATGCGCACGTACTCCCTTTTAAGCGCCTCCGCAATCGACCTGACGATGGACGTTTTGCCGGTTCCGGGAGGTCCGAAAAGGCAGATAATGCTGGAAGCGGTCGCTTTTTTCATCGTTTTGACCGCCATAAACTCGACGATCCTGTCCTTGACCTTCGTGAGTCCGTAGTGGTCGCGGTCGAGAATCCGCCTTACAACGGCAAGGTCGACGTCCGGTTTTTCTTCGGGCGCCCACGGAAGACCGAGCAGGAAGTCGACGTGCATTTTCATGACCGCGAAATCCGGAGAGGCGGAGGGAATCTTCTTCATTCTTGAAATTTCCTTCGCGATCCTCTCCGCGGTGCTGTCCGCGAGGTACGGCCTGATGCCGTCAAGCGTCTCTTCCAGAAGTTCGCACTCCGAAGCGTCGTCGTCGCCGATTTCCTCTTCGAGCATCCTGATCTGTTCGCGCAGGAAAGCCTCGCGCTGCTGGTCGGTAATGCTCTTCGTGGTCTCCTGAATGACGTCCTCCTGAATTTCCGCGAACTCCGTGAGCCGCTGCGCGATCTCAAGCGTGACCTTCAGCCTTTCGAGAGTGTCCGTCGCCAGAATCACCCTCTTTTCCTCCTTGTAGTCTGCGCCGATCGTCTGCAGCACGCGGTAGCAGAACAGGTCGTTGTCCTTCGTCCCGAGAATGTCGCTCATGTCCACGTGGAACGACTCCATGCGCTCCGCGATCTTCATGTACCTTTTGACAACGCTCACGATAAGCCTTCTGATGGCCTCGGGTCTGGCGCTGTCGGCGGCGTCCTTCGTGTCCTCAACAGGCAGAAGCGTGGCGAAAAAGTTCTCGCCGAACGTCTTGTCAAAGCTGAGTTTCGTGCAGATCGCCTTGCACTCGCCCTCGAGAACGACGTTGCAGAGAATGTTCTTGTCGCTCACGTCGACGTGCCTGATACGGCAGATCATTCCGCCGCCCGGCAGCCTGTCCTTCATCTTCGTTTTGAGCACAAGCTGGCACGCGTCGCGCTCGTCCTCAATCTCATCGATTGCGTCGAGGAACGGCAGAAAGACCTTGCGGTGCGTGTAGTCCGCGCATACGATCGCCGCCAGATTCAGAACGTCGCTCACGCGCAGCTGGACCTGAACGCCCGGCATCACTGTCTGAAACGGCACGAATATCGCGGGAATGTACAATTCGTTTTCTTCTTTTTTCTCTCTCATGGTATCTCCAAAAGCTCTTGGCTTCGTTTTTTCGCTGTGAATTTGTTATAACGGTTCCGCGGCGCCGCACCCGGTTCCGCACGGGCAGAAATAACATTGTACAATATACCACATTCCGGCCGATTTTTCAAGTCCGGAAGCGGTTTTAAGCTTTTCTCAATGTTGCAATTACCGGCGCTGCTTCTTGGAAGGCGCGTATGTGCGCGTATACGTGCGCGCGAGGCGGCGGGATTTGACGGCGTTGACTGTTTTGACGGAGTATTGAAAAAACGTGCCGTTTTTTGTACAATTTGGCGTGAACAAAAACCGGTGAAAAGGCGGTTGACATGCTGACTGTATATTTTCTGAAATACGGCCCCGATCCCGAACGACTCGCGGACGCTCTCTTCCCGCTCCTGTCTCAGGAACGCAGGCGGAAGGCGTCTCTTCTGTCGCACCCCGCAAGGCGCGCTGAGTCGGTTCTGGCGGGAAGGCTTTTCGAAAAATACGCGTCGCGCATCTCAGGCGTCTCCCCCGCTGATTTTGCCTACGAATACGGGAAAAACGGGAAGCCGTTCCTCTCATTCCCGGGCCGGTTCCCCGCCTTCTCTATATCGCACACGGAAGGCGCCGCCTGCGTTGTCTTTTCGGGCGGCGCCGCCATTCCCTGCGGTTGCGACACGGAGCCCGCCGCCAGGGAGTTTTCGGCCGCGGCGGGCTCCCGCGCAATCGCCTCCAGGTTCTTTTCGCCAAGGGAGGCGGCCCTTCTGGAAAACGCCCCTGATGAAACGGAGCTTTTCCTTAAGGTTTTCACGGCCAAGGAAGCCCACGCGAAGATGACCGGGAAAGGCATTTTCGAAGAGATTTCGCTCGACGTTTTAAAGTCCGCGGAGCCGCTTGTTTTTGACGCGGGCGACGGCAGTTCGTTCTTCCAAACCGTGTACAAAGGGTACGTAATCTCGGTGTGCGCCGGAAAAGACGCAGCCGGCAAAGAGATGTGCACCGTGAAAGGCGCAGACGGCAGCGCGGAATGCTACAATAAAATAGCCGTTCCCGTCGTTTTCACCGAAGTCGACGCCTCAACTCTCGCGCGTGACTGATATTCGCCGGGAAAGAGCGGCTCCGGGCTCGTTTTTTTCTCGATTTTTCCGCGATTTTCCCTTATTTTCGAAAGATTTTTTCTTGACAACCGCGCGCAATTGTTCGATAATAAAAAAAGCAGTTCACACCCGATACGCGAAGGCTTGCCCCGGACGGCGTTTTCGTCAAAATTGAGTGTGTTTTTACACCAAAGACAACCCTAAGGATACAAAAGACGGAATTATGGAACTCAGCGATCAGACTTTAAGTGAGCTTCATCTCGAAAAAGGCTCATATATATATTTCATCGGCATCGGCGGGTCGAGCATGAGCGGACTCGCTGAACTCTCGCTTTCAAGGGGCTACCGTGTCGCGGGCAGCGATATCGGACCGTCAACGGCCACCGAAAAACTCGAAAAACTGGGCATAAAAGTCAACATCGGACACGATGCGGCCAACATTACGGACGACATCGCTCTTGTTGTTTATACGGTTGCCATCTCCAGGGAGACAAACCCCGAGTACCTTCGCGCCCTTGAGCTCGAAAAGCCCGTGGTCGAGCGCGGCCTCTATCTGGGCTGCATTGCGAAGCACTACAACAAGACCGTCGCGGTTTCGGGCGTTCACGGCAAGACTACAACCACCTCGATGCTCACCACGATTCTCCGCGAGACAGGCCGCAATCCGAGCGCTCACGTCGGCGGCGTTATTCCCGGCATCGAGAGCAACGTTCTTGCAGGCGGAAAAGAGATTTTCGTCACCGAAGCGTGCGAGTACCACGACAATTTTCTCCACGTCCACCCCTTCTCCGGCGCGATTCTGAACATCGAACCCGAGCACCTCGACTACTTCAAAAAGTTCAGCAACGTCAAAAAGTCGTTTAACGCTTTTGCCCGTAATATAGACGAAAACGGATATCTCATCGTCTGCGCCGACTCTTGCACCGCGCTCGCCAGGGCACGCCACACGCGCGCCAAAATCATCACCTACAGCACAAAGCGCAAAAAGGCCCCGTTCTTCATCAGGAACGCCCGCGGGGAAAAGGTTTTCTCGCACCTCTACGCCGGAAATCTGCGCAAGATAAAAGGCGGCGAAGGGATCGAGGCGATCAGAAGAGGCTACACCTACACGCTCTACCGCGACGGAAACGAGATTGCCGACGTCACTCTCTCGGTGCCGGGTCTCTACAACGTTTCCGACTCGCTCGCGTCGATCGCGCTCGCGGGTTCCGTAGGCTGCGACGACCGTGAAAGCGCGGCCGCGGTCAGCTCGTTCAAAGGCGCGAAAAGGCGTTTCGAATTCGTCGGAATGACAGGCAGCGGCGCGTACGTCATCAGCGACTACGCCCACCACCCCTCCGAGGTCAAGGTCACCGTCAACGCCGCGAGAGAAAACGCGCCACAAAAGGTCATCGCGGTTTTCCAGCCCCACACCTACTCGCGCGCCAAAAGGTTCAAGAGAAAATTCGCGCGCGGGCTGAAGTCGGCCGACAGCGTTATCGTTACCGACATCTATGCCGCCCGCGAAAAGGACACCGGCGTCATCAACTCGCGTATGCTCGACGCCATCTTCCGCAGGCGGAACGTGAACTCGGTTTACATCAGCTCGTTCGACGACATAGCCGAGAAAATCAAGGCTGATTCCGGCAGCGAGGACGTGGTCCTTCTGCTCGGCGCGGGAACGGTCGACAGGATCGCGAAACTGATTGTTGAAAAATAAATTTTACCTAAAACAAGGCAAAAATCCGGGGCCCAGCCGGCCCCGGATTTTCTTATTTAATACTGTTATTTAAGTGCATTTTCTATATCTCGGCAGAGCGTTTATTATATGTTTAAAAAGCGTTTCGCGGCGTCTTTGCGCGGCACGTCGATGATCCTGCCGCACGTTTCGCACTCGAATTTGATGTCGGCGCCCACTCGCAATATTTTCCACGTGTTCCCGCCGCAGGGGTGCTTTTTCCGCGACCGCATGACCGCTCCGGTCTCAAAATCACTCATCCGCCTTCATCTCCTCGATGCCTTTTTTCCACTGTTCCCTGGTCATCAGAACCTGGCGCGGACGCTGGCCGTCGCTTCTCGAAAGAAGTCCCATCTCCTCGAGAGTGTCGATGATTCTGGCCGCCCTGGAGTAGCCGAGGCGCAGCCGCCTCTGAAGGCTGGACGTCGAAAGCGTTCCCTGCGCCAGCGCGAGTTCGGCGGCGTCGCAGATCAGTTTGAATTCCTGACCTTCGCCTTCCTCCTGGTTGTCCTGTTCCTTGTCGCCACCGCCTTTGCCGCCCTTTTCCTTCTGGCTCTGCTCCACGGTCGCGGTTATCGCATCGGAGACCGCGTCGTCGAATTCAGGCGCGCCGTAGCTGTTCCTGATGAAGTCGACGACTTTTTCGACCTCTTCGTCCGAGACGAACGCGCACTGGAGCCTCGCCGACTTCGTGAACCCGAGCGGGTGGTAGAGCATGTCGCCGCGGCCGAGAAGTTTTTCCGCGCCGTTGGCATCGAGAATCGTTCTCGAGTCAAACTGGGAAGCCACCGCGAACGCGATTCTTGAAGGAATGTTCGCCTTGATAATGCCCGTGATTACGTCGACCGAAGGCCTCTGGGTCGCAATCACAAGGTGAACGCCGGCAGCCCTCGCCTTCTGCGCGAGCCTGATGATCGAACGCTCAACGTCCTGCGGCGAAGCCATCATGAGATCCGCGAGCTCGTCTATAATAATGACGATCTGCGGAAGCTTTTCGAGGTGAGCCATCTCCGGCTTTTCCTTCACGCACCTGTTGAAGTTGGCCAGGTCGCGAACGTTGTTCTCCGCGAAAAGCCTGTAGCGCCTCTCGACCTCGGAAACCGCCCACGCGAGCGCCGCGGACGCTTTTTTCGGCTCCGTGACGACGGGAATGAGCAGGTGCGGAATGTTGTTGTAGATTCCGAGCTCTACGACCTTCGGGTCGATCATGATGAACTTGACCTCGTCAGGCGCTGCGCCGTAGAGAATGCCCATGATCATTGTGTTGATGCAGACGCTCTTGCCCGAGCCTGTCGAGCCGGCGATCAGCAGGTGCGGCATTTTCGCGAGATCGGTAATGACCGTCTTGCCGTCGATGTCCTTTCCGATTGCCACGGAGAGCTTCGATTTGGCGGTTTTGTACTCGTTGGAGTCGAGAACGTCGTGAATGTAGACTGTCGAAGGCGTTTTGTTCGGGATCTCGATGCCGATGGCGGGCTTTCCGGGAATCGGCGCCTCCATTCTGACAGCGGACGCCGCCAGGCTGAGAGCGATGTCGTCGGTGAGCGCGACTATGCGGCTGATTTTGATGCCCTCGTCGGGTTTGAACTCGAATCTGGTGACCGTGGGTCCGCGGGTGATGCCGGTAATCCTGACGCCGATGCCGAAGTTTCTGAGCGTCGCCTTGAGCTTCTCGGCGTTCCGCTCCGCCTCAAGCGCGTAAATGTCGTCGTTGTCGACAACGCTGTCGCGTTCGCTGTCAGCGGGTTTGAGAAGGTCGAGCGGCGGGAATACGTACTTGCGCTGCTTCCTGACGCGAATGACGTTCTGGCGGGTCTTGTCGGTCTGCGCGGGGTCGTTCCGGACAGGGTTGTTAATATTTGTGTTCGCGGCTGAAGCCGAAGTGGCCGCGGGCGTGCCCTGATTCGTGTTTTGCGCCGGCTTGTTCTGCTGAGGCTGGCCGTTTGCGGGCCTTGCCTGCGGGTTCGGCTTGTTCTGCTGCGGGGGCAACGTGACCTTGACGGTCTGCTCAGGCTGGGGAATTCTCGTTGTGCCCGAAGGCCGGTTCGCGTTCGGATTTACGTTCGTGTTTGCGTTCGCGTTACGCTGCGCTGTGTCGACGCCGCCCTGCCTTGCGGCACCTGCATTTTCGCCTCTCGCGTTGTCTCGCGTAAAAGGCCTGTCCTCGCGTGTCCGAGTCTGTTCCGGCCGTGCTTCAGAGCGCGGCGGAGTTGTTTGTTTTTCCCTGTTTTCAGGCAAATTCTCATTGCCGGCAACCGGTCTTTCGCGCGTTTCCGCGGAAGGGGTGTTCTTCACCGGCGCTGCGTTTCCGGTCTCGCGGCGCTCCTCCTTTTTCGGCGGAGTAGCGGTCTGTTCCGGCTTCACTGTAGCGGTCTGTTCCGGCTTCACTGTGGTGGGCTGTTCGGGCTTCACCGCTGCGGGCTGTCCTGCAAATTCCGTGAACCCGGGCGTGTTTTCAAAGAACGAACCTGCGAGCGTATCGGTGCCGCTCGGTCTCACCTTCAATGCGGGCTTTCCGTACGGATCGGAAACGTTTCCGCCTTCGGGAACGGTCGCCGCAGCGCCTCCGGAAATTTCCTGTCCGGAAGCCTTCACGCCGCCTTCTGAGCCGTCAGTTTGAACGTTTTCAGGCGCGGCAAAACCGCCGTCAAATAGATTGAGGCTGTTGTCGTCGATTATTATGTCGCTCTCTTTGGGTTCTTCAAAGACTGTCTCTTCAGCAACCGCGCGCTCGAATCCGGCCGACGCCGGCGCCGCGGGCTTATCGTCAAAACAACCGTCGAAAACGTCCCCGCGGTCACCCTCGAACGTGGTTCCCTCCGCGGCAGGCGCCGTGTAACGCTCGAATATCCCCTGCTGCGCTCCGTTCCCGTCGCCGGTCTGTGCCGCCGCGATGTTCTCCTGAAGCGCCCTGAGCCTTCTTCCCGCGGAAACCCGCTGCCGCTTGCGGCGGTTCTCCTCGCTCGACGCGAGCCGCTTCTTTATCTCTTCCGACAAAAAGCTGAGCGCGTCGGCGTTGTCATCCGGTCCCGGAAGGTAGTCCTCAACAAGGTTTTCGAT
>JAEEGF012418337.1_pt1 | contig 18227 bp, 9 predicted proteins | sample 9134171 | NCBI WGS metagenome assembly JAEEGF01 (sample SAMN16246542, study PRJNA631951) | gut metagenome | biome: gut microbiome; feature: rumen; material: AP-attached | host: Bos | place: Iran: Karaj | collected 2018-10
CTGTATCTCTTGACCAGCACAGGACTTGAAAGCGAAGCGCTCGTCCATACCGCCGCATGCAATTCAACACCAGACGATGCAATCGTGATGGGGCCGTTGTAGATGATTCCGTTCGTCTTTGTCGGCAACGAACCATCGAGGGTATAGTATATAGTGCCGCTTCCGTTTGGATTCGCAAGCGTCATGGTAAATGGAAACTCGTTGACAAGGTCTCTTGTCTGCGAGCAGGTCGGAGCCTGAGGCACAGTCTCGCCCAGTACGGACGCAAAGCCGGCGATGAGCGATTCTACAGTCGTCAGAAAAAGCTCCGTGCCCACAAGCGACTCTCCATCATTGCGGGCAAGCCCCATGGCGATGGCAGTGCCAGGCGCATTCGGTCTTGCGAATAAAATTGTAGGATAATAAGCAGTGTCCGACAGCCCGTAGCTACGGTAGAGGTCCCAGAACCAGCTATTCGATCCGGCAGCGTCAACATTGCAGGAAGTGTCACCCGTCACGAGATAGATGCCGTTGGCTTTCGCCCATGCGAGAAATTCCTCGCTTTCTGCGACAGGGTAGAACTGCTTCGACCACCAGCATCCAGCGCGGTTCGCTAGCAGCACGGCGATAAGCCGGCCATCTCGCGCTGCCGCGGTCTTCACGCCATCGACATCCGTAGTCCACTCCCCGGCCGTAACAGGATGACGCTCCAGGTAGAGTCCGCCGACCTCCGCACTAGGCTCCTTCCCTCCCTCCACGAACACTGCACGCACCCGTGTCGATTTCGCGAGAGCGATCGGGCCGTCGTACACTATGCCAGTTTCACCTGCGGGGTCAGAGCCGTCGGTCGTGTAGTAGAGAACGCCTTGCCTGCCACTAGGCGGTGCAAGCGTGACTATCTGGCTTCCTTGAAAGGTGTAGGCAGTGGATTCATACGAAGTCGTAGCTGGCGAGATCGTTGGCGGACGCGACAGCGCATCGAACTGAACCGTGTCGCGCCATACTCCGTTGAAACCGCTATAGCGTCCGCTGCTCAGATGACCGTTTATGTCGATCCAGCTGTGGAACAGGAACTTGACCGTGTGCGTTCCCGAGGGAATCTGGATTTCGCGGAGATTCCATGTGTCGCCTTTGGAATCCTCAGTGTCGGTATAGACGGAGCTGCCGTCAACGAGCACGGTGAACGTGCCGTTGTACTTGCGCGTCTTGTAGCGGAAGCTCATCAGAGTGGGGCCGACGATGGTCGTGTCAAGCCAGGATTCGTTGTCCCAGTAATTGCCGCTGTCGGTGGACTGCACGGCATCCACGCCGTCGTAGGTGTCGGTCGTCTGGAAGACACATGGCAAATTCTCGGAAGTGCGCCACGCGAGCTGCGGCGCATCGAGTCCGTTGCCCAGGTCGCTGAGGGAATACATCGCCTCGAAGACAGGTCCGGGCGTTCCGTCGGTGACGGTCACGGCTCGGATGGTCGTCGTCTGCGTGAGCGTGATGGGACCGGTGTAGAGTGTGGATGAGAGCGGGGGCGCAGAACCGTCAAGCGTGTAGCGGATGGGAAGACCGGCCTTGCCAGGCGAGAGCGTGACGGTGATGGACTCGGTGAAAGTGGCGCCGCCCTCTGGCGAGAAATACACGTCGTACGACATCGGCACCTTTTGCGCGCGCCATCTCGAGGCGGCGGCGTACGTCTGCTGGATTGTGCGCACGTTGTCGTGCAGTGCATCGCCAACTGGCGTGCCCTGATAGGTGAAATTTGGGGAGGAAAAGAACGGCGCGGCAGAATAGTGGTTCCCGTAGCCGTCTGAGTTGTACGCCATGATCGTATGATAGGCGACGCCGTCAGTGCCGGTGAAATAGTGGCCGGCAGAATACTCGAACAGCTGCGGACCGCGGTTGTTGGGATCGGCAACCTCCGTGGCGTGTCCCGCGCCGATGTTGTGCCCCACCTCGTGCGTCATCGTATGGCTGTTTGCCACGGCGCGCACGGCGCATACGTTGTAGGGCGCCTCCGAAAAAGCAGCGTAGTTCGTGTTCCTGAGCGAGTATCCAAGGCCAGCCGAGCCGCCTGCCGAGCCGGTGTCGATGAGCGTGGTCACGATATCGGCGCCAACTTCGTCGCGCTTCGCCTTGATCGACGCCCATGCGCCCGTGCCGGTCCTCGCGGCTTCGAGCACGCCGTCAAAGTCGGTGCCTCCCTCCGCGGCGACGGTCATCACGCCAACAAGCCGGTAGCGGAAGGCCGAGGAGAAGCCGCAGTTGCCGAGCACCGTGTTCATCTTCTGAACGGCCATCGTCGCGAAGTTCGTTATGCCGCCACCGTTCTGGCGAGCCCACGAGGCGGCGGGGGCGTCGTACGCCACAAGCACGTCCACGAGCGTCGACGCCTGGTCGGACGCTAGACGCGCGCCCTGAAGCCTGGCCGTTGACGGCGTCGCCGCGATGCCTGGATCGACTGGCCTCGAGGCCGTCACCCTGACGGCGGAGGGATCGATCTCCCTAACCGCCACGCATCTCGCGTCCGATGCGACGGTATATGCGCGCCCCTTCGCGAAGTCCTGCACGTCGACGCACAGTCCATCCTCGGTGCGCAGCACCACGGCGTTCTTCACGCCGCCGTATCCCTCCATCTCGCCGATGAACGCCTCGCCGCCGAGCGGCGACTCCATTCGTTCCGAAAGGACGATTGAAACCTCCGTTCCGTCGAAGAGCCGCATCGCCACCTTGTCTCCCACTGCGAGCGGTTCCGTGGCCGCGGCGCCTGCCGGCAGCTCGCACATCCTCACGCAGCCATCCACCATCGGCGCGGCGGAAAGCAGCCGTCCGCCGCGGGCTGTACGCAGATCCAGTGAATGCGTGGCCGCACCTGACGCAAGCGCAAGCGCGAAGGCGACGAACGCACAACAATGCGCCGTCTTCGTGGTGAAGCCGTTTATTCTCATGGTCTGCATCTCCTTTTAGTGCCGTAGTGCGTCTAGAAGAACAACTTCGCAAATGCGAGCAGCCCCTGCTTCCACGGAACGCGGTGGGATACGCCCGTCTTGCCCTTGAACTCGGAAAGATGCTCGACGTACCAGTCGTAGTTGCGCACGAGAGCCTGCTTGTTCGAGTAGCGCGGCGCGAAGCCGAGCAGCTTCTCCGCGCGCTCGATGGAAACGAAGCTGTCGGTGGACGCGGTTTCGTACACCCACGGATAGAGCGGCGAGAGGTGCAGCTTCTCGAGAATGCGCAGGATGAAGACGATCGGCTTCACGGGCGTGCCGTGGATCTTCTTGCCATGTCCGGCACGGTCGAGCACGGCCTGGTAGTCCTCCTTCATCGTGGTGAACTCCTTCGCCCCGATGTTGAACTCGGTGTTAACCTTCGACTCGTCAAGCGTCATCGAAAGCCAGATCGCCTCGCAGAGGTCCTCCACGTCCATGAGCTGGTAGCGGTTGTTGCCGCTGCCGATCATCGGGAACCCATGGCCGGTGTACGCCCAGTCGTAGAAGAGCGCGAACACGCCGAGTCGCTCCGGGCCGATGAAGCTCTTCGGACGCATCACCGGCACGCAGAACCCCTCCTCGCGCGCCGCGCGGCAGATGGCCTCGGCCTCGATCTTCGCGTGGCCGTACGGCCCCACGCCTATGAGCTCGTCGTCCTCGTAGATCGGATGCTTCTTCGGAACGCCATAGACGGCGGTGGACGAGATCTGCACCATTCTCTTCACGCCGAACTTCCTGCACGCGGCTATCACGTTGCGCGCGCCGTCCACCTCGGTGGTGCGGATGTCCTCCGGCGGATACAGAGGCAGCGCGGCGGCGGTGTTCACCACCATGTCGCATCCATCCACGCACGCCTCAACGGCCGCCACGTCGCGCACGTCGCCCTTCGTGAACTCGAGCCAAGGCTCCCCCTTCTCGGGATAGTCGAAGTCCGCAATGTCCAGAACGCGAAGCGTCTCCACGCCTTTCGCGTGCAAATGGCGGATCAGGTTGATTCCGAGAAAACCGCTTCCGCCGGTGACTAGAACTGTCTTGATCATGCCTGCAATGTCCAGGAAATTACTTTCCGCAGATTGTCTTGAAGTGCGGCAGCACCGCCTCGGTCCAGATCTTGTAGCCAGCGTCGCCGGGGTGCAGACGGTCAGGCATGATCCACTTTGTGTCGCCCTTCTCATCGAGGTACTTGGCGTTGAAGTCGCACCAGATCACCTTGTCGCCGTCGGCATAGCCCTTGATGATGGCGTTCACCTGCTCGTTGTTCTTGCGAAGCCGGTTCTCCGGACCCTCTCCGCGCGGGAATATCGGAAGAAGAAGCGTCTTGGCCTGCGGCTGCTTCTTGGCGATGACGTCGAGGATGCGGCGGATGCCCTTCGCAACGTCCTCGGGCTTGTCGCTTCTCGAGTTGTTGGTGCCGATCATAAGCATGATGCACTTCGCCTTGTAGCCGTCGAGCTCGCCGTTCTCGCCGCGCCACACAAGATGCTGCGTACGGTCGCCGCCATAGCCGATGTCGAGGATCGAATACGTCTTTGAGAGCTTTTCCAGCCAGTTCTTGCCAGGACGCTCCCAGTTGTGCGTGATGGAGTCTCCGAAGAAAACGAGGTCGATCTCGCCCTTTGAGTCCACGATCTGGTTGCGCTTCTGCTGCAGACGTATCAACCACCAGTCGCCACGCTTGCCGGGGTTGGCGCCAGCGATGCGCGTGGCGGGAAGAACGGTCGCGGGCGTCTTCTCCTTGAGCTTCTCGAAATGCGTCTTCACCCTCGAGTAGCGGTTCTTCGGGCAGGGCAGCTTGCCGTCGGAAAGCGCGTAGTCGATGTAGGGCTTCACTTCCTCGTACCAGATCTCGTAGCCCGGAGCCTCGGGATGCAGACGGTCGGGCATCACCCACTTGATGTCGCCGTTCTTGTCGAGGAATCTATCGGAGAAGTCGCACCAGAACACCTTCTTGCCGTCGCAGAACTTACGAATCTGCAGGTTCACGGCGTCGTTGCGGAGGCGGTACGAATCGGTCTCGCTAGCGCCACGCGGGAAGATCGCAGTGAGCACCACCACGGCCTTGGGCTGCTTGGCGCGGATACGCTTCAGTATCTCGCTGATGCCGAGGATCGTGTCGGACGGAGGCTCGTCGGAGAAGTTGCGGAAGTGTCCGGAGTTGTTGGTGCCGATCATCAGCAGAATGCACTTTGCCTCGTAGCCGTCGAGCTCGCCGTTGTCGAGGCGCCACAGCACATGCTCCGTGCGGTCGCCGCTCGTTCCGAGGTTCAGCATCTTCATGTCGCCCTCGGAGAAGTACTTGTTCGCCTGCGCCTTGCCCTTGCTTTCCCAGAAGTGCGTAATGGAGTCGCCAATGAAGACGACCTTCGCGCCGCCGCTCTTCACGGTCTTCATCTTTTCTGCGTGGCGCTTCTGCTGCCAGCAGTTGGGATCGCCGTTCCAGGCGGTGGGGGTGACGGCGCGCACGGCGCCGAAAGAGGTTCCAGCGGCGAAAAGCGCCGCAATGGCGAATAGAAGGTGTGTTGTTTTCATGCCGTGATTATACCACACCACGGCATGTAGCGCAAGACCACGCTTCGATCGACATGGCGGTTTCCGCCATGCCCGCTCTCTAGACTTTCGCCTCCCTAGCGCATGTAGATCACCGTTCCGAAGAACGGACGCGCGCTCACTAGAACGAGCTTGCCGTCCTTCACCGTGGCGGAGAACTCGAAGCCGTCCTCAGGATCGCCCTGCTTGCGCAGCTCTTCGGGAATCGGCGCCTTGACGGCGATCTCAGCCGCCGTCTCGGCAGTGAGGCCGAGCGCGTCACCCACTACGAACTTGGTCACCGCGGGACGCGCGGAGAACGCAAGCTCGATCGTCTTGAGTCCGGCGAGCGTGAGGTCGTCGGCGTTCTCGAACGTCACGCCGTCCGTGATCGCGCGCTGGTTTGCGCCGAGGCGCCACACGTTCTCATCGCCCGTGAAGCGGAACGGTCCGCTCAGCGTGCCGCCGCCCTCGAGCGTTCCGTAGATCGGGCAGAAGCGTCCTGCGAGATTCGCGCCATCCCATGGGCTGCCGTTCGAGAGCGTGGCACCCGCCGCGACAGTCGTCGTGCCGCCGAGACCGGGCTTTTCGGCCGTCTGCGCCACAAGCGCCTTCTTGGTGAACGTGAGCGTGCGCTCGTCGAACGGCTGCTTCGCGGCGTCGCCTGGACGCTGCACCGCAAAAGCGTAGCCATTGTTGATGCCGGCAGCGTCGGTTCCATATCCGCCACCGCCGTCGCCGATGCGGATTTCGAACGTATGCCAGCCGGGTTTGACGGTGGTGGTGCCTTCTGCAAGCTTGTTCCAGGCGCTGTTGGCCAGCACCTCCTTGTCGTCGAACTTCACGACGATTCTGTCGTCCACCGAGCCGAAGAGCTTCCACTCGCCCGCATGCGCCTCGTCCACGAGGAAGCCGCCTGTGTAGCGCATCGACGCGGCCTGCTGCTGGGCGATCTTCGTGTTCAGAACGTCCTTGAGCGAATTCGTCACCCAGAGAAGCCCCCACCCGGTGCGCGCGCGCAGCTGGTCAAGGTCGCCGTAGTTGCCCGCCACGCGCTCCACGACGATGCTGCTGTCGCTCGTGATCGGCTTCTTGGTGCGCATGCGCAGCGTGGAGGTGTCGAAGCGGTTGTAGTCTGCGGCAGCAGTGGAGGTGCTGGCCCCCTTCATCCAGCCAAGGCACATGCCGCTGCTCTTCCAGTCGCTCACATACGGCCCCTGCGAACCAGTTCCATCGTATGTCACAAGGACAAAATCGTGCCAGCCGGCAGTCACCTCCGTCTGGGCGGTGGCCACGGAATTGTACGAACCGTTGTAGAACACCCTCACGCCGTCCATCCATAAGGCAACCTGGTCGTCGAAGTTGCCTGCGAACGTCCACGTTCCCGCATCGTCCTCATCGACGTAGAACTGGCCGCGCACGGCGAACGCGCTCGAATTCATCGGTGCCTGGTTGCTGCCGAAGCTTCTGGTGAGCATCTTCAGATGAGACGCTACGGACGGCATCGCGCCGTTGTTCGTGACATACGCATAGCCGGCATCAGAACTTCCTTGCCCGCGCAGCGCCGCATATTCCACAAGTCCCTCGCCGGAGATGCCGAGCGAGGCGGACGTGCCCTCCTTCAGCTCGAGGCCGGCCGCGAATCCTGCGAATCCCGATAGGTTGACGGTTGCATTCGCCGCGGTGTCAACCGTCCACTTGCCGTTAACGATGCCCTGGAAGTCACTCGAAGTCACATAAGAGCCCTCGCCGGTGATCGTTACCTCGGAAGATCCGAAGTGCGGCGTGTAGCTGTGCGTGACGGTATTGCCGTTCAGGTCGATCGTCAGCTCGCCGGGATTGTCCATGTCCTCGCCAGTCGCCACGAGCATGCCGTAGTATCCAACGCTATGGTTCGCGGTCGCCTTGTAGAGGCCGCCCTGGAGGTTGGCGTGCGTATTGCCATACTTCATCCTGGCCGAGGTGAGTCCGCCATCGCCGAGGTCGAGTTCGCCGCCCGTCATCGTGAAGCGCTCGTCGGTGTTGTCGTATATGTAGCTTGTGCGGGAACGTACGTTTATGCCCTTCACGTTCATCAGACCGTCCGTGAGCGTAAGATAGCAGAGCGGGCAGTCGTACGCCGCGAGGAAGGTCGCGGCCGTGCAGTTGAACGTGCCGCCGTTCACGATCACCTCATGGTTGTATGAGGAGGCGCCGCTCCACTGGCCGATCGTGCCGCCGGACGTGAGCGTGAACGTGGAGCCAGGCCCAACCTCAATGACGGAATCCTTGGGCGAGGCGTTCACGGTTGCCAGCTGCAGCGTCGCCGCAGTGAGGCTTGCGCCGTCGCCGAGCTTGAGGTGCGAAGGATAATCGCCGCTGCCCACGTAGAGCGTGCCGCTCGTCTCCCAGTTGCCCGCCGGAAGCGTCGTCGTCTGCCCGTCGCCGTTGTTGTAGAAGTACATGTTCGCCGGGCGGGCGGCAGCAAGCGCCTGCGGCACCACCGCGTTCGCCGCGCCGGAGTGGAATGTGAGCGTGCCGCCCGTGACGCCGGAAACATCAGGCGTTGTCGCGTTCGGGAAGCCAGCCTCCTCGCCCATGCCCCACCAGAGCGTGCCGCCCGTCATCGCGAGCGTCATGGGAACGGCAGACCAGTCCGCCACCGCGCCCACATGCGCCGTGCCGCCGGACACCTCGAGGTTCAGATTCTCCGCAGCCGTGGGGTTCACCTGGAAATCGCCGCCCAAGACGGAGTAGCTGCCCTCGCCCGCCATCGTTCCCGTCATCTTGTGCGTTGCGGCCGAGACCGTCACCGCGCCTTCGTTCGTGAACGCCGAGGAGAACGTGAGAACCTTGTCGCCGCGCAGATCTGCGGACGTTCCTTCGCGCACGGTCACCGGCGCGTCCTGCACGTTCGTATCGGCACCGGACGACTTGAAGCCCACGCCTTCGCCCGTCACCACCACCGGCGCCTTGCGTCCTGTCGCGCCCCAGTAATGCAGGCGCGAGCCCGACTTCATCTCCACGCCCTTCGGCACGTTCATCGCAGTCGCGCCCTCCAAGCCCATCATGCCGCCTTCCGCGAGCACTATCTTGCCGATCGCCACGTCCGCGTTGTTGAGGTTGAGGCCGCAGTTGACGGATTCGTCCACGTGCGTCTTGACCGTGAGCGTCACCTCGTCGGATCCGGTGAGCGAAGTGTTGCCGGCGTACGTCGCGTTCGAGGATTTCCTCAGGTCGATGCGGCTCGTGCCCGCGATGGTGGCATCGGCGGCCACCTCAATGCGTCCAAGCTGGAAGTGCCAGATGCTCTGGTGCAATTCGCTTTCATCCGTGATGGCGCCGCGTCCGTCAACGCCCTCGCCCTTGATGACGACGGTCTGGTTCTGGAGAACGGCGCCGCGGCCCGTGTCGCCGGATCCGGCCAGTTTCGTGTTGAGGTCTAGCGTGGCGCCATCCTCCACCACGACGCGCGTTTCATCAGAGCCGAGCATGCCGAACGTCGCCGAATTGCCGAGGCGCGTCACGCCGGCCTTAAGCACTACGCTGGTGGGATTGACGAATCCGCCGCCGTCGAGAACGAGCGTGCCGTTGCCCTCCTTCACCGCTATGGGCGCGTCGATCTTGGCCGAGCCGCGCAGAGTGTAGTCTGCATCGGCGTTGATGGTCACGGGGCCGCTCTTGACGGACTCCGCCACGGTGACGGTCTTGAGCGCGGCCGCGTCGGTGAACCAGAGAGGCAGATTCGGGAAGAACGGCAGCAGCGTCTCGTCGCCGCCGAGGCGCGTCCACGCCAGCACGGACGCGTCGCCCGTCACCGTCTCGTCCGTAGCGCCCGCCCATACGAGCGAACCGCCCTGGTTTTCGCTCCCGGTGATCGTCACCTGCACCTCGCCGTCCTCGCCGAGGCCAATCGTGCCGGAGGTCGTCTCGCCTGCCGCGCCGGTGAACTCGACGGCGAGATGCCCCGCGGCGCCGGCGGGAAGGTTCGACGTGGAGATCGTGTAAACGGAGCCCTGCGGCACGGAGTTCGGCATGTCGAACTCGATGGTGGCGGTGCCAGAGCCAGGCGCCGCCGCGAGCGCGCCAAGGAACGCCGCCGTTCCGTCCGGCGTCTCCGTGACCGTGGCGATCACGCGCGCGCCCTCCTCAAGCGTGATCGGGAACGGCGCCACTTCGCCCGCTGGAAGGATCAGCACGCCGCCCGCGCGCACCGTCACGCCGCCGGTGAAGTTGGTGGCCACCAGGTTCTCGCTGGCGTCGAATATGGCGTTCTCGATCGCGACAGTGCCCTCGCCTGCGATCTCGCAGTTCATCGCGAAGTACGGCTTCGCCGAGGCGTCGCCCGCGAACGTGAGCGTTGTCGATGCGGGCACCACGATGTCGCCCGCATACTCCACAGTGGAGCCAGGTGCGGCGCTGACCACGGGCGTGCCTTCGCCGGATGTGACCGTGGTCCAGCTCGGCACGGACGCAGGCGCCTGGAACACGCCGCCGCCGTTGACGTTCATCAGAACCGTCTTGTAGGTGATGGTGCCGGAGTTCCGCTGGCCGAAGTAGTCAGGCGCGAACACGCCCGTGCCGCCCACGTTGACGTCGAAGTGGCCCTGCCCTGTCTCGACGTTCGTGCTGTACCACACGCGCACGGGAACGGTGAACCTGCCGCCCGTGACGTTGATCAGCGTCACGCGGTCGGTGTAGCCGGAACGGTCGAGCGTGCCGGAACCGTCGCTCTTCACAAGGCCTCCCTCGACGTTGAGGATTCCGCCCCAGTTCGTTCCGAAGCCCTGGTCGGCGTTGCGCTCGCCGATGCGCACGATGCCGCTGAACGTGGTGGTGCCGCCCGTGATGGTGACGGGCGCGTGCTCGTACTGGAGAATCGAGTATTCGCCGCGAACGGTGACGTCGCCTGAGAAGACCAGCGGACGCGCACACTCGGCGAAGACGAGCGCGTGGTCTCCCGCGTACTCCGTCACGCCCGAACGAGGCGCCTCAACCACCGTGCCTGCGTCGGTGTACTTTATCCAGCCGAGGTTTCCGATCTCGCCGTTCCAGCCCGGCACCGTCGCCTTCTTGCCTTCCTCGATCACGAGAATGCCCTCGCCGGGATGCGTGAGCGTGGTGTCGACGCCCGCGTACACGGTGTAGGAGCCCGTGTCTTCGTTCACGGTGTTGGGCTGGGTGAGCGGACGGAAATCATACGGCGTGGCAACAGACGTCTCGACCGCGCCCGCCGTGGCAAAGCCGGCAGGGTCGTTCATAGTCGTGTACGCGGCCTTGATCCAGTCGTCGGAGCGGACGCTCTTCGAGAGGCGCATCTCGTCGATGCGTCCGAGGAACGTGTTGCCACCTGTCGCCGTTCCGTACGAGAAGAACGTGAGCGGGTTGCTTATCGTCTGCAGGAGGTAGTCCGCGCCGGACACGGAATTCACAAGCGCGCCGTTGATGTACATGCGCGAGACGGGCGTCTCGGGCGTGCCGTCGAAGATCACCGCGAAGTGCACCCAGTTGTCGTAGTAGTTGGCGATGCCCGTCTTGGTGTACTGGGTGCTGTTCGCGCCGCCGGCGAGCAGCTCGGTGGCCGCCGAGCCGCGAGTCGTCACCTCAAATCCGCCAGCGCTCGTCCACGTCGTCTTGCTTGAGACGATGCGCATGTTGGCCGTCTTCGAACTCGTCTTGAACCATCCCGAAATTGTGAGCTGCTTCGTGTTGACGTATTCGAGCCACTTGCTGCTGTTGGGCGTAGTGAGGCGCGCGGCGTTGGAGACGTTGTCCATGCCCGTGCCAACTGGGGAGTCGACGAGCGTGAGGCTCGACGTGGCGCCGGCCGCCGTCATGGTGAGCGCGTTCGCGGTGGCGTCGGGCGTGCTTGTGTCGAACTCGGAGAAGTGCCACACGCCCATGTAATCGCCGGCGAACGTCTTGTCGCTCAGCGCCGGCACGTTCTCGGCGCCGCCGCCCCAGTGCATGGTGACGTATGTGGAGGCGCTTTCGAGCTGCGGCACGCGCACCCAGAGGTAGGAAGCGCCGGACGTGTTCCATGTGTCGATCTCATGCGCGATGCGATTGCCGGCGGCGTCGGTGAAATAGACGTCGGCGCCGTTGGCAGCCGCATCGGAATAGGCGAAGCCAGGCACGCCGGCGGGCAGCTTCACGAGGGCGGGGAAGTCGGCGAGCGTGGTGGTGCCGATGTAGCCGCTGAAGGTGATGCGCGCCTTCTTCGGTCCAGCGACGGGAGTGCGCGTGACGACGGCCTTGAGCGCGCCGTCATCAACGGCGAGCGTGACGCCGTAGAGAGGCGCGTTGGGACCCGTGAAGTTCACCGCGAGATGGTCGAGAGCGGATGCGTCCATTCCGCCGTCGACAAGGGTGAACGTGCCTGCCTCAAGGAGCGCGCTGGGCGTGATGCGGATCGTGGCCGTGCCTTCCGCGGGAAGCGCGGGGGCGACGTCGAAGAAGCTTGCGGCGCCGTCCCACTCGGGCAGCTTCAGCACGGCGCCATTCGCGAGGGCAACGGTGTTCGTGAAGTGCGCCGAGGCGCAGGACGAGAAGTCCGCAGTCGTTCCCTCGCCCACCGCGATCGGCGCGATGCCGGAGAACGCGTCGGTGTGCGCATAGACGAATCTGCCGCCGCCCGTGATGGTCATAGGCACTTCGGCGTTCTGCGTGAGCGCGCCGGTCTGCGATATCACGGCAGGCGCGCCTGCGGGAGTCGAAGTGCGGAACACCACGCCCGTCGTCGCCGAGGCGCCAAGCGTGATCGTGGTGGCGCCGTTGATGGCGAGATGCGCGCCAAGCGGCCCCACCGTGACGCCGTCAAGCTGCGTGGTGGCGACGATTCTGTCGGTGTTCACAACGCCGTTGCGGCGCAGGTACAGCGTGCCCGTGGAGACCATGCTTTCGCAGTCCACATCGCCGTCCGCGAGAATGATCGTTCCGGTGGTGGCGTTGAGCGAGTGCATCGCGAGCTTCGCGCCTTCATGCACGATGATGTTTGCGTTCACGCCAAGCGAGCCGGTTGGGGCGAACGGCGAAAGGAGCGTCGTGGTGCCGTTCTTGACGGCGAAGATTGCGTCGCTGCCGAGCGAGACGGCGTCGCGTATCGTGAAGTTGCCGTCAAGAATCGTCGCCTGCATGCGCTGGCCGGTGAGAGTGGTCTGCAGGAATCCGATCGTCGCGTGGCTGCCTGGAAGCGTGCGCAGAAGGTGCACCTGCTTCTTGTTGACGGCCGCGTAGCCCTTCGAGGCGGCCCAGCCCGTGCTGGGCAGAGGATAGTCCTCAGGATTGTCCCATGTGCGCACGTTGTAGCGCAAGTCGGCCTTCTCTATCGTGGCGTCGCCCGAGAACACGATGTCGCCCGAGCCAATCGGCAAGAACGTGCCGCCGACAGCGAGATCGGAGAAGACGAGCGTGCCGAGCGTCTCGGGGCTGAAGTCGCCCTCGTACGAGAGCGGCAGGTTGAACGTCTGCGTGGCGGTGGACGCGTTGACGACCTCCGCGAACGAGGCGGCGTTGCCGTTGATCGTCCAGCTGCCGCTCTCCACGCCGAACGCAAGACGGCCGAACGCCGTGCCCGCCGCGAGGTCGTTGGACGCCGTGCCTGTGCCGGAGACGAACGAGACGTTGCGCCCAGCCTCCGCCGTGCGTCCCTCCTTCCAGGAGGCCGCAGCAGAGAACATGCCGTCGTCAGTCGTCCACACCGCCGCATTGTCGTCGTAGAGAGTGTCGGCCGTCAGCTGGTAGAGACCGTATCCAGCCGTCTGGTTGCCGACGGCGATGGTCTGGTTGTTGACCCAGTTGGCGCCGAAGTCGTTGGCCACCGTGCCGAGCACGCCGTAGTTGCCGTATGAGGACGGTTCGAGATAGCCCGACTTGAGCACCTTGGCAACCACGTCGTCGCCGCTCTGCGTGAAATGCGCCCACATCACCTTGTTGTAGCGGGTGTCCTGGGCATACTGCATCTGCACGTCTAGATCGGTGGCGCTGTGCGTCATGTAGAACGGCACCGCCCACTCCTTGCCGATCGAGGAGCCGCCTGTGCGCGCGCGGACGCGCACGACGTCCTTCAGCTGCGTGTTCTTCCACACCGTGACGTCGTAGTTCGGCAGAAATCCGCCGTAAACTGCAACGGGAGAGCGTCCGTCGAGGAGAGCCGTCAATTCGGCGGCCGTGAGAATGCGCTGATAGACGCGGAAGTCGGAGATCGCGCACCCTTCGCCCACTACGAGGCCGGAATCTCCGAGACCACCGTTCATCGAGAAGAACTGGAAGCTCGTCTGCGACTTGTTGTAGTACGGGTGGGCGAACGAACCGCACGCCACGCCGTCCACGCTCACGTACACGCGCCGGTCTTCCGCGTTGAGGGTGATGGCGTAGTCGTGGTATGCGGTGGCGGCGTTCGCGACCGTGATTTCAAGGGTGTCCTCGAAGTTGACGAAGTTCTCGATCACCGAGAACCTCACCTTGTCGCCGCCTGCGGTGTACATCACGATGCCGTGGTTGCCGGACGTGATGGAGCCGATGCCGAGGACGATTCGGTTCGCGTCGGTGACGGTGCGCGCTCGCGCAACTGTGGTCCACGATCCGTCGCCGTGCGGGAAGCCGGTGCCGTACGGACACTGCCCCGAGACGGACGTTATCGCCCAGTCGACGTCCGTCACCTTCTCGAACGTCGCACCCGAGTTGGTGAACGTCAGGTTGGCCGAACCGCCCGACACGGTCACGTTGTTCGTGTTGTCGAACGCATACCACACCCTGGGAAGTTCAAGGTGGATAGCCTCCGCACCTGCAAACGCGGCACCCGAAAGCGCCACCGCCGCAATCATTGTCCTCAGCATTTTCCGTCTCCTTTTCCTTGGTGAAATCGCAACGCCCATAGGGAAGCCCCTTCCCCATTGTTTGCAATATTTTACACTAATTCTGACGGAAGTGTCAATTCCAAATCCCATCTGGGCACATTCCTATTTTCTTCGCTCAGTCTTCCAGGCGCGATACTTCTCGAGATCGGGCTTGGCAAGCTCAAGTGCAAGCCCAATTACGAATGCATCATCGATATATCCCACGATTGGGATGAAGTCAAAGATCATGTCGATAGGCGCAAGAACGTAGATGAGCGCCCCCGTGAGAGCCGCGACTGTCCGCCACGGCGTCTCCTTGTAGATGTCGGTGACGCGCGCGCGCAGCAGCTCGAAGATTTCGCACATGTCTTTGAAGTACTTTGCAAGTACATTGACGCGCTTGAAGAGCTTCTTGATCTCGTCTTCCTTGTCCATGACATTGTCAACGTCATCCTCACCCACACTGTCGGCGTATTCACCCAGAGTCTTCTTTGCCGCTGCTTCGTTGATGTTCTCATTGTTTTTCATGGTGTTTTTCCTTTCTATTGCATGAATAGGTTGCAATCTGATTTAAAACGAATAATGCCAAGCCTTTCTAACGATCCAGCACCTCGCGCAGAACGTGTCCTTCACGTTTTGGGCCGATCACTCCATTGCGCTCCAAAAGTTCTATCAGCCGAGCCGCGTGGCTGTACCCGATGCCCAGCCCCCGCTGAAGACGCGCCGCGGACGCGCATCCCGCTGCTTTAGCAAAAGCCACGGCATCTTCGTACAATGCTGCGTCCCTTCCATAAGCACCCGTGCTGCCGCCGCACTCCAGTTCGTCATTTGCATCGACGTTTTCTTTGCTTTTCTCCTGCATTGTTCTATCCTCGTTTGACATCCTTGTGACTTATCGGGTTAAACAGAAACTTCCCAACTCTTACAACCAAACAACTTACATTCGATTTTGTCGAATAAATTCGATATAGACATTTCGGTGCTGATAATGCCACCCATAGCTCCATTCACCGCAATAGTCTGACAGATTTCGCTTCCACCAGTCAGCACACCGGCAATTATCACCACCAGAACAACCTGAAGCGCAATTGCCAGAAGCATTATGCAAGCAGTGGCAAATCTATACACCTTACGGGCTATCCTTTTCATCGTCGTATCTTTTTTCATGCTCTTTCTCCTGCCTTTTCCTCATTTGCACTGTCACAATCTTTCTTTTCCAATTTTTCGTTGGCCTTGTCATCCTTCGCGGAATCTTTGTCCTTTACCGCAAAAATGATTTCCACAACCACAGCCGCCACCACTGCAACGATGATGACGACAACCAGAATCGTTGAGTAAAGCTGCCAATTGGTCTTGGTATTTATCCCAAACAACGGGAACAACGCCATCTTCATCAACAGATCAATAAACAACAAGCCCAACAGCGCGCCAAGGCATCCACCGGCGACGCTACCACCACTGCTCATCTGTCTCACCTCCCTTATGACCCACACTGGGCAATATCTTAGGTACAATCCGTGGCGTGGCCACTTCGCCACCTGTAATCTCTGGCGAGACCACATGCGGCATGATCACACCGCCGCCGAATGGCAGAGCGGATTCTTCAATGGGTGTTTCTTTCGTTTCCTTTGACATTGGATTCTCCTTAACAAACATTACGACCCTGTACTTGGATATTCCATGGTATTTGGCATAGTCAGCAGCCGCTTTGACTGTCGTGAACTTCTGCGCTTTCTTGGAAGTCCTCGTGCGACCGTCATCTTCAGCTACAAACATCGACTTCGCTGCAGTATCATCGATAAGGCAAAACTCTCCTCGTCCCTGCATTAACTTTGCTTCCTTTTCAGTCACCGTTTCTCTCATTGTTATTTCCTTTCTTTTGATTGTTGTCATGCCTTATGCCCACGGGGTCTGTCCCCATGTGTGGCAAACCCCACAGGGCCTGTCCCCGCAGTTATGGGGTCTGTCCCCATGTGTGGCAAACAACAACACCAAAGTAAAGCATTTATCATGCCAATAGGTGTGCAAATACGAATAACTCAAAGATCACGTGGTAATCATAGAAATATAAAGATTAGACATTATTATGCCAAACATATAGTATATCATATTATACATTTAGCATATATCATATCTATCCCAATATAGAAATATGTTGCCGTAGGAGCTAATTGCATACCCCTCTGCCATTGCACGCTCATTGCTTTCGCCGCTTGGAGTTTCGGAGTCTTCGAGTCATTGAGCCTTTTTGAAGATTTTTCCAAATCTCCCAAACTCCTAAACTCCCAATAGCGAAAGCAAGAAAGGTTTTGCAACTGGTTCGTGGCACAGCGGCTGATTGCTCATTTGCTCACGGTGCTGGGCATATGCCAGGCGGCTGAGCACTATCCCAACAATCCCAACTATCTCACCTATCCCAAAAGCCTCGTGGCTCGTGGTTCGTGGCTCGTGGTTCGTGGTTCGTGGCTCGCCATTTTCTATTGGTCAATGGCAACATTGGAACTGGCAACACTTGCACATTGGCAACATTCCCTAAGTCTATAGCTGGGTGGGATAGGTGCGATAGTTGAGATAGGTGGGATGGATGCACAGCGGCTGATTGCCCATCTACTCACGATGCCGGGCAGGGCGCGCAATTATTCTCGTTGACTCTGTGGAGCGATGTGGGCATAATGGAGGTCAAATCTCTTTAACTTTTGCACAACGTAAAATATTATGGCGAAAACGCCTTACTCCGCCAAAGAAACGCAATTCACATGCCGACATCGTACCATACTCTGCCAGCTTCATTTCCAACAACTTCATTGTGCAAACGAAATCGGCAATCTGAAGAAGTTTATATCGTTGCGGCTCCACTGTTCTGGCAAATTCCACATTGGCGGTTCCAAGAGTCCCAAAATACTGATGCAGAAAGTTTGTAATTGGCGTTTGGCCACAATCATAGTAAACCTTCACAGTGTCAAAACGTTTGAAATCACGACACGAATTCATGAACTGTTCGAATTGACTACCGAGTTGTCCAAGTATTTGCTCGGTTGAATTGCAATAACGCTTGTCAACCGCAAGACAATGATATTTGAAATCCACTCTCCGAAGGAACCCCATCATCCGACTAAAAATCTTCCGCCTCATATCCTAATTCATATATTCAAATCCGGCATTGCCGCGAATAATTGGCGCTGTATGAAAACACAATCGCTTGAGGCCGATGCCATCCCAATCTCTATCCAGATCATTTGCTGCTAGAGAGACATCAATAGATTGGTCATGAAAGACAAATGCTAATATGTAAAAACGAGAAGTTGAATCTGATGCATTCAAGATGCCCGATTCATCAACAAACACGCTCAATGTTTCTTCGTTCATGTCGTCCTTGTACAAACATAAGCGGCGGGAATTGCTTCCCGCCACTTAAGGCGAAGGACATCCCTCGCTTCACGACGACCCCAGCCGTTTGTGCTGACGTCGAAAAGTAGTATATAAAATCTGCGGAAAAGATGCAAGAGGAACGTTCAAAAAAAATCACCTTGTCCAGAATTATGCCTGAGAATCACTTGATGGGAAGTCCGAGCGCGATAGTTGAGATAGGTGGGATGGATTCACAGCGGTTGATTGCTCACTGGAATCATGTGCGCAATGGCAGGAAAAAGATCCTCATTTTTTCATTTGCGCTTGCGCGTCACCGGCGGATTCATCCTCTTGCGCCTCAAGATCGGGATGCAGGTGCAGAATTCGCGGCGTGGTCACCTCGCCGCCAGTCATCTCAGGCGAGACAACATGCGGCATGATCACGCCGCCTCCGAACGGGAGGTTGGATTCTTCGATGGATTCTCTTTGGGGTTTCATTGGCATTTCATGGCTCGTGATTCATGGCTCGTGGTTCGTGGCTCGTGGTTCGTGGCTCGTGCCTCGTGGTTCGTGTCTCGTG
>JAEEGF012080523.1_pt1 | contig 18226 bp, 18 predicted proteins | sample 9134171 | NCBI WGS metagenome assembly JAEEGF01 (sample SAMN16246542, study PRJNA631951) | gut metagenome | biome: gut microbiome; feature: rumen; material: AP-attached | host: Bos | place: Iran: Karaj | collected 2018-10
ACAGGAAATACCAATTACGGCGTACAGAATCTGGAATATGACCAGGACACAGGCGATCTGTGGATGATGGTATACGAGGGTCGTAAACCACAGTACCCCAATTATCCGGTTTATTTGGTGGATGGGAGCATCCCCCCACATGAAGAGACGCTGCGCATCTACGGCAAAGCCTATCCTGAAAACCTGCGCGGCGAAGTCCTTACCCTCAAAGAAGGCGCCGGCCAGTATCATTCAGAAAGCGGTGTCTGGGGCATCCCCGTCATGCCGGGCAAGGCAGATACCGGCTTCATCTCGCTAGGCGGCGATCTTTTCTATGTGGCCGAATCTGGGAAAGAAAATGATCTGCAATACGGATATGCTACTTTGATGCGCTTAAACCGCAAAGACTGGACTTTCAGTAAAGTAGAATAATGTAGAAAAGCGTGAAAAAACCGCATCCACGCTTGTCATCAGAACTGTTTCATGATAAAATGGTTTCGTGTCTACACATGAAGCCATTTTTGTAAGGACGTGATCAATTTCCATGGTATTCCGCCGTTCCCTGCTTTGTCTGGCAGCTGTCCTTTGTCTTGTGCTGTGCAGTTGTGTTCCGTATGAGGCAAACGCCGTCTCGTCCATGCAAAAGTATAGCGGGACTTTCTATGGTGCTTTTGATACCATAATCTCCTTGATCGGTTATGCCGAAAAAGAGGACACATTTAATACTGCTTTTGCTGAAACACAGAAATTGTTCGAACACTATCATCGCATCTATGATGCATACAATGCTTACGAAGGCGTCAACAACCTGTATGCCGTTAATAAATATGCCGGAGCCGGTCCAGTTCCCGCAGAACCGGAACTGATTGATCTGCTGCTGTACATGAAAGAACTGCAGCCGCTTCTGCTAGACCGCGTTAACGTGGCGCTTGGCTCTGTATTGTCCTGCTGGCATGAATATCGTACCATCGGAGAAGCCGTACCACCAATCGAACAGCTGCAAGCGCTTGCTGAGCACTGTAATTATGATGATGTCATCATTGACAAGGATGCAGGTACTGTGTTCTTTGCAGATCCTCATCTGCTGCTTGATGTGGGTGCAGTAGCCAAAGGTTATGCTTGTGAGCGTGCAGCTGAGGCTTTGCTGAATGGACCTATGCCCTCATTTATCATTAGCGCATGTGGAAACGTACGCTGCGGGCTTGCTCCAAAAGACGGACGCAAGCACTGGGGGGTAGGCATTCAGGATCCTCTTTCAGAACCATTCCTCAACAAGATGCTGGATGTGATCTATACACATGAAATGTCTGTAGTTACCAGCGGGGATTACCAACGCTTTTATGAGGTCAATGGTACGCGGTATCATCACATCATCGATCCTGATACGCTTTTCCCTTCGGACTACATGCACGGCGTAACTGTCCTAACGCAGGATTCTGCCTTGGCCGACGCGCTAAGCACCTGCTTTTTCCTTCTTCCCTACGAGAAAGGCCGAGCATTGGCTGATAGTTTGGAGGGCGTAGAAGTATATTGGGTGCTTGAAGATGGCAGCATCCATTTTACCGATGGGATGGGGGCTTTGCTGCAAAGCCAAGGCGCCTCATCATTGCGCTGACGTGGAGGGTGTCCATGCATCTGATTGAACTCAGCGCACTAGCTGCGTCTTCTCCCTGCGCGGTATGTCTCGGTACTTTTGATGGCGTTCATCTTGGGCATCAGGCATTACTTCATGCTACTGCAGATATCGCCCATGAAAAAGGTTTGCTTCCATGTGCGTATACCTTTGATGTCCCACCTGCAGCTGTTCTTGGCAAAAGCCATGCGGCTGTACTGACAAAGATGGAAGAAAAAGCTGCTCTTATGGCCGCCTGTGGTGTGGATACGATTATTTATTCCCGGTTTGACCGCAATGTGGCTGCTCAGTCAGCCGAAGACTTTTTTAATGATCTGCTTCTGCGTCAGCTGAATGCACATCATGTAATTATCGGTTTTCATTATCACTTTGGCTGCATGGCCCGCGGCGATGCCGCTCTTATGCGTTCATTCTGTGAACGCGCTGGAATAGGGCTTACTGTAGTACCCCCTGTACGGCTTGCGGATGGCACGCTTGTATCCAGTACTTCCATCCGTGACTGTCTGGCTTCCGGAAATCGCCGCGGAGCTGAAGAAATGCTCAATCGTCCTCTTTCCGTTCGGGAAGAGGCATTGCTTGGAGGAAGAGAACATGAGTAAAAAACTCCCTGCCTGGTTGGTTCTGACGCTGATTGCCCTGGTAGCTGCCCTTGCACTGGGTGCTACCTACAATGGCACCAAAGATCGTATTGCCACGCAAGAAGCCGAAAAAGCAGTAGCAGTACGTCAAGAGCTGCTGCCTGCTGCTCAGGACTTTGCACTGTGCGATGCTGAAGAAGGCGCCGCAGAAGTTTGGCGCGGGCTCAATGCCGACGGCAGTGCTGCTGGCTATGTTTCCACGGGTACTGTTACCGGTTTTGGCGGTCCTGTTGAAGTTACAGTAGGTACAGACGCAGAAGGCGTCATTACCGGCGTACGCGTGGGCGGTGCCAACTTCCAGGAAACTGCTGGCCTTGGTGCTAAATCCAAAGAACCAGCGTTCTATGAGCAGTTTACCGGAAAAGTCTATCCGGTTGACCTGAGCAAAAACGGCGGAGAGATCGATGCCATCACAGCCGCAACCATTACCTCAAGTGCCGTTGTGCGTGGCGTGAATGACACGCTTAAAGCCATGTCCGCTGCTGCCGGCTTCAAAATCAATGAACCGGTAACTCTGGTGGATGAATTGGGTAACAATCATTACGCCACTAGCAAGAAAGGCTTTGGCGGTGATGTTTATGTTGAGTTAACTGTTGAAGATGGTACAATCTCCGGCATAATCATCGGCGATGATCGCTTCAACGAAACCGCTGGTTATGGCGCACGCGCTAAGGAAGAAAGCTTCTGGGGACAGTACATTGGCAAATCTGGCACCAATCTCGTATTGGGTCAGGATATAGATGCCATGTCCGGTGCCACCATTACTTCTACTGCGGTTAATGATGCCGTAAATATGATCCTGCTTTATGTGAACGATCCCGCTGCCTTTGCTGCGCAAATGGCTTCCATGCCCGAGGAAATTGATGTTTCCATTCCTGAAGGCGCAGTAACTGCAACAGCCAGCGCCAAGGGTCTTACCGGTAAATTCGATGTTACAATTGGTGTCGATGAGAACGGTGCGGTAAACGGCATTGAGATTGGCGATGCAGACAGCGATGCAGATGCTGCCTTCCTCAGCCAGGTAAGCGGCAACAATGCTTTCCTCTCTCAGTTTATCGGCACTACAGGTAATGTTTCTGCTGAAGGTCTTGACCTCGTTACTGGTGCTACCATCAGCAGCCGCGGTGTTGTTGATGCCGTAAACAAGGCCTACAATCAAGCCATGGGTATTGAAGAAGAGCCCGTTGCAACAGAAGCTCCTTCTCAAGAAGCTGATGGCAACACCGTTAAGGCTGACGGCCTAACCGGCAAGTTCCCGGTGACTGTAAATCTTAATGATGATGGTACTGTTGCCAGTGTTGTGCTGGGCAAAACAGAAAGCGATATGGATGAGCGCTTCCTGGCCAAACTGGATGATGCTTTCCTGGCTCAGTTTGTTGGAAAGACTCTGCCTGTTGCCGGCATCGACACCGTATCTGGCGCTACCATCAGCAGCAAGGCTGTTATCGCTGCCGTTAACAGTTTTTCCAATGAAAGTCCTGTCGAAGAAGAGCCGGTTGAAGAACCCGTTGAAGAATTGCCTCCAGAAGGCACAGAATATAAAACAACAGCCCAGGGATTCATTGATCTGATGGCTATTTATACCACCATTAATGATGACGGCGTTGTCACCGGTGTACGGGTCGCTGAATCCTCTTCGGAAACAGATGCTTCTTATGTGGCTAAAGTAGCTACCAATAAGGCTTTCCTCAGTCAGTTTGTCGGCAAAACCGGAGAAATCAATGTTTCTGATATTGATGTCGTATCCGGCGCAACCTATAGCAGCCGCGCTGTGGTTGAAGGCGTCAACAAAGCATTGACCTCTGTACAGCCTGCTGAAGAACTGCCTGTAGAAGAGTTACCTGCAGAAGAGTTACCTGCAGAAGGTACGGAATATGAAAGTACCGCGCAAGGCTTCATGGATCTCATGATTGTTTATACTACCATTAATGATGATGGCGTAGTCACAGGTGTGCGTGTTGCTGAATCCACTTCCGAAACCGATGCTTCCTATGTGGCCAAAGTTGCTGCAGACAAGGCATTTCTCCGTCAGTTTGTTGGCAAATCTGACATAATTAACGCTTCTGATATTGATGTTGTGACAGGAGCAACCTACAGCAGCAGAGGCGTTATTGAGGGTGTCAACCGTGCTCTTTCCGCTGCAAAGCCCGCTGAAGAACTGCCTCCTGAAGGCACTGAGTACAAGACCACAGCTCAGGGCTTTATCGATTTGATGGTTATCTATACCACTATCAATGATGAAGGCGAAATTACCGCAGTTCGCGTTCCAGAATCTTCTTCTGCTACCGATGCTTCCTATGTAGCAAAAGTCGCCGCAGACAAAGCATTTCTCGCTCAGTTCATCGGCAAAGCAGGAGAAATCAACGCTTCTGATATTGATGTTGTGACAGGAGCAACCTATAGTAGCCGCGCGGTAATCGAAGGCGTAAATAAGGCGCTTAGTGCTGTAACTGTTGCAGTCCCGCAGTAAGGAGACGCATCATGTACGAGGCCATAGAAAAAGTCTTTGAAACAATTATCCAGTACAGCATGCTGATATTGGAAATTATCGGCACAGTTGTTATCCTTCTTTCTACAATACAAGCGGTTATCCGCCTGTTATGCCGCAAGCAGAACACCCCCATTCGTCTCGCTCATGGCATTTCACTAGGCCTCGAATTCATGCTGTGCAGTGAAGTATTGCGCACTATCGTCGCACGCGATCTCAATTCGCTGTTGATCACTGGCGGTTTGGTAGCACTTCGTGCAGCCATGACCGTCCTGATTCACTGGGAGATCAAGCGGGAAAAGGCGGAGCACGATTGAAAAAACGTGATCTTATTCTGCTTACCGTACTGGTGCTGATGGGGCTTGCCGCTCTGACTGTAGCCTTGCTTCAGAATCATGGTAAATCGGCAGCTGGACGTCTGCAGGTATTTGTTGATGGCCGTCTGTATACCGAATCCCCTCTGGAAGCAGGCAAAACAATTACCATTCAGCAGGATAACGGAAGCGAAAATGTAATCCGTATGACAAAAGATGGCTTTTATATGGAGTCTGCCAACTGTCATAACCAAGATTGCATACACCAAGGCCCCGTAACCCAGGATAACTGGAAAACCCGCGTATTAGGCACTCATGTCATCTGTCTGCCCAATCGCGTGGATGTCGTGCTGGTAACGGAAGAATATGATCCGGAACTGCCCGACGTATAAAAATTTGTATCCATTTTCAACACTTCAGATAAAGGTGGGATCGTATTGAAAGCAACATTCCGCGGGGGCGTACATCCAGCCCATGGCACCAAGCGGCCGACTCAGGCGCTGGCCGTACGTGACTTTGTGTCCGATACCGTTCAGATTGTAATGAATATGAATATCGGCGCGCCCTCCACTCCCTGTGTCAAGAAGGGTGACCACGTGAAAGTTGGTCAAGTAATTGGCGAACCGAACGGCTTCATGAGTATACCTGTACACGCAAGCGTGTCGGGTGAAGTCCTGAGTGTGGAGCCCATTCCCTATCTGTCAGAGGCACCTGCCATGTGCGTAACCATTCATAATGACTTTCAGGATGAATGGGTTGAACTTAAACCTCTTGGCAGCGTGGAAACCGTTGATCCCTCACTGATCATTCCAGCTATTCGGGATGCCGGTATCTGCGGTCTGGGCGGTGCCAGCTTCCCTACACACGTCAAGCTGTCTCTGAAGCCTGAGCAGAAATGTGATTTCATCCTCGCCAACGGCGCAGAGTGTGAAACGCACTTAACCAGTGATGATCGCCTGATGCGTGAAAATTCGACTCGCGTGGTAGATGGTCTGCGTGCTGTAATGCGTGCTACCGGCGTAAAGCAAGGCATTATCGGCATTGAAGATAATAAACCCGAAGCCATTGCGGCCATGGAAAAAGCATGTCAAGGCCGAGACGGTGTTCGCGTACAAGTGCTGAAGACCAAATACCCGCAAGGCGGCGAGAAGCAGTTGATTGAAGCCCTTACCGGCCGACAGGTACCGACGGGCGGTCTGCCCATCCAGTGCGGTGTTGTAGTCGTTAACGTTGCCACTTGCGCCGCTATCGCTGATGCTATCATTGACGGCCGCCCGCTGATTGATCGTATTTGCACCGTAACTGGCTGCGTACGCAATCCAGCAAACCTGCGAATCCGTGTAGGTACAATCGTTGAGGATATTATTGGCGAATGTGGTGGCTACAGTACTGAAGCCGGTAAGATCTTCTTTGGCGGAGCCATGATGGGTATATGCATTCCCAACTCCAATGTCCCGGTCAGCAAATCCACCGGCGGCATTGTGGTCATGAGCAAAGAACAGGCTACCAGCGCCGAAGAAGATCCCTGCATTCGTTGCGGCAAATGCGTAGACGCTTGTCCCATCGGATTGTTGCCTTATGACATGAAGGTCTCTGCAGATGCTGATAAGCTTGAGGAGTGCCAAAAGAAGCATATCATGGACTGCATGCTATGTGGCGCCTGCACCTTTGTGTGCCCCGCCCGTCGCTGGCTGACGCCCTCGTTTAAGGTCGCCAAGCAAAAGATCGCCGCTCAGGCGAAAAAAGGAGGCAGCGGCAAATGAGCTTGATCCTTTCTCCCGCGCCACACATCCGTACAAAGGATGATACGCAGCGCTTGATGCTTAATGTACTGATAGCGCTTGTACCCTGTGTAATAGCCGGTATCTGGTATTTCGGCTGGCAAGCAGCGTTAGTGCTTGCTGTAAGCACTGCTTCAGCTGTACTTGCAGAATTCGTGTGGCAAAAGCTTACACATAAGAAAGTACGTATATTTGATTTGTCCGCTGCTGTCACGGGTCTTTTGCTGGGCCTGGTTATCCCCCCTGCTTCACCCTGGTGGATGGTCATGATCGGTGCTTTCTTTGCTATCATCGTTGTTAAACAATTGTTTGGCGGCATTGGTGATAACTTCCTGAACCCTGCACTGACCGCGCGTGCCGTGTTGCTGGCTTCCTGGCCTGCTTTCATGACTGCCGGCTACAATGTAGGACGCTTTGATGCCGTGACGGGTGCTACCCCGCTCCTGTCCAGTGCTTCCACCATGGATCTATTGCTGGGCAATGTAACCGGTGCCATCGGCGAAACCTGCAAGATTGCTATTTTGATCGGTTTCATCTGGCTGCTTGTCACTGGAACTATCCGTTGGCATATTCCGGTCATAACTGTTGCTTCTGCCTGCCTGCTCGGTTGGCTTCTGGGCACTGATCCACTGACCACTGTGCTTACCGGTGGCCTGCTGTTCGGTGCAGTCTTTATGGCAACCGATTACGTCACTTCTCCAATGCGCCTTCCGGCACAGATCATTTATTCGATAGGCATTGGCGTAATCATCGTACTGATCCGCAAGTTCGGCTCCTATCCCGAAGGCGTGACCTACGCCATCTTGCTGATGAACATTGCCGCACCGTTGCTGGACCGTGTTGTTCCCCAGCGTCTGTACGGCCATGCCAAAGCTAAAAAGGAGGCCAAGTAAGCCATGAGCGAGAAACGGCAAAACCTCGGCAAGGTCGTATTTAACGGTATTCTGACCGAAAATCCCACCTTCCGTTTGGTCCTGGGCACCTGCCCCACACTGGCGGTCACTACCAGTGCCATCAATGGTTTGGGCATGGGTGCAGCAGCCACCTTCGTGCTGCTGGGCAGCAATGTGGTTATCTCCGCACTGCGTAAATTCATTCCCGACAAAGTACGTATTCCTTCGTTTATTGTTATCATCTGCATGTTCGTTACCATGGTACAGCTGCTGATGCAGGCCTATCTGCCTTCACTGTATGAAAGCCTCGGCATCTTCTTGCCGCTGATCGTGGTTAACTGCATTATTCTAGGCCGCGCGGAAGCTTTTGCAAGCAAGAACCCTGTAGCCGCCTCCGCTGCCGACGGCCTTGGTATGGGCATCGGCTTTACGCTGGCTCTGACACTGATGGGCTGCATCCGTGAGCTGCTTGGCAATGGCACCGTATTCGGCGCTAGCCTGCTCGGCACTAGTTATCAGCCCATGCTGCTGATGATTCTACCGGCTGGTGGCTTCTTGGTCTATGGCCTTATGCTGGGTATAATCAACGCCCTCTCCAACCGCGGAAAGGAGGATGCTAAATAATGAACATCTTTCTGTTCATGATCAGCTGTATCCTGACCAATAACTTTATCTTCAGCAAATTCCTGGGTTGCTGCCCCTTCCTGGGTGTCTCCAGCAAGGTGGAAACCGCTGCCAGCATGGGCTTGGCCGTCACTTTTGTAATGACCATCGCTTCATTGTTTGCTTATGCGGTTAATACATGGGTACTGGTGCCGCTGCATCTCGAATACATGCAGACAATCGCCTTTATTCTGGTAATTGCCTCGCTGGTACAGTTCGTAGAAATGTTCCTGAAGAAATCTATGCCCGCATTGTATAGCGCGCTGGGCATCTATCTGCCGCTGATTACCACCAACTGCGCAGTACTTGGTGTGGCCACCCTGAACGTTAAGGAAGGCTACAACATGCTTTTCAGTGTGCTTAACGGCACATTCTCAGCGCTTGGTTTCCTGCTTGCTATCGTTCTGATGGCGGGCGTCCGCGAGCGGCTGGAAAGCAGCAAGATTCCTAAGTGCATGAAAGGTTTCCCCATCAGCCTGGTCATCGCCGGCTTGATGGCCGTAGCCTTCATGGGCTTCAACGGCATGGTGTAAGGAGGGAACTGATATGCTGCCAATCCTTTATGCCGGTCTGGTTCTTGGTATTCTGGGACTGATTTTCGGCCTGGTTCTTACCTTTGCCAGCAAGAAATTCCACGTGGATGTAGACGAGCGCGTAGCGAAAGTCCGTGAAGCCTGTTCCGGTGCCAACTGCGGTGCCTGTGGCTATCCTGGGTGCGATGGCTATGCTGCTGCAGTAGTCGCCGGTGAAGCACCGGTCAACGGCTGCACACCCGGTGGTGCGGAGTCCGCTCGCAAGATCGCTGCCATCATGGGCACTGAAGCCGGTGATGAAAAAGAGCGCCTGGTTGCCCGCGTACGCTGCCAGGGTGCCAAGGGTATTGCCAAAGAACGCTATGTTTATGATGGCTATGTCAGCTGTGCCACTGCCGCTTCCATGGCAGGCGGTCCCAAAGACTGCCGCTTTGCCTGCATCGGCATGGGCGACTGTATGGATCACTGTGCCTTCGGTGCAATTAAGATGGTGGACAATTTGGCTGTCATTGATGAGAAAAAGTGCACTGCCTGCGGCAGTTGTGTCAATGCCTGCCCGCGCGGTGTGATCGAACTGCTTCCTGCCAGCCAGAGCGTAATCGTACGCTGCCGTAATAGTGATATAGCTCGTGTGGCTCGCGCTGTGTGTATGGACGCATGTATCGGCTGTGGCCGTTGCAAGCGTGAATGTCAATATGAGGCAATTGTTGTAGAAAATGGCTTTGCCCGTATTCTGCCTGATAAGTGCACACGCTGCGGTGCCTGCGCAAAGGTTTGCCCCTGCAACTGCATCGTGGTAAGCTGATACCCTGATATAATATTACTGCCTCTTCCTCTTTGTGGGATGAGGCAGTTTTCATATGTTCATAAAATGCGAAACAGATTATGATCGTCCATTATATGTTTGAAGATTGCTTTACAATCCAAAGCATTTTTCAGGTGGAGCCTCAAAAGTCATACGCTCGCCTGTAGCCGGATGAGTAAACGTTAAGCGGTATGAATGAAGCATCAGCCGCGGTGCTGATGGCATATTGCGATGTCCATAGATCACATCGCCCAGAACAGGATGATGAATACTGCTCATATGTACACGAATCTGATGAGTACGGCCTGTTATCAGGTGGATATCAAGCAATGCTCGGTCGCTTTCCTGACGCACAAGCGTCCATTCTGTTCGTGACGGACGTCCTGCAGGATCAACCGCCATTTTCTTGCGGTCCTTTTTACTGCGGGCAATAGGTGCATCAATCACTCCGGATGTTTCCTTCATTGTGCCTTCTACCACAGCATAGTAGTGCTTCTCCATTTCCCGGGCGCTAAGTGCCTCGCTCAATGCACGATGAGTTTTATCATCTTTCGCAACCAACAGTATCCCGCTGGTATCCTTATCAAGTCTGTGCACGATACCAGGGCGCATGGCTCCGCCGATTCCTGACAAACTGTCCAAATGATAGAGCAAGGCGTTGACCAGTGTACCGTCAGGATTCCCTGCAGCAGGATGTACTACCATACCGCAAGGCTTGACAACTACAGCTAGATGTTCATCCTGATAAAGCACCTGCAGCGGGATATCCTGTGGCTGTGCTTCAGTGGGCTGTACGGGCGGAAGTGTAAGACATACACAAGCTCCTTGCGCTGGTTTGGCAGAGGGCTTGGTTTCCGTCTTGCCGTTCACTGTCACCGCGCCGCAACGCACCAGTTCAGCAGCGCGTGAACGCGACAGAGTTCCATCGTGCGACAAAAGCACATCCAGACGCGTACCGTCACCGGTAAACTCGATCACTTGTGTTCCTCCCCGCTTAGAATCAGGCCAATTCCTGCCATTACTGCACCACAGACTACTGCAGCATCTGCTATATTGAACACAAACCAGTGCAGGAAAACCGGGTCAATAAAGTCGATTACAGCTCCATATAGCAGCCGGTCTATTAGATTGCTCAGACCGCCACCCATCATCAGCCCGGCACCATACTGGCACAGTTTCCCGCAATCCGTACGATGCAGCCATATAAGCAACGCAATACACAATGCAAGGCCACCCAGCGAAAGCCACAAACCGCTGCCATTTAAAGCACCAAAGGCCACACCGCCATTCTGCATACCATGCAGTTCCAGTACACCTGGAATCAGCGTACGCTGCTCAAACCCCCACAGCACTTTGCTGAGACGGTCCAGGGCCAGCACAACCCCTGCGACAGCGTACACTCGAACGTTTTTCATAGTTATCATTATATCATTCTCTGCCCTGCTTGAAAAGTCCACGCGTTGACACACAGCATTCGCCCGCGTACAATAGTGACAGAAAAAACTGCTTCACCAGCTTACAGGAGGGAAACAATATGTCTGCATTTTCCGGTGCGTTTTCATCAGGAATTGCTAACCTGAGCGGTGTATTCACATCTGGTGCTCTGAACATGAGCACGCATCTCCATATTATTCTGCCCGAACCAGATAAAATGCACGGAACGCTGCTTTTGCTGCACGGGCTGAAAGGCGGCAGTGAAGACTGGCAACGCAAGACCAGTATTGAACGCTATGCAGCAGAGTATGGGTTAGCTGTATTTATGCCCGAAGTACAGCGCAGCTGGTATATTGATATGAAGTTCGGCTTGCCATATTTCACGTATGTCAGCGAAGAACTACCTGCATGGATCGCCTCTCAATTTCGTGTTCCGATCGATCCAAAACACCTGTATGTCGCTGGCTTATCCATGGGTGGGTTTGGGGCTCTGAAGCTCGCACTAACACATCCGGACCGTTTTGCCGGCTGTATGTCTCTCAGTCCGCGGCTTTACCTGCGCGACCGCCTTGAGCAAAAAAAGGATGAATTGCAGGACCGCAAAGAATGGAAAGCCATTCTCGGTGATGAACTGATCGTTGGGCCCGAGAATGACCTTGAGTTACTGGCAGAGGCTGCCGCAAAAGGTCCTGTCCCACGAATCTATCTTGCCTGCGGTACAGAAGACAGTCTCTATCCTGAAAGCGTCCGTATGCGTGACCATCTGCGCAGTCTTGGCATGAATATAACCTATGAAGAATGGAGTGGAATTCACAGTTGGGTCTTCTGGGACAAAGCCATTCAGCGCGGACTGGAGGCTGTCGTAACCAAAGAAAGATGAAACCGCTTGGATTATACGTTCACATCCCCTTTTGCGTGCGCAAATGCCGCTACTGCGATTTTGCCTCCTGGGCGGGCCGTGAAAGTGAGATGGCCCAATATACTGACGTGCTATGTAAAGAAATCGCTCAACGCGCTAAGGAGTGCGGATATCCTGCCGCAGACACCGTATTCTTCGGAGGTGGCACACCTTCTCTGCTCCCGTCCGATCTGTATTTGCGCATAGCTCAAACATTACGTCAGAACTTCTCTATTGCAGCTGATGCCGAATGGACCGTAGAATGCAATCCAGGAACGCTCACTCCAGACTTTGCTAGCGCATTGTATGAGAGCGGATGTAACCGTCTGTCTTTGGGGCTTCAGGCTGCCCAACCGCATCTTCTCCTGTCGCTTGGGCGCATCCACACAGCAGAGCAGGCTGCTAAGGCTGTCTTACTCGCACGGAATGCCGGTATTCACAACTTCAATCTGGATCTGATGCTCGGACTGCCTGGGCAGACCGAAGCAGATATGCGTGAAACGCTGGATTTTGCCCTTTCGCTGTCCCCACGTCATTTGTCCTGCTATGCTCTGATCGTGGAGGAAGGTACACCGCTGTATGATGATGTACATACTGGACGCGTAATCATGCCCAGTGATGATACCGACCGCACACTGTATGGTCTGTGCCGCAGTATCCTTCACGAAAACGGCTATATGCAGTACGAAATTAGCAATTTCGCACAGCCTGGTTTCTTCTGTCGCCATAATGCTAATTGCTGGCGGCGCGAAGAGTATCTGGGATTTGGTTGTGCCGCCCACAGCCTGTGGAAAAACGAACGTCGTGCCAATCCAGCCGTGCTGGACAGATACCTTAGTGGTGAAGCTCCAGAGCTGACTGCTATCTCGCCTGAGGAGGCAATGTTTGAAAGCGTGATGCTAGGGTTACGACTAACTGAAGGTATAGATGAAAATGACTTTGCACGGCGTCACGGCCATGCGTTAATGGAAGTATACGGAGATCGTCTTCAGCCCGCATTAGTCGACGGACGCCTTCTCCGTCAGAATGGGCATCTGCTACTCAGCGAACACGGTATGGATGTAATGAACAGCGTACTTGTTGCATTATTGTAATTGATTGGATTTTAAAACGGCCCGAAGGCCGTTTTTATTTGTTTTCTATATCCTCTGCCAGACGCTGTAAGCTTTCTTTTACACGTCGCTTGCTTTCCTGGTAGGCAAAGAATCCAAATGCCAGCAATAATGGTGACGCAATCATAAATACCCAGCCGATTGCAATAAATGAAGGAATGTCTATAACCTTGACTAATGCAATACCTGCGCCAAAAAAGCTGACCGCGGTGCGAATATAGGCAAGCAGCGTACGCTGATTTGCAAGGGTTGTGCGCTCCATGGCCAAGTGGTCTCGTAAAATTAATTTATCAAGTGTTTTCTTGTCGATTCTAGATGCCATCTCAGAATACCCCCAGCATAGACAGTACGATCAAAGCTATAAACAGAAGACCCAGCGTTGCCCAAACAAAATTCTTTTCTTTGAAATACTGAATCACCACTGTCGGCAATAACGCCCACAGACCGACGCTGCATCCCAACGAGATGGCAATCTGCGCCCAACTGTCAGACGCAGACATATTCGTCACAAAATAATGTGCTCCTGGAAAGCTGCCCGTACTGCTCAGTGCCCAGATTTCCTCGATGCTGCCACCGCTGAAGATTACCTGGAAAATACGGTTGGGATTCAGAATATTCGCAGATGGATTAATCAGAATGACAAGCGGAGCAAACAATGCCAGTATGGATGACACAATAGTAATCACGTGCACTACAGTAGCATAACAACGCACGCTCGTAGGTAATTTTGGTTCAGGTGCTGCAGCTTGCTCTGTCTGCACGGCAGGTGCAGACTTTCCGAAAGCTTTCCTTTTATCCAGCACAATCGCAAGGATAACTAATGCGATAATTACTGTAAATACGATAACCTGGGTCATTGAAGAAGGATTCTTCATCATGCCCAAAGTACTGAGTGCTTTTGTCACCAATCCGAAACTGGTAAAGAACATGATGCCAATCAGGATCAGACGTACGGTATGTACCTTGATACGTGCAAGTGCATAACTGCCAATAAAGCCGCCTATCACCTGTCCTGCCAGCCATGGTAAAACAAAGAAAGGAATAATTGCACCTGCTGACATATACGCCCAGATAGATACACAGCTTCCGATTCCAAGAATAGCTCCTGAAGAAGCCGCTGCAACCTTCATGGGCAAGCCCATGCATACATTCAGTACAGGCGTAATTGCCCAGCCTCCGCCCATGCCAAAGAATCCGCCGATAAAACCTACGAGCAGTATCAGCAGGGTAGCCCATCCTACGCGATGCACTTTATATGGGAACATTCGGCCTTCCGATTCCTCAAAGTATTCACCATCCAGGTGCAGGGAAGCGCTCAGACGGTCAACCTTGCGGACTTCGGGATGCTCAAGTTTTTTACCGCCGGTAAGAAAATATACAGCAAGCGCTACCAGCACCAGGCCCAGGCTTAGGCGGAGTACTCCTTCTCCTGTAGCACCTGTGCTGCTTGCAAGCCCGATAGCCAGCAGCGCGCCAATCAGTGCACCGATTGCCTGACTGATAGTCATCAGCAATGCAGTGCGGTATTCACACAGTCCCTTTTTAATGAAAATCCCCGTTGAAATAAGGCCTGAGAACATAGCTACAATCAGGCCAGCTCCGCGTACTACTACACTGTTGACTGATGTGAAAGCCAACATAATAGGTGTGAAGATAACGCCTCCGCCGATACCTGCAATAACCGAAATCAGCGCGATGGCAACACTGAGCATAAACAAAGCAAACTGAATAGCAACCACTGTCGAAGTCGCCATTACGCCATCTGCTGGAGTTTCAGGAACAGCGCCAAGAATTATAAGACCAAAGTACGACAAAACAACAGAGGAAATCATAATAATGATTTCAAGATAAGGAGACCGCAGCAGTTTAGATCGTTGCGTCATAACGCTTTTCTCCCTCCGCGCAAAAAGAGTATCCCAACGCTAATTCCCAAAAATATCTTCCTATAATTGCCGTAAAATCAATATCCAAAGCAATATTATCTTTTGGGTCAGTTTTAGGTATCCCCTACAAACTCGGAACGGCTCTTGCCAAGGAAGAATACAGCAACGGTACCAATGCCGGTATGAGAACCGATTATCGTGCCGATATCGCAAATACGAACTTCCTTTAAATTTGGGAAAGCAGCCAGAATTGCCTCACGCATACGTTCAGCCGTCTCAATACAGTGACTGTTGCAGATATAGCACTTGCCATCATATTGAGCTCCCGAATCAGCACGCTCCAACATCACTCGCAGTGTTTCGCGTATAGCATTCTGTTTACCGCGAACCTTACTGTATGCGATAATCTTTCCCTCGGAATTCAAATGCATGATCGGGCAAATACCCAACAAAGCTCCAAGCATAGCAGCCGGTCCACTGACACGTCCGCTGCGGCGGAAATGGCTCAAATCAGTAGCAAAAAACTGATGATTCAAGCGCAGCTTGTTCTCTTCTACCCAGGCATATACCTCTTCAAGCGTTTTTCCGGCATCACGCATGTCTGCAGCATAGTCCACCAACATTCCCTGTCCGCTTGATGCAGCAAGCGTATCGATAACACGTATAACTCGATCGGGATGGCGGGCAGCAACTTCCTTAGCAGCTGCTTCAGCGTTTCGCACGCTGCCAGAGAGGCCGCTGCCAAAGGCCAGATGCAATACATCTCCCTTTTTCAGTAATTCATCAAAGAACTCTTCATAGCGGGCAGTGTTTACCTGAGATGTATGCGGCAATTTACCCGCGCGAATGCCATCATAAAAAGCTGGCAAAGCATTTGGATCTCGCCCCATATCGTCCACATGTTCAACGCCGTCTACTTCATAGGTATAGAATATCACAGGTATATCCCGGCTCTCACACCAAGAATACGGCAAATCAACAGTTGAGCCACAGCTCAAAATAAACTTTCTGTCCACTAGTATTTACCTCTTCATTTATTTATCGCGGTCGTTTTCTTCCAGCATATGACGCAGTTCACGCATAAAGGTAGGAATATCAGTGAACTGGCGATATACAGAAGCAAAGCGCACATAAGCTACTTCGTCCAGTTGACGCAAAGAAGCCATCACCATTTCGCCAATCTGACGTGTAGTGATTTCTTCCTGCAGGCTATTATATGCCATTTGCTCAACAGAATTAACAATACGCTCAATATCTGCAGCGGATACCGGCCGCTTATGGCAGGCCTGAATGATACCGTTGCGGATTTTCTGTGGATCAAACAGTTCGCGCGTGTTATCTTTCTTGATGACCAGCAATTGAGGCATTTCCACCTTTTCATAAGTGGTAAAGCGGCGGCCACAGTTAACGCACTCACGGCGGCGGCGAATGCTTGTTCCTTCTTCCGTAGGACGGCTGTCTATTACACGGCTGTCAGGACAGTTGCAAAACTGGCATTTCATGGCGCATTGCTCCTTGTTTGTAAAGTTATTTCTTATTATATAGCATCAACTTGCGTTTGTAAACGGTTCGCATCAAGCAAACCAGCTAATGCAGGCATGCATTTATGAATAACTATTCACATTTGGAGATGTGTGCAAGGGCAATCATTTTCCCATTGTGCACAAACAGTCTAAGAACAAAGCCATATTCAGACCAAGAATGTTTTTCGTTTGTATTTGCCCTTGACGAATTTTTATGCATAGATTATAATTCGGCAATCATCCGCTATATGCGGAATAACGAAAGGAGCGATCCCAATGAAGAAGCTTGTATCCCTGTTGCTTGCCCTGACGTTGGTGCTGGGCACCCTTTCCGTTTCCGCTCACGCGGACGAGATCAAGGATTTGCGGGACTATGCGCTGGTCACCAGTGAGATGACGACCTTCTGCTACCAGTACTCACAGAGCAACGCCGAACTCAAACCCCTTTCTAACTGCTTTGACATGCTGCTGACCAATGACAGTAAGGGCCGTCTGCTGCCCTGCATCGCCAAAGAATGGTACACACCCGATGATGCAACCACGTGGGTTTTCGAACTGCGTGATGACGTCAAGTGGGTCGACTATCTGGGCAATTATGTTGCCGATGTAGTAGCCGAAGATTTCGTGTACGGCCTTGAGTGGGTTCTGAACTATGCCAAGAACCAGGCAGCAAATACTTCAATGCCTGTCGAAATGATTCTGGGCGCTCAAGAGTACTATGATTACACCAAAGCATTTGCCGAATCCAATGGTGAAGATGCAGCCAAGGCTTTGGATCCTCTCAATGGTCCTTTCGCCGAAATGGTAGGCATCAAGGCTGACAACGATGCCGGAATCCTGACCATCACCTGTCTGGCTCCGCTGCCTTACTTCCCCACCGTAACTACTTACAACTGCCTGGCTCCGCTGAGTGCCAAGCTGATTGAAAAAATCGGTGTGGATGGATACTTTGGCGCTGAAAACACCGATCTGTGGTACAACGGTCCCTACACCATGACAGATTATGTGCAGAACAATGAAAAGGTGCTTACAAGGAACCCGCTGTACTACAACAATGATGTTAAGCTGTTTGACACGGTAACTGTACGCATGGTAGAAGATGCGAATGTTGCTTTCACCATGTTCACTGCCGGCGAGCTTGACTATGTTGAACTGACTGAATCTGAAATCGACATCATCGCCAACAATCCCAGCAATGAATGGCATGACTACCTCGTGCCCACGCTGATGACCATCTTCAGTTATAACTTCAAGTGGAACTTCAACAAGTACCTGGAAGATGGCACACCTGATGTCAATTGGAATACCGCTGTAGCCAATGAAGCTTTCCGTAAGTCCGTTTACTACGGCCTTGATCTGACCAATTATCTGGCTCGCACTAACACGCTGGATCCTCAGAGCATTCAGAACTACACTTACACGATGCGCGGTTTAGTCCAGACCAGCGATGGGACCGACTACAGTCAGCTGGTACTAGATGAACTGGGTCTGTCTTATGATCCCGACAAATACAACCGCTATGATCCCGAAAAGGCTGCCGCCTATAAGGCTCAGGCAATCGAGGAACTGACCGCTCTTGGTGTGACCTTCCCCATCGAGCTTGACTGGTACATTGCAGGCAGCAACCAGGTCTCCAAGGATACTGCCGA
>JAEEGF012498723.1_pt1 | contig 18226 bp, 16 predicted proteins | sample 9134171 | NCBI WGS metagenome assembly JAEEGF01 (sample SAMN16246542, study PRJNA631951) | gut metagenome | biome: gut microbiome; feature: rumen; material: AP-attached | host: Bos | place: Iran: Karaj | collected 2018-10
AGCCGCCTCACATCGTCTTTCGTACGCAGCAGAGAGGTGACAATCAACCTGCAGTCGGACAGACCCTCCTGATCGAGACGTTTCCTGAAATTCTCCCCTATCGTTCTCAGCAAGGCAGAGGCGCCTTTCGTGAGATAAGGGACGGAATAGTCGAGATCATCGACTTTGTAGGCATCACAGGAACTGACTTTCACCAGCCGTTTGTCGTCGTCGAAGGCATAGCTACGGTCATCCACCGGCACAATCCCGAACCGCTGGGCTGCCTTGAGCTGTGTGCCGTTCATATCGTTAAACAGACTGTTGTATTTATTATAGTTAACTTTGCTGACCTTTGTTTCGCCACAGCCGCAACCAGCAATCACAGCCAGGCATAAAAAGAACAAAAGGGGCAACAGCCACGTATGCAATTGTTGTTTGACTGTCATTCTCGTTATGGTTTCAGATTATGTACAGGAATCGCCAAGAAGCAGAATCGTTTATGAGTTTCACAATGACAAACCCTATAAAAGTAGCTTAAATCTAACAACTGACAATCCAATCCTCCAAGGATTTTGTCTCAGTTGAAAAGCTGACGCCCACCTTCACCACCCGCTTGCCGGAGGTGGTGTAAGGGATGGCATAGCGGCGGGAGTTAATCTGGTCGAGTGCATCCTGCGCCGTGCCGTTGATTTTCAGTTCGATGACATAGATGGTGTCGGGCATGTGGACAACCATATCGACACGTCCGCCCGCACATTTCTGCTGCGTCACCACATAGACGTTCAGCATAGAGAAAATCAGGTAGAGCGTCCACTCGTAGAAGCCCTCGGCGTTGCTCACCTCCGTCAGCTTCTTCTTGAACCCCTCAACATAAGGCAGCGATGCCAGATAGCTGCGCATCTCCTCCATTGCCAATTCAATATCGTTTTTCTTAAGAGCGTTCCAGAACTTCAGGGCGAAACCACGCTGAACCGGTCCACCCTCCACACCGACATACATCGGCAGCAGTCCCTGTGTGAACCCCACACGCACTTCCTTGTTAGGCATACTTAGCGAATACATATCGCTTTCAGCATCGTAGTCCTTTATCGTGAGATAGCCAGACTGATAAAGAAGTGGCAATGCATTGGTCATGCCTTCTGTAGGCAGGTCAAACTCTGTGGCACCTGCCTCGATGTTGTCCATCGCAGTGATGTCTGTGCGGAAATGCTCCATCTGACTGAACAAGAAACGAGGGGTGCCAGTGCTGAACCAGTAATAAAGAAGTTTCCTGTCAGCAATCGCATTAAAAAGGCTATAGGGATTATACAGTGCAGGCGAGCCTTCTGAAAAATGATATCCGTCGTACATCACCCTCAATTTCTCACGCATTACCTCAGGCGTAAAGCCCATCTCCGCTGCCATCATGGTGATGTCATCCTTCAGCTGCGTGTCGATTTCCTCGTCTGTGATGCCGCAGATGGTGGCAAAGCGGGGAAGCATGCTGATGTTCTTCAGGTTGTTGATTGTGGAGAAGATGCTCAACTGCGAGAATTTCGTGATGCCTGTGATGAAGCAGAATTTCATCACAGGGTCAGCGGCTTTCAACGGCACATAAAACTCCTGCATCACATTGCGGAGTTCCTCAAGGAGTTCCGGCTTGTCGAGCGCGTCGAGCAGCGGAGCATCGTACTCGTCGATGATGACAGCCACCTGCAAGCCGTTCCGCTCACAGGCACGGCTGATGATTCCTTTCAGCAAGCCTCCCGGCGACATTTCCGTTTCGTCACGACCATATTCCAGCCAATAAGGACGCAGAATATTGAACAACTTGTTTCGCAACCCTTCATCCGTCTGCTGCCCCTTTGCCTCGCTCAGGTCGAGGTGAATCACGGGATAACGCTTCCACTCTGTCTCCAGGTCCATGATTTTCAGCCCCTCGAACAGCTCACGGTCACCGTCGAAATAGGAATGCAACGTAGAAGACAGCAATGACTTGCCAAAACGGCGGGGACGGCTCAGAAACACATAATTGCTGAAATGAACCATATCCCATATCACGTCCGTCTTATCGACATAGACGTAACCTTCGCGCCTCATCTTGGAGAACGTCTGGATATTGAACGGGTATCGTCTCGTTTTCATTATATGAGAGCTTTTTTGATTTCATCTGCGAAATTACGAAGAAAACAACAAAAAAACAAATTAATTCTGCTTTTTTTTGGTTAGATAATGGGAGAGATGGGGGGATGGGAGATAATAAGAAATTATAGGAAGTGATAGGAGATTATAGGAGGTTATAGGAGGTTATAGGAGATTATAAGAGATTATAGGAGATTATAAGAGGTTATAGGAGGTTATAAGAGATTATAGGAGGTTATAGGAGATTATAGGAGATTATAGGAGGTTATAGGAGATGGGATTGAAATGGGATTAAAATGGGATGGTTGGGGGGGGGGAATTTGGAAAGTGGAACGGAAGAAAGGCGATGAAATTGTGTTAAAAAAGAAAAAAAAGAGGGAAATAGTGATTTTTTTTGAAAAAAGTTTGGTGGTTTGAAATACAAATTATATATTTGCACTTGAAAAAGTGTGTAGCAGTCCTTACACACGAAAAGAACAGATGATTTAACGCAAAAAATGCGGATTTTTCTCAAGATTTAATGTAAAAAGGAAGATGCCTATGATGAAAAAGCTACTAATACTGACAATCTGCGCATTCATGCTCTCGATGGGAGTTGAACTGCGCGCACAAGATATACCGAAGACTGCGATAGAGAATGAACAGGCTCCGATAACGATAACCGTGAACGAATCGACAGTGCATATCAAGAATGCAGACAAGAAAGTGGTTTCGATTTACAACCTCACGGGCGTAGAAGTAAAGCGCATCAACATCGACAGCCCTTCCAAGACAATCGACCTGGGATTCCTGCCAAAAGGATGCTATATCATCAAAATCGGCAATGTGGCCCGTAAGGTGTATCTCCGCTGATAAGAACGGGTAATTCAGAAAGCCCGGCATCCGTAACGAACAAAAGACTTGTCTATGGCCCATAGGCAAGTTTTTTTAAATGAAAAGAAAGAAGCAGCTCATAAATGAACTGGGAAAAAACCGCTGACGCGGAACAAACCATACGGATGATTTCGCAATAAATGTTATTAAATCAACACATAATCAGAATTAGGAACTTTAGTAACAATATTCCTCTGGAATAGGTAAAAAGCAATGTCAATAGATAAAGAAAAAGACATAACCGCCCGTTTGCTCGACAAATCCACCCGCAGGAAGGCGTTTGAGGATATGGTCAACATGTTCAGCAGCCGTCTTTACTGGCAGATCCGCCGCATGCTGACCTATCACGACGACACCGACGACGTGCTACAGAACACGTTCATCAAAGCGTGGAACGGCATGGAGAGCTTCCGTGGCGACAGCAAACTCTCGACATGGCTTTATAAAATCGCATACAACGAGACACTCACATTCATCAGCAAACAACGTGAGACCATCTCAATAGACGGTACGACCGACTTCGACGACGAGAACTCCACGAGTATGCTCAATACCCTGGAAAGCGACACCTATTTTGACGGAGACGAGACGATGCGCCTTCTTCAGGCAGCAGTTGCCGGACTGCCTGCCAAGCAGCGGTCGGTGTTCACCATGAAATATTTCAACGACATGAAATACGAGGAAATCGCCGAGGTGACGGGCACGAGCGTGGGCGCACTGAAAGCATCCTATCATCTCGCAGTGAAGAAGATTGAGGAATTTATTAACAACCATGAATGAGATTTTTTAGAAGACGATAAGGCAAGAATAGTTACGATTTAAGATTTAATTATTTACGATTTAATTATTTAAGATTTAAAAATTTAAGATTTACGATTTAATTATTTACGATTTACGATTTAATTATTTACGATTTACGATTTAATTATTTACGATTTAATAATTTAAGATTTACGATTTATTTGGGTATTTGGACATTTTGACATTTAAAGACGAGAAGACAAGAAGGAAATTTGTAAAAAAACGGGGAATCGTATAAAAAACGCATAAAAATCATACCATCCATTAAACTTTCACGCATAAGAACCGTCAAAAAGACAAAAGGAACAAAATTATGGAAAAGAGAATACACATAGAAGACTTAGACCGTAAGACACCGTTCAGAGTGCCTGACGGCTATTTCGAGGGTCTCACCAGCAGGGTGATGGCCTCAATCGGTGACGGTGTAGAAGAGGCTGTTGACAGCGGCAAAACAGACGATTCGAAGTCCAAAGTGGTTGGCATGCTGCCCCGCCGCAGCAAATTCGGGTGGGTGAAATGGCTTGCAGCTGCAGCATGTGTCTGTGGCGCTGTGTTCCTCATTTCCAACCAACAGGATGCCAACGACACCACAGACGGTGGTCCGACAGCCAACGTGAAAGCCAATCCTGCAGAGATTGACGATGATGGATCCGAAACCACGCAGACCGTCAGCAGCACAATGCAGGCAGGAGGTAAGGTATATGCAAACAACACATACGACCTTTCACGCCATGCACGCCGCAGCTCCACACCACCTCCGGCAAACATCAAGGCTACACCTGTCACATTCAAACCGACTGTAACCACACCAGCAGCAAATGTGCAGACAGCAAGCGTGGATGTGAAACCGGTTACACCGGTGAGGACAGCCGACAAACAGAATCTGGCTACCAGGACTCTCAGAACCGTTACACCGCCCAATGGCGTGAATGCATTCTCCACGAGTGCCCCGAAGACCGACATGGCAAACAACGATGACTCAAATACCGACAGCTACTCACAGGAATACGACCTGATTGACTATGCGAACATGAGCAGTTCAGAGATTTATGACTATCTTGCAGGGAATGAGTATTATTGATTAGTTTTTAGTTGTTAGTTTTAGATAATTTCAAGACGCACTACAGCGCGTCTCCACTAGATAACACATTATAAGAAACAATGAAACGAATATTAATTTACATAATTTTATGCTGCGTCAGCACAGTCGCAATGGCTCAGGGAGGTTTTAACCCTCAGAACTGGGGTCAGCAACCGCGGCGCGACTTCTCCCCCGAGGAGTATTGGAGAATTCTTCAGGATTTCGTTACACGCGAAGCTCACCTGACCACCGAGGAGGCAGAGAAATTCTATCCTATGCTCAAGGAGATGATGGAAGAGCAGCATAAGAACAGCCGTAAGAGTTTTGAGGTTTACCGCTCATGCAACGAAGGAACCACGGAGTCGGAATATGGTACGGCAGTGAAGAAACTTCTGGAGCTGGAGGTTGAGAACCGCCGCATAGAAGAGACTTACTACAAGAAGTTCCACACGGTGATGAGCTGGGAGAAAGTGTTCAACGTCAGACGCGCACTGCGCCACTGGAACCGCGAAGCACTCAACAGGTTCAATCCCCGCAGAGGCGGTCCACCACCAAGACCCAACGGCAATTGGCCACATTGATACAGCATACAGCATACACACAGGGACGGCATGAAGCCGCCCCTGTGTGTGTTTTTTAATGGGAGATTATAAGAGACTATAAGAGATTATAGGAGATTATAGGAGATTATAGGAGACTATAAGAGACTATAGGAGATTATTCTCGCGACTCAACAAAGAACATGTAAACATATCTTTGTATTCGCTGCTCGAAAATTTGTTTTTTCGCTCACTTAATCGTAACTGTGGCTGCGCCGAAGTTACTACCGTTCGGAAAAAACCAAATAAATTTGGTTTTTCGCTCACTTAATCGTAACTTTGCATAAAAAGAGAAGAAATGGACAAACAAAAGCATAAACAACAGTTTGAGGAGAGCATCAAAGAGGATTTGCGCTACTTGGAGCTGCTGTCCCACTCCTACCCCACCATAGCTGATGCGAGCACAGAAATCATCAACCTGGAGGCCATCCTGAACCTTCCCAAGCCAACCGAACATTTCATCAGCGACCCCCACGGTGAGAGTGATGCATTCAACCATGTGCTTCGCAACGCCTCAGGCTATGTGAAACGCAAGGTGAACGAGCTGTTCGGCGACCGTCTCGACAAAAACGAGAAGAAAGAACTGTGTACGCTCATCTACTACCCGGAGCAGAAACTGCAACTCGTGAAACTGGAGAAGCGCGACATGAACGAGTTCTACCGCATGTCGCTTGTGCGTCTGATAGCAGTGTGCAGGGAAGTGTCGTCGAAATACACCCGTTCGAAAATCAGAAAAGAACTGCCCAAAGACTTCGAGTACATCATCGAGGAGCTGCTCCACGAGTCGTACAGCGGTTATGGCGAGAAAAAGCACAAATACTACCAGATGATTGTGGAGACCATCATCGACACCCGCCGCGCCGACGCGTTCATCACCGAGATATGCAAGCTGATCCAACGTCTCGCCATCGACCGTCTTCACCTGCTCGGCGACATCTACGACCGCGGACCAGGAGCAGAGAAAATCATGGATACCCTTTGCGACTACAATCACTTCGACATCGTATGGGGCAACCACGATGTGGAATGGATCGGCGCATGCGCCGGCAACCGCGCCTGCATCTGCAATGTTCTCCGGCTTTGTATGCGCTATGGCAACCTCTCCACCCTTGAAGACGGCTACGGCATCAACCTGCTGCCGCTTGCCACCTTTGCCATGGAGACCTACAAGGACGACCCCTGTGAGGAATTTGCCGTGAAGGACCTAATCAAAGACGGCAGCCTCGACGATCAGACCCTGCGTATGCTCACCCAGATGCACAAAGCGATAACCATCATCCAGTTCAAAGAGGAGGCACGGATACTGGACCGCCGTCCTGAGTTCAACATGGACAGCCGCAAGCTGTTGGAACATATCGACTTAAAGAATGGCACAGTGACTATCGGCAGTAAGACCTATCCGCTGAAAGACACGAATTTCCCTACCCTCTTACCCGACAGTCCCAACAAACTGACCAAAGAAGAGGAGAAGATGATGAGCAAAATCGAGCACTCGTTCCGTGCCAGCGAGAAACTCCGCCGGCATATCGACTGCCTGATTTCCAAAGGAGGCATGTATAGAGTGAGCAACTCGAACCTGATGTTCCACGGATCCATTCCCCTCGACGCTGACGGCCAGCTGAAAGAGGTGATGATTGAAGGAAAGCCATACAAAGGGAAAGAACTGATGCAGAAAATCGACCGCACAGTACGCAATGCGTTCAACATAGAACTGTCAACTGAGAAACGAAAATTCTGCACAGACTATATTTGGTATCTTTGGTGTGGTCCCGACTCACCGCTGTTCGACAAGGACAAGATGGCTACGTTTGAGCGCTATTTCATAGCCGACACAAAAACGCACAAAGAGAAGAAAGGCTATTACTATCAATATAATAACGACGAGGCAACAGTCGATATGATTCTGGACAGCTTCGAAGTGGAAGGGAGTCACCGGCATATCATCAACGGGCATGTACCCGTGAAGACCACCAAAGGTGAGACCCCTATCAAAGCAAACGGCAAACTGCTGGTGATTGACGGAGGATTCTCAAAAGCCTATCAGCCGGAGACTGGAATCGCGGGGTACACGCTGATATTCCACTCCCGCGGTCTGGAGCTGATGCAGCACCAACCGTTCCGCAGCGCAGAGGAAGCCATCAAGAAAGGCGATGACATCAAAAGCTCTGTTCAGATTGTTGAGATGAACGAACACCGGATGTATGTGAAGGACACCGACAAAGGCAAGGTGCTTCAGGCGAGGGTGGAGAATCTGAAGAAACTGCTTTACGCCTACAGAAACGGACTGCTTAAATAGTTGTTAGTTTTTAGTCTTTAGTTTTTAGACCATGCTGACGTATGCTTTTTTAGTCAATGCTTCGCTTTGACATTATTGCGGGACACGAGGCCCCGCCTACCTATAAACAATCAGAAAAAAACAGACAAGCAAATCAGAAAAAAACAGGCAAGCAAATGAAAGAGAAATTAGACAAGGCATGGGCAGAGGGCCCAGATCATTATATCAGGGCATTGACCGACCATTATTGGGACGTTGTCGGCGGTGAGCTGACCGCGGAGACGATGGATAGGCTGAATGCCGACCAGCATACGCTACTCGCTTACCGGATTCTGATGGACGAAGTGAGTGAGGGCGGATTCATCCAGCTTATACAAAACGGCTTCGGACAATATGTGCTGGGTGGTCCGTTTCCGATGGTGATGAAGAAGATATGGGGATTCCCTGAATTCGGAAAATTCATGTATGAAGTGAGAAAAGAATATAACCGCAACCGTGAGAAATTGGAGCAGGATCTCGACGAAGAGCAATTTATGGCTCTCTACGAAGAACAGGACGCCATGAACAATTATGGAGACGACTTCCTCGATGACTGGGAAGAGACGATGACTCCCGCCATTGCTGAATACGTAAAAGAGAACGAAGAAAGATTTATTTGAATTTACCATCTAATTATTTACCATTTACCATTTACCATTTACGATTTACGATTTAATTATTTACGATTTACGATTTAATAATTTACGATTTACGATTTAATAATTTACGATTTAATTATTTACCATTTACGATTTACGATTTAATAATTTACGATTTACGATTTAATAATTTACGATTTAATAATTTACGATTTACGATTTAATTATTTACGATTTATTTGGTAATTGAAGGTTTTTTTGAAGACAAGAGGACGAGAAGACAAGAGGACAAGAAGACAAGAGGACAAGAGGACGAGGCAAATGTAAACACATATAAATTAAAGAAAATGGCAAAGAAACAAGAATATAAGTCTAAAGTAAATATCAAGAACAAGCGTGCCGAACATGAGTTCATTCTGGTTGACACCTACACTGCCGGCATCGTGCTGACCGGCACGGAAATCAAGTCGGTGCGAGCCGGCAAGGCTAGCCTTGTCGATACCTACTGCTATTTCGTGAATGGTGAGCTGTGGGTGAAAAACATGTATATCGCCCATTACACTCACGGATCATATAATAACCATGTGGAACGCCGCGAGCGTAAGCTGCTGCTCAATAAAAAAGAGCTTAGGAGCCTGGCTCAGGATATCAAGTCGCCTGGTTACACGATTGTGCCTATTCTTCTGCACATCAGTGAAAAAGGGTTCGCTAAGGTTGACATCGCACTGGCAAAGGGTAAGAAAGAATTCGACAAACGGCAGACACTGAAAGAAAAGGAAGACCGGCGCGAGATGGACAGAGCATATAAAGCGCTGCTTTGACAGGATTTTTGATAGGAGGGAAGAGGAGATTATAAGAGATTATAAGAGATTATAAGAGATAATAGGCGATAATAAGAGATAATAGGAGAAACTTCAAACTATAAACTATAAACTATAAACTATAAACTCACATAATGTCAAGGATAGAAGAGATAATCAAAGAGCGGATTCTGATACTGGACGGAGCGATGGGCACGATGCTTCAGTCATACGGGCTGGAGGAAGAGGATTTCCGTGGCGAACAGTTTGCTGACATCCCTGGCCTGATGAAAGGAAATAACGATGTGCTTAATATCACGCGCCCTGATGTGGTAGCGGAAATTCACCGCCGTTATCTTGAAGCCGGTGCCGACATCATCGAGACCAACACCTTCTCCAGCCAGCGGATTTCCATGTCTGACTACCACGTGGAAGCTTACTGCCACGACATCATCGCCGCCGGCTGCCGTATCGCGCGCAAACTCGCTGATGAATACACACAGAAAGACCCGTCGAAACCCCGTTTCGTTGCTGGTTCCATCGGCCCGACGAACAAGAGCTGCACCATCAGTCCCGACGTGAACGATCCGGCAGCCCGCAACCTGACATTCGACGATCTTGCCGATGCCTACACCGATCAGGTGTGTGCGCTGATTGAAGGCGGCGTGGATCTGCTACTCTTTGAAACCATATTTGACACACTCAACTGCAAAGCCGGCATTTATGCTGCTGAACGTGCCTTCAGGCAGACTGGCCGTCGCGTTCCCCTGATGCTGAGCGTGACGGTGAGCGACGTGGGCGGACGCACCCTATCCGGGCAGACACTCGACGCATTCCTCGCCAGCGTCGGCCATGCCGACCTGTTCTGCGTGGGACTCAACTGCTCGTTCGGTGCCCGTCAGATGTATCCATTCCTGAAAGACCTGGCCAAGAAAGCCCCCTGTTATATCAGCGTGTATCCCAATGCCGGGCTGCCCAACTCACTTGGGCAGTACGACCAGACCCCCGATGAGATGGCTCGTGAGATGCAAGCCTACGTGGATGCCGGTATCGTGAATATCATCGGTGGCTGCTGCGGGACGACCGACCAGTTCATCGCGCGGTTCGCGTCGTTAGTGGAAGACGGTCACGGCGGTTTTATTCCTCCCCGCAAGCCTTCCCCACCCTGCGACCATCTTCAGCTGTCGGGTCTTGAGCTACTCGACGTCAGCCCCTCCTGCAACTTCATCAACATCGGTGAGCGTTGCAACGTGGCTGGTTCCCGCAAATTTCTCCGTCTGATTAAAGAAGGGCAGTACGACGAGGCACTGAGCATCGCCCGCAAACAAGTGGAAGACGGCGCACTCGTGATCGACATCAACATGGACGACGGAATGCTTGATGCCCGCAAGGAGATGACCACGTTTCTCAACCTGCTGATGTCGGATCCCGACATATCCAAAGTGCCGGTGATGATTGACTCTTCTGACTGGGAAGTGATACGTGCCGGCTTGAAATGTGTGCAGGGCAAAAGCATCGTCAACTCAATCTCATTGAAAGAAGGCAAGGACGTGTTTGTAGGCCATGCACAGGAAATCAGGCGTTTGGGCGCCGCTGTCATCGTCATGGCATTTGATGAAAACGGACAGGCCACCACTTACGAGCGCAAAATCGACATCTGCCGCCGCAGCTACGACATACTTGTGAACGAGGTTGGCTTCCCTCCTCACGACATCATCTTCGATCCTAACGTGCTGGCAGTAGCCACAGGCATCGAGGAACACAACAACTACGGGCTGGACTTCATCCGTGCCACAGACTGGATTCACAACAACCTGCCCGGCGCTCATGTGAGCGGCGGAGTGAGCAACCTCTCTTTCTCGTTCCGCGGCAACAACTACCTGCGCGAGGCAATGCATGCCGTTTTTCTTTACCACACGATTCAGGCTGGTCAGGACATGGGCATCGTCAATCCTGCCACAAAAGTGATTTACAGCGACATCGACGTGGACTTACTCACCGCCATCGACGATGTGCTTCTCAACCGCCGTGCCGATGCCACAGAACGGCTGGTGGAGATGGCAGACAAAATCAAGATCACCCAGCAGACCAGCACGTCGGAGGGCTCAACTGACGACTGGCGCACAGGAAAGTCGGTAGAAGAACGGCTTCAGACCGCCATGGTGAAGGGTATCAAAGACTATCTCGATGCAGATCTGCATGAGGCGATGGAGCAATACGGCGATGCTGTAAAGATCATTGAAGGGCCTCTGATGAGCGGGATGAACAAAGTGGGCGACCTGTTCGGCAGCGGAAAGATGTTTCTGCCGCAGGTGGTGAAGACCGCCCGCACGATGAAAGCAGCAGTGGCTATTCTTCAGCCGTTTATTGAGGCTGGCCAGCAGAGCGGAAGCCAGAAAGCCGGAAAAATCCTGCTCGCCACGGTGAAAGGCGATGTTCACGACATCGGCAAGAACATAGTCGGACTGGTGCTCTCATGCAACAACTATGAGGTAATCGACCTGGGCGTGATGGTTCCGGCAGAGGAGATTGTCCGTCAGGCAAAAGAGCAGCAGGTAGATATCATCGGTCTGAGCGGTCTTATCACCCCCTCGCTTGAGGAGATGGTGAACGTGGCACGCGAGCTGCAGTCACAAGGTCTCGACATCCCGCTGATGATTGGCGGCGCGACCACCAGCGAGCTTCACACGGCATTGAAAATATCTCCTGTCTATCATGCCCCGATAGTCTGGATGAAAGACGCTTCTCAGAATGTGCTTGCCGCCGGCAGGCTTATCAGCGACAGCGGACGTGAGAGGCTGATTCAAGAGCTGAACGAGAAGAACAGCCAGCTGAAAAAGGAATATGAGGAGGCTCAGGGAAAAAGTGAACCGCTGAGTATTGAGGAAGCGAGGAAACGGAGGTTTAAGATTTAGGATGGGATAGGATTTTATAGGATTAGATAGGATATTATAGGATGGGATAGGAAAAATAACATAAAAGTATGCAATTAAAATGAGAAAGACATTCACAATATTTTGTTTGTTGTTGTTTGGGTGTATCAAAGGATTTGCGCAGCCAGCTGCTGTTCCGCTGGCGACAGACTTGCTGAAAAGCATGCCAGCTGACGTGATTCCGTTACTCACGCATAACAACATCCTCGACATGATTGATTTCCTTAAGGCTTCATGTAAAGCAGAGGTTACAAACAGAATGAACGGCAAGAGCGAGATGACCCAACTCACCGACAACCATGCCACCATACAGATGACACCCAGCAACGTGATAGACATCAAGGTGCTCCCTCTGCAATCCGGCGAGTCGCTGATTTATCTCGTCAGCACATGCCAGACAGATTCCCTGACCGACAGCAACGTAAAGGTATATACCGACAAATGGGAATTGGCGGATGAAGAGCAACAGTTCCGTTTCCCCAACCCAGACTGTTACAACACATTGAAACTGTCCACTACAGACAACAAGGCCGTGATACGGGAAGTGCGGAAGCCGCTGCTTTTCGAAGGTGAGACCTCCGCCGACAAACCGGATATCGTGACAGAATATGAATGTGAGTGGGACCCCTTGAATGGCAAGTATTTAAAAAAGTGAAGTCTCTGAAGTTCTTAAAAGGTTGATGACAGCTGGAGTTGCGGACTGTTATCATACATAAATCTTACCTCTTACAAAAATAAATCTTACATCTTACATAATTAAATCTTACATAAATCTTACATCTTACATAATTAAATCTTACATAAATCTTACATCTTACATAATTAAATCTTACATAAATCTTACATCTTACATAATTAAATCTTTAAATTAACTCAGCTATAAACTATAAACTAAAAACTAAAAACTATAAACTATAAACTATTACAACCATGGAACAGAGCAGTTTTTATGAAATATGCGGTATTCTCGCGAGTATTTGCATGATTCTGGGGTATCTTCCCCAGGCAATCCAGACCATCCGTACACGTAACACCGACGGAATCGCGCTTCCCACCTTCCTTATGATGGGTGTTGGCGGCACATTCTTCATGCTTCAGGGTCTTCTTCACCGTCCGGAAATAATCTGGTCGCTGTTTTTGACAAATCTACTTACCACAATCTGTTGTATAATCATTTTCGGCATAAAAATATACAACGATTACATAAAAAAGTCAAAGACGAAAGCAGAAAAGTGAAAAAAAAATGCTAACTTTGCGTTTTGAAACCAAGGAAAGTTATTTCACTTATTCATAAAACAAGTATTATGGTAAATTACAAAGATTTAGGACTTGTGAACACACGCGACATGTTTGCAAGAGCCGTTGCAGGCGGTTATGCAATTCCTGCCTTCAACTTCAACACAATGGAACAGATGCAGGCCATCGTGATGGCTGCTGTTGAGACCAAGTCACCAGTAATCATGCAGGTGTCGAAAGGTGCCCGCAATTATGCCAACGCCACAATTCTCCGCTTCATGGCTGAGGGTGCTGTTGCATACGCCAAGGAGCTCGGTTGCGAGCATCCTGAAATCGTTCTTCATCTCGACCACGGCGACAGCTTCGAGATTTGCAAGGACTGCATCGACATGGGTTTCTCATCAGTGATGTTCGACGGCAGCTCACTTCCTTACGAGGAGAATATCGCCGTTACGAAGAAGGTAGTTGAATATGCTCACAAATATGACGTGACCGTTGAGGCAGAGCTTGGCGTACTTGCAGGTGTTGAGGATGAGGTTGTTGCAGCTGAGTCACACTACACCAAACCAGAAGAGGTAATCGACTTCACCACGAAGAGCGGTTGCGACTCTCTCGCCATCTCCATCGGCACAAGCCACGGTGCTTACAAGTTCACTCCTGAGCAGTGCACACGCGACCCGAAGACAGGTCTGCTCGTTCCTCCTCCACTCGCATTCGACGTGCTGGCAGAAATCGAGGAGAAGCTCCCTGGATTCCCTATCGTGCTCCACGGATCAAGCTCCGTTCCTCAGGACGAGGTTGCCACCATCAACTCCTTCGGCGGCAAGCTTCCTGACGCAATCGGTATTCCTGAGGATCAGCTCCGCAAGGCAGCGAAGTCTGCTGTTTGCAAAATCAACATCGACTCAGACTCCCGTCTTGCCATGACAGCTGCCATCCGCAAGCACCTCGCAGAGCACCCGGATCACTTCGACCCTCGTCAGTATCTGAAACCGGCCCGCGAGAACATGAAGAAGATGTACATCCACAAGATTGTGAATGTGCTCGGATCCAACGGCAAGCTTGCTCAGTGCTGATAGTTCTTACGGAACATAATCAAAAACAGGGTGTGTCAAAAAATGCTGACACACCCTCGTTTTTTTTAGTACGAACAAAGATTTAAAAGAGTTTTCTCAACGAATCTTTACTTTAATTATAAAAAAAATAAAAAAAGGTTTTGTCTTAGATGATAAGGTTTACGATGACTAAAGGATTAGCTGATTCCGAATGGGCTTACACAGACAGAAATGCAGGTGAAAAGACAAAACAAAAAAATGCTCAACTTCGTTTCGCACAAAAAACACTTCGTTTAACAAAAAACCATCCGGATGATATGACACATGGTTCTTAATTTTCTAATCATTTTCTAATTATATTTTTGAAGCATTTTAAGCGTAGCGACCATAAAAATCCTCTCGACAGACGGGACATCATCATTACGGCATTTTAGTTTTTTTGTTAAGCTTACGCATGTAAGCGGTTTTTGTTAAGTGGATGAATCCCTCGCCAACGCAGTTGGCTGACATCAGGAGCCGCGCCGCATGTTTGAGCTTGCTCAATAACAGGCGGTGAGGCAACTGATGGGAAAAGGGCATAGCCCGAGGGATTCAGACACGGTTTTTGTGTCTTTTTTAATGTTAATATTATTATAATAAAAAAAAGGTTTTGTCTTGGATGATAGGGATTTACTATGACTAAAGGATTAGCTGATTCCGAATGGGCTTACACAGACAGAAACAGAGGACGAAAAGACAAAACAAAAAATGCTCAACAAGTTTCGCACAAAAAACACTTCGTTTAACAAAAACCATCCGGATGAGTTTGGGGTCGCTTCGCTTAAAATGGCTCAATAATAGGTTTAAAAAATATTAAAAAAAAAGGTTTTGTCTTGGGTGATAAGGTTTTACTATGACTAAAGGATTAGCTGATTCCGAATGGGCTTACACAGACAGAAATGCAGGTGAAAAGACAAAACAAAAAAATGCTCAACTATGTTTCGCACAAAAAACACTTCGTTTAACAAAAACCATCCGGATGATATGACAGGTTGGGTTCGGTACGAGTCAGAGAGGTGGGTGCTGCTCACGTAAGAGAACGTCAGCTCCTAACGGTGTTCGTTTAGGGATGTTTGGGTGATGGGCAGCGTGCGATTCAGAGAGGCAATTGCTGCTGACGTAAGAAACGTCAGCTCCTAAACCTGATTGCAGCCGACAGGTATGTTTTTTCACTATTACTTAAGCGAAGCTACCATAAAATTCGTGTAAATTCGTGCTGCAAACTTAGAGTATATATTCGTTGTAAATAAATCCGTTGAGCAGATTCGTTGTGGAAAAAAGCATTCGTTGAGTATTAAAGAAAAAGAGTGCGACCGGTAAGCCGCACTCTCTTTATCCTATATGTCTTTGGCAATTAAAGACCCAAACCCTTGGTCACCTTGTCGATACCTTCGTTCACAGCGTCCTTGGCTGCGCCCTTCACTGCCTCTTTGCCCTTTTCGATGGCTTCCTTGCCAGCTTCTTTCACTGCTTCAGGAGCGTTCTTCACTGCCTCCTTGGCGCTCTCGATAGCCTCGTTGCCTTTCTCTACTACATCCTTGCCTTTTTCTACAGCTGCGTCTTTGGCTGCCTTGGCTGCCTCAACGGCCTGTGCGGGAGCTGCCTTGGCTGCATCCACAGCAGCACCGGCTTTGTCGGCCACTGCGTCCTTGGCTGCGTCAACAGCTGCGCCTGCCTCGTCAACGCCGAGAGCATCCTTTGCTTTGTCGATAAGTTCACCTGCGTCAGCGTTCTTCACCCAGTCGAGTGCGCCCTGAACATACTCGTTGTCGCCAATCACGCTCTTCACCTTGTCTGCGTTGTCGGTCAGGAATGACTGGATCTTCTCGATGATGCCTTTTGCCTCCTCACCTTTACCTTCGCTCAGCAAGTTCTGGGCAAATGCCTTTGCCTGGTCGATCTTCCCTTTCAGACCTTCGCCGTCACCAGCTTCCAGACCTTTGGCAAGCTCGTCGCTCAGCGTAGCTGCGTCAACAGCTTCTGTGCCTTCCTGGGCAAGTTCCTCAATTTTCTCTGCACCTTCCTTGGCTGCCTCTTTTGCGTCTTTCTTGCAGCCTTCGCAAGAAGTTAACACCATGCCGGCTACTGCCACCAGCATCAAAAAAGCTTTTTTCATTTCTCTCAAATTTAATTGGTTAATAATAATGTTAACGAAAAACGCCCAAAGTTAAACAAAACTTTTCTACCCCACAAATCTTTTCCTTTTATTTAACAATAATTAATCTATCTGTGATCAACACAGGTTTTAGGAGCTGACGGAATCAGCAAAGCATTTAGTCATAGTAAAAACGAATCATCTAAGACAAAACCTTTTTTTTAAATTATTCAAGTATCGGATGTTCAATCAACAAAAAAAGAAAAAAAACGCTTCGCTTAACACAAAGCCATCCGGTTTGATTGCCATAGCACAACTGATAATGTGTTGTAAAACAATAAATAATAACTTCAGAAACTTGAATTATTATTTAATAAACGTGTTCTTACGATTCAGAGAGGTGGTTACAGGTGACGTATGAAATCACTTCGCAGGATTCTGTCGCGACTCGCCATAGCTCAAGCAAGCTTGGCTCTGCGCTCGCTGCTTCAGAATCTCGTCAGCTCCTAAGCGTTTTACTCGTAGCACCCTCAAAACATCCGCATGGTTGAACGAAGTGTTTTTAACTATGTTTATATCTTGGTTGAAGTGTTGAAAAAATGTATAACTATTCTTTCTTGTTTTTCACAAAAATTTTGTAATTTTGCAAATTGTATCCGATAATACACACAAAACTGACTTTTATTATTTACATTAACTAATAACTTACTAAAAAATGAAACAAAAATTACGACTATTCATGAGCATGCTGCTGATGGCAGTGTGCGGTGTGACGTGGGGGCAGGATGAAATTCAACTTGCTTTTTTCAACAACAGCAACACAAACGGTTGGACAATCAATGGTAAACCAAATTATTCTAATTCAGGAGGTTATCAATTGATATCATCTGAAATATCTATTGTCTCTCCAGAAATTGATTGGTCTAAATACACGGACATTACCATCACAATTAAAGCCAGAAAATATGGAGGTCCTAATGCCACTCAAGGGAAGATTTCGGTCACACAAGGATCCACAGAATTAACATCCTATAGCCCAAGTTCAACCACTCTTACAAATAGTGATGCTTTAGAGATTACTCCAACAGAAGGAGCATTAACAATATCATGTCCTGGTGCTTCAAGCAGTAAAGGATGTGGCATTTCAGAAATTACTATAAAAGGGACAAAAGAATCTTCTGCTGTTGCCACAACAACTACAATTGACGCTAGCGGTATCACCAACACAGACGTTTATACAAGCACTGCAGCTGGTTCGTTGTCAGCAACAGTGACTGCCGGTGATGAGGAAATAGAGGGCGCAACCGTTACTTGGAGTTCCAGTGATACAAGTGTAGCAACTATAGATGAAGACGGAGTGGTTACTCTCGTTGCAGCCGGAACAACTACGATTACAGCCTCATACGCTGGCGTGGAAGACGAATACCAAGCATCTTCTGCCACATACAAATTAACTGTGACAAATTCAAATTCAAGTATAATAAAAGCCGACTGGGTGGCAAGTGAGCAAGGATTTACTAATCAAGAAGAGGTATCAACGGATGATATCGATGATTATATAATCGTGACTTTTAATAAAGGTACTAATAGCAATGCTCCTAAATACTATACAACAGGAACCGCTGTCCGAATATATGGTGGTGGAAATTTCACCATTGCCGGTGGAGAAGATGTTACCATAACCTCTATCTCGTTAACATT
>JAEEGF012401621.1_pt1 | contig 18225 bp, 12 predicted proteins | sample 9134171 | NCBI WGS metagenome assembly JAEEGF01 (sample SAMN16246542, study PRJNA631951) | gut metagenome | biome: gut microbiome; feature: rumen; material: AP-attached | host: Bos | place: Iran: Karaj | collected 2018-10
CTTTACAGCAAGTCGGCTGAGATCCTGACAAGTCATCCCGCCAGCTCTTACACGTTGCAGCGCGATGCCAATAAGCAGTACGTGCTTCGCATCACCAACCCCGAAGCATTCTGGGCCACTAGCAAGTACCTCGTCATCTTGGTGAAGTAAGCAGTCTTCTTTATGGATTAATTGATTACGGGCCTCATTTCTGAGACCCGTAATTATATTTATATAAGTAAATTTTATAGATTATCTATTTCTGCTTCAGAAAAACCCTGTGGCTTTCATGATCTCTTCGGTTTTTAGCCCCATGGACTTTAGATTCTTGGCGATGTCCATATACTTCCATTGGCATCTCTTGCCTTGATGTCAACACGATTGAATTTGTCGTCCACGGCATCTTGATTACCCTCGCTTTCGAGAATCTCCTCGATGGTAATCTTTTCATCTAATAGTACGTTTATCAATCCTTCAAGGACATCAAAATTGGCTTTGTCGCGAAGCATCCGCTTTACGGCCCAGTCAAATCGTATGTACTTCTCGTTAATCACAATTTCTCCTTTCTTTGTTTCTTTTCTTTTGGTTCCCATAGTGATAAGAATTAAAGTTGTTAAACGTTCTCGCCTGCAACGATAAGGCTTTTCGGCGAAACTACCAAATAAAAACTCCAAATTTTGGTGAAGTCCAAAAAGAGGCGCTTCATATTATTGAAGCGCCTCTTCTTATTTTTATTATGCACTTTTAGTCTAGATATAGAACATCATCATACTGACCCTTACCGAATGAGCCAGCAGAAACACGCCATGTGAACGTGAAAACAAATGTCTTTTCACCTTCTTGACTAAAAGTACCTGCTGTTGCAGAAACAGCGCCATATTTTGGATGGAAAGCACCAGTCTCAATGGATGCAGGATAAACGGCTCCTGAAGAGGGTGAGAATGAGAATTGTACCCCCTCACTCCAAGCACCAGGGATGAGATAGCGGTTACCGACTTTAGAATACTCAACAAGAACCTCTGTATCACCAATTTCATAACCTCTTGCATCATCAGAACCCCCGCTAAACAAAAGCTTAGCGGGGGCCTTCCAATAATTGACAATCTCTTTTCTGATTTACCACTTGTATGGAGTAGAATCGCCAGAAGGCTGGATTGGCGTCGGGTTGTTTTCAATACTACCATTGTAGTTCGTCTCAGTTTGAATGATGCAGAGGTTCATCCAATCAGGAGTTTTCTCTACGTTCCACTGGTTTGTGGGAACGTGATTGGTTCCTTCATAGCTACGGATAATCCCTTTCTGTAGACGCTTTATGTCGAAGGTAGCGAAACCTTCACCCCACAACTCTACACGACGCTGCCACCATACTTCATTTTGGAATGCAGATGTACTAGTGTTATAATAAGCCTCGTTATGTCCCCCATAAACATACTCGGGATCGCGAGTTTTGGCAAAGTCAGTCAGTAGTCCGATTCCACGAGCCTCATCCTGCATACCTGCCGCCTCGGCCTCAATCAGCTTCATCTCTTCTACTCGCATTAGGGGTACAGCCACAGTGAAAGCTGTATATTGATTATCATGTACTCCATCCTTTGGACGGAACTTGATGGCCACATTACCATAGCTTTCACGACCTGACACAAGGATACATGTAGTGTATACACCTAGAGGATCATCAGTATAATCAGTCAAGGCGACAAGAGCCTCATCTTTACTCATTTCGTCAAGGGCGGGATCAAGGAAACACATTCGACGAAAATCGGTAGCAGGAATTGTGCTAAACAAATGAGCATCAATGCACTTTGGACCGATGTAATTAGCAGAGTAGCCACACTCGGAGGCGCTGACCTCAATAATCATCTGTGAACCCCAACTGGAGTCTGCATCGTTCAGAGTGATGTTAGGGTCAGTTGAACGATAAGTCAAGCCGAACATCCAAGCATTATTAGGTTTGTTAAAACCATCGGTCTGTGACAGATACTCTTCTTTCGTCATCATAGAGTAGCCTTCCTGAGCCATCTTGGCATACTTCTCTGCGTTTACCCAATCTTGCATGTCAAGATATACACGGGCTTTCAAACCATATACCACACTTTGATCAGGAGTGTAAACGTCAGAGCGAATATATCCGTCGAGCAACACCTCAGCTGCATTCAAATCATCGAGGATGAACTTATAGATGGCTTCGTTAGTGGCACGGGGATTATTTTGAGAATTGGCAATATCTGTTGCCTCTGTCACAATAGGCACTGTGGTCGCATTCTTATCAACCCAATAAGGTTTCTGGGCATACATTCGAGCCAAATCATGGTAGAACATAGCACGCATGGCATGAGCAATACCAGCACCAGACTTCTGAGCGGTAGTGGGTTCTCCATCAATCATAGAGAGAACTACATTGCAGTTTTTAATCCATCCATAATAGTATGTCCAAGGAACTTGACAACGACCAGTGGTTGGAGCAAGACCAGAGAAACTACCATACCATGTAGAATACCATTCAGAACCACTATCCTGAACAACCATATCCTGCCCCATTACATCTCGCTGAAGGAAGAAAGATGGATAGCCAAAATCATAAGGGTCAGTATTGTTACCACTATAGGTGAATTCACCATTGAGTGAGGATGTGATAGCAGAAACCAAATTGCCGTAAGCACCACGAGCATTCATGACCTGTTCTTTAGTGACAGTACTGCTCTGCGGGTCGATTTCTTCGATGCAGCTTGTCAGCGTAAGCCCAGCGATGGCTACGAGAGCTGCTTTTATCATGCATCTGTTCATATTGTTTCTTTCTTTATAGTTATTTCGCATATTATTTCCTTATTAGAACGTTAGTTGGATACCACCCATGATAGTACGCGTGGGTGAATAAGTGTTCAACATCTCGTTACCCTCATAGCTGTATCGTGGGTCGAGCCCCTTACGGGCGCTCCAGAAAGTTAAGTTCTCTCCCGTAGCATATACACGCAGTTTGCTAAGGTTCAGTTTACTGACGATACTCTTCGGCAGTGTGTATCCAATGGAGAATGACTGGAAATTGAGGTAACGGGCACTCGTCAACCAACGATCAGAAGAATAGTTCGTATAGGCATCACCATACTGCATACGTGGAACGTCTGTATTGGTGTTGGTCGGAGTCCATGCATTAAGAGCGTCTACATGGAGAGCGGAGCCAGCATCGCCATTATTGTAGAGATTACCCATCAGCGCCATGTAATGGTAGTCCCATACCTTACCACCTAACTGGTAATCAAAATTAACTGCTACGTCGAAACCATACACGTAAAGAGTCGTACCAAAACCACCAGTTGCTACAGGTAGCAACGATTTGTAGGTATAGCGCGATGCTTCACCGATTTTGTTTGTTTTGCCACTGCGATTGGTTGCAGCTTTAGCTGTATTGTTTGCCGTCACCTTACCGCCTGCAGGTGAAAGGTCTGCGTCGTACCAGTAGAGTGCCTCACCTGTTTTCTCATCAACTCCAGCATAGGAGTAGAGGAATGGCTGATATAGTTCTCCACCCTCGGTATACCACATCTGGATATTGTTGTTAGTTTCAGAGAAGCCACCATTCTGCTTCGTTTTTGACTCAGGCAATTTTAATATCTTGGTTTTGTTGTGAGCAATGTTTGCCCAAATGTTCCATGTAATGTCTTTAGTACGAATAACATCGGCCGAAATTTGGAACTCGATACCCGTGTTACGGATGTCACCGAGGTTACCCCAGTAGCCGCGAACACCATTTGACTCTGGAATAGAAAGCCATGCCAACAGGTCAGTAATCTTGTTACTGTAGAAATCTATGCTACCATTGATACGACGCTTCAATAGTGAGAACTCCAAACCAATGTTAAAAGCTGTCGTCGTTTCCCAAGTCACATCTGTATTTCCTATACCTGAGAATGAAGGTGACATATTTGTCTTGCTAGCACGTGATAGCCCATATCGCTCTGCAAAATACCAGTTATTGTTCAATCCGTCATTTCCTTTCTGGCCAATAGAAGCTTTCAGTTTCAACTCGTCAAGCCAATTGCTAGTACTTTCCATGAATTTTTCCTTTGAGATGAGCCATGCACCACCAAAAGACCAGAAGGTACCCCAACGATGATCCTTATGGAAGCGGCTCGAAGCATCACGACGGAGTGAGAAATCTGCAAAGTATTTCTCCTGATAGTTATATAATACACGTCCAAACCAACCTTCAACATTGTAGGCGGTAGATGTAGACGAAGACGTGTACTGATTATTAGCGGCTGCAGAAATCTCTTGAATTTCAGGAGAGAAAAGTCCTTGTGCAGCTGCATAAAGATAACGGCGCTTCATTTTGTACCATTCGTGTCCAAGGGTTATGCCGATGTTATGATCGTTAAAATCCTTGTTGAATGTAAGTGTCTGCAGGTGGTTCTGTCGAACATAATCATCCTGGTCTTTGTCAATCTGACCATTCACTGTTACTTTCGGGCCGTAGAGTGAATTTTCGTAATCTGAGAAATTGGTATGATTCCAGTTTACAGTACTGGTGTGATTAAACTTTAACCAGTCCGTGATTTTAATCTCAGCATAGCCACTGCCCTGTAACTGCATACCAGTTCTGTACACTTGGTTGTAATGGTTGGAACCAAGCGGATTTCCTGTCTGCAGGAAGGCACGAGCTACAGGATAGTCCAAATTTGGACGTCCATAGTCGTAGTGCGGATTACCATATTGATCAGTATGAATTGTAGGATTGCCATTCGCATCCAATACACGTACATAAATTGGATAAATTGGAGCTATCATAGTTACATAATAGTTCAAGTTGGTAGATCCTAACTGGCTATTATCCAGATTCGGATTCGATGTCGTCTTGCTACTTACATAGCCAACATTAGCACCAACCTTGAGCCAGCTCTTGATATCGTAGTTAGCCTTAAGACGTGTATTGAAACGGCGGAAACCAGAATTATCAATGATACCATCTTCATCCAGATAGCCAGCACTTAGATAGAAATCACCACGTTCTGTTCCACCGCTCACATTGATATCATATTCCTGACGGAAAGCAGTATGGTAAGCCTCATCCATCCAATTGTCAGGTTGGAAATAGTAGGTGTTACCATCTGATCCAACCTGCTTATAACCAAGTTTGGCATTTGGATTTAACTTGCCGTTCTCCCCAATCAGAGTCTCCCCTTCAGGAATAGTATATACTTGATATTTCAGGCCATTCAGCAACTGGCGATTTGCCCATGTGGTCGCCTGAGCTCCTTCTAGGCCATTTGCAGTCGCATAATTGTAATAGTTCTGGTAGACACTCTCGTAGTACGTAGCAGGATCATTAATGGTCTCATAATCCTGAATGGCGCGGCTGTTAGCACCCCAACGCATATTCACATTAATCTTCGGCTCACTCTTACTGCCTTTTTTGGTGGTAATAATTATCACACCAGCAGCACCACGAGCACCATACAGAGCAGCACTTGCAGCATCTTTAAGAACAGAGATGCTCTCAATGTCGTCTTGTGCGAGGTTACTCAGCGAAGCACCATAAGGAGCACCGTCGACAATGATTAGAGGGTCGGTACTAGCATACAATGAAGCAATACCACGAATGTTAATCTTACCATCATCTGAGCCTGGGGCTCCAGAACCTCCACGCATCTGTAAACCAGAGACTGAGCCAACTAAAGCATTTGCCACGTTAGTAGTAATGTGTTGGTCAAGTTTTTCTGAGCCGACAACAGAAGCTGATCCTGTGAAAGCCTGCTTTTTCTGGGTACCGAAGGCTACGACCATAACCTCGTCAAGGCTTTGAGCATCACTTTTCAGGAAGATACGCATGCCGTTCTTGGCTGTTACGGTCTTAGGCTCAAAACCCAGGTAAGAGACGGTGATTGTCTTTGAACCTGCAGGCATAGCCAGTGAGAAGCGACCATTTACGTCAGTCAACATACCGGTACTTGTACCGTCCACCTTAACAGCAGCACCAATGATGGGCTGACCGTCCTCTTGTGAGAGCACTGTACCAGAAACTTTGGTTTGAGCCAATGCAGTTCCCATCGTCAGGAAGAGCGCGGCTAAAAACATCGTTAGTCTTTTTTTCATAAATTCTCTCTCTTTTAATTAATAAAATATAATAATGTTGTAGTTTCGTATGTAATTGTTCACACCTCTGGCGCAGAGGTCGCTTCTTTTTCACCTTTTACAAGGTTCAGGCTGCAAAAATAATGCATAAGTTTCTAAAAAACGAATAATTTTATAAAAAAATCACATTTCTAAGGCTTTTGCCCTCTATTTTAGCTATTTGGCTTGATTTAAATCAATTAGAAAGTTAAAAAAGTGTTTCGATATCATAATGGTTAAGTTTACACGATTTATGCATTCAGGGAGACATTTTTTTCAAGGCGTCGTTTATGGTCTGTTTGTCTCTTCTCTTTACGCGCGAACATTAATATATATTATGAAGGGAATGACCTGAATAGCCCATTTTTTTTTGAGAAATTTGAATGCAAAATACCATCTTTACCTACATAACTACATAAAATCGCTCGAAATGCCTTTATACAAAGGGAAATCCAGATTATTTGACCTACATAATAACTACATATAACTACATAAAACTACATATTATCTACATGAAAACTACATATCGCCTACATGTTACCTACAGCAAACTTGCTGGCAAAACGTAAGAAGTGGGCCAGATTAATTTCAAAATAGGACGATCAGCAAAATTCTCTAGAGAATTTGTATTAGAGTCCCTATCTAACTTTTGCGAAGACGTTAGGTAAGCACTAAATTCTCTAGAGAATTTTGTGCTTACCTTCTTGGAAAAATCTGAAATGAGCTGAGAGCATATTTGGCGGATAGGCTATGAAAATGATGCGGAGTACAGGTTGTTTGATGTAGCAAGCATGTAGTTTCATGTAGATAGCATGTAGTTTTATGTAGTTATATGTAGTTATTATGTAGTTAGCAAATTGCTTGAAACATCGATAAACAGAGGTGTTTCAAGCAATTCTATGTAGTTATGTAGGTGAAATCATCATTTCTTTTTCGAAATTTCTTTCAAAAGACGGTGGTTAAGAACACTCTTACACAACACTGCCACCAGCCCACAATCGGGTCGGTGGCAGTTGTTACTTGTCTCGCAGTTACTATACCAAACGCCTCAATTACTACTTCACCAATATAACGAGGTACTTGCTTGTTGACCAGAATGCATCTGGATTGGTAATGCGGAGCACATACTGCTTATTGGCATCGCGCTGCAGCGTGTAAGAACTGGCGGGATGGCTTGTCAGGACCTCTGCCGACTTGCTGTAGAGTTTGATTTCCTTGTCGATACGGATATCAATCTTTGTGAAGTACTCCTTATTGAAGTTAGAACGAAGCACCTCTCCGTCGCTCAGGATATTCTGCTCTTTCAACTCTTTCTTGGTACCAAATACGAACCAAGCAGAGTGGAGGGCCTTATCCTGCGTGCTGATAGTCTCAGCCTTCTGGGTGTTCTCCTCCTTCAGGTTGCTCACATTCGTGTTCAGGTCAGCCACCTTCTCGTCGAGTTCGGCAATATGGATATCCTTCTGCTCCAACTCGGCGCGGAGCGTCTGCAACTGCTGATCCTTGACTTCCATCTGCTGAGTCAGGTTATCGATAATCTTCTTCATTTGGTCGCCTTTGATAGAACCCTCGCGGACCTGCTGCTTCAACTTGTTGATCAGCTCCTTGTTCTGCTTCATCACCGACTGGATGAACTGAATGTTCTCCTTGATACGCTGCTTCGTATTGGTTCCTTCACCCTGCTGGGCAAGAGTCACACGGCTCTGAGCCTCCGTAATCTCACGGAATCCCTCTTCGATGTCACTCAGCGTGGTCATCATGTCGTTAATCTCATTGTCTTTCTGGGCAATAATCTGTTCCAGTGAATCACGCTGCATTAAGGCAGCCTTTTCAGCCTGCTTTACTTTGTCTTGATTACAACTTGCCATCGCAATAGCGCCGACGGCTAAGATAAATAGTTTTTTCATACCTTATTTATTATTATATAAAAATTATTTCACTTTTTCGCACCCCGCAAGAACGATGACGATCTCGCCCTTGGGTTCTTTCTCCTTGAAATGGGCTATCACCTCATCGAGGCTGCCGCGAACACTTTCCTCATGAACTTTCGAGATTTCCCTGCATACACTTACCTGACGATCGCCACCATAGACTTCGGCAAACTGAGTCAGCGTCTTAACCAGACGGTAAGGCGACTCATAGAAAATCATTGTACGTTCTTCGTCTTTCAGCGACTCTAGTTTCGTCTGACGCCCTTTCTTCTGCGGCAGGAAGCCCTCGAAAGCAAAACGGTCACAAGGCAAGCCACTCGACACCAAGGCTGGCACAAAGGCAGTAGCACCAGGAAGGCACTGAACCTCTACCCCAGCCCGCACTGCCTCACGCACCAGGAAAAAGCCCGGATCACTGATACCAGGAGTACCCGCATCACTGATTAACGCCACATTCTCACCTGCCAACAATCGATTAACGATGCCAGCCGATGTACCATGCTCATTAAACTTGTGGTGCGACATGAGAGAGTTCTTAATCTCATAATGCTTCAGCAGGATGCCCGAAGTCCGGGTATCTTCCGCCAGTATGAGATCCACCTCTTTCAATATACGGACAGCACGGACAGTCATGTCTTCCATATTGCCTACTGGGGTCGGAACGATGTACAATATGCCCATATTGGGGGACAAATTTAGCGCAAATTATCAGAACAGACAAAAAAAAGGGCAAAAACTTTGCAATTTTTAAAATGTTTTGTAAATTTGTGCCCATTATGACAGAATTTATGACAGGCGAGGCCCGTCGCCCAGGCAGAATCGAAGTGATCTGCGGCTCGATGTTCTCTGGCAAGACAGAGGAGTTGATCCGCCGTTTGCGCCGTGCACAGTTTGCCAAGCAGAAGGTTGAGATTTTCAAGCCCGCCATCGATGTCAGGTATTCCGAAGAAGAGGTCGTCAGCCACGATCAGAGTCATATCCAATCAACGCCTATCGACTCTTCGGCAAGTATCCTGCTGCTCTCCTCCGACTGTGATGTCGTGGGCATCGACGAGGCGCAGTTCTTCGACATGGGACTGCCAGACGTCTGTAACGAACTCGCCAACAATGGTATCCGTGTGATTATAGCCGGACTCGACATGGACTATAAGGGCATACCTTTCGGACCGATGCCAGCACTATGTGCTATTGCCGACGACGTGACGAAGGTTCATGCCATCTGTGTGCGCTGCGGTAATCTGGCCTATGTGAGCCATCGCACAGTGGAAGGCTCCCAGCGCGTGCTTCTAGGCGAGACTCAGGAATACGAACCATTATGTCGTGAATGTTACCAAAAAGCAATACAAGAAGAAAATGACAAATGAAACCATTACCTTTGACCGCGTTGTGCGCTGGGTGGGAATAGGCTTGCTCGTATTGGCCATCCTGCTACTGCTCCACTATCTGAGCCATGTGCTGCTGCCGTTCTTTATCGCTTGGTTCTTCGCTTATCTGCTCTATCCGTTGGTGAAGTTCACAGATCGGAAACTGCATCTGCCGAGAGCACTGAGCATCATCTTGGCACTGATTCTCGTCATTGCCGTCATCTCGGGCGTGGTATATCTCATCATCCCCCCGATGATTGAACAGTTTGAGAAACTGGGGCACCTTGCCACAGACTATATTCAGAAGTCAGCCCATATCACCTCTATTCCAGGTGCCGTATCTGAGTGGATTACGGAGAACCACGATGAGATAGAGAAATTCTTCAAAAGCCGGGACTTCACCGACAGTCTGAAGACCGTCATGCCTAAGCTGTTCAATTTCCTCGGACAGACTTATAGCATCATCGTCAGCGTGATAGCCTCATTCATCGCACTATTGTATATGTTTTTTATCCTGCTCGACTACGAGTATCTGACAGACAACTGGATTAAGATATTCCCCAAGAAGAGCCGCCCGTTCTGGGAAGAGTTGATGAAAGACGTTGAGCGGGAACTGAACAACTATATTCGCGGACAGGGTCTGGTGGCTCTATGCATGGGCGTATTGTTCTGTATCGGTTTCACCATCATCGACTTCCCGATGGCCATCGGTCTGGGCATTATGATTGGCATCATGGATCTCGTACCTTATCTGCATACCTTTGCATTGATTCCTACTGTTCTGCTAGCTCTGCTGAAATCAGCAGACACCGGGCAGAATTTCTGGATTATCCTCATCATGGCCCTCGCTGTATTCCTGGTGGTCCAACTGATATGCGACATGATTGTCACACCAAAGGTGATGGGCAAGGCTATGGGCCTCAACCCAGCCATCCTGTTGCTCAGCCTCTCTGTATGGGGTGCGCTGTTGGGATTCATCGGCCTGATTATCGCCCTGCCGCTCACCACTCTTCTTATAGCTTATTATCAGCGATATGTTACAAAAGAAGGGGATGCAAAGGAGCAAGAAGGGGAACAAACCGACTAAAAACGGCTAGAAAAGTAAAAATCCTCCAAATAAATTTGGCAGATTCAAAAAAAGGTATTACCTTTGCAGCCGATTTCAACGAAATCACTCTAAGGTCGATCCGTTAGCTCAGTCGGTAGAGCACAACACTTTTAATGTTGGGGTCTTGGGTTCGAGCCCCAAACGGATCACCAAGAACAATCCGCAAGAAACTGATTATCAGTCGCTTGCGGATTTTCTATTAGTCCTCCTTTGGTGGATATACCCAGAAATCCCATCGATTGGCGAATTGGTTGCCACCAAAGACGATGGTGAGGGTTAGTTTCTGGGGCACCTTGATGCTGTTGAGAGGCACTATTACCGTCCCCAACTGATTGTTCTTGCCTATAGGCATTCCCCCTTCATAGAGCTTTCCGCCAGAGATAACCTGCAGGCTATCACCCGTGATGTAATAAGAGACCCGGGCAGCCTGGATATCACCATACAAGGCATTATAACATTCTACAGGTACCATCAGCGTATCGGCAGAAGTAAATTCTGTCTTGGGGAAATGAGCTATCGGTACGAGGGCTGAACAGAACTGGTGTAACAGCGTTGCATCAACCCGATCGTCGAAACCCTTCAGAATGAAACCCTCGGTATCAGGTGAACAGAGATTCTGCTCCACCTTGGCCTTGACATCTGTACTATATGCGATTTCACTTAATGGGGGAATGATTCTCAAGAAAGACGGATGATGGCCAAATTCATCGGCAATCAAGTCGAGTTCTGGTTGGAGCTTATCCGTAAAGAGGTAGAGTCCCAACTTATCAGCAACAGCAAAGGCTGCCTCAGTAGGGCAACAGCCTCGGAAACACACCAGATTCAGACCGCAATCCTTATATTTCTGGAAGATATCGAGCCATGGGCGCTCATCCGTCGGCAGGTAGTCTCCTTCAAAGCTATGTTCTTCTACAACACCACGCAGATAGAGCGGACGATTATTAAACATCAGTTGTTCACCGCTGAATGCGAGTTCACGCATACCAAAGACCGTCTCACTATAATCGTTACCTGCAGAGATGCCTATACGATAACGGCGGGGATTGAATTCATCCCACAATGCCGCTTTGTCTGCCACAGGCACATTGAGCACCATGAGTCGGCTATCTATCTCATAATCAATAGCAAGAAGCGATGCCGAGTCAACATCTTCGCGCTGAACCAGCACCTCTAACGGATAAAAAGACAGATCGCTATGGCTGCCTTCCAACTGCACCTGCGCCTGTACCAGTCCCTGAGAAGGAAGCGGGAATAGCCTGACTCTGCGGATGTGGATATCCTCCGAATGGGTACGCAGTTCCATACGGCCCGTAATGCCTGTCACTTTCCCTTCAGAACGACCACTGACCACAATCGAGTTACGCTCGCCCAGTTTGAGAGCCTTCGTAATATCAAAGCGATGAGGTGTGGAAAGCGTGCTGTCGCTACCTATCTTATAGCCATTGACATAGACTGTAGTGGCAAACAAAGGGCGCTCCAAGTAGAGGAACACACGTTGCTTGTACCATGTGCCAGGCACATAGACAGAGCGGCGGAAACTCACCTTCCTGCCACTAATAGGCAAGGAGCCCGGGAGCATCACTTCGTCGGCATAAGTGGCTGAATCAGACATGGCATACTCCCACATACCAGAAATACTCACCGTTTCCTGGGCGCTCAGAGGCAGGAGCATGAAAAGCGATAATAAGAAGACACTTAGTTGTTTCATGGACAATCAGAATTTTGTACTGCCATTATAATTAAATATCGGAGCATCAGTCGGGACCTCTTCATCATAGAACATCACGGCAGAATCATTCGATTTCGGATGTTGCTTCTTCAGGAGGTTGATCATCTCAGCACCAGCCCAGAGAACCGGGCCATAACCGTGTGCAGCCATCACGTGACAAGGACGATAGGCATAGAACGAAGGATCGAAGCCCATACCTGTACCCACACACACCTTCTCAACCTGTCCTTTCTGATTGACACTGGAGGCTACAGCATGCCATCCGAGTTGTGCCACTGGTCCATAGACCTTGGCATCGAGCCAGCCCTGATTGACACCATGGGCCAGACAATAAGTATAGATAGCAGTGGCAGATGCCTCGAGATAAGTATCGTTACGATCGAGCAACTGGTGCCAGAAACCATCGTGATGCTGCAACTTAGCCAGTCCTGCAGCGTGAGCCTTGAACAACTTCATAATCTCAGCCCGTTTGGGATGTTTTGCGGGCAGCACATCAAGCACCTCACACATCGTCAGAATAGCCCATCCATTGGCCCGTCCCCAGTGGAAGGCAGGATGTTCCTGCATCGACTCTACCCATCCGTGACGGAAGAGGCCCTTCTCGGGCACGAACATCCGCTTGGCAAACTGAAGCACCTGACGAGCAGCCTCATCATAGTACTTGGCAGCGCCTGTCAACTTACCCATATAGGCTACTGTCGGGATGCCCATGAACATATCGTCGAGCCAAAGCGTGTTCTTCTGTGGACGGATACGGGCAAAGGTACCGTCGGCAAGTCGGTACTCCTTATTTAATATATAGCCGGCATAATTATCAATGAGCGGACGGAGCGACTTCTTCTCATCAAGCCCCATGACCTCTGCCTTGATCATCGAACAACAGATGGCTCCGCAATCATCAAGTGCATGAGGATCGATTACCCGACGGATATTGCCGTCGATAGCCTTTTCCTTCTCATAAATCTTCTTGAAGTAAGGTGCAATCCCCGCCAACAGCTGGTGACGGGTCGTGACATAGTCAAGATAAGCCTTATCGCCAGTAGCCTGATAGGCTGCCAGGACTCCTGAATAAGTGACACCCCACTCATAACTTGTCAGGCGGAAACTGCCCTGTTTCAGATGGGTCGTAGCCGTTACCTTACTATAGTCTGCCACTGGGGCATCTGTATGTTTGTCCACAAGTTGGGCAGGCGTTTCCGAATCGATATACTTCAGTACCCGATCCATCACCTGTTTCACTTCCTCGGGCTTCGACACACCATATCCCACGCCATAGGCTGGTTTCATCAGGTGGAGCGGTGTATTATTATCATTGATTTGCTGAGCAGAGAGCGACTGCACAGTTATCAGACAGAAAAAAGAAATAATGGTCTTTTTCATTGGATGGTTTATTTGTTGTTCGATTTCAGAAAACGATTCACCTGGTCAGCAATTTGGCGCATGCCCTTCACAGAAGGATGGCCGGATATCTTGTCTATGTCCTTCAGTTCTATCACAGGAACAGCATAGTGCTTGCAAATCGTTTTCACAGAATTGTTGATATCCTCACTCAACTCGTTATTCAACAGGAAATAAATCTCTGTGTTGATGTAACGGTCGGTCATCCACTGGAGCATGTGAGCCAGTGCCGGGCGGAACTGATAGAGATCGGCCTTGGTGATATTCTCATACTTATAGTCGCCAATAGGTGCGCCTGCCCAACTATCGTTAGTAGCACCAAAAATAAAGATGACGTCTGGCTGTCCGAGGTTATCCATACGGGTATTGAACGAGCGGGCGCTGTAGTCATTGCCGTCGTAGCCGCTATAACTGATTGTAGCACCACTGTAGGAGTTATTGATACAGAGCCGCCAACCATTCTCACTGATAACCTGGTGCCACCACGTCTGGCGCACATTCTTCACATCGGTCTTCTGCGCCACGTTCTTGGCATAATACCACAACTCATTGGTAGCTGGTGTCATGAAATCCTCATAGGTTGAGTACGAGTCACCCAGAATAGAAACCGACTTGGTCTGGGCTGCTGCGAAACCGGTTACAAGCACAACCAGCATGGTTAAAGTAATCTTTTTCATACTAACAGTTTTAGTTTTGGTGCAAAATTACAGAATATTTGGCAAAACAAACTATCTTTTTTGATTTTCCATCTGTAATTTGTGATTTTTTACGTTTCTCCACCTTGTGACAGCCATCTGACCCGTCGCCACATAATAACTATAGTTTTTGCGATAAAGACATGAATTTTTGACAATCTGGATGGCGGTTTAAAGGATTTTATTTATCTTTGTCAGCAGATTCAACAAACTAAGAACTATAGACAATGAAGAAACCATTTCTAACACTCATCGCCCTGCTGATGGCAAGCCTGTCATTTGCCCAAAGCGAAAAAGCCAATGAAGTCATGAACACGCTGAGACTGGCCAACAACTACTTCATGGCGAAGTATGCAGACCCCACACTGCCCACCAACGTGAACAAGATCCGTCCTTCCTCGCTCTGGACACGAGCCGTCTATTACGAAGGTCTCATGGCACTCTATGAGATCGACAACGATCAGCGATATATCGACTATACCGACCGTTGGGCTAGTTTCCACAAGTGGGAACCCCGTAATGGCGTGAAGACTAACGATGCCGACGATCAGTGCTGTGGCCAGACCTATGCAGATCGTTACTTCCAGAGCGGTGGAGATGAGAAGATCGAACGTATCATTGAAAATCTGAACAACCAGATGAAGACACCCAACCGACAGAAACCTGAGGCAGAAGGGTCTCTTTATGGCTGGTGGACCTGGATCGACGCTATCCAGATGGCAATGCCGCTCTATATGCAGATATATAAGATCACAGGTGATCGCAAGTATGCCGATCACGCCATGCGGATGTACACATGGAGCCGTGACACCCTTGCCGGCGGACTCTTCAATGTCAAAGAAGGACTATGGTGGAGAGACAAGGACTATGTGGCACCATACCAAACACCCGATGGCAAGAACTGCTACTGGAGCCGTGGCAACGGTTGGGTATATGCAGCTCTCGTACGTTGCATGAACTTGCTTTCTCCAAAGGACAAGTACTACAAGCTTCTGAAGAAAGACTTCTTGCTGATGAGCGAGGCACTGAAGAACTGTCAGCGCCCTGAAGACGGTCTTTGGAATCCCAGTCTTGTTTCGTATGCCGATTATGGTGGCAAGGAGATGTCGGGTACATCCCTATTCCTCTACGGCATGAGCTGGGGCATCCAGAAAGGTTTTCTGAAGGCTGCCGTCTATAAGCCCGTCTGCGACAAGGCATGGGAGGGATTATTGCGCGACTGCGTTCACCCCGACGGATTCCTCGGATGGGCACAGGGCACTGGCAAGGACCCCTCTGCCGGACAACCGCTCTCATATACGAAAGTGCCTGATTTCGAGGACTATGGCACAGGCTGTTTTCTCCTCGGTGGTGTCGAATACTATAAGTTAGTAAAATAATAGACAATGAAGAGAATCGCATTATTATCAATCTTACTCTCTTCGCTGGCAGTTTCGGCGCAGCGCACAACGGAGTGTCTGAACTTCGGATGGGAATTCCGTCTGAATGATGAGGGTTCTTGGAAGAAGGTGAATGTGCCCCACGATTTCCAGATTGAGCAGCCCTGGGTAGCACCCGCTGCCGATGAGAAGGCCGACAATACTGATGTTGCAGCCAATATCAAGAGCCGTCTTTCCAGTCGAGGCTTCAAGGAGATGGGCAAAGGCTATTACCGATTACACTACACCTCAGAGAAATCATTGGAAGGTCAACGCGTATTGCTCGACTTCGAAGGTATCATGTACACTGCCGACGTTTTTGTCAATATGAAGCGCGTAGGCGGTACCGACTATGGTTACGTAGGCTTTGAAATCGACATTACCAACGACCTGAAATATGGCGAGGACAACCTGATTGAGGTGGTGGCCGACACCCGTGAGCCAGGCAACTCACGTTGGTACACCGGAGGCGGACTCTTCCGCAACGTCAGTATCGTCTCTACACCTAAGGATCTCTTCTTCGGACGCCATCCGCTCTATATCACCACCCGCGATAACAAGTTTGTCAGTGTTTCTGCCGAGTTCACCAATCGCACCAAGGATAAGGCCACGAACATCAAGGTGCAGATTCTGGACCCTGATGGCCAGACGGTTTACGACAACACCGTTAACCTGAAGCGGCACAAGATGGCCCGCACACAGGAGGAGCGTATCGCTACCGATATAGAGATCAGCCATCCAAAGATTTGGGATCTCGATACACCTTATTTATATACTGTCAAAGCCCAACTGTTGCGTGAGGACGGTTCTGTGGCCGATGAGACCAGCGATGACTTCGGCATCCGCACCGTCGCTTTCGGGCCTGACTTCGGACTGAAACTGAATGGGAAGAAGGTGCTGCTGAAAGGTTATGCCAACCACCATACGTTGGGAGCTTTAGGCGCCGCTGCCTATCCAAAAGCCATCGAGAAACGTATCAAACTGATGAAACAGTTCGGCATGAACCACATCCGCACCTCGCACAACCCCTACAGTCGTGATTTCATCAAACTCTGCGATAAATACGGCATATTGCTCGTCGATGAGTTATACGACAAATGGACCCGCCAGCATACAGGAGGAAAGGTACCCTTCGAACAGCACTGGCAACAGGAAGTGCCAGAATGGGTGAAACGCGACCGTAACTCTCCCTCTGTTATCCTCTGGAGCCTTGGCAATGAACTGCAACAAGATCCGAACATGCCGTTCAACGACTTTGGCGTAACGATGTACAAGCTTCAGAAGGCTCTGCTCCAGCGTTACGACTCCACCCGCCTCGTCACCGTTGCGATGCATCCACGCTATCGCAACTGGGAGACCGACTCCCTACCCCATGACCTGGCGATGCAGACTGATATTCAGGCCTATAACTACCGTTACATGTACTTCCCTGGTGATGGACGTCGCTTCCCATGGATGACATTCTACCAGAGCGAAGCCTCTATTTCGGCCATGGGTCCCAACTTCTTCGAGATGAATCTCGACAAGGTCATCGGACTAGCCTACTGGGGGGCTATCGACTATCTGGGCGAGAGTCAGGGATGGCCCGCCAAGGGCTGGAGCCAGGGTGTCTTCGACATCTCACTGGAGCCTAAGCCAAAGGCTTACTTCATGAAATCGTTCTTCAAACCAGAAGAGCCTTTGGTACATATTGCCGTCATCGACTCAAAGAACGATGTGATGTGGAATGGCGTACAGACGGGCAACGACGGTATGAGCGACCACTGGTGCCGTCAGCCTGGCACCCAACTCAGTCTTCTGACCTATACCAATGCCGACGAGGTGGAACTCAAACTCAATGGCAAGAGTCTAGGCCGCAAGTCCAACCCCAAGAACGATCCCAAGCAGCGCAACCAAATCCGCTGGGACAACATCACCTATCAGGATGGCAAACTCGAAGCCATCGCCTACAACGGCGGCAAGGTTGTGGCCCGTCATCAGATAGAGACAACAAGCAAGGCCGTCAGACTCAGCGCCGCTGCTGAGGACAACAGTTGGAAAGCCGATGGCACCGACCTGATGCACATCCGCATCCAGGCAGTTGACAGCAAAGGTCGTCGCGTACCGATGGCACAAGACGAGCTCCACTTCAGTGTGGAAGGCGATGCCAGCATCGTGGCTGTCACCAATGGCGACATCAATAGCGAGGAACTGAACGTGCAGGATCACCGCAGACTCTACAATGGTTCCGCCATGGTGATTCTCCGTTCAGGAAAGTCGCCGTCGAAGATCACGCTGAAAACCAGCAGCCCCAACTTCAAAGCCATTATGACCAAATTGGAAACGAAATAGGAAAAAGAAAAGAAGGCAACCTTTGAGGTTGCCTTCTTTCGTAGCGGGAGCCGGGATTGAACCGGCGACCTCATGATTATGAATCAAAATCGAAAGTTTAAGAAAATATAAAAATCTTCAATTTATTTGCTGATTTTCAGATATTTATGTAATTTTGCATCAAATTT
>JAEEGF012393957.1_pt1 | contig 18211 bp, 14 predicted proteins | sample 9134171 | NCBI WGS metagenome assembly JAEEGF01 (sample SAMN16246542, study PRJNA631951) | gut metagenome | biome: gut microbiome; feature: rumen; material: AP-attached | host: Bos | place: Iran: Karaj | collected 2018-10
GTCTGACAGGTATTTACCAACAACAAACGGATTATTTACAACTTGTTCATTCATGCTTTTTTCATTTTTATTGCAAATATAATAATTATATTTATAATAAATCACTTTCCACCGCTCTTTTTGGCATTATTTAACGAGAAATATCTATTTTGTTTCCAAATAACTGCATATTTGCAGATTTTTGGAAACAAAATAGAGTAATAATGATGTATTGAATGCGTGATTATTCTTCGAGTCCTTCTATAATTTATTTAAAATCTATCCAAAAATTTGGTTTTCTTACCAAAATATACTATATTTGCACAGTTTTTTAAACAATAGTATTATCATTAAGGCAATTTATTATGAGTTTTCTCTCTTATAAAACAAAGTTACGTATCTGGTCAGTGTTACATCCCATTAGAACCTTTAAGGCATGGTATTTTGACCGTTATATACAGCCCACAGACAAGTGGCATGAAATAGTGGCTAAAGATCCGAAGAAAGCCTTCGACATGAAGTGGAACCGATTCTACAGGAGAAAATTCCCATGGAAGAATCCACGGACATTGAATGAAAAAATCACATGGATGGCTGTGATGACTGATACTTCGAAATGGACGGAATACACTGATAAATATGAGGTTCGTAAGTATATTGAGAGTCTTGGGCTGAAGGATATCTTGACAGAATGTTATGGCGTTTGGGATAAAGCTATTGATATCGATTTCGATAGACTCCCGGAAAAGTTTGTGTTGAAATGTACACATGACTGCGGAAGTACTGTGATTATACGTGATAAAAGTAAGATGAATAAGCAGGAGGTCGTAGACTTCTTGCAAAAGCACTTGGATGTTCGCTATGGATATGAATCTTGTGAGCCTCACTACACATACATTAAGCCACGCGTGATGGCAGAAAGTCTGATTGAGATGGATAACTCGGCGGAGTTCTCTTCAGAGACAACAGTCGACCATAAAATTAGATGTATTGATGGTAAGGCACAGTATGACTTTGTCTGTTATGACAGAAGTCTGGAGAGCGGAAGTGGCGGCAGTAAGACGATTTATGACCTATATGATATTCGTACATGGCAGCCTATGCACCAATATCTGGCAGATCCTGGGGTGGTTTACAGACCAGTCCCACGTCCGGAAAATCTGGAGAAGATGATTGAAATTGCTGAAAAGATTGGCCATGGTTTCACTCAGGTTCGTGTCGACCTCTACAATGTCAAGGGAAAAATTTATTTCGGTGAAATGACATTCACAGCCTTCTCAGGTATGAATAATCACTTCACTATGGAATTCCACAAAATGATTGGTGACAGAATTCATCTACAGAGGTAAAATAATGCAATTGAGGAAGTAACTATCAGCTTCTTTTTTATTTAGGACGCGAGCTGATTTGTCCTAATAAAGATTGCCAATCTACAGAAGTCACAAATAGCCTATTTAATTTCGGATCTTGACAATCTCGAGCCGTATAGAAAAGATAAAATTTCCCATCAACAACCAATGCTGTTGGCTTATAAAGTCCGTTCATGCCTTTCTTTTTACCGCTGATCAGTGATTTCTTATAAAAATGAAATTGCTCCCCGTCCTTACAATAAGCAAGACTGATATCTGCAAACTTTATGTCTGTCTGAACAATCGCATACATTCTACTATCGCCTTCTGCGGAAAATAGATCCATATGCCAAGGCTGAAAGAAATGATTTGTTCCTTTGAATTTAACAGTTTTATAATATATGAATGGTTGTTCTAATGAATCACCGTTCCAAATTGCCACTCCCCTACACTTTAAACTATTATAAATACCCAACTCGTTCAATACGCCAATTATATTATGGCGATATAAATAACTTGCAATTTGAGATGGAATTTTATATATCCATTTTGGCGTTAAGCGCAAATGCATTGCATAAACACGGAACAATCCTTTATGATTTGTAAATGTGGGGCAGCACTCTTTGTCTGTAGTGATATCAGCTTCTCCAAGCAAGTTGTTTGAAAGTCTGACTATTGAGCCATTGTCTACATAGCAGCCAAACGTGGCATACTCATATCCGTTTTCTTTCGCTCTTAATGTACCGACTTCTCTCCAAAATATATAAAGTCTGCCATCATAAAAGAGCATGGTTGGGTCAGAGTTGTATCCAGTTTTGGGGGTGTCGTTTATGATACAATAGAATTTCCATTTCGTCGGCACCTCGCCATTTTGTGCATCGGCATAGCATAATCTAGGATTTTCAATCGATTCAATACCATTGTAAAATGGAGTATATACCATCCACCATTGATGCCCTTCGAATCCTTCTTTTATGTATCTGACGCAGGGATGAACAACATCGCCGTGTGTCGTTGCTGTTTCAGGATCTTCTACTTTACATGGTGTACCTTCAGGCATCACTCCTTTTTGAGAGAGATGAAAAATAGGATATATTAGGTGGTATCTGTAATTCTCAATAAGACGTATCAAGAAAGACTTGTTAATCATAATGAATATCAGTATTATATAGAGTCCATTTTATAAAAGGGAATAAATGTGTTGCCATCATTAGTATCTACCAACGGTATGCCAGGCCATTTCTTATTATAAAATGTCTGCTTTTCACTTTCGCAATATAAGATAAATATGAAGCTTTGGGGCTTGGGGAAAAGAATGGCTGTCTGTTTGTCCACTCGTCCTAACACTCGAGCAATACCCTTTGCTTGAACGGTCTTAATAAGATAGTAGCGTCCCATACGTTTAATATGACAGATACCTTTCACACCTTTCAGCCACCATAAAGCATATTTGCTTTCAACATTGTGAAGCATGGTCTCTGAAGACAGTCCCGGGATGAAGAACACCTTACGATATATCTTTACGTTCCATTTCATTTTTTTAAATCCAGAGAAGGAGTTGCTGTTAGGAAATGCATAGAGAAAAGAATCCTTTTGTTCTGACAAAAACTCCAACATAGATTTCAGTATAATAGCAAATACGATTACCTTATTGTCAGACTGCTTTACACTTGTGTCAACTGAGTGGTATGCTTTTTTCCCGTCAATGTCATTCCGCCATAATCCATTAGCTCCAACGGGCTTGTCATTTTCATAGACAATGATAAGTAATGAAGGCCCATAAATGTTGTCAAGGTACTTTCGCTTGAAATAATCTTCTGTACAGAAATAGCCAAAAACCGTGTTTACGACATCCCTAAAATCATTGATTTCTGAATTTGTAGCCTTGTCACTCCAAATAGTTTTTATTGATATGTCGCCCATCTTTATTTAAGTTTTTCTTCTATAGAGTTAACCATCTCGCCCACATTTGTCCATTTCAGAATCTCTAATGAAGTCAGTTTGATATTAAATGACTTTTCTATAGCAACAATAAGTTGAATATGACTCAATGAATCCCATTCTTCTATATCATTAGCTGAAGTTACCTCAGTGAGTTCGCAACTATCCAAATCCATTGTCTCAATAAAAATTTTATTCAACTTCTTTAAAATTTCAATTCTATCCATACCTTTTCTTTCTATTTGATTTGTATTTCATACCTTTTCTTCTATATAACAATGTTTTGGCTGATATGCACCAACATCAAGCTCGAATCGTGCAGTAGTCGAATTTCCTATCTTCGTAAACCCAAGTTCCATATAGTGATTCTCTACCATCTTGTTTTTATTTGTAGGGAGGTACTCGCCAATTATTTTCTCATAACCCGCTGCCTTAGCTTTCTCTACCATAGTATTGAGAGTAAAATATTCCATACCACGTTTCAGCACGCGACAACTCATGAACCAAGTATCCACAAAAAGTGTTTCCTTATCCATAGGCTTCATAATGACCACAGCAATCAAGCCATTGTCACCAAACCTATCCCTCAAAGTAAAACTTAGGTCAATAACATTGGGGTCATTGGCTAACGCCTCTATATCTGCGTCAGTATACCGTATAGTCCGTAGGTTGAACTGATTGCTACGCTGACTGAGTTGTGCGATACGTGGTGTATTGAACATGGTGAAGCCACTTACACAAGAAACCATGTTCAAGGATTTCAAAAAGTCAGCCTCATTGGTAAAAGACTTGCTTAGTGAGATACGCTGTGCTTCCAACTGATACTGTTTGGTGCGGTCTTTATCTAGATTACTGTATGAAGCCGTCTCAAAAAGGTTCAGTGAGTAAAGATATTCTAAATAATCTGCAGGATCCTCAGGCAATTCCGGAACAGTGATACCCTTAATATTCTCGCGTACCATATTTCGCTCAAATGGACTATCATCTAGGAACACCATGCTGTCGAAACCTATGTTCAGAATACTTTGGATAGAGCGGATATTATCAACCTTAGTCTCCCAGTTGGCCTGAAACACTGCAATGTCATCTAGTTTTAGTACCATATCGGGATGCTTTTCAAAAGGCTCTTTGGCTATATCCTCGTTGTTTTTAGAAACAACACAGATGATGATACCTCTTTGTTTGAGTTTCTTCACCCACATCTGAAATTCGGTATAGGCTTTACCTATACCCAGTCCATGGCCAAGCTGAATGCCTTCCAAACCGTCATCACCTATCACACCACCCCAAACAGTGTTGTCAAGATCAAGTATCAAACATTTCTTGATTATTCCTTTCACTGCACACACTATATCCATTACACGACCTGCTACATAGGGCAGCACATCCATAGAGAGAATCATCTCTGTGCTTGTATAGACATTTGTTGCGAACATAACATCACGCCCAAGTTTGTTTTGCAGGGCTGCAATATCGCAAATAAAGAGGTTCTGGTACTGCTGCGAAAAGCGCATTAACTCAAAGTTAAGTTTGCGTATCTGATAGGTAAAAGAGCTCTTTACCTTGTTGGCATAGCTGCCAAATACAGTGTCATCTATTTCTGGGTAGTTAAAATAGATTATCTTCTTACTAGCCAGTGCGGGGGTTTCACAGACGGAGGCCAAAAAATTCAAGCGTTCATCAGCCAATGTCGTCTGTTGCTCAATACTGAGCATAGAGTAATATTCTCCCAATTTGTGAGTGCATTGGAAGATGACGATAAAGTCAGCATCAAACTGGTACAAATCGCTTGTTAGATCAAGCAACTGACGTTCTACTTGGTTATATTCCGCTTCAAATACAATGGTGTTATAGCCCTTCATTATTCCCATGCCTTTGATAGCTATTGCAAGTAATTGTGTTGACGAATCTCCAACAAGTGCCAACTTTAAAAATGGCATTTTTTCCAAATGCCATTTTGACAATTTTTTTAGTTCCTTAAACTGAGGTATTTTTTGCTCAAACACTTTAATCTTCATGTCCGCCAAACACCCAGAATCGGACCGAAAAATGATATTCCATTGACTACATCTGAAAAGCGGGGTATCTGGCTTCTGCCTGCTCGACTCTTTGAAATACACGTTCGTATTTTTAGGTTCTTAGAGTCCAAAAACAAAACGTCTGCGACGCATTCCAGAATGTAGTGCTCCCTCATAGCAGCCACTCTTAGATCTTTTGATATTGGCTCAGCGTGAGTTCACAAGTGCAAAGGTACACAAAATTTTCGATAAATGGATAATCTTTGAACAAATATTAAGAAAAAGAGAATCATTTTCAGTAACTATTCAGCAATTATCGTAGGGATTGTCGTTTAATTTTTCTTGTATAAGTCGGCATGAGGCTTTGCCCTTGACGCGTTTTGACTCCAGCCTTGCCGTCATTGCGTTTTCTGCAGTCTTACCAAAATGACCTTTACTGCCTTCTTAGGTATGAACAATCACTTCACTATGGACTTCCACAGAATGATGGTGATTGAATACATCTGCCGAAAGTATAGCTGATAATTCTCTTATATACATTATTCTTAGAATACGGAGAGTAAATTGACGCATACTCTTTGGGATATATAGAGAATCATATATGGAAAAGCCGCGCACATTTGCCACCCAGCACTCATAAGGAACTGGGTTGGGGAATGATAGCATTGAAGAAATTTTCTATATAGGTTTCTTTGTCGAAAAGTTTGGCACGCTCAAGGGATGTCGATGCCATTTGTTGGCGTTTCTCTGGATGTTTATAGAGGTCAAGGATGGCAGCGGCAAGATTATCCACGAAATGTTCATCTGTTTCAAGAAGGATGGCATTCTTTTCCGTGACTTCTTCTGGTATCCCCCCACGGCGAGTCGTGATAATAGGTAACCCCATCGCTTGGGCTTCAAGTACTGTGTTGGGGCATGGATCATCCCATAAGGAAGGAATGACTGCAATATCAGATATTTTCAAGTATTGGGGCAATTGAGAGTTATGGATGAATCCTGTGAATACAATCCGGTCTTTGATATCTATTGCCTTTTGTTTGAGCCCTCTTACAAATTTGTCTTCATTAGCAACGTTTCCAAAGAAAGGGCTGCCGATAATCATCAGTTTGATATTGGGTATTTCTTGAAGCATAAGCATGGCATCAATCAACTCGGAAACACCTTTGTCCTTGTTAAGACGGCCACTGAAAACCATTACAAAATCATCCTCAGACAGGCCAATATCTGTTCGACTCTTCTGCTGTTCATTCATTGAAGAGAACGCTTTTGTATTAATTCCATTATATAGTGTCTGTATCTTTTTGTCACGTCGGATAGTGGCAACTTTCTCTCTTACAAAGTTTGAACAAGTTAGAATTTTACTGAGGTTATTGAATATTAGTTCATTGTATTTCGTTGTGGAGTTAAGGAGGTCGTTACCTAAGCGCAAGACGATGTTCTTATAGCCTCTCTGTGATAGCTTATAGACGTATCCAGGGCAATTGTCCAGATAAATACAATCATAGTCTTGATTCTTTAGATGGACATAAATTCTTTCAAAATAGTATTCTATGAAATGGTTATAGTATTCGCCAGAATGAAGATATCCATATAGTCTCCTAATAATTCTGGCCTTGAAACTACTGACGTCAATAAAGACATAATGGTTCACTACAGAAGAAACGGCAGGATGCACGGAGGCTTCCTTATTCCACGGACTATATACAGTGATGTCGTGGAGTTTCATCCTATCATTATACTCCAGAAGAAAATCGATTTTGTTTTCAACAGCACCTCCCTGTACTGCGGGAATGGGCAACATGCCACAAGTCAAAATTGCTATTTTCATATTTATGTGAGTTAAAACTATCGTGTGCAAAGATACATAAACTTTCTCTAATGGCAAAAGATTCTGATTAAAAATTAATTCTTCTTCTTTTATGTTAGAGAAAAAATCATAAAAATATTTAATTTAATACAATTTCTATTTGGAATTTTGGTAATTTTGAATATTATCATTAATTTTGAAAAAATATTTTTTTAATAATATGAAACAATTTTTTCACAATTTATTTTGGATGTTTGCAAATAACACCTATAAATATTGGCCAGACTCTATATGGCTTAAAATGATTTATTGGAACAAATTTCATAGGAATCTGAATTTGTTAAATCCACAATCATTTAACGAAAAACTTAATTGGCTGAAATTATATAATAGAAATCCATTATATTCAACATTAGTAGATAAGTTTGCTGTAAAAAAGTATGTAGCCGATCTTATCGGTGAAGAATATGTAATTCCATGTTATGGAGTATGGGATAGTTTTGATGAGATAGATTTTAATAATTTGCCTGATAAGTTTATATTAAAGTGTACACATGATTCTGGTGGTATATGTATTTGTAGAAATAAAGAAACATTTGATTATTCTGAAGCAAAAGATATAATCTCAAAATCGCTAAAGCATAATTTCTTCTGGTGGACAAGGGAATGGGTATATAAAGATGTAAAACCACGAGTCTTAGCAGAGAAATTGATGAATGATCATACTGGTGAAAATCTCAGGGATTATAAATTTTGGTGTTTCAATGGAAAACCAAAATTTATGTATTGTTCCGTGAAATCTGGGAATGTCTATGAGAACTTCTACGATATGGATTTTATGCCAGTTAATATAAATCATAATTTTCCAAGGTCAGATTTCGAAATTCCCAAACCCGAGTGTTTTGAAGAAATGAAATCTTTAGCTATAAAATTGTCCGAGAATATACCGTTCGTAAGAGTTGATTTCTATCAAGTTGGTGGAAAGGTGTATTTTGGTGAATTTACCTTCTATGATTGGGGAGGAATGCGTCCGTTTAAGTCTTATCAGCAAGATTTAGAACTTGGAAAACTTATACAATTGCCATCAAAATCATGAAAAATGGGAGCAGTACGATTTGGCAGTATTTAACTATTTCATCTTGCTCATACCCAATTTCCAGATGATGAGGTCTTTCCATTGATAGTATTTGGTCATTAGAGAACGGTTGCGGCAGTACCAACGAAGACGGATATTGACAAAATGCTTGGGATAATCGATGATAGCATTGGGTGTTACAAGGAAATGACTATAGTCCGTGGCACGGTCTTTCATAAATCCTCGATGCTGGAAATGAGCATAGAGTGACTCCTTCTTCTCCAACTGACCTTTATTAAAGCGTAGCACGTAAAGTTTGTTTTCCACATGCTCGAATATTACCCTCTTCCATCCACGGCTATTGATATGATAGGACTGTTTAGGAAAAGAAGCATTGTCAAATGGCCATTCAAGCCAGCAGTCATCGGGTCGGCAATCATGCCATTTGTCACTACATCCATTGTATCCATATTCATCGAAGTATGTTATCTCGCTGGTCGTAAAAGCATCTTTATAGTTTTGATAGCCTTTGACCTGTTTCATGAAATAGGTCGTGGCATCTTCATCATTACGTAAAAGGGTCAGGTGTCCCCAACCTAACAAAAACTTGTGTTTCAAAACTTCCTCAGTAATGAATGAACGGATATCTCCATAAACCAAGTCAAGGTCTCCAAAGCCCCAGAAATCATAATCTTTAAGATAATCTGCGAGAATATAACCGTATGACTGCTTGAATTCGCATAATTTGTATGGACGATCAAGGACAATCGGAAAATCGAATGCCTCTTGAACTATCTGCCTGAATTCGCTAAACTTCATCTTGTGAACGATGATGTTCTTGGCAGGTTCTACGTTAGCATCGGTAAAAAACATAAAATCAATGGAGGAATTACACAAGGCAGACACTCGCCACATGTTGTATTGTGGGGGGAGTGTGCCAAAATAAGGGAATATGATGACGATTCTTTGCATAACTTTACAATTAAACAAATCAAATTCTGTTTACAATATATTTCTGTACTCTCCAATACCAGCCTTTAATGCCTATGGGGAAACATAGGGGCGGCATAAGAAACAGAAAGAGGATGTGTTGCCAAAATGTAAGATTCTTGTGGCTGGCGTGTAATTTCCAGACATGTTGCCAGAATTTACACCAATGCTTGAAAGAATGCAGGGCAGCCACCTCAATCATGGCGCACGTGAGATTTCCAGCAAGGTAATGGCGTTGGCATCTGGAAGCCATTTTCTCTTTGTCCAGATCTGCACAGAACACCTCGGAAGCATATAAGCGAGAGGAGTATCTTCTGATTCTTGCATGGTCGGATACGGCGGTTACAATACTATTATCATTGATAAAATAGATATAGGTGCCTTTGTTTACAAATGCCGCAGCTTTGGTGTACTTCACTAGAAAGAAAGTCCAGTACATGTCTTCATGTACAATGCCCTCAGGAAAGAACAAATTATCCTCAGTGAATAAAGACTTCTTAATGACTTTATTGCAAGCACTTGTGACGACCGTAAAAAGAATGATCTTTTCTAAGTTTTCCTGTTCATGACAGTATTCCGGCAGCTGTATTTTCCAGCCATATCTGCTGATATACATATCTCTGTCAAGGAAATTTCCTTGAGCAAAAGTTGCATCTGGATATTTAGTGGTCAGAGACATTAATACCTCTATGCAATCGGATGTGATAGCATCATCGCTATCAAGAAAATACACATATTCTCCTTTTGCATTCTTCAGAGCGGTATTCCTGGCTGCAGAAAGACCATTGTTTTTGTCATGGTGAAGGATTGAGAACGTGATATTGCCATTATAATTATTTATAAAGTTTTGGGCGAGTTCAATGCTGTTATCAGTTCCACAGTCGTCAACTAATATACATTCTATGTCTTTATATGTCTGATCCACGACCGACTGGAGGCATCTCTCGATATATGGTGCTACGTTATAGACGGGAATAATAATACTTACTTTCATATTCTATGGGCTAATATGTTTCTGATACGAACAGTAAACTTGCGCATACTTTTTGTACAAATCATCAGTACAGAATAGGTGACAAATGTATATATTAATAGCCCTAGTATGATGACTAAAGCCATGGCTATGAGGTCGTTCTCATCATAATGAATAAGTCCCATTATATAATTAGCAAGAATTGCTCCGCCAATTAATACCGTCAAGTGAAGTGCATATTGTATGAAATAGGGAATGACTGGCGACTTCATGCCATACCGAAAAGTGTAATATGGTTTCCATATCAGGACGATTGTTATCAAACTGAGATTGACACCCAGAAGTATACCGTTTAGCCCCCAAAGGTATCCGAAAAGAATCGATCCTCCCAAGTTCAGGCAGGCTTCGACAATGGGAGCCCATATATCACCAAATAGTTGATATGCTTCCCTGAAAGAATCAATGACTGTACGCGATATGCGTATGAACATGATTATTATTAATAATATCAGCGTGCTTTCTCCGAGAACATATTTACTGCCAATCCATAATGAGATGAATGGGCCGATGATGATATACAGGCCGAAGCAGGTTACTCCAGCTATCCATATTCGGGAAGTGAATAGCTCCCAAAATACTTCCATCGTATGCCGTTTGTTGTTCTCGGCTATTAAGTTGCCGATTGAGGCGCCCATACCACTATATATGACATTTAACAATGTAGAGCAGTAACCTATGAGTATCATGTAATTGCTATAGTAGGTAACCATTGTTAGAGAAACAAAGGCATATATGATGAACGGGGAGGTTTCAGTAAGAACAAAACCGCTAATCTTGTGAACAAATAATTGTTTGGTTTTTCTTAACAGGTTTTTATGTCTTTGGAGTAACACCTTTGAAGATTTTTTCGACTGATGTAGCCATGGATATTCCTTCTTTATAACAAAGTTAATGGCCAAAACAGTTGCAATATCTGCTGCAAACTCGGCGCAAATCCATCCCCAGATACCGAAAGGTGTGTACAATAGTAATGCAATCTGTAGGAAAATCTTGGAGAAATGGACTGCGTTAACCCAGGGGGCCAATTTGAAGTTTTTTTGATCTGCTTGAATAAGTATTTGACGATAGTTCCAAAGATAACTGAATATTGAACCACATAAAAAAACAATGTAAGCTACATACACATACAAGATGCCACATTCTACTTTTGGAAAAATGAAAGGGAGTATAATGAGGATCGGAATACTTAATCCGCAGAGGAGCAGGGCTATTCTCCGATAGAGTATTCCTTGTACGGTAATAATATCAACTATGGCATTTTGATCATCATCGTGAATCGGCTTGTATAGGGATGTTGCCATCGCAATACCTATTCCGAGTTCTGCCAAATTAAGAAAATTCAAAATGTTGCCTAAAGTCGTATTGAGTCCAATTACCTCATCTCCCAAATGCACTAGAAAGATCTTGCGAGAATAAAATCCCACAATAATTTGTATCAAATAAAATATCAGCGATACTTTTGAATTTTGGATGGTTCTTTTCGTACGAGAGGCGTGCATGTTATTTGTCGTGTGTAGTATGTAGGAAATCTGTATTCTTGTGGTCAATGTGGCGGATGTTTCTTAACATTCTTAATACTAATCCTGGAATAGCAAATACTTTACCGAAAGAACGGAAACGCAGTTGACTTGGAAGAGCTATGTAGAGAGCTGCTGCCAATAAACCAAAGAGAATCCACCATTTTTCGCACCAATACGGATATATAATTGTCATTAATATAGAAATACCAGCTAATAATACAATTAGAATAGAACGAGGAATCAGTGCTTGCTGGATGGTCTTATCAATGAAATTGATATTGCCACGCAGAAGTGCATCGGGAACCTTTGGCAGTTGTGAAAGCAAACTTTGCACTTGGGCTGTCATCCAGCGCATACGTTGACGCTGGAAGTTATCCTGATTACTGACTTTCTCATCAAACACATGGATATCTGGTGCATATTTGATAAAGACACCTTGATGAAGTAACAGAGCTTCCATTTCGCGGTCTTCACCTGCGGTGGATAACTTAAATACATTTTCTTTAAAGAGGTCATATTTGAAGCACATGCCAGAACCAATCAATGCAGAAGAAAGCCCGAGACGGTTATGAGCCTTACGGAAAATGGTGTTATTAATCTCTTCACTGGCACCATCGAGTACAGCTACATCATTGTTCGCATTCTTGGCACATCGGTGGCACTGAATAGCATCATAAACACTACATAGTACATTGAGCTGGGAGAGAAAATCTGGACGGACTACGTTATCTGCATCTAAAATTATTACATTGTCAAATTCGTCTTTGACGTTGTTAATTGCAAACTGCATGGCTTTGGCTTTAGAACTCTTTTCAAATGTTGGTTGAAGGAGGGTTATGGGCAATTTACTTAATTTCTCATTTGTCTTAGGCTGCATGTGATCAGAGATGACAACAACAGTGTATAATTCTTTGGGATAGTTTTGAAGTAGAAATTGTTCTACTGCATTGATGATCACCTTATCTTCCTTGTATGCAGGGTAAAGAATCAGGAATTTTGTTAATCGGTTGCTGAGTGCGGCTGCATGGATGGCGATGCGGTCTTTTTTTTCATAGAAAAGGGAGATGATGGAAAAAAACACCACGTATGCTACTGATCCGGCTAAGATGAACCAGAGGATGATTTCCAATATATGTATAATCTCCCACATATTCATGATTGTTATTTATTTTTTTTCTTTAAAAAGAATTTAGCAAATTTAGTCTTTCCAATTAATTTTAGATTGAAAAGGGCCCAAAGCGTGACCAGAGGAGAACGCAGGAAGGTTTTGTCCCACATTTCATCAACCAGATAGTCGGGTGTTGCCAAGGCAAAGAAAAACAGACATGCCGCTCCTAATAACCACCATTTAATAACTAATGTGAAATAGATAAATGGCAAGACCAAACTCATAATCATGATGATTCCAACCATGACCGTTCTAGGGACCAGTATCCATTGAATGATCTTATCTGCCAAGTCACGTTGTTTGTTAAAGATGGCTCCTGGTAAATACTTGATGTTCCAAAACAGATTTTTAAGTTGTTTGACAGCCCAGCTGCCGTGCTGAAGATTGAGTTTTTCTGTCGTTCTCACTTTTTCGCCATAGATCAGGATATCGTGAAAATAATCAATGTAGATTTGATTGCGTAATAACATGGCCTCTAATTCTTTGACTTCAGCTGAGGATTTTGTTTTCATGACGTTGTCTTTAAACCATTTGAAGTCAAATGCCGTACCAGAATCTGCCAATGAAGCAGACAGTCCCAAATTGATATGTCCCTTTCGGAAGATGGCATTGTTAATCTCTTCAAATATGGCTCCCAAACGAGCTGCTGCCGTATCCCTGTTTCTGGAAACAGTATGTGCCTGAATGGCTTTGGTAGCTGCTGATTCATATGCATTATTCATATGGGTCAGAAAATCTTGATCCATAATGTTATCTGCATCCAAAACCATGGCAATATCATATATTTTGAATTCAGGCAGATTCAAGATGGCATATTGGAGTGATTTGGCCTTTGAACTCTCTTCAAAATTTGGTGTTAACAAGGTTATGGGGTATTGTGCCAGTCGCATATTGGTCATTTCGCTTTGGTGGTCAGAAATGACCGTGACATCGAAAAGACGTTGAGGATAGGATTGTGATAAAATAGACAGAATGGTCTGTTCGATTACATGGTCTTGTTTGTATGCCGGAATCAAGATGATGAAACGTCGTTTAATTTTTGCTTCGTTGATGTTGGTCGTTCTTGAAAACAAGGACGCTATTGAGAAAATTCCCAGATATAAGACCGTACCTGCGACAATGATAAAGAATAAGCCATCAACGATATATAATATTGACCAAAAATCCATTTTAATTATTGAACATTGAACATTGAACATTGAAAATCGAAAATACCTTTGATAATAGCCTTTACTAACTGAAATTTCCCTTTAAGAGTGTATTTCAGTATATCACGAAGTGCTACAATTGCTATCAGATAGCTATAGGAGATATATTTTGAAATTCCAGACCAATTGCGTTTTACTAGGAGAAGTCGATTGCGAGTGATATAAAAGGTTCGTAGGGGACTGTTATTCCCTGTGCTCTGACTTTCTTTATGATAGATGGTGCTTGCAGGCTCATACCAGACTTCGTATCCTGCACGCGTAAACATCATGGACCAGTCCAGTTCCTCATAATAGAGGAAATAGCACTCTGGCATCAGACCAACTTTTTCAATGGCCTCGCGCTTAATCAGCATAGCTGCACCATGTGCGTATGGAGTGGGATGGGCTTTCTCATATTGGCCGTAATCTTCTTCTCCAAAACCAATTGCCTGATTCCTGACAGTGATTTTTGATAAAGGTGTGTAACCGGCAAACTGGATTGGATTATTGGACCATGCAAAGCGAATTTTTGGACAGGCAATACCAATAGTCTTTGATGATTCCAATCTGCCAATAAGTGGTTGAACATTGAAATTTTTGAAAATGGTATCATTATTGATAATAAAGAGGTATTTCCCTTTTGCGGCCTTGATTCCTAGATTATTACCTCCTGCAAACCCGAGATTCTTATCACTTTTGATCGTTTTGACGTATGGAAACCTTTGATTAATCTTTGATACTTCATCATTTGTAGATGCATTATCAACTACTATCACCTCCATTTTGTCATTGAAGGGGATAGACTCAATCAATGCACAGGTGTCGTTTAGCCCGTTGTAATTGATGGTAATGATAGATATTTCACACTCTTGATGCAAGTTTCTTTTCCAACTTTAATCGTTTCTTTTCCTTTTGCTTCGCTAAATAGTTGTTTTCGTATTTGATCCATTCTGGTTCAATGAAAGGAAGTATATAGACAATCGTAAGTCCTCCATAAAAAGTTAAAGCGTTTGGAAACTGCAGTAAAACCTGATTACCGTATCCTCCTAATTGTATAGCAACGAATGCACCACAGAAGGCACCACCGATGCCTCTTAATGATGGATTTTTCAGCCTAAAGAAAACAATATAACAAGCTCCTCCAAACATGATGAGCATGGAAATAATAAATGTGGTGATTCCAATGCTCCCAGTTCTTAACCATATAAATACATACTCTGAATCTGCGGGAATTGTTGCCATTCTGTTATATTTGTTGTTGGCGGGAACTTGTTGCCCATACATTCCTAAACCAATGCCCCATGGCGCATCTCTCATATATTTTTTCATGGTCTCTTGGTTGATATCTCTTACATTTGCAGACGCATCTCCTTTCTTGAAAGCAGAACGCATGCGACGAATCTGCTGATTGCCGTTGGCAATATTGGTAAAGGCTAAAAAGCTATAGATTAAAAAACCAGCAATGCCAGCAGGAACAGCTATTTTGGCTGATTTGGACAGGATAATAAAAACTGCCATTCCTGCTAACAAACAGAATATTGCCGTTCGTGTTCCTGATGCAAACATGCTTTTAACTACTAATATAGCAACGATGAGGAAAAACCATCTTTCAATTTTGAATTTGGTTGTAATACCAAAAATAAATAATGCTACTGCAGATGCAGCTGCGTTACAACCATAATTGGATGCATCACTGAATGTTGAAAAATAACGGAATAATGTGCCGCCTTGGATGACATGAGTTACGTTTCCTGCCATAAACATTGCTTCAGCATGTGTAAAGCCTAAATATTGTTGTTTCATGGTCCAAAGTGCAGAAAACAGGCACAGACATGCCCATACTATTAAATATTTCCTTAATATCTCCGGTGACGAAATGTATATGGTAAATACTAAAAAGATATATAAGAGTTGAAATCCTAACATACGGGCTCCTGTGTACCATGCTCCAATATTGATTCCTAAACCGCATGTGTCATTTAAGATTTCAAGTGTAATAAAACCGCACCATATAATGAGGGCTAATAACATCACATTAGCTGCTCTTTCAAAATGAGGTGTTTGTCTCGCATCAATGATGGCTATAGCTAATAAGAGTAATTGGAGCATCTCGTTAGGGAGGGACATTGGTACTGGAATTGAAGGAAATTCTTTCCATTGTATGAAATAGTTGATCAAAATCAACAGCCAAAACGCTGACATTCTCCATCTGAACACAACGTATCCTCCAAGCACAACTGCAGGTATCATGCATACAATAACAAATGCATTATAACCAGCAGTGACAAACGCATAGATAGCCAGTAAAAACAGGAGAAAGAGTAGCGCTACTCTTCCTCCGTTTTCGCGGGAATATGTTGAAAACGAATTCGTCATTTATTTGGCATGACTATTTTCTACAGCTGTCAGACCCATTTGTGACATGCGATATACAAAGTTGTTGAACTTGGTATAGGGCGGCAACTGACCAACAAACTCTTCTACAGCATATCGCTGGCATTCTGTCAAGTACATGAAAAGTGTATTCTGGTCTTCCAATTGCGACTGTAATTCTTTCAAAGCCTTCTGATCGACATCCTTCCAAGTACGGTTGGCGCGGGTAACCAACAGGTTAATGGTGCCCATGTTCAACAATGCTGGGGGAACAGAATTGTCATCCAAGTTCGGATATTCAATAATGGCAATCTCATTAGGCATGATATCGGGACAAATGTCTTTGACATCTTTGGCCATAATGAAACGGCTGTCTTCTGCCAAATAATCTTCATCGTATGTCAAACGACGAACCTGCAAACCAATGGAAACCCAATAGTTCTCTAATTCCTGGGCAATATAGCTCTTACCATTGCCAGCATCTGTAGATATCAGGTTGAGAACATTTTGTTGGCCTTCTTTGAAATGGGGGAGGAGAGATTTGCTCAACTGACGAAGTGCCATATCTGCAATTGTTTTATTGAAGCGACGATAGCGAAGGGTACTTTCTTTCGGGAAACAACCCATCACAGGCACCTTGGTAATGCGCTCTGAACGCATACGGTCACGAAGCGTACGGTCGAGCAGTTCAATAATGAAGAAATAGAGGGCTGTCAACATGAAAGTAACCAGGAATGCACCAAGCAAAATCATTAATCGATTGGTTGGCTGGGCATTCATGGGGAACATCGGTGGGTTCAATACACGAAGTTTTGCTGTGGTCATCTGAAGATTGCGCTGGCGCAGACGTGCAGAGTTCAAAGCTTTCAGCATCTCCATATAGTTGCCCTCAATGAAGGAAATATGGCGATCCTTACGAGCCAAAGTGGCTCCAATAGGGGCATAATACAAAATCTGTCTATCCAATTTTTGCCGCATAATATCCTGTGCACTCATTTCTGCTTTTGTTTTTTCCAACAATAGCACTTGTTCAAGCCATTTTGAAATCATATCATTGGCTTTGACGCCAGTTTCTGTGCTATATGTACCTGCTTCAATATCGCGAGTTAGCTCTTTGACACGAGCTGTTCTGTCTTGTAACATTTTTTCTGCTTTAGCTAATTCTAATTGAGATTCCACATTACCCTCACCTCCTTCACTGGTCATGAGACGAAGATTCGATATGCGAGATTGAATTCGTGAAATATCGGTAATTTGATCTGTAAAATCGCGGTTTGCTTTGATAATCTTTGCCCGGTCACCTAACTGACGTTCTAGATAATCCATTAATGACTTGGCTGTTGTATAGTTCATCAATTGTGTGTTGTCTGAAACTTGCTGATTTCCATCCATTCCAGATAAAACTTTTGTCTGTTCACCATAGTTGATGATTCGTTTCGAAACATTGTAACGTATTAAATCGTCTTCAGCGCCTGTCAAAATTTTGTATAAACGTGCGACCTCACGCTCGAAGAACTTGATGACATCATTGGTCTCACCAAAGCGGAGCTGTTGGTATTGTCGGGCAAAGACTTCATTCAATATGTCAAGTGTATTAAAGGTTATTCCGGCATCATTACTGGAATATGCGATATCTATAATATCACTTTTTTCTAATTGCATAACTTTCAAGCGACTTGTAATGCTGTTGATGCCGAACCATGGATGGTAATTCAAAAGTCCAAAAATATAATTGTCCTGAGAAGGTCTTTCGTATGCTTTTAAGTTGGCA
>JAEEGF012284600.1_pt1 | contig 18210 bp, 16 predicted proteins | sample 9134171 | NCBI WGS metagenome assembly JAEEGF01 (sample SAMN16246542, study PRJNA631951) | gut metagenome | biome: gut microbiome; feature: rumen; material: AP-attached | host: Bos | place: Iran: Karaj | collected 2018-10
GAGAGATCTGCTCTGAAACATCGCAGGCAGGAATAAGCTTCTCAGCATAGCTTACGTTGTAGTTCTCAACCATGATGACCTTCATGTACTTGTTTACATCAGGGTCGTTGTTCACGATCTCCTGGAGTACCAGAAGCAGGTGGATTATGTCTTTTGCAATAACATAAGCAGGTGCAGCCTTGGCTCCAAAAATGAATGTCAGAGGACGCACAGGCTTCTTGCCGCCCTTGATCTCCAGATACTTGTGGATGATGTAGAGGGCGTTCATCTGCTGTCTCTTATACTCGTGAAGTCTCTTTACCTGGATGTCAAAGATGGAGTCAGGGTCAACCTCAACGTTCTCGTGCTTCTTGAGATACGCTGCCAGCTCTTTTTTCTTGGTCATCTTGATGGCTTCAAGCTGATCCAGAACCTCGGGATTGTCGATGTGGTCAAGGAGATCCTCGAGCCTTGTAGCATCCTTCTTGTAGCCGTCGCTGATGGTCTGTGAAAGGAAGTCAGACAGCGGATGGTTGCAGGAAAGGAGCCATCTTCTGAAGGTGATGCCGTTGGTCTTGTTGTTGAACTTCTCAGGATAGAGCTTGTAGAAGTCGTTAAGCTCACTGTTCTTGAGAATGTCAGTATGAATGGCAGCAACACCGTTGATGGAGAAACCGTAATGGATGTCGATGAAAGCCATGTGGACTTTCTTGTCCTTGTCGATGATCTGAATCTTGGGCTTTCTCTTATACTTCTCACGGATTCTCTTGTCCAGCTCCTTGATGTAGGGAACGAGCTGGGGAACGACCTTCTCAAGGTACTTGAGGGGCCATGTCTCAAGAGCCTCTGCAAGGATTGTGTGGTTAGTGTATGCGCAGGTCTTGCTTACAACGTCGATGGCGTCGTCCATGCTGAAGGCCTTGTCCTCAACCAGGATCCTGATGAGCTCAGGGATGATCATTGTAGGATGTGTGTCGTTGATCTGGATGACAGCATGCTTATAGAGCTCATGGAGGTCATACTGACGCTCTTTCTGCTCCCTTAAGATCAGCTGTGCAGCATTTGATACAAGGAAGTACTCCTGATAGATACGAAGGAGGTTTCCTGCCTCATCAGAGTCATCGGGATAGAGGAAAAGAGTCAGATTCTTGTCGATCTTGGTCTTGTCGAAATCGATGCCCTTCTTTACGAGGCTCTCATCTATAGTCTCAATGTCAAAGAGGCGGAGCTTGTTAACGCCTGTGTCGTAGCCTACTACGTTCATGTTGTAGAGGCGGGAAGTTACCTTCTGGTCGCCAAAAGAAACTTCGAAGGTAGTATCAGTCTTTTCAAGCCAGGACTGATCCTCGATCCAGTCGTTCTTTTCCGCACACTGGAGGTGATCCTTGAACACCTGCTTAAAGAGTCCGAAGTGGTAGTTTAATCCGATTCCCTCTCCGGCAAGTCCGAGAGTCGCGATGGAATCAAGGAAACATGCTGCAAGTCTTCCAAGACCGCCGTTTCCGAGTGAAGGCTCGGGCTCGCACTCCTCGATCTCAGCGAGGTTCTTGCCGTTTGCCTCAAGTACCTCTTTAACCCTGTCGTATACTCTTAAGTTGATGAGGTTGTTGGAGAGGAGCTTTCCGATAAGGAACTCCATTGATATGTAGTATACCTTCTTCTCCCCGTTGTAAACCTCGGCTACATCCATGAGACGTGTTGTCATCTCAAGGAGTACGTAGTAGGCCTCCTGATTGCTGATTTCCTTAAGTCCCTTGCCAAACTTTTCATTGGCGATCTCCTGAAGCTGTTCTTCAAGATTGAGAACCAGTACATCTCTTTGCATGTTCGTGTGCTTTGACATTTTTACTCTCCTTTGCTGCAAATGTGAAACGTGTAGGTTTTATTTGCCCTTCCAATACTGTATTTTCGTTGTTATTGTGTTCTGCGGAAAACGTTTTCTTATATCGATGTTTATACTGTAACACAGGAAAACGTTTTCCGCAAGTGTAATTTTTTTACTTGATGATGTCTTCATACTTAATCCGCACCAAAGTATGCGGAACCACTACTTCTCTGCCCTTTTCGCCCTTCATGAGCCTCCAAAGCTCTTCAAGAGCCACCTCTGAGATCTTCACAAAGTCCTGCTTGACTGTGTTCATCTGCTTTCCCACATATCCCATGAGAATGATGCCGTCAAAACCGCAGACCGGTCTGAAAATGTCCATGTCTATAAGTGCCTTCATGGCTCCGATGGCCATCAGGTCAGAGGCGCAGACAACGCAGTCGTGGTTCTTGGCATACCTCATGGCAAGCTCCCTGGCCTTAAGCTCCGAGAACTGTCCGTTCCTTACAGTGAGCTTAAGTTTCTTCTCAGTGCAGAGTTTCTTAATTCCCTCAAGTCTCTGCTTAGTCACGTAGCCGTTCTCTTCGCCTGCAAGGTACAGGATCTTTTTACATTTATTCTCAGTAATTGTCTTCTTGGCCACGTCATACTGTGCCTTACTGTTGTCTATGCTGACGCAGGTGGTCGTGTCATTCACAAACGGCGCGTCTATAACCACCATCTTGAAGATACCGCTTTCGATGAGCTTTAACACCAGCTTATCCTTGGTCGTCATTCCATATACGATTATTCCCTTGATACCCTGGGACTCGAGATAGCTGATGACTTCCGAAGCCTGCATATCTTCGATCATCGAGTGGAACACCGTTATAACATCCAGCTGCAGTTCTTTTGCCCTGTGAACTGCGCCTGAGATGTACTGCATGTTGATCTCGTCACTGGCCTGGGTTCCAAGATTCAGCTTGATGAGAAGCGCAACCCTTCCGGTGCTCTTTGAAGAGAGAGACGCAGCCACTGCATTTGGCACGAAGCCAAGGCGCTCCACCACGTCATTGACTTTTTTCCTTGTGCTCTCGCTCACATTCGGGTAATTGTTAAGGACCTTGGAAACGGTTGAAATAGCCACTCCCGCCTCTTTGGCCACATCTTTGATTGATACCATTATTGATCTCCTTACTTCTCGGAAATCGTTTTCCGTATAGTATTAATATAATGCTCTTAAGTGTTTTTGTCCAATGAAAGTATGGTATCATTGATTAGTAGGCATATTTAACAACACAGAAAACCAAGGAGTTTCCTATGGCACTGCCTCTTCCCCAGGGAAAAAACTTCATCATAACCCACAGGATGATGTCCGGAGATTTTGAGATGCCCTCAATGGAGGTGGCATCCGATCACTACTCCCTGGGCTTTATCATTCACGGGGACAGGAAAGTCATAACTCCCACCATGAGTTACACTCTCCACAGCGGCTATGTCAACGCCATCGCTCCATTTCTTTATCACAGGACCATACCTGCGTCCAATGACTACTATGAGAGCTTTCTAATTAAGTTTTCGCCGGATTTTGCAAAAGAGTTCACGGACAGGGCCGGAGCCCGTACCCTGGACGAGATCTTCCGCCATCCGCCCAAACGCTTTGAGGAAGGTGACAGTAAAAAGATATTTGAACTGGCTTCCCTCCTGCATGATATTTACAGCACAGATGAAAAAAACGGCGAAGCTTCCTCCCCACAGACAGAATTTAAGTACAGGAATCTGCTGTACGCCATACTTCTGTTCATAAGCGACAGGGGCATCAACGAGACAGAGAAGTCAGTGGTCCACACCTCCCCTCTGTCAGAGCCCATAATGGAGGCTGTCTATTACATTGAAAAGAACTATCAAAAACCCCTAAAGATTGAAGATGTGGCAGCTATATCCGGCTACTCGGTATCCTATTTTTCAAGGATATTTAACCAGCAGCTGAAAAGACCTTTCTCCGAATATCTTTGCATCACAAGACTAAAACACGTCCAGAACCTGCTTCTGACAACAGATATGTCGGTGATGGACATCTCACTGGAGTGTGGTTTTTCCTATCCCGGCAACATGACAGCCAGCTTTAAAAAGGAATTCGGCATGACGCCACTTCAGTTCAGAAAGCAGAATAAGCACTAAAAAAGAGCCTCGAAGGCTCTTTTTTCTATGTTGATCATGTTCTTGTCTGTCAGTTTTTTGTATCTTTGGAGTTTTCAGCTTTCTGTTCCTTGAGCTTTGGTTCCAGCTCTTTTTTCTCATTCTTAATCTCCCAGTGGATGAGGAAAGTGAGTACTCCTCTTAGAAGAATGATGGCGCCGAGGATAACAAGCTCTGACTTCTCTCTTACTACAACGGTCCTAAGCACCTCTCCGCCCATCTTGAATTCAAGGGCCAGGGCTATTCCCTGCGCAAGTTCCAGCCTGATGGAATCATCCTTTTTCAGCCAGAAGATAAAGCTCTTTATCGCTGTATAGACAAGTATGCATACTCCGAACAGTTCCAGAAGGAAAGTCGAGAATTCGACTATATATTTGAGAAGGTTCTCTGCGCTCTGATAAGCCGCTTCCATATGTCATCTCCTTTCAGCCTTTTGTCTCTGTTTATCTTCGTACATCTGAGAATCTGCACGTCTGAACACTTCATCGATGGAACCGTCATCACTTCTTACGTACACTGCCATACCGACAGCAGCCGAATACCGCTCCCATGGATTTCTTGTGACGTCTGTTGAGCTCTTTTCAAAGTCCATCTTAATCCTGTCTAAAAGAAATGCCCTGTTGTCATAATCAGCGTTCTCAAGGAGCACCACGAACTCGTCTCCGCCTATCCTGCAGACGCTGGAGTGAACATAAACTCCGCAGATCTGGTGGCAGGAACCAAAGATATACTCATCGCCGCGCTCATGGCCGTAGGTATCATTCACAACCTTGAGCTGGTTCAAGTCCACCATGACAATGGCAAATCTTGCTCTGCCGTTCTTGATCTCTTTATCCACTCTCTCCTTGGTCTTTTCATACCAGGCCTTATTCTTAACCTGAGTCAGGGCATCCTGATATACAACAGAACCCATGTAGTTCATCTGGTTCTTCATATCCTGGACCTTGTCCTCAGCGTCAACTGCATTTCTGATATATGACTTTATGTCTTCCGTCATCTGCGAAACCGCATCTGACAGTTCCTGTACCTCATTGTGGGTTTTGATCGTGGGATCGTCGTAGTTGAGCTTGCTTATCTCCTTGTTGTTGTGCGATCTTGCCGCAAAAGAAACAACGCTATCCTTAAGCTTACTTATTGGATCGGTCACATTTGTGTTCACCCACATCAGGAATATTGCGATAAAAACAACACCGAGGATTACCGTGATGCACAGGACCATTACCATGAAAGTATTGATCCAGCGATTCAGCTCTTCTACATCCAGGTCTACGCATAGGAATCCGAAGCGGTTTCCCTTACTGTCCACCAGCATCTTCATGGCGGTGTAATCGTAGCCCCAGTCACTGAAATTCTTGACGTAAATTATATCGTCATTATCAACGTAGCTCAGGAAGTTCTTTACTTCCTCTTCGCTGTACTCGTCTTCGGTGACATAGCCAAGATACAGTCCATCAGGGTTGTACTGTCTGTTGTAGGTGGTATCTGCTGAAAGAACATTCTTCATGCCATAGTGGTCGTTCTCGTAGACCGGCATACAGATGTACAGATAATGTATACCGAAATTGTCACAGATGTTGTCCATGAAAGCCATGAGTTCTTTATACTTCTCGGATTCCACGCCGGTTCTTGAACACTCGGACAGATCGTCTTTATCGATGTGCGACTCCACATAACCGATAATATCGTCCAGTCTCTGCTGGCAGACATTATAAAGAGAATGCGAAAAAGCCATGTATGTAGCATAGCTCAGAATAATACAAAGTGCAGCAAGAAACATGCAGCACCCTACCAATATGCTCAATTTCAGAGGTCTTCGTCTCTCCGGCATAAGAGCTCTCCATCAATAGTATACAAATTCATTACTAATAATCCGTCAATTATATATTATCATCATAAATAGTCTTGTGAGAAGATGAAATTGATATTTATGCATATTTTTTCATACAACTAAAAGGTCTTTTCCGCAAGTGAAAGGGCTCGTAAATAGCTTAAAAGAGCCAATCCCGAAGCCACAAGGATACAGATAAGCATAAGCAGGTTGCTGTTCATTATTGTGCCTAAATATACCACCAGCACTACAAGTCCCATTACAACAAACATGTTGGGCAGCAAATATAAAGCCACCGCGTGCCCCTGCTTTACCACTTCAACTTCGTTCTCCCACTCAAGCTGTATGTGCTTTATGCCGCACACACATCCCCAGGCGGTTGAAAAGGCGCAGAGTGCGATGCCCAGGATCAGATACAGGATCGTATTCAGCACCGGAACCTTTGCCGATATGCACAGGCACAGGATTCCAAAGACCATGAAGGGAACGGTGAGGCACATGTTGAACAGCATCTTTCCCCGGTAAAGGGTCTTTTTCTCAAGAGGCAGGCTCTGGACGATCCAGTAGTTCTTTCCCTCAAGGGAAGGAGAACATGCGGTGGTAGACATCATTCCTACCAGGAAATAGACGATAAAAGGAATCGCAGGATGTATGATGTTGGCGTCGATAGGGGCTCCTGCAGTAACTGTGCTGACTATCTTGTCAAAGCCCAGGACCAGTGTTATAAGACCCAGCAGCACTGCCATGAGCTCTCCGATTGCCGCGTTGGTTATATAGGTGGTGGAGCCTGTCATTCGCTTGAGTTCCTTGTAGGCGATCGACCAGACAACGCTTCTTCTCTTCTGCTTTTCCATCTTGTAGTTCTTGGCTGCTGCGTGGGATTTAAGTGCAGAGTTGATGTTTCTGTAGGATTTTCCCACCAGTTTGAAGACTACGGCGAATAACAAAGCGCTGACCGCAATGAGAAGTAAGAATGATAATATGTCAGTCTTCGTCACTGCGTCCCAGAACCACTTCATCGGCAGATATACAGAGGCAATGTTTTTAGTGAGCTTGGAGGTCTTTTCCAGTGTCTCACCGACCTTGTCGTCTTTAAACAAGGCATCAACTATATATCTTAGCGAGAAGCAGAAAATTATGAATATAAAGGTCAGAATGGTCTGGATCAGGTTTGTCTTTTTAAAACCGGAACTTACTCTGGCGATGAGAAAGCCGATAAAGGCTGCGACCAGCATTGGGATGATCGGCAGGACAAAGGACAGGATGATCCAGGTGGGATAAACAAGAACCGATGGCGCCTGAACAAATCCATATGCGATCATCATGGCAAAAGAGATGCTCAGATACCAGGGAAGGCTCTTTATATACATGTAAAGAAACTTGCATCCGGCCACAGCTCCCGACTCAAAGGGCAAAGACATAAGCATGTCGTATTCCTTGAAGTTAAAGAGGTATCCGTTGGTCTTAAAAACAGTGAACACAAAAGCCAGTACACTGATGATAAACGCGCACATACCGGGCACTTCGTCGATCATACCCATTACGGCATAACCAACGCACATGAATATGCTGTACATCATGATCATGACGAACAGGAACATAGCACCTATAAAGCCTGCTACAGCTTGTTTTTTCTTCTTTTTGTCTTGCGAGTGTTTAAGTATGTTCCTCTGACTCGTGGACAGAAGAAGCGTCTTTAAAAGCAGTATATTATTGTTCATTGTCCGCCTCCAGGAATGCTTCTTCCAGTGAATGGCCTTCAGTCAGCTCCTCCATGGTGCCGGAGGCGATAATCCTGCCCTTCTTGATGATGGCGACTTTGTTGCACAGCTTCTCAGCCACGTCCAGAACGTGGGTGGAAAAGAAAATGGCGGTGCCTTTTTCACACATCTCATGCATGATCTCTTTTAACGTAAAGGTAGCTTTGGGATCAAGACCGACAAAGGGCTCGTCCAGAACCAGAAGCTTGGGCTCGTGGATCAGGGCAGAGATGATGGCCACCTTCTGCTTCATTCCGTGGGAATAGGAACTTATCAGGTCTCCCAGGGCCTCGGTTATCTCAAAGGTGTCACCGTATTTTTTTATCCTCTCTTCTCTTTCCTCTGCACTGATGCCAAAGACATCCGCAATGAAGTTCAGATACTGAATTCCCGTGAGATTCTCATAGAGGTCCGGGTTGTCCGGAATGTAGGCTGTGACCCTTTTGCAGGCCATGGGATCGTCCTTGACTGAGTGGCCGTCGATGAGAATCTCCCCCTCCGTGAAGTCCAGTACTCCCACCACCGCACGGATGGTCGTGGATTTTCCGGCGCCGTTGTGGCCAATGAAACCGTATATATCGCCACTCATAACGGTGAGTGACACGTTGTCAGCAGCTTTTTTTCCTTCTGCGTAGGATTTTGAGTAGTTTTTGATCTCGAGCATCGCATTTGTGTTCATGCCTTCGGTAACCTCCGAAATGTTGTGTGAATTTTTTTCATACCTTATCTATTCTAGCAAAGTAATGGACAAGAGTCACGGGGTGCCAACGGGGACGGTGCCAATGGGGACGGTTCTCTTTGGCTGGTTTTGCCAATGGGCAGCCAAGGGTGCCAACGGGGACGGTTCTCTTTGGCTGGTTTTGCCAATGGGCAGCCAATGGGGACGGTTCTCTTTGGCTGGTTTTGTATTAACGTGACAATTAGAACCGTCCCCGTTGTCAGTCCCCGTTGTCATCCCCGTTGTCACGTGACAATCAGAACCGTCCCCTTTGACTGGTTTTTCGCCACTTGGAGATTTGTTTTTTCAGGGCGTAGTTGTTCTTGTTCTCTGCGCCGAGGCTTTTGTACAGTTCGTACCTCTCACGGGACAGTTCGCCGGATTCGATGGCAGCTTTTATTGCGCAGCCGGGCTCGGTCTCGTGCCTGCAGTCGCTGAACTTGCAGCAGGACTCGAGCTCTATGATGTCGGAAAAAGTATTGTCGATTCCTTCTTCCATATTTGCCATGCCAAATTCCCTCATGCCCGGGGTGTCGATTATAGACACGCCGTTTTCAAGTTCTATGAGCTGCCTGTGTGTGGTGGTGTGCCTTCCCTTGGAATCCGATTCCCTGATCTCTGAGGTTTTCATGGTGTCTTTTCCGGTTATTGCATTGATGAGCGTGGATTTTCCAGCTCCGGAAGACCCAAGAAGACAGATAGTCTTGCCTTCAGTAAAGTATTCTTTTAACTCATCAAGTCCTATCCCGTAAATCGCGGAGATGGCGTGGACTCTGACGTTCTCAGAGATCTGCCCGACTTCCCTGATGTATCTCCCCACATTGCTGCATAAGTCTGACTTGGTCAGGATTACCACAGGGGTTGCGCCGCCCTGAAGCGCAGCGCTTGCATATCTGGCTATTCGATTGTAGCTGTAATCGTCGTTAAGAGACGTCACGATAAAGACATAGTCCACATTTGCGGCCATGTACTGCATAACGGCTGTCTTTGCCTGGTCAGGCCTGTGCAAAAGACTCTTTCTCTCCCCGACAGAAATTATCATTGAATCTCCCATCGGATTATAGGTAAACGTCACGTAGTCTCCTACAAGTGGCAGGTCTTTTGCGTCTTCCGCATGGAAACTTCCCTTTAGTTTTGCGGGCAAATCCCGGTTTTCATATCGGATGGTAAAAGAGTTTTTTCTTACTTCGGAAATTCTTCCGATACATGTTTCATTATTATTCAATTTCTTATTCTCCATTTCATTTTTGATTGGCTTATGGAGACCTCAGTTTGGAAAAACGCCCTGAATCAGGCAAAAGAAAAACCGTGACAATTAAGCCACGGTTCAAGTCACAATATTAAGCCCTGTAGAGAATTATAAGGCGCAAACCGAGGTCATCATACAATATTCAGTTACAACAGCAATATTCATTACACTCATTATTATGATTACCTCGCTTTCTTTTAGATTTTTAATACATTTGTGAGTTTAGCAGACAACTTAAATTAAGTCAACAAAAGTTTCGCCCCGCCTCAGGAAATCACATACCTCTTTTCCTTCGATCCTCATGAGTCTGGTAGAATGCTCTCTTATCCGCATACATGGCATTATCAGCCCGGTTGAAAACATCTGCATATGATTTATCTTCAGAAGGATCAAATGTTGCATATCCCATCGACAGCCCTATCTCAACTCTCGGATCGTGGAAGATCGGCGATTCATGGTTCTTTCTTACTATCGTCTCTCTCACTTTTTCAATCTTGTCGGATGGATCCGGATCGTCAAGGATTGCGACAAACTCATCACCGCCTACACGATATACCCTGTTGCCACCAAAAACATCGCGTATGTCATTGGATATGTTTTTAATAAGCTGGTCGCCCTTATCATGACCGTAATCGTCATTGATAATCTTCAGCTGGTTGATATCGAACACAACAACAGAGAACTCATAGTCAGGCTGCTCTTCCATTTTCTTTTGCAGAATCTGCAGGTATTCCTTATAGGACGTTCTGTTATTAAGTCCTGTCAGTCCGTCGATATATGCATGGGATCGAATGATCTCAATCTGCTCCGTCAGCCTCATCTGCATGACCAGGATCTTTTCACTCAGAAGATTCAAAGCGTCATTCATTCCGCCCTTCACTTCCAGCCCCATTGAAGGAGACCGGTCAACGCTTTCGCCACCGGATGCCACTTCGTCGATCAGAGTTTCAATACCGTTTGAAAGATCGTTCATCTTGTTTAAAAGAGTCATGAAGAACTTTTTGTATTGTGTTGCTATAAGGATTGCCATGACGATACTGCAGACAAGCGCAAAAGCAATAAAACTTCCCACAATAGCCGCCAGATGCATGATCTTATTCTGGTACCACTCAGCGCTGAAATCCGCTGCCACAATGCCCGCAACATCGCCATTTGAATCAAAAACAGGCGAGTAGGAACTGTAGAACTCTCCCCACTCATCTTCATAGGAAATCTCATCGACCCCCGCTTTGCCTTTACTGGCGGCATAAAGTGCGTCTGTATATACGATGGGAGATCCGAATTCTCCGGGGTCCTCAATGGTCGGATCCACTCCGAAAACAAATTCTTTCTCGCTGACCTGCATTATGCAGTAGATGTACTCGAGCTCGATGTTATCCTGGAAATATGTGAGAGTATCCATAACCCGCTGATACTCGGGTGAACCAAGATCGTCGACAGTGAGCTTTGCCAGCTCGTCGCCGTTTAGCATTGCTGCCGCAGTGTTTGAAACGTCCAGCATACGCTCATTGATCTGGGTTCTCATGGCATTAGCAGATACTTTGATGAGCACATAGCCAAAAATCAGATTGAATATGATAAGTCCTATGCATATGAATAATGTGTATTTTGTTACGTTATTAAGCTTCTTCATTCCCAAAAACCAACATACTTGTTATAGTGCAAACTTTACCAAATACTATTATACCACTACCCCACCCGAAAAAAATATTAAAAATAACAGCCGCTTTTTCTTGGTTTTTGTTGGATTTTACTTTATTTTTGGCGAAAATTCTTTTACATCTTGTCAAAATTCACGTCTTTGGGGATGAAAGCTTTGCTTATATTATGATCCGGTACTTCTCCAGATTCACCTTCCCATCAACAACCTCGATCCCCTCGCTCTCCAGTATCTGTGCCTGCTTCCAGGCTCCACCAAAAGCATATTCACCCGCGAGCTCGCCCTTGGAATTGACCACGCGATGACAGGGGATTGTGCTTGGATCCGGGTTCTTGTGAAGCGCATTCCCGACTGCCCTTGCCATCTTCCTGTCGCCGGCCATTTCTGCAACATCTGCGTAGGTGGCAACTTTGCCCCTGGGAATTTTCTTCACTGCATCGTAAATTCTTCTCGTAGGGGAATCAGTAACAAGATCATAGCTCTCTGCTATCATCCTTTTTACGACATCATCAGGAATTGAGTCATCCAGAACAACTGTGATCCAGTGCTCCTTATTCTGATGATATGCAGGAAGAACCGCCTTATATGTCTTTCTCCAAAGGTCTCTCCACTCCGGATCAACCTTAAGATTCATATTGATATAGCCATCTTTTTCATAAGTCCACAAAAAAGCTTTCTTAGACTTTTTTACCCGGACAAGCTGCCAGTTTTGATCATGAAACGGCGCTTCCTGATAGGTATCCGGAAATGACAGACCATAATTCAATGCTTCTTCTCTTGTTTTCATACAGATTCTCCAAAACGGTCCCGGGTGAGGGGCACTACAGCGAAACAACCGAGCAATAATCCTTCCAGATCTCGTTGATGTATGCCTTATCAAGCATCTCACCGATTATGATGATAACGTTTCTGCTACTGACAACAGGCTCAGTCTTTATCTCTTCCTTCGTGGCATTTATCTGGACCTGCTGCCCGCCGCCGATATCGACAAATCCCTTGATGCGGATCACCTTCCCTGCTTTCTCATCGGAGAAAAGAGCTCTCACCGTGCTAAGGAGCAGCTCTTTTGGCATAGCAACATCAAAATAAAACAGCGGACTGTACTGCTTATCTGCGATGACCATCTTGGTGTAGGACGATCTGCGATACCCGGCGTTTCTGATATCCTCAAAGTCTTTGTCGTCAAGTTCTGAAAAAGACTTCGCGACCACATCCTTACTCTCGTCAAACCTTGCACTGCATCCGCATTCTTCCATGACAGTGTTGATAAAATTAACAAGCCCGTGTACATCGGACTTGTCAGAAAGCTTACTGATAACGAGCTTTCCTGCCCAGGCGCTCTCAGACATGAAGAGGTATCTCATGGTACCTTCAAGTAGCGGCGTTGCATTTGCATCCACGATTGCGATCACGCTGCCTATCTCATACCATCTGTCCAGAGGTTCATCGTAGAGGACGTCAAAAAACTCATCTGCATCATATATTCCGGAAGGTTCAACGATGACCCTTGTAAATCCACTCATTCCCATGGATATGAGCTTGGTGCGAAGGCGTCTCCGGTGGGCTTCTTTTCCGTCTCCTCCTACAATCATCTCAAGATTGCAGTTGTCTCCAATGATATCCTGGAGGAGCACCATATCTATGTTTACTGCACCATAGTCGTTTTCAATGATGGCGATCTTTTCGCCGCTTTCTACAAGATATCTTGCATATTCCCTTATAAATGTTGTCTTGCCGGCACCAAGAAAACCGGTGATCAGATCTACTTTAACCATGTGTCAATATGCGGCCTCATCTGCCGCTTCTGTTAGCTTTTTTCATTTCATAGAGTTTCTCGTCAGCCTGCGCGATCAGCCCCGGGATCGTCACAGGATCATTGTAGTCAAACCTTGCGTATCCAACGCTGGCCTCAAGCCTGAATGCCGCACCGGATTCTTCATTGAGCCTTACTACATTCGACCTTATCGAATCCACGATGTTCTGCACCTGCTCTTCGCTCTCGACCTCAATGATGACAATGAATTCGTCACCGCCAAATCTGGACAGGAAAGCCCTGTTCCTGACATCGTTGCAGGATTCTTTCAGAGCTTCTGCCACCGTCACCAGTGCTCTGTCTCCTTCAATATGACCATATTTATCATTTATCGATTTAAAATGATCCACATCCAGGATGAGCAGATACATATCCATTCCCTGGGTCTGAGATTTCATCTTGCGGGAAAGGTACCTCTCCATCTCCTGGCGGTTGTTTATCCCGGTGAGAGAATCGGTAGAAATGCGGTTTTCGGTAGCAGTAATGTACAGCATCAGTACCGCGGCGGTAGCACCATAGCACATTATGGGAACCGTCAATAAAGATGCCTGGATAACACCGCATATCAACGGGGTTAATGGAAATATTCCCATAGCTAAATACAAACGGTGATCATAGTACCTGTTACTGGTATATGCCCTGTAAAAAGCTTTTATGGAAGAATACAGCATATACCCAAACGGAATAGCCAGCAGAAGAATATACATAATTCCGTACTCAAGATATCCTGTCTCATCGATTATAAAGAGATAATCTGTAAATATGCCGACTATCAACATGATCAGTGCTATATAAAACGGAATTGCACTGGTAAAAGTTCTCTTTGGCGTAAGAAGTGCATTGTTCCCTTGGACAATCTCACAGTATACATACCATAGCCAGGCAGTGGCGAGCAGGCAGATATAAGGAATTATGGTCATAATGTACATTATGACTTTATTGCTGCGAAAAAAACCGCACTCAAATAAGATCCATACGGAATCCGATGCAAAATAAAGAATCAGAAGCCTCGTTATCCGGGTAAGCAGCATCGTTGAGATCTGCCTGTCCCCACCTCTTTCAAGGGTGAAAACAACTATACCCAGAAATACAATGCACGCAATATTCGCCAGTATATAGTTAAAATAATCAGGCATTTCTGTCTCCTTCTCTTAAAGACTTGGCATTACATGGATATCTTTAAAGCAGTGCAGATGGTATAGACAACAACAGTCCTCATATCCCGACTTGCGAAGCGTGGCGATGCTGTCCTGAATGATCCTGTTTTCAGCGTTGTCACTAAGAAGTGTGCTCTTCATAGTTTTATGGACTCTCCTTTCCATAAAAAGGTGGCTATGTTTAAACCATATCACACATTAAGGCCATATACCACCGCACACAAAAATATAAAAATGACAAAAAGAAAAACCCCAGATAAAATCCGGAGTTTTGAATCTGCAATAGCAGATGATTATCTCTTCGCCATACTTTTAAAAGGCCAGTTTCTGTTTCATTTCATTATATTTCTCAGATGTCATAAGTGCAGTTTCATCAGTATTCTTAAGGGTTACGTTATATGTCCATCTGCCGTATATCTCAAGCTTTTTGACGGCCTCAATTCTGATTATGTAAGACTTATGACACCTCATAAATTTATCCGGATCCAGTTTTTCCTGAATGGAAGAAAGCGATGCTGCAGTAAGAAACGTCTCATTCTTCGTCACTATTCTGCTCATACCGTCGGTATGCTCAATCATAATGATGTCCTTGGTATCGATGAGGTTAATCTCTTCCTTCCCGCGAATGGCAAGCTTCTCACAGGACGCTTCGGATTTCGGAGTAATTTCTTTTTCCGTTGTCATACTCTTTATCCTGTTTAGCGTCTTGCCAATCCTCTCAAGATCGAAAGGTTTGACGAGATAGTCAAAGGCGTATATTTCAAAAGCGTTGGCCATATACTCACTGTGGGCTGTTGCAAAAACTATCTTTACCTTTGGATCAACCTCAGTAATAGCCTTTGCACATTCAAGGCCGCTCTCGCCTGAAAGGTCGATATCCATGAAAACAACATCAGGGCGAAGCTTGATAAAGTCGCTGATTGCCGCCGCGAAATTTCCGCAGGAGGATACAACTTCACAGTCAGATGTCTTCTCGATCATTTTCTTCAGAATATTTCTGATCTGTTCCTCATCCTCAACTATCATTACTCTGATCATAGCTTCGCCCCTTAAATATCTCTTTTCCCAAGTTTATTACTTGTCCTTCTTGGTTTCAACATATTCAGCAATGCTGTTGCCGATATCGTTTTTCATTTTTGTATCTGCCTGGACATTCTTAAGATTATAGTAATCAAGGACGCCCAGGTTGCCGGATCTGAGTGCTTCCGCCATTGCTCTTGGAATATCAGCTTCCGCCTTAACAACTTCTGCCTTCATCTCCTGTTCGAGAGCCACAGCCATTGCTCTTCTCTCCTCTGCCTTAGCCTGAGCAATCTTGGTGTTGGCTTCTGCCTGAAGGCTCTGAAGGTTTGCACCGATATTTCTGCCGATATCTATATCCGCTATATCAATTGACATGATCTCATATGCTGTACCGGAATCAAGGCCCTTTTCAAGAACAACCTTTGAAATCTCATCAGGATTCTCCAGAACACTGCTGTGAGTTGCTGCTGAACCTACTGTTGTTACGATGCCTTCACCAACTCTTGCCAGAACCGTTGCCTCACCGGCACCACCAATAAGCTGGTCAATGTTGGTCCTTACAGTCACACGTGCCTTAACAAGAAGCTCTATACCGTCTTTTGCCACTGCCGAAATCTGAGGCGTTTCAATAACCTTTGGTGTAACGCTCATAGTTACCGCTTCAAACACATCACGTCCTGCAAGATCAATAGCTGACGCCTGCTCAAAAGAAAGATTCATGCTCGCCCTCTCTGCAGCTATAAGCGCATTAACAACGCTGTCAACATTTCCGCCTGCCAGGTAATGAGCTTCAAGCTGATTGGTTGTAACATTTAATCCTGCTTTTGTTGCCTTGATAAGAGGACTTACGATCTTGACGGGTTTGATACGGCGGAGCTTCATTCCTACCAGTGAAAAGATACTGATCTTAACTCCACTTGCTACAGCTGAAATCCACATTCCGACAGGGATCACTGCAAAGAACACAACTACCAGTATAATTATTATTGCTGCTATTATTACAGATGTCATCATTTTATTTCTCCTCCTCTACAATTATCCTATTGTTCTTTACTTCTGTTATGACAATGGCAGAATCCTTTTTTATATAATAATTTGCTGAAAGAATATCAAACTTGATGCCGTCAAACTCACCCTTTCCGGCGGGTTTCAGATCTGATATGGCAATTCCTTTTTTCCCGATGAGATATTCCATATCTTTTTCATCGATAAACACATTTTTACCCTGCAGATCCTCATCAAGCTTAATCGGGGATCTTACCTTCTTCGAACTGAAGATCACTATGCTTATCACGAGCATTACTGCGATTATAACTATAGCAATAACTCCCACGATCACTTTTTCCTGAATACTCCTTCCGGTTAAAAATACTCCGGCGGCGGTAAAGATTATACCTGCTATCCCAGGGAATCCAAATCCGGGCATTATAAACTCGACACCTATCAGAAGTATTCCTATGATCAGGACTATTACTCCCAATATCTGAACTGCTCCCATAATCATTCTCCTTTTCCAAAGTTTACAGTAAAGACTGTCTCATCGTCATCTGACGAAAGCTCAATATCTCCACCGTTTTTACTCAAAATCTCGGATACGATCGCAAGGCCCATTCCATGGCCATCTTCCTTTTTGGTTGAAAAACCTTTCTTAAAAATGTTTTCTCTTATGCTCTCCGGAATCTTAGGGCCATTATCTTCAACACTGAAAATGTATCTTTCAGGTGTTTCCGTGATGTTTACCCGGATTTTCTTTTCCTCAACATCGCAGTCTTCAAGTGCTTTTACCGCATTGTCTATCAGGTTGGAAAGAACCTTGCAAAGCTCCCAGTCCTCTATAGTCAGCTCTTTAAGATCGGATTTCACATCAATCAAAAACTCAATTCCCTTTGCTTCCGTTTCTGCCATCTTGGCTGCCAGGAGCGCATTTATCGCAGGCTTGGACGTCTTTACAGCTTTTCCTGTTTTAAGCAGCTCCTTGTAAACTTTTCTGAGATACGAATTCATCTCATCATATTCCTCAAGTTCCATCAGGCCATATACAATCTGCAGATGATTCAGGTAGTCGTGTCTGTCCATTCTGAGTTTGTCATTCAGCTCACACAGGTTGTCGATGCTTTCGCGAAGAGCATCGTTCCTGGCGATCAGCTTCATGTAATTCCTTGTCAGAAGAACAATACAGCACACAAGAATTATGACCAAAATTACGCTAATGATAAAGTATAAAGATGTATCTCCCACAATCTCCTCCGTTTTTCTATATACCCATGATAGCATCGCTAAATTTATCATCAATTCATACATTCTCAATTATACAAAAATCGGGCTGAAATGACATAATTTGGTGTTGTAGGCGAAATGGATCCGCCCCCGTCCCCCTGGCTCAAACTCAGGTGCAAGGACTGATATGTCACCATTCTCAATTGCCTTATTATATGCTTCATCAACCTCTTCCAAAGCCCAAACATCTTCTTTCAATTAAGAACAAGAGATTGGATTCTCCTGCCAAAATTAAAAATATGCCTCCCAGCTACATTTTTATCTCCTGAAGGCATATTTTGCCCCTACTCCTACTCCCATTCCCATTCTGCAGAATCATTCCAGAGACGCATCCCAGAGCGTTTCAGAGGACTTGGCGGAAAAAGCGCAAAAGAAAACCTCAGAAACACTGAGTTTCTGGGGTTTGTAAATGCTTTTTGAATCTTGAAAGATCATCTCTTTGAGAACGATTAATGAAGTGAAAGTGCCTTATTTTAGGCATTTATCCTTCAAGTTGCTGTTTACCTGCTGCGTACGGTAGAAAGCTCAGGACTACTGTATGCGGCTGGTGGCAACTTTAATAACCACGATCAAAAATAATACTCTGATTTTACTTTCTACTCATTAAATCTTTGTCTGTCTTTTGTAAGATTATCTTCAAATATATTGCTACTATCTGTATTCAAATTAAAACAGCTTGGCTCAATTACAATCCCATAATCTCACCATAAATCATAACAGCATTTCTAACGCATTCCTCGCAT
>JAEEGF012292337.1_pt1 | contig 18209 bp, 11 predicted proteins | sample 9134171 | NCBI WGS metagenome assembly JAEEGF01 (sample SAMN16246542, study PRJNA631951) | gut metagenome | biome: gut microbiome; feature: rumen; material: AP-attached | host: Bos | place: Iran: Karaj | collected 2018-10
AAACCGAACTGATGCAATACGGTCAGATTTGCATAAAAAACGCCGCCCATCTGAGGGAAAGGAATTCCGTGAAAACCGGGATAAAACGCCTGATAATCATCGCCGCGCTTGAAATATTCAACAAGTCGAACAGGGCCCCATTTTCCTTCTTCTATTCCTTCAACAAATCCGGGAACAGGTGTAAGTGAATTGTAAAGGCCTGCATCCATATTCGGCCAGTGAGCATCTGAACGGGCATCAAAAAGGTCTGCCCAATGAAGACCTGCAGCATGTGTTGCGGCAAGACCGCCCGGACTTTTTTTGAAAACGAACTTGATATTATATTTTTTTTCTATATCTTTGTAGCGTATTTTCAGTCTTTCTGTCCATTCGGAATCTTCATAAGTTTCATACGGATTTACTTCGATTCTGCCTTCACGTTCTTCTCCAATAAAAACTATTTCTTTACCATGAAAATCATACGATTCTTCTAATTCTGCATCAAGATCGTAATCGAAAATCTCTGTTTCTTTGCCCTGTGCACATGAAACAAACGAAAAGACGACGGCTGCAATAAACAGGAAAATAAGAGCTTTTTTCATTTTTAATAATCTCCTTTATATGAATGCTTACGGCAGTTGAGTACATGGAAAAAGACCGTCATATCGGAGCATATCTGCCCCGATATGAAAGGAATATGCTATTTGGTCACCTTAAGTATACGGTCGTTGACATCCTTTTTGAAACTGTCAATATATTTATTGACGTATTCGACGATATCAAGATCGGGATCTTCTATAAGCGGTGTAAGATCCATTGCGTACATAAGGCTTTCTGCAGTATCGGTGCCGTGGGATGCATAATATGTTGCGTTTGCGACACGTCTGCCCTGAGTAGCGAGATCATAGCGTTTTCCGCCTGCAACCTGAGAGTCGAAAAGCGAAACGAGAGATGCCGCCATATTCTGATGAGCTGTTACGTCAAAGACTGTTTTCTCTTCGTCATTTACCCAGTCAAGGCTTCTCCAAACTTCACCGCCGTATACCTTGCGCGGTCTGTCTTCAGGGTCAAGCTCACGAATGGCTTTTATTACTTTGGTAACAACACCTATATGTGTATCATGTTTATCTGCGAGATTGTGAGTAAAAACGACCTCGGGCCTCATTGCTCTGAAAAGTTCCTTGTAATCTTCTATAACATCACGGTTTGAACCGTCTTTGATTGCGGAAGATGTATAGTTGAGGAGTGCAAGTGCAGCGTATTCGCCAACAAAAGCGGCCTTTTTTTGTTCGAGACGGCGAACTTCCATCATCTGCTCGTTTGTATAATCGGCATAAAGACCTGTTCTGGGGCTTCCTGCGCCGTCTGCGGTAACTATGGCTGAGAACCATTTATCTTTTTTGCCGAAGCAATCAAGAATACCTGCCCAGGACATGAGTTCGATATCATCCTGATGAGCAGAAATACCGAGACATGTTGTACGCGCAAGCGCTTCGTCCTGGGGAGTTCCGTCCCAAATATAAATTTCTGCTTTGTTGTTAAGTTTCATAGTATATACCTCTTAATTATTATTTGATTTCCGGGAGAGATGCAGCTGCGATAGACTGACCTACGCGGCGGCTTGATTCATCGGGAATATGGAGTTTGATTTTTTTCGCAAGATCGGGGAATTCCGTATTCAAAACTTCATTTGCTTTATTGAGAAGAATGACACCGCCTTCGCCTGAAGTTACACGACCCATTATAAGAACATGCTTGATATCGTAGAACTGAGCGTAATATGCAATTCCGTAGCCGAAATATACGCCGATGGTTTCGTATATTTTTGCCGCACGCGGATCATTCTTTTTCTGAAGTTCCTGAACGTATTTGAGTTTTTCTGCAAGAGTAAGAGAATCGTCAAGCTCTATTCCTGCTGCAGGGGCAAGTTTTATAACACCGTCCTGAGAGAAATATTTTACGCCGCATCCGTAATCGCCGGACCATTCATCGACCATGGCATTTTCATTGTAGTCAACCGGGACAAAAGCAAGTTCGTTGAGCCAACCCGTTATGTTGCCTTTGCTGTCGACATATCCGCCGGCTTCAGATGTACCCATAGCAACGCCGAGAACTTCCGTATCATTAAGATCCATTGCACCTGCAAGTGCAGTTACATCTCCGTCATTAGCTACTTCAAGAGGGATATTCTCCCCTATTTCCTTAGCTACATTGATATACATATCTTTTACGGTTTTCTCAAAATCTTCATCATTGACTTTAATGAAAAGCGATGCGACCATAATGCGGTTATCAACATATACGCCTGCTGAAGAGACGCCGATAGCATCTACTCTAGGCATTTTGGAAGCGGCGGTCTTCATCGCATCAAGAATTCCCTTATAGTGGTACTCAGGATCGCTCTGTGTTTTGGGATGCCAGATTACTTCTTCTGAATATACGGTTTCACCGTTAATTACAGCGCTTACCTTTCTGTCTGATCCGCCGGCATCAAATCCGATACGGCAGCCGTCAAGATGTCTTCCGACAGGACTTGTTGTTTCAAATGTAACCGGCGCATTTTCAATTGAAACATGTTCGACTTCAAAGGGATGTTCATATACGCGAGCCATGAATTTAGCATCGAAATCGCGTATTCCGCCGTTGGAATAAGCCGCAGAGATATAATCGGCAACAGACTCAGGGCCGGCAATTATTACTTTGTATCCGCCTTTGATCCAAAGCATGGTTTTAACTATTCTTTCAATATACTTATTGTTTTCGTTTTCATGTCCGTTTTTGAAAATGCGGGTCTTGTAAGTGGAAACAAATCCCTTGTTTCTTACTACTCCGATAACGATATCTTCGCCGCCCTCTTTTTCTACTGCTTTGCAAAAATCGCGACAGATAACTGACATCGGTTCAAATCCGGGATCAAGAGGGGCTTTTACCTTGATTTCCATAATAATCCTCCATAATTCGAATTGTAATCGTGTTTTATTTTGTTACTGTAACTTTTTTAAGACCTCTCGGAGCATCCGGGTTGCGTCCCTTGACTTCAGCAAGATTTGCGGCAAAAAGCTGAGCGAATGTTGCAAAATAGAAGGAAGCTATCATATCTTCTTTATCGGTTTCCGGAATCTTAAAGCCAAGATCTCCCTGAGCAAGAAGATCGTCATCATCAGACACCATAAACAAGTCTGCGCCTACGTTCTGAAGTTTTTCTATCATGACCATAGCGTCTTTTTTGACAGGTCCGTCGGACATATACATAAATACAGGCATTCCCTCGCTGACCATTGCAAACGGACCATGATGGAAATCGGATATCGGATATGCTTTTGCACGAACATAGTTTGTTTCCTGAATTTTCAGAGTTGCTTCGAGAGCAAGAGGATAATTTATGCCTCTTGAAAGAATAAATGCTTCTTCCATAAAGCGGTAACGGGTGGCAATCTGAGCGATCGCTGCATCCTGAAGAAGGATCTGCGCAACTCCTTTCGGAACATTTTCAAGTTTTTTGAGGATATCGGCTCTTCCAGCCCATCTTGCAACAAACTCAGCAATAAGATAAAGCTGCGTGCTGAATGTTTTGGTAGCAGCAACGCTTGCTTCGTGGCCGGCATCGCAATAAAGATGAAAATCGGCTGCTGAAGCAAGAGGAGATTCAAGGTTGTTAGTAATGGTAAGAGTGATAGCTCCGGACTCTTTTGCGTCATTGATTATTTCAAGAACATCCGCAGCCGCTCCGGACTGAGAAATACCTATAACGAGCATATTTTTGTAATTAAGCTTTGATCCGTAAAGAGTGGAAGTAGAACATGCCGAAAGACCGACAGGGATACCGAGCATAGTTTCAATAATATACTTGCCGTATATTCCAGCATGGTCTGAAGTTCCTCTTGCGGCTACGATAACATTAGTAACACCGGATGTTTTAAGCGTTTCGGCAAGCTTATCAAGCGTAGCTTCATTTGATTTGAGGCAGCGCTCCATTGCCAGAGGTTCTTCAAAGATTTCTTTTTTCATAATTGTAGACATAACGGTTTTCTCCTTAATATATGGAATTAATCTTTATTTTTTAAAAATGGTGACTATGATGACAATAACGATTATTAAAATCAGAACGCCCGTTGCAATAACAACGCCGTTGATGATCGTATCCCAGATATCATTTTCCTCTTCATTTTTTTCTACGACGTTTTCGGTGGGAACATACGGTTCTATACCATGTTCTTCAAAAGCCTGTATCTCCTGCGCAGTCAGAGCTGTCGGCGAGATATAGATATCGTCAACAACACCTTTGAACAAAGGTTCGCCTTTTATACCGCTTTTTCCGATATAGTTGAAGTTCGGAGAAACTGATGCGGGAGAAATAGATGTTGAGGCATGATCGACAAGCGCCCCGTTGATATAAAGCCGCGCAGTGCCGTCTTTGATTGTTACAGTTACTCTTACCCACTCATTTGTTAATGTGGTTGTGGATTTAAGAGTTGTTTTTGCACTGCCGTCATATATTTCGAATGACAAGCCTTCAGATCCGTTGCCCATATCTATAAGCATATAAGCGGTAGGTTTTGAAATAGAATTCGGTTTTCTGGCGAAATAGACAAGTTTTTGATTGACGGAAGACGTGTTTCCCGCCCAGTTATAAGCTACGCTGAGAGTTAATTCATCAGCATTGTCAAGTATACCGATAGGATATCTGATATAAGAATTTATACCGTCCAGAGTAAGGCCGTAGTTCTTTATACCCTGGGAAAGGCTTGCGTTTCTGATAACGGCGATAACGGAATTATTCAAATCTTTACCGATCAATGATGTATCATCGAATGTAGTGCCTACAAAATCGGTGATTTCGCCTTTTTCGGTGTAGGAGTCTTCAAGGTTATCAGTATCATCCGGCCTCAAATCCGTATTTTCAGTCGGGGCAGCGGAAGATGCCGGAGAAGTTTCGGGAGACGGGTCGGGCAGAACTTCAGTTGTAAAGCGTTTTATGCCGTAAGTTCTGATTTTTCTGATATCTGAAGCATCAACGACACGGGATGCAAGGTAGACCTCGTCAATGATATATTTGCTTGTATCAAATATTTCAGACCCGGAGAGTATTTTGAAATCTGTTATCTGTAAAGCGGAAAACGGATATCCCGTATGCAGCGTATCGGTAAGAGTGCCGTTCACATATATTTTTACTTCACCTGTCTGACTGTAAGAAACGGCATAATGAACCCATTTACCGTTAACATTGTTGATTCCTGATTTTGAAAGCCGGTTTGATGTAGGAAAAGCGGAATCTGCGGCAAATTCAAGGACCGGTGCATCGGTAAAATCTATTTTGAGCGGTTCCTGTTCGACATCAGGCGAAGTCTGGGGAAGAGGTTGCGTTCCTTCGGGCAAAAGCTCCTCCCCTGTCTCAGCAGGAACGAGAGTCTGATATATTTCAGGCGGTATCTCGGATGTTTTGAAGGGAGAATACTCAAACTTGCCATAGCCTGAAAAATCAAGGAGTTTTACCTGCGAATAAGCATAAAACGGGTCGTTTTTATCGGCAATTCTGTATACCCACGCGCAAAATGTAAATGCATCAGCCTGATAAAGCAGTCCGGGATTAAGCCTCAGATACTGGTTTGGAGTTGCGTTGTTTCTTTTTGTCAGTCCGTACGCAAATGATCCGTTGAAATCTGCTGTGGAAACTTTTGTTACGGCAAACTCGTTTATTATCGCCGATGTTGTTTTATTAAGGTCGCGTGAAATATCAAATGTTGAATCGAAAGTATAAGCAAGCCACGAAAACTTGATTCTGTCAAGATTTTCGGGAGGTTTCCATCCTTCTTCTTCACCCGGCTCCTCCTCAGGAGGCTGAGCAGGATCATCGGGGTTTTCCGGATTTTGGGGCGTTGGGTCTTCGGGTTGATCTGTCGGATTTTCAGGTTCTTCAGGAATAACTTCCGGCAATTCAACGCCCATGGAGATAAAGAAATCCCTCAGATCCATTACATTCAGTTTCAGAACATTATCCGAGGAAAGCGCATTATTGGAAATATATAAATCGTCAATAACGAAGTCCGTAAAGAAAATAACGTTTGTCGTCAGGTTATCAAGTACAGCATCGGTCGTTTTGAATGAGCGTGAAAAGCCGTCAAGATAAAACGTCATTTTATTAGTATTTCCAACAGCGTCAAAAGTGAAAACGATATGATGCCATTCGCTTAATGCGATTTCTGTTGAAATATCTGCCTTAAGCGTTTCGCGATAACGTCCGTCAAACAGCACGGCGGAAACAGTTTTATCGTATGACGAATAATCGAACGAAAGATAAGCGTATGTTTCGTTACCGTTGCCGACATAAAACAAGCGTGTATCAAAATCCAGGTCAAATTCCGAGAAATTGACCCAGAAGCCGAGTGTCAGTTCAGATATTTTTGAAAACATAGACTGATCGAGAGAAAAATATGAGCTGACAGCATATCCTGTTTTACCGTCCAACGGCTCAAACGGGCTGAAATCGCGTTCTATAAGAGGATATTTGCCGCCAAGATCCCATTTGAGATTGGAAACATCATCAAACGTATATCCCGCCTGATACAATGCGACGGCAGCAAAAGCAGGCATCAGGAATGAAAAATTTGATGCCGCGATAACAATAACCAGTAAAATACAAAAGAATTTTGAAATGTTGTTTTTCAATTTAAACACTCCGAAAAAGGCTGTCATTCGCCCTTCATTGTAAACACATACGCTTCCTCTTCAGGATAGTCGAAGGGAACTTTGAAGGAGATCCTGTTATTTTCGTGCGTAAAAGGAACATCCGCGCCGTTGAATGTGATCCGGCCTACACGTTTATTGAACGGAATTTCGAATTCCTTCGGTTTTTCATTCTCATCTGCGAGATAAACAGCATAATATGTGTTTGTTTTTAAATTCTGAGTATATGCATATTTTCCCGTTCTGTAAGGAACGCAAACACGGGTGTTGAATATTGCTTCTCCGTTTTTACGAAGCCATGCTCCGAAGCCGTCAAGCGCTTTTACGCCTTTTGTGGGGAGCTTACCGTCCGGTCTGGGTGCGATGTTCAATGCAAGGTTACCGCCTTTTGCGACTATATCGGCAAGCAATCTGACGAGCGCACGGGGAGATCTGTATTCATCGTCATAGTTGAAAGCAAACGAGCCGCCGAGAGTAACACAACTTTCCCAGGGAATGCCGAGAGGTTTTGCGGGAACAGTCTGTTCGGGAGTTACGTAATTTTCGTTTTCCCCTCCAACAGTTCTGTCTGCAACAAGCAGACCGGGCTGATATTTCCTTGCTTTAGCAACTATCTCAGAAAGACGGATATCCTGCTTGCATCTCGGATTGTCGGGTCTGACCTGTCCCGCATCAAGCCAAAGCGAGTCTATTTTACCGTATTTTGTCATAAGCTCGAGGATCTGGTTTTCGGTAAACTGAACGAACTGTTCCCAAAGCCACGGATACTTTTCGGTATCGTATGTCGGGTTTCTGCTCGTCCATGCGCTGTGTTCCATACCGGGAGCCCAATAATACGGTGTATGCCAGTCGGCTTTCGAAAAATATGCCGCAATGCCCATGCCGTGGTTTCTGAATGCTTCGAAAAGGTTTTTGCAGATATCTGCATTTTTGTTTGTGTGGAAAGGACAGTCAGGTGCTGTGATCTTATAATCGGAATATGCCGTATCCCACATACAGAAGCCGTCGTGATGTTTAGTTGTGAAAAGAAGATATTTGAAGCAGTTTCTTTCGGCTATCTGAGCCCACTTGTCAGGCTCAAACCACACGGGATTGAATGTTTTATTGAGGTCGACATATGCTTTTTTGAATTCTTCTCTTGAAGCGAAAGGTCCGTAATCGAATTTGACCCAGGAAGTATCTTCATCGGGAAGAGCCCATGATTCTATGAAGCCCCATTCGCTGTAAGGGCCCCAGTGCATCATAAATCCGAGTTTCTGGTCCTGAAACCATTCAAGTTTTTGCTGAACAAGAGGGTCTGTTGGAGCTACATAATTCTTTTCTTCGGAATAGCTGTGGTTGTAGTCCTCATTGAACATATCAAGATCTTCTGCCATTTGTATTCTCCCTTGTATAATTATTATTTTGTTTATCCGACCGGCGAGGGATAAAGATCGGGGAAAAGCTCTGAAAGGTCTGTTCCCTCAATAATTACCGAACCGCCGGTAATGTTGTAAATCTGGCGCGAAAGCTCAACATCTGTCTGATGCTGCTGAATTTTCTCCAATTCCTTCGGAGTTGGGATATTTTCGGGCGCAGAGACATTTTCATACAATTCTTCGTCCGTATCGCCGGAAGAGAACTTATACATATAATAATGCGCGCCCTGATATCCGTGAACGGAGCATATGCAATTTTTGTATTTTGATTTAGAGTTGTTTGACAATGTGGGATATTCGCCCTCGGGAACCATATATGAATAAACAGGCAAAGTCTGGCTGTTGTAAAGAATCTGATTGCTGGATAAAGGCGGACAGATGTATTCGGAATCGCCTGTTCTGATATATGTGTAAGGATAGCTTCGCATTATATCCCTGAAAGTGGCAAGCTTTGCGTTCGGACAAGCCTCACACGCAATCTGACCTGACTCTGTGCAAACATAGAGCTGGTGGTGGACATCGCATGTTTCGGTCGGTTGAGTTCCGCTCTTGAATTTGCCTGTTTTGACGGTTGACGATCCTGACGGATCTGATGAACAGTATGGACCGGCAAGTTTTCCGCTGACAGAGCAGTATGAAGCGGTAACAATACCGTCGGGAACAGCAAAAGTAGCTTCGTTTATACCTTTGCTTTGATGGACATACTTCATAACTTCATGCCACATGCGTATATGCTCGGTATTTTCAGTAGTGCCGTATGTATTCTTATCGTAGCCCCACCAGATACCGGCGATATAATACGGGGTATATCCGATAAACCAACGGTCGTTGAATGACGTTGTAGTTCCTGATTTTCCGGCAGTATCTATAAAGACACCCTCGTCGGAATTGTAAAGATTTGCAACAGCGCTTGTACCTACAGTAACGGCACGCTGAAGAATATCCGTAATAAGATAAGCGGTTTGCGGCGTAAAGACTATTGAACGGTCAACATCGTTTTCAAGAATAATTTTACCGTTATATGTTTCAACGCGGGTCACACATCTTGATGCGGAATATATACCGGCATTTGCGAAAACGGTATACGCCGAAACCATTTCCTGAACCGTGACGCCGTATGTCAAAGAACCGACACTGAGCGGCGCTTCATTTTTATCAGCAGGAACAAGGCTTGAAAGGCCGAGCATATTTTTGGCGAAATTAAAGCTTTCTTCTATGCCTACAAGATTGAGAACGCGGGCAGACGGAGCATTGTACGAATTTGAAAGTGCTATTTTAACGTCAACAAGTCCTCTGTATTTTCTGTCGTAGTTAAGCGGCCATCCGGAATAAGAAGTATAAACAAGTGAAGAAAGATCATATGAAGACGAGATATCAAAACTGTTGTAGTTTTCGTATTTTGTTTTGGGGTCGATGTTGATTTTGATCGGAGCATCGTCTACAGCGGTGGCAGCTGTGATAAGATTTCTCTCGATAGCCTGACCGTAAACCGTAAGCGGCTTTATGGATGATCCGGGCTGACGCTGAGACATTGTAACACGGTTAAGACCGAGAGATTCTTTCTTTTCACCGCGACCGCCGATTATGGCTATCACATTTCCCGTTTTCGGATCCTCAAGCAGAAATGCGACTTCCTGTTTCGGGTCTTCGGATTCAAGGGAAGCGAGATAATCTTCATGATTTGTGTAGAAGTTTTCTTCGTTTGAAAAGTAATCTTCGCAAAAACGCTGGATATCGGGATCTACGGTCGTATAGATACGAAGACCGGACGTATATATATAATTGATAGCATAAGAGCGGGTATAACCCTTCTGGACCATAAGCTCATTTATAAGCCACTCAAAAACAAGGTCCGTAAAGTAAGACTGAACACGCGACGACGAACCTGAAGAAGAGTTTCTGCCGACGAGAACGATTTCCTGATTACGGGCTCTTTCATACTCCTCACGAGTGATTTTACCCTGGTCGAGCATTTCATATAATATATGGAAACGTCTCTGACGGTTATTCTCCATGCTCTCATACGGATTGTAATACGACGGCCAGTTTGTAACGGCAACGATCGTTGCGCATTCGGCAAGAGTAAGATCCTTTGGTTCTTTGCCGAAATATGATTTGGCTGCAGTATATATTCCTTCATACTGGTAGCCGAAGTTTACGGTATTAAGATAATATTCGAGGATCTGATCTTTGCTGTATTTTCTTTCAATATAAAATGCCCGCAGAATCTCCTTGGCTTTTCTCTGGAGGCCGGCAGTGCCTTTTACGGCATTATCCTGAGTTATAACCTTGATAAGCTGCTGAGTAAGCGTGGAACCGCCCGCGCCTATCTCAGAACGTCCCATAAGTCTGTCCATAATATAAGAAATGGTGGCTCTTATCGTAGTAACAAGGTCAACGCCCTTATGTTCGTAAAAACGTTTATCCTCAATCGCAACGGTCGCATCAAGCAGCTCTTTGGGCATATCGTTTATGGAGACCCATACGCGGTTTGCCGTGCTGTACAGCTCCTCATATACGACGATAGCTCCGGAAGAATCCGTAGCGAGTATCTGAGAAGTATAATCTATATCAAGACTTGCAAGCTTGATATCGAGTTCAGGATCGGTAAAGGAGTATACAAGAGTTACGCCCAGACCGACGCCGATGACGCCGAAAACGGCACCCGTGAGGATCCAGAAAAAGATGAAAGACCATATTCCGCCGAGCAGACGGATGAAGAACGGTTTCTTTTTTCTGTATTTTTCAGGATTTTTCTCCCAAAGAGGACGGTCGTCTTCAACTACTTCCACCCCGCCCTTCTTTTTTGATTTCTTTTTTTCGGCAGCTACGGGAGGTTTTTCTTCACTTGTTTTGTAATCGGGGGTAATCGGGACGTTTTCCGCTTTTGATTCTGCTTTGTTTTGTTCTGCTTTTATTTCTTTTTTATTCTGTTCTTTATTCTGTTCAGATGTCAACTCTCTGTTGTTTTGTTCTGCAGATCCCATTTCCTGCATGCGCATGCGTCTTGCGGCGCGCGGTCCGACAAACGCGGCAGTATAAGAATTAGAATCGGTATCGGTTCGTTTTTCAAAAGAATCGCTTTCATCGGAATGGTCGGGCTGATCTGATGAGAAATGCTCGACATCGGGATCGATAGCAGAAAAAGCAACATCTGGAGAATCGGAAGAATCGTCAGTATAAAGATCATTATTGTCTGTGGAATCATCGGTAAGACCGTCTACGATATAATCGCTGTAGTAGTCTGAAAGATCCGGAGCATCGTCGGCAGATATAGTTTCTTCATTTGTTTTTGCGTAATGATCACGCGAAAACTCATCGCTGTAATCATTATATGAAGAGTCATCGGAATTAAAATCACTGACGTAATTATCATATGCAGAATCATCGTTTGTGTCAAAGACATCGCTGAACTCTTCGTATATTGACGGATCAGAGGAAAAATCAGAAGAAGCGGGATCGGAAGAAGTATCTGATAGTGAAACTTCTTCTCTATTATTATGGGCATTAGAGGACTCGATCGCTTCGTCAGCGGAAGCTGTTTTTTCTTTATCGGACAAGTTGGCTTTTGATCCTTTCTTTAAAGAGCGGAAGGCATCAACCATTCCCGAAAAAATATTCGAGTCGGAATCGTCGTTGTGTTTTCGTATGTTTCTCATTATTTTCCTATCCCAAATAACATGAAAATGATTTCTGACAAGAATACAAATATATACATTTTATATTATAACTCATTTTTCGCAATTTTTCAAGTCCTTTTTAATAATTATTTTAACGACGAAAAAATTATATAAAGGTAACATAAGTATTACAAGAAAATATCGTAATGCATTAGACGATAATAAATGGAATAAGTTTCGGTCAATGAAAATAAGATCATGCAAATGAACATGGAATTTAGCGCCGGGAATGAGGATTTTTACTTCGGAAATAATCGAAATTGACAAAAATCAGCCGATATTTGTATAATTAAAACAAATTCAGGGTTTTTCAATACCTATTTTTTGTATATATTTGTCGTTTTTTACATCTTGACAAAAATGAGTTTTTAGTGTAGAATATTCAATGAAGAGTAAAACTCTTTAAATACTAAAAGGAGTGAAAAACCTTATGAAAAAAATCTTAGCTGCAGTTATTACTGTTGCAATGATGATCTGCTGTGTTGTTCCTGCTTTCGCAGAAGTATGGCAGGGCACAGACGAACTCGTACCCGAACTCGTAAAAGTTCCGAAGGCAACAAAGGCTCCCGTTCTTGACGGTGTTCTTGAAAGTTCCTTCTGGGGCGAAAAATTTATGCACACCACCGGTGCCGGCCGTCTTGAATGGGGTACTGAAGGCGGACATATCCATCCGACCGACGGTTCCTTCGAAGACAGCACAGGTTACACCGCTGCTGAAGATTACTACTTCAGATGGGATGAAGAATATCTCTACATTGGTGTTGTAACATACCATGCATATTCTTCAGAAGTTGACGCTTCCGCTATGTGGTCTGCTGGTACTGACTGCCTCCAGATCTACATCGGTCTCGATGACGGTGACGGCGACATGTACAATGACCCGCATCTCGGATTTGGCGTAAACGGTAACCAGGATGCTACCGCTGCATACTCCAGCACATTCGAACAGTCTATGCCCGACGCTGCTGATACTGCAACTGTAAACGACGGCATCAAAGCTGCTGTTGGCGTTGACGGTCTTGCAATCACTTGGGAAATCGCTGTTCCTCTCGCTGATGGTCTCGGCTCTGCCGGCGCTATCGACGACGAATACCTCTTCTCCTGCGCAGACATCGTTGAAGGCCAGTACTATGTACAGGTAGGTAAAGGATGTCTCTGGGCTGGTAAAACTCCTACAGACTCTCCGATGCTCGTTTTCGCTGAAGCTCTTGCTGAAGAAGAACCCGCTGCTGAAGAACCTGCTGCAGAAGAACCCGCAGCTGAAGAACCCGCTGCAGAAGAACCTGCTGCTGAGGAACCCGCTGCTGAAGAACCGGCTGCTACTGAAACTGTAACTCCGGCTCCCACAACCACAACCAACACCAACCCGAAGACTGCTGACGTAAGCGTTCTCTTCTACGCTCTCGCTGCTGTTTCCGCTATCGGTGGTATCTCTGTATTTAAGAGAAAATAAGTTGTAGTTAAACTACATACGAAAAGGTATAGCTTCGGCTATACCTTTTCTTTTTTTTAAAAAAGAGGAGATTTACGTTATCTCCTCTATTTTTTGTATTGTCATCTGCGTTATTACTTAATATTTACAAACGGTATTTCGGTCACTCTGAGTTTTGCGCATCCGTAAGGATACAGCTGCATTTCTCTTTCTTCCCCTATCGGTTCTGTGCTTTCGGGAATTTTAGCGCAGACAGATTCAAAACCGTCTTCAAGTCCCCAATCTATTTCAGCCATTTTAACGGTAACGGTTACCGGAGGCGCTGAAGAAGAAAAGGGAATATCTGATATTTCTTTTCTGTTGACTTTTAGTTTTCCGTCCGCAAAGCCAAAATTCCATGTTGATCTCGGAATATACTCATAATCGCAATAAGGGAATTTTCTTTCAACATTATTGGAGACATATTCGTGCATTTTCTTTTCGTATTCAACAGGAAGCGAAAATACAAGAGATCCGCATTTAACTGTTTTCAGACCGTACGGTCTGTTTTCAAAATAAGGTAAAGTGTCAAAAGAAATAATAATTTCAGTATTATCTCCTGCGGTAAGCTCAAAGGATATTTCGGGTGTTTTTTCTGTTTTATTGCCATTGATTGTAATGTTTTCAGCAAATGAAGGGATCCTTACGACAAATTTAAAATCTTTATCCGTTCTGATTATGTATTTAAGCGTATTTTTGAAAGGATAATCTGTTACAAGTTCAATGTTTATGCCTTCATCATCAAGAGCTGACGGAACCGGAATTACGCTGATGATCTTATCCCTGTCTTTCATAAAAGCAGAGAGAGCGAATTTAGGCCATCCCTGATGGAAATTAGCAGTGCAACAGCCGTAACTAGGCTCAAGTCCGAATATATGCGCCTCAGAATTATTTGTTCTGAACAGAGATCTGCCGGGGAAGCGGATACATGCGATCTGATTGCTCATCTGATCATACTGATGAGTCCACATATCATCGCTTATGGTTGCAGGAAGAGCATTGAAAGCAATCAATTCAAGTCTTTCTGCCCATTTATAGTCTCCCGTTACGGCAAACAGTTTTTCTATTGAATACATTTCATCAACGACCGAGCATAATTCGGTTCCCTGGATGGGACTGAGACCGGAAAGGCACTCATCGCCCGTAAAAATACCGACGGGCGTGCCGTTGTAACGGTAAAGAATATCATAAAAATACTCTGCGCTGCCTTTATATTCTCCGTTCAGCATATTATGAGTAACCGCTTCTGTTTTAAGCATCAGCGCCATATTCACAATATGTGTTTCGTATCTCCAGTAGTTCATGGGTCTTTTCCAGCGATCGACGAGTTTTCGGTAATCTGTGCCTTGTTCCTGAAGAATTTTCGCAAGATCAGCCATCCACTGTTCGCGGTAACGCTCAAACAGAAAATCGAGAGCTATAAAGCATTCAAACCAACGCGCTTTGCCCCAGCCAAACAAAGAAATCTTACCCGATGACAGAAGAGTGTAGTAATTTTTAAGAATATCATAAATTACCTTTACGATACTTTCATCACGCGAGCACTCATAATAACCGAGGAGAACTTTGGTAACAAGATAAATAACCCACGTATCGTATTTAGGTATCTGTTCGTCCGAACAGGGACATATCCATCCGTCAGGGCGCTGCAAAGCCACCATACGTGAAACATAATATTTTGCGCGCGAAATCATTTCCTTGTCTTCAAGAAGGTATGCGAGAGGAATAAAACCATCAAGCCAATAGGGAAATCTTTCCCAGCTTTCGGCATCGCCGCCGAGCCATCCGCTGTCACGGACATCGCGCCATACTTTATCAAGGTTTCCAGACAGCCCTTCAGCCTGAATTTTCAGTTGCTGCAAAAGCCAGCCTTTCGGTTTGAGTTCGTTAGATGAATAAAAAGAATACATCATACACCTCTTATTAATTATGTCAGATTATTTTGATACCGTAAGCTTTATCGACCAGTTCGCAAGCGGCGGAATAATCGGATTCATCGATAAGACATGATATTTTGGTTTCTGAAGTAGTAATCATTTTGACAGTTATCTTTTTTTCGCCAAGCGAGCTGAAAACGAAAGCGGCAACGCCGCAAAGCTCTCTCATCTTTTCGCCCGCAAAAGTGAATTTTGAGTTATTGGTGTTAACATCGATCCTCAAATCACTATATGATGCTTTCAGCAGGCCGAGAGTAGAAAGAATATTGGCAAGATCGTCGTCTTTTGCTGAAAATGAGACGGTCTGACGAACGCCTGACGACGGATTGAGAGATATCATATCAACATTAATGCCCTTCTCGGCAAGACAGCTGAAGATATCGGCAATACTGTCCGAATTGTTCGGAAGATTATATACTGTTACAAGCGTAACGGCGTTTTCAACGGTTACAGACTCGATAATATCCTTAATGTTAATCATAATATCACCCTCAATCAATCATATCCTGCATGGTGTAAAGACCGGCAGGTTTATCGGAAAGAAATGCAGCAGCCTTCAATGCGCCGATCGCAAAAATCCTTCTTGATCCTGCGCTGTGGCTGATAGTTATGACCTCATCATCACCGGCAAAAATAACATCATGCTCCCCTACTATTGTTCCGCCCCGAACGGAATGTATGCCTATTTCGCTGTTAGTTCTTTTTCTTCTTTCGGAATATCTCTCATAGATGCGTTTCATTGGTCTGTTTTCAGCCTCGGTAACAGCTTCTGCAAGCATCAGAGCAGTTCCTGAAGGAGCATCCAGTTTGCGGTTATGATGTTTTTCGATTATTTCAACATCGTAGTCTTCTCCGAAAACCGCCGCGGCTTTTTTTACAAGATCGGCGACAACGTTCACGCCGAACGACATATTCGGGGAGAAGAAGACGGGAATTTTTTCTGACGCGTTTTCAATCACCTTTTTTTGTTCCTCAGTATAACCCGTGGTTGCAAGAACGACAGGGAGTGTGTTTTTCAAAGCGTATGATATGACGTCGGAAAGAAGCGACGGATGAGAAAAATCTATAATTGCGCCGACAGGCAGATCAACGTCGTTTACGGATCTGTAAAGCGGGTATTTTACGTCCGGTCCGTCTTTGATATCAACGCCTGCCGCTATACGGAGTTTGTCGGAAAAACGGTCCGAAAGAGAACAGTCCGATATCATTTTTCCCATTACGCCGAGACAGCCGCAAAGAAGAATATCAATCATTATAATGCCTCATTTTTAATTTATTTAAGTATTTCGAGCGCTTTTTTGAGTTTTTCGAGGTTTGCGGGTGTCATTTCACAAAGAGGAAGACGACATTCGCCTACATCAAAACCGAGAATATTCATTGCTGTTTTAACGGGGATGGGATTTGTTTCGATAAACAAAGCATCTATAAGCTCAGAATATTTTATTTGCAGTTCAGCTGACTTTGCCGTATCTCCGTTAAAGTAACTGGAACAGATTTCGTGAGTCTGTTTCGGAATAATGTTTGAAAGAACGGAAATGACACCTTTGGCGCCGAGAGAAAGTATTGGCGTAATAAGTCCGTCTTCTCCTGAATAAATATCAAGGGCATCTCCGCAAAGCGCACGGATATGAACGATATCCGCAACATTACCGCTTGCTTCTTTTGTTGCTACGATATTCGGGTGTTTTGACAGTTCCAGATATGTTTCGGGTTTTATGGTCATACCTGTTCTGCCGGGAACATTATAAAGAATACAGGGAATATCCACGGCATCTGCAATCGCACTGAAATGTCTGACAAGCCCCAACTGAGTTGTTTTGTTGTAATACGGAGTCACGTTAAGGTAAGCATCAGCGCCGACTTCAGCGGCAAATCTGGTCAGTTCGATCGCATATGCGGTATCGTTGCTGCCCGTGCCTGCGATCACAGGGATCCTGCCTGCAGTTTTTTCTACGGCAAAACGGATAACATCACGATGTTCTTCATCTGTAAGAGTAGACGCTTCGCCTGTTGTGCCGCATATTATAATAGCATCCGTGGAATTTGCGATCTGATATTCTATTAATTCTTCAAGCTTGGCGAAATTGACTGATAAATCTTTATTGAAAGGGGTCACTATAGCAACGCCTGCGCCTGTGAAAACTGTTTTTTTCATATTATTCTCCCTTAATCAAAGTAGCCTTTTGCGGCATACAGTTCCGCCATTTCAACCGCACCGCCCGCAGCGCCGCGAAGTGTGTTGTGAGAAAGCGAAACAAATTTGTAATCATATTGAGAGTCTTCGCGAAGTCTTCCGACGGAAACAGCCATACCGTTTTCCAGATTACGGTGAAGTTTTGCCTGCGGATAATTATCTTCATTAAAATAATGAATAAACTGTTTTGGCGCTGTAGGCAGAGAAAGAAGCTGAGGCTCTCCTTTGTAATTCTGCCAGAGAGAAATGATTTCCTCTTTTGTTGGTTTATTATCAAAAGAAACAAAAACAGCGGCAAAATGACCGTCCGATACTGGAACGCGGAGACATTGCGTAGTTATAAGAGGAGATGATGCGCTGACTATTCGATCCCCCTCTATTTTTCCCCAAACTTTCAACGGCTCTTTTTCGGATTTTTCTTCCTCGCCGGCGATGTACGGTATCAGATTGTCCTGCATTTCAGGCCATGTATCAAAGTTTTTCCCTGCTCCGGATATTGCCTGGTATGTGCAGGCGAGTATTTTTGAAATGCCGAATTTTCTGAGCGGCTGAAGCGCAGGAACATAGCTTTGAATTGAGCAGTTGGATTTTACGGATATAAAACCGCGTTTTGTGCCGAGACGCTTTTTTTGCGAAGCGACTATCGCTATATGCTCAGGGTTGACCTCGGGAATAATCATGGGAACGTCAGAAGTAAATCTGTTTGCGGAATTATTGGACATAACCGGACATTCGTGCTTTGCGTATTCTTCTTCAAGCGCTCTGATCTCGTCCTTTTTCATATCGACGGCACAGAAAACAAAATCTACGGAAGACGTGATTTTATCGATGTCCGCAGTTGCGTCC
>JAEEGF012083001.1_pt1 | contig 18208 bp, 7 predicted proteins | sample 9134171 | NCBI WGS metagenome assembly JAEEGF01 (sample SAMN16246542, study PRJNA631951) | gut metagenome | biome: gut microbiome; feature: rumen; material: AP-attached | host: Bos | place: Iran: Karaj | collected 2018-10
TTGGGCACAACGAAAGTTGACTCAACCGAGCGAGAGGACAACAAGTTAACCACCTGAAGTGGACTTGGACGAAGGCGGTCGGGTGACCGCAAGAGTTCTGGAAAGCGGAAGGTACCGGACAAGGGTCAAACAAGCCCGAGTCTAAAAAGAAAAGGAAAAAACAAAATGAAGAAGCTCATGATTGCTGCTGCTGTTGCGGCTATGGGTGCTGGTGCGTTCGCTGACTGCGACATCGTTGAGCCGCCGGCAGGAAACTGCGCTGAGGTCTATGATGTTGTTTTCAACCTCAAGACGACCGAGTGCAAGTGCAAGGTTCTCACCACCAAGACCTCCGGCAGTGAGTGCGGTATCACCACTCACGGTAAGATCGAGGAGTGCGTGGCGTGGCGTCAGGTTGTCACCAAGAAGGTCCAGGGCGTTATCTTCAGCTGCTTCTGCGACTGCACGGACGACGTTGCGGGTTCCGTTCTCGACGGCAATGTTTTCGCCCCGGCGATCTGGAATGGGCTGACCACTGATGCGATGGAAGGCAACCAGTACTTCTGGATTGACAAGGACAAGATTGTTCTGCCCGCTGATGACCTTCTCACGATCAAGTGGATTGCCCGCATTGGCAAGACGCTGAATCAGGTCGAGGCTGCCGGCACGTTCGGCGAGGGCATCTATGTCGCTGGTTACGGCGCTTACGACACGAAGAACGGTCGCGTCAAGAACATCACCGGCAACGCCGCTGGCGTTTGGGGTGCTGACATCGACTGCTCCGACGAGGAGGGGCAGGAGCTCTGCCCTGCGTACGATCTTTGCGATCCTACCACGGCCGTCGCCGACTTCACCAAGACGTTCGCGGCCGGCACCTGGACTGTCAAGTACAATGACTCCAAGTCCAAGGCTCTCGCCAAGAATCGCAACAGCCTTTGGGGCAAGGTCGTTCCTGCCAAGGTTGCCAGGTATGATCTCGCCACGTGGTACCAGTCGATTGCCCTCTAATATGGGTATAGTCTGAAAGTATGTAAATACTGAAGACAGGGGGGGTGGGTGTAATTGCCCACTCCCTTCTGTTTTGATAAATAGGTTGTGATTAAATGAGGAATATCGTGTACCTTTGTGCGGTTCTTGTCCTGACCGTCCTTGCCGGGTGCTGGGATGGGGCGGAACCAGCCGCTGCCACGCCCGAGGCAAGCGAAGAGGGTATCGCGAGATCGTACTCCAGTCTGGCGACAAACGATGTCTTAGTAAGCGTTGACGGAGTGGATTTGACGAAGCAGGACGCTGAACGCCGGCTTGATATGACGCTGGCGCTTGTTAGGGCAAACGGACATTTTCAAGGCAATGCCCGAGATCCGAACGTGCGCGCGATTTTTTTGCGCCGCATCGTTCCTCAGTTCATATCGGAGACCATTCTTTTGAAGGCGGCCAGAGGTGACGGAATCAAGCCTTCGCAGGATTCTGTTGATCAGGCCCGGAACGACATCGTGTCCGCTTTTGGGGACAAAGGTCTGTCGTTTGAAGAGTTTGCAAAGCGGATACCGGCACGGCAGAGGGCGGAGATTGACGAGGCCATAGTCGCCGCTGCCACAATATACGACTACATCAAGGCGAAGCTTGGTGATCGTGCGACAGTCACGGAGCATGACATCGATGAGGTTGTTGAGTTTGCTGAGGCGAAGAAGGCCGAATCCAACAAGGCCATGGTCAAGCAGCGCGAGAAGGCGAAAGAATTGTACAGGCGTCTTGTGGACGGCGAGGAGTTTACCTCGGTTGCAAAGGAGTCCTTTACGGCTGATGACGACAATTCGGATGGGACGTGGGGCGAGTTCCAGTCAGCTGCCATTGAATCTCTCTACCCCGGGATTTTGAAGTCGCTCGCGCCTCTCAAGCCGGGAGAATTCACGGAGCCTGTCGAGTTCGATGACGGGCTGTACATTATTCAGCTTGTTTCCCGCGAAGGGCATGGTGAACCGAGCGTCTTTACCTCTCAGCCGGAGACGCTCACGCTCAGGAGGATTGTCGTTGCGCTGCCTGTTATGATTGAGGTAGCGACAAGAGCGGCGATCAGGCATGATTTGCTTGCTGAGCGCATGTCCCGTTTTCAGAAAGAGGAGCTTCTGCCGTCCCTGAGCAAGAAGGCCAAAATTTCGTGGCCAAATGGTAAGATTTCATACGCAAGCAAAGTCAAACAGTCCAAACAGGAGAAGACAAAATGAAGAAAACCGTATTGTTCCTTGCGGCGATAGCAACGAGTCTTGTCGGAGTCGCAGAGCCGATTTCGGACGGGGATATTGTTCCGGGGGAATGGAATTCCAATTACCGTGCGGCCTATCAATACGCCCTGGCGAATAATATGCCGTTCGTCACCATCATATCCAAGCATCCCAACCAATGCCATTTCTGCTCGCTTTTCCATGACAAATGGACGAGCGACGAGTTTCTCGACTGGGCGCGGTCGCGCGGCATAATCATGGGAGCCTTTTACGACAATGCACCGTATGAGCATGACAAAAGCTGGTGCGACTGGGCTCGCGGGTCGTATACTGGCTATCCTTTTGTGCGCATATACTGGAAGAAGAGCGACGGCACTGTGGTTTCGGACAACTTCATGGGGCGGAACACCAATCTGGGCGATAACGACGGCGACGGCATAAAGGGTTCCCAGGAGGATTTTATTGCTCGTCTTGAGAAGAGCCTTGTCGGATGGAATTCGGCGCCGCCATATGCTGGCGGTACGTTTGCTGATGGTTCTGACGCCGAAGGAGACCGTCTGGAAGTTGAGCCGTCGACGACCAATGTGGTGCTAAATCTCGTTCGTGCTGAAAATGTTGCCAGCATCGCCGCGACAAACGTGCTTACAGTGACCTATCCGTCAAAGCTCGGTCTGCTCGGCTCCGCCCCCTCGGCAGTTGCCGCACAGGAGGGGAGCACGACGATATATTGGGAGAGAGGTGCGACTAACAAGACAATCAGCCTCCCAGTTGACACATCCAGGCTTTCCGACGGGGCGGCGATAGAACTGGTCCTTTCAGACGCGGGTGGTATCGTGCATGGGACTAGCCACATCTGGTTCGTTGACAGAAAGGCATCTGCGTCCAACCCGTACTGGATTGGAGAGAAGGAGAATCTGGGATTCGGCGAGTGGACGATGGATCTCGATGCGGCGACCAACCTTGTCGCAAAGGCTGAAGGCCAGGCGAACACGATTGTCCTCCTGTCCGGATCGCTCTGGTGCCCCGACTGCAAGAATGTCGAGGGGAACTTCCTTAGTGCCACGAACTCGGTCGGCGAGAATGCGTTTGAAAGCTGGGCTAAGTCGCACGACGTCGCCCTCGTCATGATAGACTGTCCGCGCTTCACGAATGATACTGACTACGTGCGTGCGACCTTGCTTTCCCGCAAAGACGTCGCCGGTAACGGCGTAAGCGGGCTGGGATACATGACCCGCAAGATGATCAGCGACGAGCTTGGGGCGGAGATTGTGGAGCGCAACCGTCAGCTTTGCAGTGCCAACACTGCGTTTGGCGGGTTCCATCGTCCCGAGGATGGAAATGCGTACAGGACGGGAGTGCCCTACTTCGTAATGCTTCGCAAGGACGGTTCCGTTGCCGCCCGTCTTACGCGCTGGGCGTCGAGCAGCACGACTGCAATTGACAGCGATAACTACGCGGCGTTCTATAACCGCTTCGAGGAGATGCTTGCGATCGCCGCCGAGTCCGGGGACCATTCGGATGCAGACGAGGTGGAAAACGGATACCCCGGTCCTGGGGCTAAGATGTTTGCCGCTAACGGCGGCACCGTGGTCGGCGAGCTCAGCCACGCCGATTTCCGCGATGTGTTCAAGCTTGACGGCGTTGGAGGGAATGCGCTGCAGAAAGTAGTCGTAATCGGCGACTCTTCCGCGTCGGTAAGCGTCTCCTTCCTTTCGACAAACTCACTCGGGGTTGCCGAGACCGTTGGCGAGGTGGTGACCGGAAAGCTGTCGGACGGCATTTCGCTGGAGCGCACATTCACCGAGGCGCGCGACTATTTTGTGCTGGTGACGGGCTCTTCCATCACCGCCGCCGACTGGGCGATCGAGAATCCTGCGGCCGACAACTTTGTGCGGTATTCGCTTTCCGGCGATGTCATACTGGTTCCGCAGGAGGTGAAGGCATCGGCCCGTGCGCCTGAGGGGAGCAGCGAAGTCGTGATGCGCCTTGAAAAGGGCACTCTCTACCGCATAGACGGTCTTAATGCCGGCGCAGTCTCTGATTCGCTCTCCGTCACGAACGGCGTGTTCTACAGGGCGCTTGTGTCCGGTGACAGGGAGCTGGCGACGGCGGCGGCAGGCGGCGAAGTGGAATACCAAATATGGAATCCCGGTTCGGTCGGGTTTTCCGCCGCCGCGAAGAGCGTGAAGGAGTCTGCAGGCACTGTCGAGGTGCAGCTGGCGCGCACGGGCGGAACCTCTGGAGACGTGACGGTTACCGTGTCGCTCAACGAGGTTAAGACGGATCTTGAGGATTCCGACGGCGTTAGGCGCTACGAACCGTTTGAGCCGGTGTCGGTGACCTGGGCCGACGGCGTTAGCTTTGCAACGAACGTCTATGTCAGCCTTATTGACGATGCTCGCTATGACGGGCCTGGTGTGATTGTGCTAGATTTGGTAGTGACCAAGGACGAGAATGGCGACACCGTTGTGACGAACGGGGTGTTCGAACTGAGTGTGTCCGAAGACGACAAGGCGGCGCCTGGCGTCGTCACATTCGTCGAGTCCGGCACTGTCTACTGCAAGGAGTCCGCCGGTGCGACGCTGCATGCAGTCCGCCAGGCTGCAAGCGACGGCGTCGTCTCCGTGACGGTGAGCAGCAGCGCTGGTTCGCTGTCTTCCGGCGTGCTCGAGTGGGGAAACCATGTGTCGGCGCCGAATGCCGTGACCCTGTCCGGCCTTGCCGCCGGCAAGACGGCGACGCTGTCGCTTGCGGCTGGCGAGGGCGGAGTACGTGTGCCAAGCACGGGACGCTCTGTCAAGGTGACGGCAGTAGCCGACAACGCGCCCGAGTTCGACGATGCGGCATCCACGTTCAGTCTTGTCCGCAATGTCGCGACATCCAACCTTGTTGAGGTGAACACGCAGACGTTTGAGGACGGAAGCGTTCTCTCGTTCACGAAGAAGTCCGGCACGCTTCCCGCTGGACTCAAGGCGGCCTGGAACGGTGCGTCCGCGTTGGTCATTTCCGGCGTGCCGACTAAGCCCGGCAGCTATACGGCAGTCTACCAGGTGACGGCTAAGACAAACGGAACATCCATTCCGGGGCTTGTTACCACGCTCACCTTCGACATCGTGGACGCGACTGCGCCAGGTGTGGACGGGGGCGCTCCTCTGAACGGTTCTGTCGCAAAGTCGCGCACGTTCAGGGATGTAATGATCATCGATTCCGCGGCAAAACAGCTAAAGGGCCTTCTGGAAGTGACGGTTCCAGCAAATGGCAGGGCGAGTGCGAAGTATGTCTGTGCCGATGGGACGATAAGGATGTCCTCTGGTTGCTGGTCTGGCATTGATCTGGCGACGGGAGACCTTTCTGCTGTGCTTACGGGCACGACGAAAGCGGCATCGGGTTGGTCCCTGGCCTTGACGGCCAAGGTCGGCGGCGCCGTTGAGTTCGCGCTTTCCGGCCCCGACGGTCTTGTCGGCAACGCCACTGTTGACGGTGAAATCTGGTCGGCTGACCATACTGCGGAATCCTACAAGGGATTCTACACGGTGACGCTTCCGATAGCCTCTATGACGGCCGAGTCCGAAGACCTCGCCCCGTCCGGAAACGGATACATTACAATTGACATACAGGGGAAGAGCGCTCTTAGCACGGGAAGGGTCAAGTGGGCGGGAATGCTTCCGAACGGCACTGCTATTTCCGGATCCACGACCCTCACCGAAGGCGTCAAGGCTGCTTCGCTGCCCATCTTCATAACGTCATCGAAGGACACAATCTCGGGCGTTGCGGCCATCAGCCCGAACGCGGACAAGCTCCGCACGGAGTATGCGCAATACCTTGCCGTGAACGGATCTGCCGAAGTGCCCTTGCTGTCGTGGAGCCATATGGAGCCAGATGGGTCGGAGGCGTCGTTCGATGCGGCGATGGAGGTGTACGGGGCGCTCTACTCCGAGTCTGACGACCTTGAGTCCTGCTGCGACGAGTTCTTCAACGGCACAACGAATATGTATCTCGTCGTCGAGGCGACGGATGCCTATTCCGTGGTGTCCGTCAGCTCCGACAGTATCGCGCTGAACAAGGCGGAAAACGGACTGGCTGCCACATTGAAGTTCAGTCGCAAGACCGGCCTCGTAAACGGCACCTTAAAGCTGGGTGGACGTTCAGTCGCATGGAACGGGGTCGTCCTCATCGGAATAGGGGGGTGCAACGCCTGCTCGGCCGGCGCAGTAGACAAGAGCTTCCCGCTTGTAAGCGGCGTGATGCACTATTCGGAGGCAATGCCATACGAAACGCAGAACGCTGCAGGCAAGATTGTCTCGAGACGTGTCACGTTAAAACACGGGTCGAAGGTGAAAATCGACGCTGTGCGTGAGTTCGAGGATTGACAGTGCAAGACTAACGACAAGGAGGATATAGATGAATAAGTTTGTAATGGTTTTCCTGGCTGCGGCTTCCGCCGCCGCTGCTCACGCCGCCGCAAAGACCGGCAGCATCGATTCCGCGGCGGCGAGTCTTGGCGTTGGCAAGTCCATCACTGTGAAGCTGGTGCCCGAGTATGAGCCGGATGAAAAGACCTACGACGAGGATTCGGGCGTATATTTCCTCAAGACCACTCTGACGAAGGGTTACGCATACACTCTTGCATACACTGGTGCATCGGCCGATGATGTCGATGTCTACGGATATCCGCGAGAGACTACCGAAGCGGAGGATGAAAAAGACATCTATTCTCCCTCCGCCTCGTTTTCCGACGACGGGGACTACAATGGCATATACGTCCAGTACCTCCAGTCGGACGAGTGGGATTCGGAAGACCCTTCGACGTGGCTCTATTACATCGAGATACGCGGCGACGTCGGGGCCTCTGTAACGGTGTCGCTTCAGTCCGGAATCATAAGATACGCCGAGCCGGGCAGCATCGACAACCCTACGAAGCTTACTTTCAGCGAAAAGAGCACTTCCGACAGCTACACCTTTGTCGATGGAGAGTATTACTTCACTGCGTCGCTGAAGGCAGGGCGCTTCTACCGCATGCGCACGACGGGTGGCACGGCAGCGGCTCCTGTGTTTCTTGAACCCAGTACCGAGGACGCGGAGTTTGAATTGGTTCAGGATGCAGAGCACGCGAGCGACACCAACAACACATCGTTCATAATTGCGCCTGCTGAGAACGCGACGTTCCTGTTTGTCGCAAGCGGGACTTCCTCGTCGTTCGGCCTTGTGTGGCAGGCCATCCCCACCCGCAGCATCGCAGCGCATCCATTCGTGGCGCTGGAGGATGCCAACGGCTACAGTGCCAGTTTTACCCCTGGGCGGATAAACAGCTCCTATTCCTATGCCGACAACATCATAGACGAACATCTTTGCCGGATTTCGGTTGCGGCAGGTGAACGATGGGTGTTCTCGACTGAAAGAGCCACGGCAGAGTCCGAGATGAGGCTGTATGACTCAAAGGGCGAGATACTTGCGGTCAACGCCACTATGGGAAATGGCAGCTATGACACTCGCATTGGATATGAATTCTCCAAGTCGGGAGTCTATTATGTCGGCGTCTGTGAACCGACTCTCGGCGTGGCCGACGAGCCGACGGGCTCCGAGATAGACCTCACGGCCGTTAAGGTCGTTGCATCCGATGCCGACCCCGACGAATGGGATGCGAGAGACGATGTTCCGGCGGGCGCGACCCCGCTCGCACCATTGCCCGCAGATGATACTATCAATCCGATCACAACCGGAGGTTCGAGCGGTCCTCATAGGCTTGGCGTAACGGATTGGGCCGACTGTTTCCAGATCGGCGCGCGCAAGGGGCTGACTTATGTTTTGACGGCAGAGCTTTCAGGGGCCGAGACCACGGACTTGACTCTTGAGGCAGAGGTGTTTACGCTGAACGGCAGCACCGAGAGCAAGGTCTCCTTCTCAGGAGGAATCGATCCAACCGACGATGACTATCTGACGTTCGTGGCATCGGCCAGCAAGACCTACTACGTTCGCGTCAAGGTGGCGCAAGGCAACGGTCTGGACTATCCGGACTACACTGTCTATGTCACGGCGTACGATCCCAAGGGCTCTGAACTTGGATTACTGCAGGTGTTCACCAAGGGCGTCAACGCCACCTGGTCGATTGGATCAGAATCAGTAAAGTACGATAGCGGCGTTTCGGTCCTGATGCCAGCCGGCAGCCATACGGTCAAGTTTGCCAGCGTAAATGGCTTCACTACGCCGCCCAACGCGACGGTGTCCGTCACTCCGGGCGGGGTTCCGACGGTTGTCACGGGAGTCTATTCCGACAAGTTTGACCCCGGCGACAACACCGACAAGGGCGCGATCGCATGGTCCATCAAGAACAAGACCTCGTCATTGGCGCGCACGCTCTGGGCCGAGGATACCGCAGACCATTTCTCGTTCACGGCTGCGGGCGGCGAATATTACTCGATCAAGCTCGAAGATGTCACAGGGGACGCAGTGTTCTCGATAACGAATGCGGAACTCGGAGTCGTCGTCGAGGGAGTGACGGAAATCAGCAAGATGGCGTTGCCGAAGACAAAGGCAAAGTATATCATTGTTGTGACGCACGGCGGTGAAGAGCCAAAGGATGGCTCGTATACAATCTCTGGATACCTCGCTTCGGTCGGGGACATCATGTTTGACAAGTCCCAGATATCGGCAAAAGAAAACGCAGACACGGTTAAGCTGACAGTGAAACGCGGTGGAAAGGACGGCGTTGTGCGAGTCAGATACGGAACGGTGGCGGGAACGGCGATGCCCGGTGTCGATTATGTGGCGCAGAACGGCGTCCTCGAATGGGCGGACGGCGACAACAAGTCGAAGCAGATAGCAATTAAGCTCATTCCCGATCTCGTGCCGGAGTACGACGGGGCAAAGGTGTTCAGCGTGAGGCTCGAGGGCATCGATGCGGCCGACATTGAATCTGATGAGTATCCCGCTCAGATTGCAGGCGTAAACCCTGCGACAATAACGCTGACTGAGGTCTCGAAGGCCGGTACACAGCCCGAGGATGCCTATGCCAAGACATATGTAAAGCCCGCGACCGTGAAGACGGAGTCGGTTCCGCTCTACACAGGGACGTTCGCAGGCCTTCTCCAGGAGGAAGGCGGCGGACTGACAAACGGCTTCCCGAAGCTTGCGTATGTCACGCTGACGGCCTCGGTTAAGGACGCGCTCTCAGCAAAGGTCTCTCTTGCCGGCAAGACGTACAGCTTCTCTGCCAAGGCGTGGGACGAAAAGGACGAGAGCTTCGGATGCTACAAGTTGTTCGAACAGGTGCAGAAAGTCGCCGGGGTTGCATATACGAATACCCTTGCCGTCTCACTGAGCGGAGGTACATCTTACGCGGAGGGCGACTGGGCGTTTGCTGGCGGCACAGCCGAACTAGTCATGAATGTACCCGACTCCGACAACAAGGGTGTTCAGGAGCTTGTTTCGTACACCGGCGAACTGTATCGCGACAACTCGAAGATACAGGAATTCCTGAACGTCGTGACAAACTATGCCGGATACTATACGGTTGCGCTTGTCCCTGACGGCGTCAATGTCGGCGATGACGTGCCCGCCGGCAACGGATTCGTCACTCTTACAATTGACGCCAAGGGCAAGGTCAAGGTCGCAGGACAGCTTTCGGACGGCAAGACGAAACCGTCGGTGTCGGCGATGGCGGCGATTGAAGGCGACAATCTTGTTGTCCCGGTCTATTTTGGAAAGAAGCCCATGTGCTTCGGCGGTGTTGTCAGAATCGCCCTTCGTGATGAAGAAGTCGGCGTCAAGTCCGCCTTCGTCGATTCGTCGAGCCTGCTGGCTTGGTACAACGACGATGCATCGCAGACCTACTATGGCGAGGAAGGCTGGGGAATCGGCCTTGTCCCTGTCGGTGGTTGGTATGACAAAGTCGTCAATCTTCAGGCTTACTACAAAGCCTCTTCATTGCAGGTCATGGCACCTGGCGTGGATGAACTCCCAGAGGAAGCGCTGGCTTCTGGGTATGAATGGGTGATGGATAATGGCTCGGAAGCCAATGAAACATCGGTTTCGGTTGTTGGCGACAAGTTCGATACGGCCAAGCAGATGCTCGTCAAGGACTCTGTCTCAAAACTGTATGATTTCAGTGCGAGCACGAATGCGGCCAATGTCAAGGTGAGTCTCAACAGAGCCACTGGCCTTGTGACCGGAAGCTTCGTGGTGTGGTCCTTCAACGGGAAGACGCAGAAGAATACAAGCATCAAGCATCAGGGTGTCCTCCTCTTCAATCGAGACGAGACCGCTCAGGTCGATCCCGAGATCGCGTCCTTTGGCTACTTCACCATCCCGAACATCAAGCTGTCAAGCTACAACGAGGCTACGAAGCGGACCTCTACGCGCAATTGGAGTTTCTCGGCCCCGTTCAACCTCCTCGCCGTCGACCAGGGCGAGCCTGACTGGTGGGCGGACGACTGGGGCGAGCAGCCCGCCGAGTGACGCGCATGGAATAATCGATGCAGCGAAACTGCGCCGCGCCTAAAGCGCGGCGCAGTTTTTCTAGTGTCGGGCAGCGCGCATTTGCGTCGACAGTTTAACACGGGCGCCCCGATTTTTGGTAAAATATACGGATTAACAAAAGCTAAGAAAGAAAAACAAATGAGCGAAAACAAGAAATACGTGTACTTCTTCGGTGCAGGGATGACCGAAGGAAACGCAAACATGCGCGAACTCCTGGGCGGCAAGGGCGCGAACCTCGCCGAGATGGCCGGTCTCGGCCTTCCTGTTCCGCAGGGCTTCACCATCTCTACCGAGGCCTGCACGCGCTACTACGATGACGGCAAGAAGATCGGCGACGACATCATGGCGCAGGTCATGGAGTACATCGACAAGCTCGAGAAGTCGGCAGGCAAGAAGTTCGGCGACGCGAAGAATCCGCTTCTCGTCTCCGTGCGCTCCGGCGCGCGCGCCTCGATGCCCGGCATGATGGACACGATCCTGAACCTCGGCCTCAACGAGACGGTCGTCGAGTCGCTCGCCGAGCAGACGAAGAATCCGCGCTGGGCGTGGGACTGCTACCGCCGCTTCATCCAGATGTTCTCCGACGTCGTCATGGAGGTCGGCAAGAAGTACTTCGAGAAGCTGATCGACGACATGAAGGCCAAGAAGGGCGTCAAGCTCGACGTCGAGCTCACGGCGGACGACCTCAAGGAGCTCGCCGGGCAGTTCAAGGCCGAGTACAAGGGCAAGATCGGCAAGGACTTCCCCTCCGACGCGAAGGAGCAGCTCGTCGAGGCGATCAAGGCGGTGTTCCGCAGCTGGGACAACCCGCGCGCGAACGTCTACCGCCGCGACAACGACATCCCCTACAGCTGGGGCACGGCCGTTAACGTCCAGATGATGGCGTTCGGCAACCTCAACGACGAGTCCGGCACGGGCGTCGCGTTCACGCGCGACCCTGCGACGGGCGAGAAGAAGCTCATGGGCGAGTTCCTGATGAACGCCCAGGGCGAGGACGTCGTGGCTGGCGTTCGCACCCCGATGCCCATCGCGAAGATGGCCGAGGTCATGCCCGAGGTTTTCGAGCAGTTCCAGAAGATCTGCCAGACGCTCGAGGGCCACTACCGCGACATGCAGGACATGGAGTTCACGATCGAGAACAAGAAGCTCTTCATGCTCCAGACGCGCAACGGCAAGCGCACCGCCAAGGCGGCGCTCAAGATCGCGTGCGACCTCGTGGACGAGGGAATGCGCACCGAGGAGGAGGCCGTCCTCATGATCGAGCCCCGCAACCTCGACACGCTCCTCCACCCGCAGTTCGACGCCGCCTCGCTCAAGCGCGGCAAGGTGATGGGCCGCGGCCTTCCCGCCTCCCCGGGCGCGGCGTGCGGCAAGATCGTCTTCTCGGCGGACGACGCCAAGGCGTGGAAGAAGCGCGGCGAGAAGGTCGTGCTCGTGCGCCTCGAGACCTCCCCGGAGGACATCGAGGGAATGAAGTCCGCGCAGGGCATCCTCACTGTCCGCGGCGGAATGACCTCCCACGCGGCGGTCGTCGCGCGCGGCATGGGAACGTGCTGCGTCTCCGGCTGCCAGGAGATCGCGATGGACGAGGAGAACAAGAAGTTCACGCTCAACGGCAAGACGTTCCGCGAGGGCGACTGGCTCTCCATCGACGGCTCGACCGGCAACATCTACGACGGCGTCATCACGACGGTCGACGCGACGATCGCGGGCGAGTTCGGACGCATCATGGCGTGGGCCGACAAGTTCCGCCGCCTCAAGGTGCGCACGAACGCCGACACGCCGCGCGACGCCAAGAAGGCGCGCGAGCTCGGCGCGGAGGGCATCGGACTCTGCCGCACGGAGCACATGTTCTTCGAGGCCGACCGCATCGCGGCGTTCCGCGAGATGATCTGCTCCGACACGGAGGAGGAGCGCCGCCAGGCCCTCGCGAAGATCCTCCCGTACCAGCAGGACGACTTCGAGCAGCTCTACGAGGCGCTCGAGGGCAATCCGGTCACGATCCGCTTCCTCGACCCGCCGCTGCACGAGTTCGTGCCGCACAGCGAGGACGAGATCGCGCTTCTCGCGAAGACGCAGAACAAGCCCGTCTCCCGCATCAAGGAGATCATCGACTCGCTCCACGAGTTCAACCCGATGATGGGCCACCGCGGCTGCCGTCTCGCCGTCACGTATCCGGAGATCGCGCGCATGCAGACGCGCGCCGTCATCCGCGCGGCGATCAACGTCCAGAAGCGCCACCCCGACTGGAAGGTGAAGCCCGAGATCATGATCCCGCTCACGGGCGAGGTCAAGGAGCTCAAGTTCGTGAAGGACATCGTCGTCGAGTCCGCGAACCTCGAGATCGAGAGTTCCGGCGTCAAGCTCGACTACGAGGTCGGCACGATGATCGAGATCCCGCGCGCCGCCCTCACGGCCGGCGACATGGCGAAGGAGGCCGAGTTCTTCTGCTTCGGCACGAACGACCTCACGCAGATGACCTACGGCTTCTCGCGCGACGACTCCGGCAAGTTCCTCAACGCCTACTACGAGGCGAAGATCTTCGAGAACGACCCGTTCGCGAAGCTCGACCAGACCGGCGTCGGCAAGCTCATGCAGATGGCCGTCGCGGACGGCAAGGCGACGCGTCCGTCGCTCCACTGCGGCATCTGCGGCGAGCACGGCGGAGATCCGTCGTCCGTCGAGTTCTGCCACAAGATCGGACTCGACTACGTCTCCTGCTCGCCGTACCGCGTGCCGATCGCGCGCCTCGCGGCCGCGCAGGCCGCCCTGCGCAAGTAATCCGCGCATAGGCAACGCGAAAAGGCCGGCACGTCACTGACGCGCCGGCCTTTCCATTTCTGTGGCCTTTTCATATCTGCCGCGCGCAAGCACCAGACACGTAAACTCCCGCCCCGAAAAGGCGGGAGTTTTGCTATAATATTCTTGTCCTCTTGCGGCGGGTGCTGCGCGGGGAACAGCCGATGCGGGGGAGAAATCCCGATAAGGCGATAAGATTTTTGCGCTGCGGTCTACGACTGGTGGATACGACGCGCAAGCGATGTTGGAATCTAGAAAGGGGGAAATAAAATGAGCATAATGATCGATCTTCCTCCTGCCATGGCGCAGGAGGCGCAGGGCTACGCGGAGCTTCGCGGAACAACGCTTGAACGGATTCTCTTTGACTATCTCAAGTCGGAACTTGAAAGGTCGCGCGATGCCGATGACGTCTATTCCTACTTGATGGGACAGAGCGGATGGTTGCCAGACGATTATGTGTTTGATCGTGAGGAGGCGAACAGCCGATGAGCCGAACGTTCCTCGACACTAATGTTTTTTTGTATGCGTTTCTCAACCAAGACGTAGGTAAGAAATCCGTGGCGGCGGAAATTATCTCCGATGCCGTGAGGCACGGGTGCGGATTTGTTTCATTGCAGGTCGTAAACGAGTTCTGCAACGTCATGGTCAAGAAATCCGGCAAGACGCTTGCAGAGCTGCTTGATGCAACGCGCCTGTTCGGACGATTACGCATGGTGGACGGCTCCCTTCGGTTGGCGCAACGCGCACTTGAAATCAAGAGTCTTTACGGAGTCCAGTTCTATGACTCCCTCATGCTTTCGGCGGCGGAATCGGCCGGCTGCGACGAGATTCTCACCGAAGACCTGAACGATGGGCAGATGTACGGCAGCGTCAAGGCTGTCAATCCATTCAAGGGACTTTAGTGAGCTAAGCGCCTTGTCCGTATAAGCATAGTTGAAACTCCCGCCCCGAAAAGGCGGGAGTTTTGCTATAATATTCTTGTCCTTGCGTGGCGGGTGCCGCGCGGGGAACAGCCGATGCGGGGGAGAAATCCCGATAAGGCGATAAGATTTTTGCGCTGACACGCAAACGACGTTCGAAGAGAAACTTGGCGGTTTCAAGAATACGAGCGAAGTTTGATGAGGTCACGCAGGCGGTTTATTCCGTCTTGCGTGTCCTTGTCTTCTCCTTCGTATTCGGGCACGCCAAGGCCTCTCTTCGTGGGAGATAGACGAGGCACGCATTTTTGTTTGCCTTTTCCTCTCAAGTCCGCCGCGCCGACGCGCGCAACGGTAGGGCGCGGACTCCAGCCGCGCCGCAACGGTAGGGACGGCGTTCCATCGCCGTCCGCTACAGGGAGAGGAAAAGGACGGCTGATGACGACATTCATCGACTTGCTGGATAGGTACCGCGCCTCTTCGCTTTCGGAAGCGGAGAAGGGCACGAAGTTCGAGGAGCTGATGCGCTCCTATCTTCTTGCGTTGCCGAAGTACCGCGGGCTTGTCTCCAAGGTCTGGCTATGGGGCGACTTCCCGTTCCGGAAGGACTTCGGGTCCGGACATGACCTCGGCATCGACCTTGTGGCACTTACCTCGACAGGCGAATACTGGGCGGTCCAGTGCAAATGCTACCGCGAAGACGCCTACATAACCAAGGAAGCCGTCGACACATTCCTCTCCACCTCCGGCAAGCGCTTCAGCGACGACACGCTGGAGCCCAGGCGATTCTCGCGCCGACTCTGGATCGCGACGACGGACCGGTGGTCGGAGAACGCGGAGACGTCGCTTGTCAACCAGGTGCCGCCCGTGATGAGGATAGGACTTGCCGACCTCGTCTCGTCGCCTGTGGACTGGGCGGCCGTAGAGGGAAGAGCACATGCGGGTAGGGCGGGCGCGCCGCGCACGCCGCCCCTCCCTCCACGTTCCCCCTACGAACACCAGCTCGATGCAATTGCCGCCGCACACGCCCATTTCGCCGCGCACGACCGCGGCAAGCTGATCATGGCCTGCGGCACCGGAAAGACGTATACATCGCTCAAGATTGCGGAGAAAGAAGTGAAGCCCACCGGACTCGTCCTGTTCCTCGTCCCGTCGATCGCGCTCCTCGGACAGACTCTGAACGAATGGACCGCCAATGCCGAAAAGCCGATCCGTCCGATGTGCGTCTGCTCGGACGCGGACGTCTCGAAGAAGCAGAAGGCGTCCGACGACGGAGGCTTCACCGTCGAGGAGCTTGCCTTCCCCGCGTCCACGGACGTCGACTCGATCGTGCGCCAGTTTCGCGAACTCGATCTCCTCGCGAAGACGAACGGCGGCTTCCGCGTCGTGTTCTCCACCTACCAGTCGCTTCCGCAGGTCATCGCAGCACAGCGCGCGCTCAATGCGGAAAAGGCTCATCAGGCCGACTTCGACCTCGTTATCTGCGACGAAGCGCACCGCACGACGGGCGCGGCTGCAAAGGACGCGAAACAGTCCGCCTTCATCCTCGTGCATTCCAACTCCAACCTTGCCGCGAAGAAGCGCCTCTACATGACCGCCACGCCGCGTATCTACAACGAGAACGCGAAGGACGAGGCGAAGTCGAAGGACGTCGACGTCTATCTCTGCTCTATGGACGACGAGTCCATTTACGGCGAGGAGTTCTACCGCATCGGATTCGGCAAGGCCGTCGAGAAGGGACTGCTCTCCGACTACAAGGTCCTCGTGCTGGCCGTTCCGGACATCCCGAAGGAACTTAAGGCCGCTGTCACGGCATCCAACGGCGAAATCAGGATGGACGACGCGGCGAAGCTCGTCGGATGCGTCAACGCGCTTTCCAAGCAGCTTGTGAAGGACTCGGAGACGGTGCGCAAGGAGGATCCGTCGCTCATGCACAAGGCCGTCGCGTTCTGCTCGAACATCAACGCCTCGAAGCAGATCGTCTCCAGCTTCAACGCACTGCGCGACAAATACTACGAATCGCTTTCCCCTGCGGAACGCGCGCGGCTCGTCGCGATAGAGGCCGACCACGTTGACGGATCGATGGGCGCGGCGAAGCGCCAGCAGAAGCTCGCATGGCTCGACGGAGTTGGCCCAGACACGAACGCCTGCCACATACTCTCCAACGTGCGCTGCCTTTCGGAAGGCGTCGACGTTCCCTCGCTCGACGCGGTGATGTTCCTTTCCGCGCGCAACAGCCAGGTGGACGTCGTGCAGTCCGTCGGACGCGTCATGCGCAAGGCTCCTGGCAAAAAGTACGGCTACGTCATCATCCCCGTCGTCATCCCGCCGGACATGTCGCCCGAGGACGCGCTCGACAACTCCGACGTCTACAACGTAGTCTGGACGGTCCTCAACGCGCTCCGCGCGCACGACGACCACTTCGACGCGGAGATAAACAAGATCGACCTCAACAAGGGCCGCTCCGGCAAAATCCTCGTCGACGTCATCGGCAAGGGCGACGGATCGGGCGACGACGGTAGGGCGGGCGCGCCGCGCACGCCGCATTCCACCCAGGACGAATTCGACTTCGAGGCGAAGATATACGCCAAGATGGTCAAGAAGGTCGGCACGCGCCGCTACTGGTCGCTCTGGGCGGAGGAGGTCGCGAAGATCGCCGCGCGCCATTCGTCGCGTCTGAGGAAGGTGATCTCCACCCCGGGCGCGAAGCGCGACGAGTTCGTGAAGTTCGTCGCCGCGCTGAGGGAAAACCTGAATCCCGCCGTCTCCGAGGAGGAGGCTGCTGACATGCTCGTGCAGCATGCGCTCACGAAGCCCGTGTTTGACGCGGTTTTCGACGGATACGACTTCGCAGCGTCCAACGTCGTCTCGAAGGCCATGCAGACGATGGTCGACCTCCTGCACGAGGAGGTTCCGGAGAAGGAGATGAAGGCGATGGAGGAGTTCTACAAGTCCGTCGCAGAGCGCGCCGAGGGAATCGACAACGCCGAGGGCAAGCAGCGTGTCATCTACGAGCTGTACGACAAGTTCTTTCGCACGGCCTTCCCGAAGATGTCCGAACAGCTCGGCATCGTCTACACGCCCGTCGAGGGCGTGGACTTCATCATCAATTCCGTCGAGGACGTACTTGAGAAGGAGTTCGGGCAGACGCTCTCAGACAAGGACGTCCACGTGATCGATCCGTTCACCGGCACGGGCACGTTCATGACGCGGCTTCTGCAGTCCGGACACATCAAGCCGAAGGACCTGGAGCGCAAGTACACCGAGGAGCTTCACGCCAACGAGATCGTTCTTCTCGCCTACTACATCGCCTCCGTCAACATCGAGTCGGTGTATCACGATTTAGCCGATAGTTCGGGATTGCTTTCGCTGCGGGGAGATTCGGAGTCTCGGAGTTCTGGAAAAAATTCTAACAATCTCCCAAACTCCAAAACTCCCAGTAGCGAAAGCAACTATCAGCCTTTCGAGGGAATATGCCTCACCGACACGTTCGAGCTCTACGAGAAGGACGGCGTGTTCGAGACGAAGGACTTCCAGCAGAACTCCAACCGCGTCAGCCGCCAGCGCAGATCGCCCATCCGCATCGTCATCGGCAATCCGCCGTATTCTATCGGGCAGAAGAGCGCAAACGATAATGCGCAGAACCAGTCGTACCCGAAACTTGAGTCGGCGATTGCGCGGACATATGCGGCTAAGTCCAGTAGCGCAAATCAAAGAGGTCTCTACGACAGCTACATAAAGGCGTTCCGCTGGGCGACGGACAGACTTGAAGGCGGCAAGGGAATTGTCGCGTTCATCTCCAACGCCGGATGGCTC
>JAEEGF011428727.1_pt1 | contig 18205 bp, 15 predicted proteins | sample 9134171 | NCBI WGS metagenome assembly JAEEGF01 (sample SAMN16246542, study PRJNA631951) | gut metagenome | biome: gut microbiome; feature: rumen; material: AP-attached | host: Bos | place: Iran: Karaj | collected 2018-10
TGGGACTTCTCCGGCAGAAAAGCGGATTACATCGTCATCAATCTCGGGACGAACGATGCAAGCTACTGCGGCGCGGACCCCGGAAGAAGGCGTGAATATATTGACGGTTACAAGGAATTTCTCGCCACGGTCCGGAAGAACAATCCGGACGCGAAAATCGTCTGCACCCTCGGCATTATGGGAGACGAGCTCGGCGAAAGCATGGAAACGGCTGTAGCGGAGGATCAGACGGAAAACGGCGATACAAACATTACAACAATGCACTTTGAGCAGCAGAACCAGGCAGACGGCCTTGCGGTTGACTGGCATCCGAGCGCGAAGACGCACGAAAAGGCAGCGAAGAAACTGGCAGGCTTCCTCGGCGCCCTGATAGAAGCGGACAAGAAAGCCGAATAATCCCGGATTGCCGGCAATTCAAGACATCCCAGAACCAACTTCGGCACATGCCGAATTCAGAGAAGGAGACAAGCTACTTATGGAATTACAGAAGATTTTGAACGCCGTTGACCACACCCTTTTGAAGCAGACGGCAACCTGGGAAGAGATTCAGAGACTTTGCGACGAGGGAATCCGTTTTCACACGGCCTCGGTCTGCATCCCGGCTTCCTTTGTGAAGCAGGCTGCGGAATATGTTGACGGCAGACTTCCCATTTGCACCGTAATCGGTTTCCCGAACGGCTACTCGACTACCGCCGTCAAATGCTACGAGGCCGAAGACGCGGTGAAAAACGGTGCTACGGAGATTGATATGGTCATCAATCTCGGCTGGGTGAAGGAAGGCCGCTTCAATGAAATCCGCGAGGAAATCAATGCTGTTAAACAGGCTTGCGGCGGCAAGCTTCTGAAGGTCATCATCGAGACCTGCATGCTGACCGAGGAGGAGAAGATCCGCATGTGCGGAATTGTCAGCGCGTCCAAAGCGGACTTCATTAAGACGTCAACCGGTTTCGGCGGCGCAGGAGCCAATCTCCGGGACATCGAACTGATGGTGAAGTACACGAAGGGCAAAGGCGTTAAGGCAGCCGGCGGCATTAAGACCTTAGAGGATGCCGAAGAACTCCTTATGGCCGGCGCGACGAGACTCGGAACGAGCCGCGTCGTCAGCGAAGTAAAGGCCATGGTACAGCGCGCGAACCATTGGGATTTGAGCTTTTTCTCTTAACCTGTGTACAGGCTGACGAAGGCACCTTCTTCTGTGTGCCATACAAAAACGAATTAGGAGGCTGTTATGAGCGAAAAGAATTACCCGACCCCTCATATCAATGCGACCCCGGAGGATTTTGCGAAGACCGTTCTGATGCCGGGCGACCCGCTCCGCGCAAAGTATATCGCGGAGAATTTTCTGACGGATGCCAAGCTGGTTAACAACGTGCGCGGCGTGCAGGGCTATACCGGTACTTACAAGGGCAAACGCGTCAGCGTAATGGCCAGCGGCATGGGAATGCCGTCCATCGGCATCTACAGCTACGAGCTTTATAACTTCTTCGGCGTGGAGAACATCATCCGCGTCGGTTCCGCGGGAACCTACCATAAGGACGTACACGTACGCGACATCGTCATCGCGGAAGGCGCAAGCTACGATTCGAATTACGTTTCGCAGTTTCATTTGCCGGGAACGTTCTCGGCGATTGCGGACTTCAAGCTGCTTCGCACCTGCGTGGAGATTGCGGATAAAAAGAAACTGAATTACCATGTCGGCAACATCCATTCGAGCGACATCTTCTACGGTGACCTTTCAGATGCTCCCGAGATGATTCAGCCCGTACGGGCATGGGGAAAGATGGGGATTTTAGCCGTCGAGATGGAAGCGGCAGCCCTTTACATGAATGCAGCACGTGCCGGCAAGAGGGCACTTGCCATCTGTACGATTTCGGACAGCCTGGTGACAGGAGAAGCCACAACTGCGGAGGAACGGCAGACTTCCTTCACCGCGATGATGGAACTCGCTTTAGAGACGGCGATTGCAATGGAATAACGAGCGGAAGACCCCGCCCGCAGAAGCCTGCGGACGAGGTCTTTTTTTCTGTCTTTTTTGCGATTCTTCGTTGACTTTTCGGGGGTGAAAAAGTATACTGAAATAGATTGATTTTCTTTTGGGCGGAGGTTTTTATGCAGAAGATTATTTTGACCGGAGACCGGCCTACCGGACGGCTTCATATCGGACATTACGTAGGGTCCCTGAAGCGCCGCGTGGAGCTTCAGAACTCCGGCGAATTCGACAAAATATATATTATGATCGCCGATGCGCAGGCACTTACCGACAATGCGGATCATCCCGAGAAGGTACGCCAGAACATCATGCAGGTGGCACTTGACTATCTTGCCGCCGGACTGGATCCCGAGAAGGTGAACATCTTCATCCAGTCCCAGGTTCCGGAGCTTACGGAGCTGTCGTTTTACTACATGAATCTCGTTACGGTATCCCGCCTGCAACGGAATCCTACCGTTAAGAACGAGATTATCATGCGGAATTTCGAGACGAGCATTCCGGTCGGCTTCTTCACCTATCCGATCAGCCAGGCAAGTGACATTACCGCGTTCAAGGCAACGACGGTTCCGGTCGGTGAGGACCAGCTTCCGATGATTGAGCAGGCAAGAGAGATCGTCAGAAAGTTCAACCAGACCTATGCCGAGGTGCTCATAGAGCCCGAGGCGGTCATTCCGGACAATGAAATCTGCAAGCGTCTGCCGGGTATCGACGGCGGAGCGAAGATGAGCAAATCCCTCGGCAACTGCATCTATCTTGCCGACTCGGCGGAGGAGCTTCGCCAGAAGGTTATGAACATGTATACCGACCCGAATCACATCCGCGTGACGGATCCGGGCAACATTGAGGGCAACGTCGTATTTATCTATCTGGACGCGTTCTGCAAGCCGGAGCATTTTGCGAAATACCTTCCGGAGTACGAGTCGCTTGACGCTCTTAAAGAGCACTATCAGCGCGGCGGTCTCGGCGACGTGAAGATCAAGAAATTCCTGTACGCGATTATGGATGAGGAGCTTGCTCCGATCCGTGAGCGGAGACAGGAATGGGAAAAGCGCATTCCCGAAGTCATTGAGATTCTTAAGAAGGGCAGTGCCGTAGCCGAGAAGGCGGCCGCGGAGACGCTTTCGGAAGTGAAGAAGGCAATGAAGATCGATTATTTCGCGGACAAGGAATGGGTTCGCGATCCGCTGAACGCGGTATAACATTTTTCGCGGAATAACAGCTAACGGGGTTTCTTTATGGAGGAAAAACGGGGTACGTATTTTATCGAGAATGAGACCAGGGTGAACCGCATTCTGATCCGGGCCTGCCTGGTGCTTCTCATTTTCCCGCCTTTAGCGGCAGTCGCCAGATGGAAACTGCAGTATTCGGCGCTTGATTATACGGACATTATTGTAATCGGTATCGGCCTTGTTCTGATCATCGGGCTTGCGATGTTTCTGTTTCACCGCGACCCGAAGAGCACCGTCGTCAAGTATGTCCTTTTGATCGGTCTGCATCTGGGTATCTGCTACGCGGGTACGAAAATTGAAATTAATATGTTCATGGCCTATGCGCTTGTCCCCGCAATGTCATGTCTCTACTTCAGCAAATGGTACACGATCCGTCTCGGTGAAGTGTGTTACTGTATGATGCTGGTTTCGCTCGGACTCCGTTCCGCGGTGGAAGCGGAGCATGCCTCGGCGGCCTCGCAGGGCAAGAACCAGATTACCTCCTTCGAATGGTTCGGCGTGTACGGCTTCCGTATGACGATCGAGTATCTTTTCATGTTCGTCATTCTTTTAATCCTTGTTTCGAAGATCGAGGACACGATTCTCGGTACGCAGGCGAAGACAAGGCAGATGCGCAAGATGCAGAACCAGCTGATTACCGGTTTCGCGAACTTCCTCGAGTCGAAGGACGAGAATACCGGCTTCCACATCAGAAGAACCGCGGATTACGCGAGAATGATCGCCGAGGAGCTGGTGCGCCAGGGAGCGCATACGGACGAGCTGACGCCGAAGTTTATAGAAGACCTGATCATCGCGGCGCCGCTGCATGACGCCGGCAAGGTATACATCCCCGACGCGATTCTGCAGAAGAGCGGCGAACTGACCGAGGAAGAATATGAAATCGTGAAGTCGCATACGGTCGAAGGCGGACGCCTTATTGAGATGAACCTCTCGAACCTGACGGACCGGGAGCTTTATACAAGAATCAAGGACGTGGCGCTCTGCCATCATGAGTGGTGGAACGGTACCGGTTATCCCCACGGCTATCACGGCGAAGCAATTCCGCTTTCGGCCCGTATCGTGGCGGCGGCCGATACGCTCGATGCGCTTCTCAGTCAGCGGAGCTACAAGCCGAGCATGGATATCAGCCAGGTTATGGACGTGTTCCGAAACGAAAAAGGCACGCACTTCGAGCCCTGCATAGCCATTGCGGTCTTGAACCTGCAGGGTGAGATCAAGCGCTATGTTGAGCGTGAGAGCATCAAGATGAAGAATATGAGCGGCGGCGACACCGAAGAATTAAGCTAGTGGCATTTGGAGGATTGATATGAATCGTATCGGATTTGACAATAATAAGTATCTGGAGATGCAGTCCGCAAGGATCAAGGAGAGAATCGGACAGTTCGGCGGTAAGCTGTATCTGGAATTCGGCGGCAAGCTTTTCGACGATTTTCATGCTTCGCGCGTGCTTCCGGGCTTTGAGCCGGACAGTAAGATCCGGATGCTTCGTCAGTTGAAGGATGAGGCGGAGATTGTTATCGCGATCAATGCAAATGACATCATCAAGAAGAAGGTCCGCGGCGATCTGAGTATCACCTACGATGTGGATGTGCTCCGTCTGATCGACGCCTTCCGCGAGTACGGCCTGTATGTCGGAAGCGTAGTACTGACGCAGTTTGTCGAGCACGAGAACGTATTATACTACCAGAAGAAACTGGAGGACCTCGGTCTTCGCGTATACCGCGCCTACAAGATTGAGGGCTATCCGTCCAATATCAGCAAGATCGTAAGCGATGAGGGCTACGGCAAGAACGATTATATCGAGACAACCCGGTCCCTGGTCGTTGTTACGGCACCCGGTCCCGGAAGCGGAAAGATGGCTACCTGCCTTTCCCAGCTGTATCATGAGCATAAAAGAGGCATTCAGGCCGGTTACGCGAAGTTCGAGACCTTCCCAATCTGGAACCTTCCGCTGAAGCATCCGGTGAACCTCGCATATGAGGCAGCCACCGCCGATCTGAAGGATGTGAACATGATCGATCCGTTCCATCTCGAAGCCTACGGTGTTACGACGGTTAACTACAACCGTGACGTGGAGATCTTCCCCGTGTTAAATGCGATGTTCGAGCGCATCTTCGGTTCTTCGCCGTATAAGTCGCCTACCGACATGGGTGTTAATATGGCAGGTAACTGCATCATTGACGACGAGGCGACCTGTCAGGCTTCGCGGCAGGAGATTATCCGCCGTTATTACAATACGCTTTGCGAGTGCCGCAAGAACCGCGCGGACGAGGAAGCCGTTTACAAGATTGAACTCTTAATGGAGCAGGCAGGCATCCGCAAAGAAGACCGCGCCGTTGTTCCGGCAGCGCTTGCCAAGGCGGCCGAAACCGGTGCGCCGGCTGTCGCGATTGAATTGAACGACGGAACGGTTATCACCGGTAAGACTTCCCCGCTTCTCGGGGCAAGCTCCGCAGCACTTTTAAATGCTTTAAAATACATGGCAGGCATTGATGACGAGACGAGGCTTCTGTCCCCGGATATTCTGGAGCCGATTCAGGATTTGAAGGTGAATCATCTCGGTAACCATAATCCGCGTCTTCATACCGATGAAACGCTTCTTGCGCTTTCGATTGTAGCAAGCAAGATGGATCTTGCCGAAGAAGCGATGAAGCAGCTTGAGAACCTCAAGTGCTGCGAAGTGCATTCGAGCGTAATCCTTTCCGGCGTGGACGAAGGCGTATTCCGAAAGCTCGGCATGCACCTGACCTGCGAACCGGTTTACGAAACGAAGAAATTATATCATAAATAGTTGGAGGTCCCTATGAACGACCGTATTGTGATTCCCGAGGGCTACCGTTCTCCGCTTTGCATGAAGGAGACACAGATCGCCATCAAAAAAATCAAAGACTTCTTCCAGCGGGAGCTTGCGACGCAGCTGAATCTGTACCGTGTTTCGGCGCCGCTTTTCGTGCCGAAGGACTCGGGTCTCAATGACAATCTGAACGGCGTGGAGCGCCCCGTCGCATTTGACATGAGAGACAGCGACGGCGTTATGGAAATCGTGCATTCCCTTGCCAAATGGAAACGTATGGCTTTAGGCAAGTACGGCTTCCACACCGGAGAAGGCCTGTATACCGACATGAACGCAATCCGCCGTGACGAGGATACCGATAACATCCATTCCGTTTTCGTTGACCAGTGGGACTGGGAGAAGATCATCGAGAAGAAAGACCGGAACGAGGAAACGCTCCGCGCCGTTGTGAAGGCGGTATATGAAGCGCTTCGCGTAACCGAGAAGTACGTTGCGAACCAGTATGAGTATGTGCAGTGCATCCTGCCGGAGGAGATTACCTTCATCACGACGCAGGAGCTTCTTGACCGCTATCCGGATAAGACCGCGAAAGAGCGTGAATATATGGCCGTTAAGGAATACGGCGCAATCTTTCTGATGAAGATCGGTGATTTGTTAAGCAACGGCGAGAAGCATGACGGACGTGCCCCGGACTATGACGATTGGGAACTGAACGGTGATATCATCGTTTATTATCCGGCGCTTGACATTCCGTTTGAGCTGTCGAGCATGTGCATCCGCGTCGACGAGGATTCGCTTGTTTCGCAGTTAAAGAAGGCAGGCTGCCCGGAGAGAGCGGAGCTTCCGTTCCAGAAGGCGCTTATTGAGAAGAAGCTTCCGTACACCATCGGCGGCGGAATCGGACAGTCGCGTATCTGCATGTTCTATCTCAGAAAGGTGCATATCGGCGAGGTTCAGTCATCGGTATGGCCGGAGGGTGTCCGCGCATACGCGGAGGAAAGAGGAGTACAGTTGCTCTGATGAATCGTAAGAAGGATTTTCGGGAGGGCTTTCGGAACGGGATTCCGATAGCCCTCGGTTATTTTTTCGTGTCATTTACCTTTGGAATCATGGGCTCGCAGAGCGGGCTTTTATGGTGGGAGACGGTACTGATCTCGATGACAAACCTGACAAGCGCAGGACAGTTCGCCGGAGTGAAGATCATTGCCGCGGCGGGCTCAATTACTGAGCTTGCGCTGTCGCAGCTAATCATCAACCTGCGGTACGCTTTGATGGGAATTTCCCTTTCGCAGAACACCGACGAGAACTTCGGAACAGCCGGAAGGGCGACGCTCGGCTTCGGCATTACCGATGAAATCTACGCGGTGGCGGTCAACCGTCCCGTGCCGGTTTCGAAGATTTACATGCTCGGCCTTCTGATCCTTCCGTACATCGGCTGGACGACGGGAACCCTTGCGGGAGCCGTCCTCGGAAACGTCCTTCCGCCGGTTATTTCGGAGGCAATGGGAATCGCCATCTACGGCATGTTCATCGCAATCGTCGTTCCGAAGGTGAAGGAGGAGCGGAAGACGCTTCTCATCGTACTCTTGGCGGTTGCCATTAGCTGCGCACTCCGGTACATCCCGGTGCTTTCTAAGATATCCGTAGGATTTGCCGTCATTATATGCGCGGTGCTCGCATCCCTCGCCGGAGCGATGCTGTTTCCGATTCCGGCTTCGGAAGAGGGAGGTGCGGCATGAGCTTTTGGCAGTATCTTCTTACCATGGCGCTTGTCACATATCTGATCCGCGCCGTTCCGTTCGTCGCTTTCCGGAGAAAGGTGACGAACCGTTATGTGAAATCGTTTTTGTATTATATCCCTTATACGGTGCTTGCGGCGATGACATTTCCCGCGATTTTCTATGTGACCGCTTCACCGGTTCCGGCCGTTCTCGGAACCCTCGTTGCGCTTTTCCTCGCCTACCGCGGAAGAGGCCTTGTCACCGTATCGCTTTCGGCCTGCGGCGCGGCGCTTGCGGCCAATCTGATCCTGTATTTTTACAAGTGAAAGGAGTCTTTATGAAGAAATTAATTGCCCTGTTACTGGTAACGGTTCTGGCAGTTTCCCTTACGGCCTGCGGAGGTAAGAAGGACACTGCGGCAGATGTTACACCCACCGAGGCGCCCACCTTAGCGCCGACCGACACCGCTACGCCGAGCCCTTCCCCGACGCCCGAGGTGGATGAGAAGAAGGTGTGGTATGACGGCGTGATCGCGTCCTCGCTGATTTCGACCGGCAACAATTACCGCCTGAGAAAGGTCATCGAGAAGGCGCAGGCGGGAGAGGACGTTTACATCGGATTTATCGGCGGTTCGATCACCGAAGGCGAGGGCTGCACGTACCAGAACTGCTACGCGATGCAGACCGTCCGGAATTTCCAGAAGGATTACGGGACGGAGGACAACGTGCACATCATCAATGCCGGCGTATCCGGAACCCCCTCAACCCTCGGCGTAATCCGTTACGAGCGGGACCTGATTGAGAAAAACGACGGACATCTTCCGGACCTTTTGATTATTGAATTCGCAGTAAATGACGGGGATGACCCCACGAACGGTGACACCTACGAGGGACTGATCCGCCGCGCGCTTAACGCGGAGAACAAGCCCGCTGTCGTTTTGTTGTTCAGCGTGTTCCAGTCCAAATGGAACCTGCAGGACCGCTTTAAGCCGATGGGAAAGTATTACGAGCTTCCGATGGTCAGCATCAGGGACGCGGTTGTGCCGTGTCTGAATGCGGGAACGATTACGAACGGGCAGTTTTTCAATGACGCTTATCATCCGAAGCTGTACGGGCACACGATTATGGCTGACTGCCTCCGGTATCTCTTTAAGACGGTCATGGAGGAGATGCCTTCCGAAGCGGATACCGAAGCAAAGGCCAAGTTCCGTTCGGATGCCTTTGACCATGTGACGATGATCACTTCGAAGAGCACGGATGTAAAGGTGAATGCCGGAGGCTTCTCGGAGACCGATACGGCAGTCGGAACGACGCGTTACGATAACGAGAAGACGTTTCCTGATAATTGGAAGCATACGAAGGATACCGGCAATGCGCCGCTCACATTTACCGTAGATGCAAAGAGCATTCTTCTAACCTACAAGAAGAGCAAGAGCGACTCCTACGGCAAAGTGGACGTCTATCTCGACGGCGAAAAGGTGTTGACGATCGACGGACACGATTCGGGCGGCTGGAACAATCCGTACACGGCCGTAATTCTGAATTCCGGCACGGTTTCGACCCATAAAGTCGAGGTCCGGATGGCCCCCGGAAGCGAGCAGAGCGACTTCACTATCATGGCCTTCGGATACGGCGACTGATTGCGATGTTTGGGTTGAAAATACAGGATAAATCCTGTATGATAGAAGTGTATGCGGATTTTGTTTAAATTGGCATGAAAAATGCAAAGGAGACGGAATTGGACACTGCGAATGTGAAGGGCCCCGTGGCCCCCAAAGACCCTACGATACAACGACCTAAGATTTACTTTATGCTTGACGACCTGATTGCCACTTCCCATGCGGAGGACGGCCGTCCGAAGGAACTCAGGTTTCTTGAAAACCGTGTTGCCGGCAACATCAAACTGATCTGCCCGGATCTTCCCGACGAGATTGCGGGAAGACTGCAGAAGAGCGCTGATTTCATGGAAATCGTACACAGCATCGGTGTCGTTATGGATCCGGTAAGAGAAGAAGACCGGGACAACCCGATGACGGTTGTATTGCAGCATTACGGGAAGACCGACCGTTACAATTCCGGCACCCGTATGGAGATGGCGGTACTCAGTGACGGCGCGGAAAGAGTCTTTCCGGTGTCGGATTTTCCGTGCACGGACGAGGATGATATTCTCGGAACGCTGTTTTTCTTCTCCGAGAATGAGCAGCTGCAGGTTAAGGGTACCATTACGTTTTATCTGAATGACGGCTTTACGGTTCCCGAGCCTGTTTTAGACCCGCCGATCGACTGGGAGGGCGAAAATTATCAGAAGATTCTGGAACGCTCCCTGATGTCTATGGGCAACACGACGAGACTCCGCCGCGCCATTGAGAAGGCGTCGGAAGGAGAGGACGTAACCATCGCATTTATCGGCGGTTCGATCACCCAGGGCGCAGGCGCCAAGCCGATTGAGTCGAAGAGCTACGCTTACCGGATTTTCGATTATTTCCGGAATACCTACGCGGAGGACCCGGAGAAGGTGCATCTCGTGAAGGCCGGAATCGGCGGAACGAGCAGTGAGCTCGGTGTGCTCCGTTACGAGAAGGACGTGCTTCGTGACGGCACGGTAAGTCCCGACATTCTGATCATTGAATTTGCCGTCAACGATGCCGGCGACGAGACGAACGGCATCTGCTTTGAAAGTCTCTGCTCGAAGGCGTTCCACCGGGATAACGGCCCGGCCGTGATCCTTCTGTTCTCGGTATTCATGAACGACTGGAACCTGCAGGACCGCTTGGAGCCGATCGGAAGACATTACGACTATCCGATGGTGAGCGTGCTGAACGGTGTTTCGCCGCAGTTCCCCGCCGACGCGGAAGACCATGTGATCTCAAAGCGCCAGTATTTTTATGATATCTATCATCCGACCAATGACGGACACAGAGTCATGGCGGATTGCGTAAACTACCTGATTGAGCAGTCCCTTGCCCATGTCAGCGACGAGGTTTCCTACCCCGAGGAGAGCTGCCTCGGCCGGTATTACGAGAAGACGGTTACCGTCTATCCGAAAACCCTTTCGGAATACACCGGAATTCAGGTGGATTTCGGTGATTTCACCGACAATGACAGGGACCTGCAGTTTGCGGAGAAGGACCTTGACCATAACGGTTCCTACACCTTCGACGGCTCCTGGAGCCGCGCGCTTAAATCGAAGGAGCCCTTCACCGTAACGATGAAATGCTCGAGTTTCTTCTTCATCTTCAAGGACACCGGCGACCCGGCCTTCGGTCCGTGCGACGTCGTCGTTGACGGTGAAGTGAAATACGAATACAACCCGTTGGCAATCGGCTGGACACACAGCAAAGCGATGCTTGCCGTGCCTTACGGGGAACCTGCGGAACACACGATACAGGTGGTTCCGAAGAGCCCGGACAAACGCTATTCCATTATTGCATTTGCCTTTACAAAGGAGTGAACTCCTTTGGCTCTGCCTATACAAAAATCGGTAAATAGGAGGTTAGAGCATGGAAACGGATGTTTTTTCCCTGGAAAATGCCAAGACGTTATTGGATGAAAAGAAATATGCGGATCTTCGTAAGATGCTGATGGACATGCCCGCGGCCGATATAGCGGAGATGTTCGAGGAGATCCCGAAGAACCAGTTCGCAATCCTGTACCGCATTCTCCCGAAGGAGCTTGCGGCCGACGTATTCGTCGAGCTGGATCCCGACTTCCAGAAGATTCTGATCGAAGCCTTCAGTGATAAGGAACTTCGTGAAGTTCTGGATGAACTGTATATGGATGATACGGTTGACCTGATTGAGGAAATGCCGGCGAACGTCGTAAAGCGTATCCTCGCGAACTCCTCGGCCGAAGACCGAAAGACCGTGAACGAACTTCTGAAGTATCCCGAGGACAGCGCCGGAAGCATTATGACGACCGAGTTTGTCCGCCTTAAGGAGGATATGACGGTCCGCGACGCATTTGCCCTTATCAGAAAGGTCGCCATTGACAAGGAAACGATTTACACCTGCTACGTAACCGATAACCAAAGCCACCTGATCGGCATGGTAACGGTGAAATACCTGCTGCTGTCCGATTATGAAGCGAAGATAAAGGACATCATGCAGGACAATGTCATCAGCGTGAAGACATTGGACGATAAGGAAGACGTGGCTGCCACCATCAGTAAATACGACGTGCTCGCGCTTCCGGTTGTGGACGAAGAAAACCGTCTCGTCGGTATCGTAACCGTCGATGACGCTATCGACGTCATGCAGGATGAGGCGGAAGAGGACTTCGCAAAGATGAACGCTATGGCGCCCGTAGAAACGCCGTATCTGCGTACTTCTCCGATTTCTCTGTGGCGAAGCCGCATTATCTGGCTTCTTCTGTTGATGGTATCGGCAACCTTTACCGGAATCATCATTTCGTCCTTTGAGAAGGCGCTTACGGCCCAGGTTGTGCTGACCGCGTTTATTCCGATGCTGATGGATACCGGAGGTAATTCCGGTTCCCAGGCATCCGTTACGATTATCCGTGCTATCTCCCTCGGCGAGGTGGAATTCTCGGATATTATGAAAGTAATCTGGAAAGAAATCCGTGTCGCGCTTCTGTGCGGCGTGTCACTTGGGGTGGTGACATTCGGAAAGATTTTCCTGGTCGACAAGATGCTGATGCATCGGGAGATTACGGTCCCGGTTGCCATCGTCGTCTGTCTGACCTTATGCATTACCGTACTTTGCGCGAAGTTCCTCGGATGTACGCTCCCGATGATTGTCGCGAAGCTCGGATTCGACCCTGCGGTTATGGCGAGTCCGTTCATCACAACGATCGTGGATGCGGTATCCCTGCTTGTATTCTTCGCATTTGCCGTAATGCTGCTACCGATGTAATACCTTTGGGGAGGTAAGATTTGTGGAAGACAAATTTGTTTCGGCACGGAAACAATATCTGCTTGCGCTAAGTTTCTGCGTGCTGATCGTGGCACTGACGGAGCTCGGACTGTATGCTTACGTCAAGAGCCCAAACGGCGTAGAGTGGAGCGAATTCGGAATGCGAGGGTTTATCATTCCGCTCATCATCAATCTGACCGTTCTGGTTGTTCTGCTCATTCTTGTCAACAATCCGAACGTCGGGGTGATGGTTAAGAATTATGCGTGCACCGTGGCATTTGTCATCATGTGCATGGTTCTCGTGACGACACATTATGAGTATCCGGTGCTCCTTGCAATCTTCGTTGTTCCGGTAATCTGGTGCGTGGTTTTCGAGGATAAGCTCTTGTGCAGCGTGACGCATATCTTATGTCAGATCGGCATCCTGCAGCTGACCGTCACGTCGTCCGTTCTTACGAAGGACACGACGATTGAAATCGACGCGAACGAGCTGGCGCGCCAGCTGTCGAACTATTATCAGTCGCCGAGAAAGGGAAGCATTTCCGCGGAAGAGCTCCTGAAGATCAGTGAAGATGCGAAGATTAACGTGCTGTGGCTGAACATCATTCTGGCCATCATCCTTGTGGCACTTGCCCGTCTGTTCGCGTATCTGATGCTTGTACAGCTGAAGAAGAAGGATACGATCCTGCAGACCCATGAGAAGGATAACATGGCGCTTGAAAAACAGCTGCTCCGCGACCAGATGACAGGTCTTTACAATCATACCGCATTCTATGAATTTCTGGACCGCTGCGTAAAGATGAAGGGCGACGAGCCGCTGACGCTTGCGGTTGTGGATATTGACGACTTTAAGAAGGTGAACGACACCTACGGACACGATAACGGCGACGAAGTCATCCTGACGCTCGCAAAGGTTCTTCAGGACCACTGCGGAAGCGAGAACTACGTATGCCGGTACGGCGGCGAGGAATTCGCCGTAATCTTCCCGAACTCGAGAGAGCGTGAAGCGAGACAGATCATGGAGAACACGCTTGAGGAATTCCGGAACATCCATTACGACTGGCACAGCGGAATGATCAGCTTCAGCTGCGGTGTGTTCCAGTGCAGCCCTTACCGCATGAACGCCGAGGAGTTCTTCTCGATTACCGATAAGCTTCTTTATAAGGCAAAGCATAACGGCAAGAACCAGGTGTGCGGCGGGCAGTAACATGTGCTATTGCCCGAACGCGTAACGGGCTTTAGAGGATAGTATTTTTTTAAAGGAGAGTACAAGTATGATTATCGGAGCTAATCTTCCGAATATCCCCTGGCAGGATAAGCCTGCGGGATGTACCGATGTGGTTTGGCGGTATTCCGAAAACCCCATCATCGAACGGCACGCAATTCCGTCTGCCAACAGTGTGTTTAACAGCGCGGTAATTGCGAAAGACGGCGCATTTGTCGGAATCTTCCGAAGCGACAGCCGCGCCATGGAGCAGCAGCTCTTCCTCGGGAAGAGTAACGATGCGATTCACTGGGACATTGAGCCCGATCCGCTTCCTTTCTACAACGAAGCGGGAGAGTTCGTCGGCACCGCAAAGGGCTATGACCCGCGTGTGTGCAAGATCGAAGACCGCTATGTCGTAACCTGGTGCGCGCCCTTTGAGGTAACCGGCGCTCCCACGATCGGCGTGGCGTATTCCTACGATTTCAAGAAGTTCATCCGTCTTCCGAACGCATTCCTTCCGTTTAACCGAAACGGCGTTATGTTCCCCAGAAAGATCAACGGCAAGTATGTGATGTTCTCACGTCCTTCCGATAACGGCCATACACCCTTCGGCGATATGTTCCTGTCGGAGAGCCCGGACCTTGTTCACTGGGGACAGCATCATTTCGTAATGAACGCTACCGGCTGGGCATGGACGAAGGTCGGCGCAGGCCCGATCCCGATTGAGCTTGACGAGGGCTGGCTTCTCATCTACCACGGCGTAGGCACGACCTGTAACGGCATGATGTATTCCATCGGCGCCGCTATTCTTGACAAGGACGAGCCGTGGAAGGTGAAGTACCGCTGCAAGAACTTCATTCTGCATCCCGAAACGCTTTACGAGTGCGTCGGAGACGTACCGAATGTATGCTTCCCGTGCGCAACGCTTTCGGACGCCGCAACCGGCCGCATCGCAATCTATTACGGCGCTGCGGACACCGTCGTAGCCATGGCGTTTACCCGGGTTGACGAGCTTGTGAAGTATATTAAAGAGAACGCAATGTAATAAAAATCCGGACTGACGCCATCCCGGGAGACTTCCGGCAGCGTCAGTCCTTTTCGTAAAATGGGAGTAAATCATATTGACATTTTACGCGTGTTGTGGTAGGATAATGGAAAGTCCGGATGTCCGGGCCAAGGAGGAAATTACGAATGAGTGAAGAAGTAAAAGCAGTTCGCTACAAGGAGCCTTCCGATGCGAAGAAGGTAATTATTCCGGTAGCCGTAACCGTTGTATTCGGGCTGGTATCCTTTTATCTGGTGCTGCCCGCAATCAATATCTATAACTCGGGTTTCTGGGGCTGGCTTCTGTGCCTTGCCGGTGTCTACATTATCTCCGCGATCACCTGCGGAATGGAGAACGGCAAGTTCGACACAAGAAACGCCGGAAAGGGCATCCGTTACCCGTTCTATCTGATCCTCGCGATCATTGCGGTACTTGTTATCGGTTCGATTTCGTCCGCGAAGATTTTCAACGCGAAACGCTATGCCGGTCTGATCGACGTCAGCACGGCGGATTTCAAGGATGACATGCCCGAGACGACCAACGTCAACAACATCGCGCTGATGGATACCGCATCGGCATCCATTATCGGTAACCGTACCCTCGGTTCCCTTTCGCAGGTCGTATCGCAGTACGTGATCAGTCCGACCTATTCCCAGATTAACTATCACAATACCCCTAAGAAGGTCGCAAACCTCGAGTACGCGGATTTCTTCAAATGGTTCCAGAACCGTTCGAACGGAATCCCGGGCTTCGTTATGGTCGACCCTCTTAACAACACGGCAGAGTATGTGGAACTTTCAAAGTCCATGAAGTATGCCGAGAGCGCATACTTCGGAAAGGACCTGAAGCGTGCCCTCCGGTTCGCTTATCCGACCAAGATTTTCCACAAATTCTATTTCGAAATCGATGAGAACGGCAATCCTTACTATATCGTATCCTGCAAGACACCGCACGCAGGTCTGTTCGGCGCCATGGACGTGAATGAGGTAATCCTCTTCAATCCGGTGGACGGTACTTCAAAGCTTTACGATTTAGAGGATGTTCCGAGCTGGGTGGACATCGTCTTCGACGGTGACCTCGCAAGCGACAAATACAACTGGTTCGGTACTTTGTCAGGCGGCTTCTGGAACAGCGTCATCGGTAATAAGAACTGCAAACGCGCCACCAATGACTACGGATATATTGTTTTGAACGACGATGTGTGGTATTTTACGGGCGTAACAAGCGTGAACGAGGACGAGAGTAACATCGGTTTCATCCTTACCAACGCGCGTACCGGCGAGTACAAATTCTATCCGGTCATCGGCGCCGAGGAGTATTCGGCAATGCATGCCGCCGAGGGCGAGGTACAGGAGAAGGGCTACCAGGCTTCCTTCCCGTCCCTTATAAATGTCGGCGGACAGGCAACGTACATCATGGTTTTGAAGGACAGCGGCGGCCTCGTTAAGCTCTACGCGCTTGTCAACGTGGAGAAGTACTCCATGGTGGCTACCGGCGCGACGCAGCAGGAGGCAATGGCAGCCTACCGGAAACTGTTGGAGCGTGACGGCATCACGGTAGTTGATAACGAAAGCCTCAAGAAGGCCGAAGTAACGATTACGGATGTCCGGATGATCACGGTTGACGACCTGCCGACCGTTTACCTGACCGGTGACGACGGCAACGTTTATAAGGGCTATCTGAATCTTGACGAAAGCCTCGTTCTGATTCAGAAGGGCGACAGACTTACCATCTCCTGTGAGGAGACCGCAATCGGCGGCATCTTCACGATCCGGTCCTGGAACAGATAAAAGAAAGGAGCTTTCTATGGATATTCTGGAGCGCTTTTTCAACTATGTAAAGATTGATACGCAGTCCGCGGAAGACGTGGAGGCTTTTCCGAGCACGGAGAAGCAGAAGAACCTTGCGGAGCTGCTTAAGAAGGAACTTACTGAGCTCGGCGCGCAGGATGTCGTCCTCGATGCGAACGGCTATGTATACGCAAAGATTCCCGCAACCGACGGCGGCGCGGAGAAGCGTACGCTCGGGTTCCTTGCGCATATGGACACCTCGCCGGACGCGTCCGGAAAGGACGTGAAGCCGCAGGTGACGAAGGATTACGACGGCGGCGACATTGTGCTGAACGCAGAGAAAGGCATCGTGCTTTCTCCGGAAGCCTATCCGGAGCTTAAGCAGTATGTCGGAAAGACGATTCTTACTTCGGACGGAACGACGCTTCTCGGCGCGGACGACAAAGCCGGCGTCAGCGAGATCATGACGATGACGGAGTACCTGCTTACCCATCCGGAGGTGAAGCACGGACCGATAGCCGTCGCATTTACCCCTGATGAAGAAGTCGGAAGAGGCGTGGATTTCTTTAACCTTGAGCAGTTCGGCGCGGACGTTGCCTTCACGGTGGACGGCGGAGCGCTCGGAGAACTCGAATACGAGAATTTCAACGCGGCCTCCCTCGTAGTAAAGATTCACGGCATCAGCGTGCATCCCGGCGACGCGAAGAACAAGATGAAGAACGCCATCCGGATCGGCATGGAGTATGACTGCATGCTTCCCGCAGAGGAGAAGCCGGAGCTGACCGAAGGTTACGAGGGATTCTTCCATCTGTTGCATTTTACGGGCGATGTGGAAGAGGCAAAGCTCGTGTACATCATCCGCGACCATGATCGAGACAAGTTCGAACAGAAGAAGGCCCTTGCCGGGAAGATCGGAAAGCGGCTTGATATTCTGTACGGCGGCAACACGGTGGAGACGGAAATCAAAGACTCCTACTACAACATGAAGGAAAAGATTGAGCCGGACTACCTGTGGCTGATTGATCTTGTGAAGCAGGAGATGGAGAAGCGAGGAATCCGTCCCGACGTGCGTCCGATCCGCGGCGGCACGGACGGCGCAAGGCTTTCCTTTATGGGGCTTCCGTGCCCGAATATCTGCACCGGCGGACACAATTTCCACGGACGCTTCGAGTATTGCGTTTTGGAGTCTATGGAAGCCATCGTGCAGGTCCTGATCGGCCTCTGCACGGCAGGTCTTGACGGAAAATGTTAAGAAAATATAAAATTTTCAAAAAACGCTAGTAAATGCAATTTACATATGGTATAATCGGTACAAATGAAACACAGGGGGCTTTATGAACGACCAGCTGCAGACTCTGGAAGGTTATCGAAAGAAAGTAACAGCAACATTCAAATGGGCACTGGTGCTCGTGGTCGGCGGATTGCCGCTGGTATTTATCGGGCTTGGGCTTTTGTATGTGGTCTGTTTCCTCGCCGGCATTGTTCTTCTGGTATTTGTCCGGTCGAAGAGGGAAGGAGATTACAAGGAATACTTCAAGGATACTTTCGTCCGGTCGTTG
>JAEEGF010040660.1_pt1 | contig 18204 bp, 8 predicted proteins | sample 9134171 | NCBI WGS metagenome assembly JAEEGF01 (sample SAMN16246542, study PRJNA631951) | gut metagenome | biome: gut microbiome; feature: rumen; material: AP-attached | host: Bos | place: Iran: Karaj | collected 2018-10
TGATGTCGTGCACCCGCCAGTCGCCTTCCTCCTGGCATAGCCTGAACTTCTGGTGAACGGTCTGGATCGGACTCCAGAGCACGAAGTCCACCAGCGCCGTGCCCTCCTCCACGTCCAGCTCCTCAAACAGCACGTCGCGCACCTCAAACTCGTCGGGGTTGGTGTCCTGCATCTGTGTCCACAGGTCATCGTTGAAGAAGCCTATCTCCTCCAGCTCGGCATCCCTCTCTTCCACGGCTTCCACTGCGTCCCACCATGTCTGGCATGCAAACCGCTTGAGGCTTCTCTCCGGGTGCTTGGCTATGGTCTCGTACAGCTTTTCGATGTGGTCCACGATGTTCTCCATCGCTTCCATCTCCTTCTGCAGCTTTGCGTCATCCTCCTCCGCCTGTTTCTTCTTCTCTCCTCCGCAAGCCGACAGCATCAGCAGCCCGACGACTGACAGTAACAATACTAGATGTCTCATAAGCATAATATTAAATTGAAAATTACCTTTTTGCGAGAGCCTTCCGCTAAGTGCTCTCCACTATTTTGTTGCAAAGATACAAATAAGTTAGCATTTCACCAAATGAATCCGCTTTTTTCGCAAACAATCTTCTGACAACGAGTCATTTCAGTGCTCATGTAACCCCGCCACTCAAAGCTCCCTCCCCAATAGTGGAGGGGAGCTGCTGCGCACGAAGGCCCCACAACGAAAAAAAACCTCCCGCACCAAAGCACGGAAGAGGCTTTTCTACACTAAGAGTCAATGTACGGTAGTCAGCGCGGTAGCAAACTCTACACTCTAAACTCTACACTCTTCACTTCCTACGGACGTGGCTCATCGTCTCCTCCGCCACCGCCACCGCTGTCGTCGCCGCTTTCGGTGATGCCGCTGCCCTGCAGATCCTTGGTCAGCTCGAAGCGGATGTCCTTGAGCATCACGGCAGGATGGTTGTAGACCTGCATGGAGGTCTCCACGATGGTGGGCACGCCGTTGACCAGCTTAGGACGCTGTACGGCTACAACCTCCTTGAGCACGGAGGCGACCTCGGGCTGGAAGTTGACGCGGCTCTTCTTCACCAGTGCGGCGGTGCAGCCTGCCTCGGTGTCGCTGCAGGCACTCGATACGCCTACCTTGAAGATGCCGATGCCTTCGAGGCGGATTTTCTGGCCCAGCTCGAAGTAGTGCTTGAAGGCGGCACCCAGCTCGTCGAGGACGGCCTTGATGTCCGAGCGCTTCACGGTGCACTGAGTCTGGATGAAGTCGGCCAGCTCACCGGTGGTGACGAAACGGTCGTCGTAGACAGGGCGCAAGTAGTACTTGCCGAAGGTCTTCGACAGCTCGTTGGTGTTCATGTACTTTTGAAGTTTCTGACTCATCTTTTTGTCTCCTTTCTTCTTTTTTGATTTTTGGGTTTGTGTAAAATGTTGTGACTTTGCATTTGCGAGTCTAGGACGGCGTGATGGCGCGTTTCGGGTCCCGTAGCAGAGGGCTTCGGATGGAGCATAGCGGCCGTCGATACTTCCTTCCTTGCCGTGCCAAACGGCCTGTCATGCCGTGCCTTGCTCGCTTCTGCAAGCTGATACAAAGGTACAAAAAAATTCCGATATTTCCAAATGTTTTCGTAAATATTTTTGTTAAATATTTCAAACGGGCTTTAGTCAGAAAGTAAGAAAGTCACTTGTAGACAGGAAGCGAAACGAAGTGTACGGGGAAGTGAAGGTTTTATTTAGATAGATTATAATTTAATATTATATTATATACTTATATATATTATCATTATATTATTCCTTTTATTGACTTTGCAAAAACATTCCTGTCTACAAGTGACTAAGTGACTAAGTGACTAAGTGGCGTAGTGTCTGCATGTCAGTCCATCATGAGAAACTTCTATTGGCACCAAACGCGGAGAATACCGCAAGCGGGTGAAGACCATCAACTGAACAAGCGTGAAGTAAGAAAGTAAGATAGTCACTTGTAGACAGGAAGCATTTCTCTTCTGCTACAAACGAAAAAGGCAAGGTCTCCGAGCGTTTCTGGGGGCCTTGCCTTATTCTTGTCTGTTACTGCTTGTCAGCACTTATGTCATTTCAGAATCGTGCAGGTACATTCAGCGCCATGAATAGCGCTTGTGGTAGTGCAGACCCCAATGATGACTTGTGCTGAGCTGTTGTTGCTTTATAGTTGATCCAGCAAATCCTGCAGACGCTTGAAGGCGGGGGCCAGGAGGATGGTCTCCAGCTCCTGGCCTGAGGGCGAACGGAAGATGCAACGGCGCTGCTTGGGCAGCAGCCGGTAGACGTGATGGATGTTCACCAGCGTGCTGCGGTCGGCACGGACGAATGTCTCAGGGCTGAGCATCTTGGTCAGCGCTCCCAGACCAATGAGCACGGTGTCGGTATCGTGGAAGGTCACTATCTGCGAATAGTTGCCGTCGCCCTTGAAATAGGCGATGTCCTTCACGTCGGCAACGATGGTGCCGCTGGCCGTGCGCAGGGTGATGCGCTCGTCGGGGGCGTTCTCGGTCATCTTCACGATGTCCTTGGCCAGCGCGCTCGCCTTCACCTCCTCGATGGCTTTCTGTCGGATGGCTTCTATCTGCTCTTCACGTTGCAGCTTCTCCCGTTGCAGGCGGATCATCCGCTGACGGGCACGACGCTTCTCATACCAGCGTGTGGCGCGCCATACTGCTGCCATCAAGGCTATGATGCCGATGAGCCACACCCACCAGTGCTGCCACCAGCGCAGGGGCGGACTGATATAGGTGTCCTCTTCGCCCATCGCCAGCAGCTCGGCAGGACGGAACGACATCATCTGCTCGACGCCAGGCAGCCACACCATACCGTCGCCGGTCTCGGCCATCACGGCCTTCAGCGGCTCGGTCATGGTGAACCCGTTCTGATGGTCGAAGAACTGCATGCCGCTGGGCCTGCACTCCTTGTCGATGCGACAGACGAAGAGCCCGTCGACTACTGCCACCACCAAATAGCCACGGGGCGAGACGTGGACGGAACGCACCTCATGGCCGTTCAGCATCGGCATCTGAGCGTTCAGGGCTTCTGTGCTGCCTTTCCTGACGACGAACACGGAGTCGGCAGAGGCAAAGAAGACATTGCCAAGCGTGTCGGCATCCATAGCAGAGACGATAAGCTTCTGATCTGCGTATTCCGTTTTCCTGCAGTTGCCAGTCTTGTCAATGCTGAACAGACCTGAGCTGCTGCCTATCCAGAGCAGGCCGTTGCTGTCGCTGACGGCACACCAGGGGTGGAGGATGGCGGTGGTGAGCGTGTCGGTCTTTTCCGTCTGCGGGTCGTAGGCATAGATGCCGGTGCGCGTGCCCATGATGACCTTTCCCCAGGCCTTGCCCACAAACTGATAGCGGTCGCGAGGGAGGCCGAGCCAGCTGACGCTGTCGCCCTCGACGCAGGCCACGTCGCCATTGCCAGCCATATACACCTTGCCCTCCAGGCTCACGGCACTCGATGCATAGAACTGGGAGGGATCGTCGCTCAGCAGCCGCCCGTCAGCCATCACCTTGCCGTTCAGCGTTCCCATCACCATCCGTCCGTTATAGTCGGCGGCCACCGCCCTCACGATGTCGCTCCTGTCGGTGAGCTGATGGCAGGTGAAGCAACGGTTGAAGAAGCAGTAGACCCCTTGATAGGTGGCCACCCAGAGGCGGTCCCAGCGGTCGACCATCACGTCGCGGATAAGGTTGATGCCTGTTGCTATTATCGCACATGGATCATTGGGCGTTGGGCTTGCCGGTACGTCGCAGAGATAGAGCGAATGCTCGTCGGCAATGATCAGACTGCCTGAGCGCAGCTGTCTGACGGTGAGTCCGTAGCTCGTGGCCTGCCAGTCGGCCTGCACCACCTGCGTCAGGCTGTCGCTGCCCAAGAGGAATATTCCGTCGGAGGCAAAGGCCAGCAAGCCGGCATCTGTTCGGAGCAAGGTGAAGACATCGCTCTTATGGGATATCTGAACTGCCTCGCCGCTTCCCTTCCTGAAGAGGAAGACGCCTTTCTCCATAGGGGCTATCACGTCGCCCGTCGTAGTGTCAAGATAGAGCTTACGGTCGGGTGTCATCTCATCGAGCAGCGAGTCGGTGATCATCGGCTCCATTCCCCTTTTGGTCATGCGGCAGAGTCGGCGATGCTGCTCCAGGCTGTCCTCCAACAGCACATAGCCATTGGGCAGGCTGCCCGCGTTCAGGTTGTTCAGCAGCCAGTGGCCCTTCGGGTCGAGGGGCATTTGCTCTATGCCGTCATAGTCCACGCGCCATTGCCGGATGAACCCCAGTGCCCTCACCTCGTCGTCCACTTCCACGAAGCCCACGATGTTCTGCCGCCGTCCTTTCAGGAAGGGGGTGAACGAACGGCCGTCATAGCGCACGAAGCCCGACAGCGTACCTATATAAATGTACCCGCGCGAGTCTTGCCACAGCCGCTCGGCCTGCATCTGGGGCAGTCCGTCCTGCGTGACGTATCTTCTATAGGTGAGGCTGCTTTCCATCTGCCCCCGAAGGGTGAGGCTGAAAAGGAGAGCCGCGCCCACGACTATTGAACGAATCAAAGTTTTCATGAGGCAAAGGTACTACAAAAAACGGGAATAGCCAAGATTTCATCGAAAAAAGATGCCCACCAGCCCGAGTTCGTCACTCACAAGTGCCAGTTCGTCAAAAACAGCCTCTTCCATGCTGCAAATATGGGGACATATTTGTAACTTTGCAAGAAAATAAAACTATAAAACGATGACACAAATGGCATTTTTCATCAAGAGAGCACTGCTCTCACTGCTCTTGCTCATGGCAACGGGTACCGTAGCATGGGCTGAAGGCGAGACCGCCTACGCCGTATGGTGTGCTGACAACACCACGCTCTATTTCCTCGGCAGTGACGCGACGCTCGCAGCTGGAGACACGTTCACACCCGAAGGGGCAACAGATCCCGTCACTATCACCAATGTGTGGAGCGGCACAGCCGTCACCGCCACCGGTACTAACAAACCTGGCTGGTACAACACCGTGAAGGGTTCGCTCACCACCGTGGTGTTCGAGTCGTCGTTTGCCGATGTCGCGCCGACATCGCTGCGCTATTGGTTCCAGGATTGTACCAAACTGACCACAGTGACTGGCCTTGGCAACCTCAACACTTCGGCTGCCACCACGATGTACAGTATGTTTGAGGACTGCAGCCTGCTGTCGGCTATTGATGTCAGCTCGTTCAACACAAGCGCAGTGACGGACATGCAGTATATGTTCTACAACTGTAAAGCCCTGACTACGCTCGACCTGAGCAACTTCAATACGGCAAATGTCACAACGATGTACCAGATGTTCTACAACTGTACCGCCTTGCAGAGCCTCAACCTGAGCGGTTGGAACACGGCCTTGCTGACCAGTACAAGCCAAATGTTCCGAGGCTGTACGAATCTGGAAACGCTGAACTTGAGCGGTTGGGTGAACACGAAGTTGACCAACATGAGCCAGATGTTCTATGATTGCAAGAAGCTGAGTTCGCTGACGTTGACGGGCTTCCAGACTTCGGCCGCCACGAGTTTCAATAGTATGTTCGCGAATTGTCAGGCTTTGGAGAGCATTGATCTTAGTGGCTTGAACACGGAGAAAGTCACCGATATGCAATATATGTTCTACGGCTGCACGGCACTGGAGAACCCCGACCTGAGTAGCTTTAACACAGCTGCACTGACCAGTACGTACCAGATGTTCTACAACTGTACCGCCTTGCAGAGCCTCAACCTGAGCAGTTGGGACACGGCCTCGCTGACCAGTACGAGCCAAATGTTCCGAGGCTGCACGAACCTTGAAACTTTGAACCTGAGCGGTTGGGTGAACACGAAGCTGACGAACTTGAGCCAGATGTTCTATGATTGCAAGAAGCTGAGTTCGCTGACGTTGACGGGCTTCCAGACGTCGGCTGCCACGAACATGAACTATATGTTCTACAACTGTCAGGCGCTGACCAGTCTCGACTTGACGGATTTCAGCACGGCTAACGTCACCGACGTGAACAATATGTTCAGCGGTTGCACGGAGTTGACGACCCTCAATCTCACGGGCTGGGTGAATACGAAGCTGACGAACTTCAGTTATATGTTCAATGGCTGTTCGAAGCTCGTAAACCTTACGTTGACGGACTTTGCCACGCCAGCAGCCACCAACATGAGCTATATGTTCCAGAACTGTGCTGCACTCACGAGTCTCGACCTCAGCGGCTTCAACACCGAGAAGGTGACCAGCATGAACTATATGTTCAATGGCTGTACGCTGCTGGCTTCCGTTGATCTCAGCAGTTTCAACACCAACGCCGTCACCAATATGGGTTATATGTTCCAGAACTGCAAGGCACTGACGCGCCTCGACTTTTCGAGCTGGAATACGGCCAAGGTGACGAACATGAGTTATATGTTCAACGGCTGCAACAACCTCGTTGATGCCTATGTCAGTCAGACGTGGACAACGGGTGCTGTCACCAACTCCGGCAATATGTTTAAGGACTGCTTCAGCATCGTAGGTGAGGACGGCACGACGTATCTCTCGACTAGTGTAGATAAGACGCGAGCCACCGATGAGGCAGGCGGATATATGAAGACCGGCACGCAGGCTCCTGACTACGACGAGCCGATGCCCTATGCCATCTGGTGTGCTGATAATCAGACGCTTTACTTCCTGCAATCCACCAAGCAGCTTGTCAGCGGTCGCAGTTTCACGCCCGCTGGCAGTACGACGCCCATGAGGATGACCACGGTGTGGAATGGCACGCAGGTGATGGCTACGGGCAGTAGCAATCCGCAGTGGTACAGCACCGTCAAAGCCTCCTTGCAGCACGTCATCTTCGAACCCTCGTTTGCCGATGTCACTCCTGCCAGCCTCTGTGCCTGGTTCCGCGACTGCGTGAACCTCACCGATCTCACGGGCATCGGCAACCTGAATATGTCGAATGTGACACGCACGGATTATATGTTCCAGAACTGCAGCAGCCTACAGAGCATTGACGTAACGAGCTTCAATACCGACAATGTGACGACATTCCAGTATATGTTCTCGGGCTGCTCGGCGCTGACCAGTATTAATGTAATGGGCTTCAATACCGAGAAGGTGACGACATTCCAGTATATGTTCTCGGGCTGCTCGGCGCTGACCAGTATTAATGTGACGGGCTGGAATACGGCCAAGGTCGGCGATATGCGCTATATGTTCCAGAATTGTAGCAGCCTGTCGGCCATTGATGTGAGCAGCTTCACGATGGAGAACATCAGTTATCTGGATTATATGTTCGCGGGCTGCACGGGCCTGACAACGTTGCAACTGTCGAGCTTCAACATCGGCTCCCGCAATCCCAGCCTGTCGAATATGTTCAACGGCTGCTCGCAGTTGCAGAGCATTTACGTGAGCGACCGTTGGCCGTTGGCTAAGCGTACCGATGCCAACGTGTTTGCTGGTTGCACGGCACTCGTCGGTGAGGACGGCAGCACGATAGGCGACGGATCGGCCGTCACCGCTGCACGGGCTCACTACGGCGTGGGCGGTCTGCTGCGCAAAGGCACTCAGACGCCTAACGCCACGCCAACAAACTATGCTCTTTATTGTGCTGACAATCAGACGATCTACTTTACATATACTACCCAATATCTGCTGCAAGGCGGTGTGTTCACACCTGAGGGTGAAACTATTGGTCACGCCATCTATTCTCTGAAATCGAACAACTCAGGCAACGCCACCAGCAACCCCAGTTGGGATAACACCGTGAAGCAGAATGCCACGACGGCCGTCTTCGAATCGTCATACGCTCAGCTTGTGCCCACTTCCTTGAATGGCACATTCAATGGCTGTTCGCCGCTGACCACTATTAACGGTCTTGGCAACCTGAACACAGAGAATGTGACGGATATGCGCAATGTGTTCTACGGTTGTACGGCACTACAGTCGCTTGACCTCAGCTCGTTTGTCACTGTGAAGACGACGAATATGAGCAGTATGTTCTACAACTGTTCACAGTTGCAAAGCATTTCTGTGGGCGACGGCTGGACAACGAGCGCAGTGGGTAGCAGCGGCAATATGTTCTACAACTGCACGAGTCTGCCTAACTTCAACGCCAGCGTCGTAGATAAGACCAACGCTCATCCCTACGAAGGCGGCTACCTGACGGAAGGCACCTCGACGCCCATTGCTCCGACGGTTTATGCCCTCTGGTGTGCCGACAACGCCACCTTATATTTCCTGAAGTCCACCAAGCGCCTTGTGACCGGTCGCCGCTTCACGCCAGATGGTAGCACAACGGCCGTGAATATCACCAACTTATGGACAGAAGAGAAGATTACTGCCACAGGCTCGAGCCAACCCATCTGGACCTCAACCACAGCCATCCGCAACGCTATACAGCACGTGGCCTTTGAGGCATCGTTCGCCGATGTCGTACCAGCCAGCGTATTCCGTTGGTTCAACAGTTGCACAGCGCTGACCGACATCACAGGCATGGAATACCTCAACACTTCGGAGGCTACGAGTATGTATTCGATGTTCGACAACTGCAAGCTACTCAACAGCCTCGACCTCAGTCATTTCAACACTGCCAAGGTCACGGATATGCGATATATGTTCAACAACTGTACCGCCTTGGAGACACTCGACCTCAGCAGCTTCACTACGCCGGAAGTCACGGTCATGGATTATATGTTCTATGGCTGCTCTTTGCTGAAGAGTCTCGACCTGCACGGCTTCTCCAACGAGAAAGTGCAGAGCCTGGGAGATATGTTTGATGGTTGCAAGGCTTTGCAGACGCTGAATATGAACGGCTTCGGCATCGGACAGGTCACCAGCCTGCAAAATATGTTTGAGGGCTGTTCGGCGCTGACATCGCTCGACCTTCATACATTCAACACCGCCAATGTCACGCAGATGGGCTATATGTTCCAGGAATGTTCATCGCTGCAGAGCGTCAACCTGAGCGGTTGGAACACCGAGAAGGTAACGTCCCTCGGCGGTATGTTCTACAACTGCAAAGCGCTCCAGAGCATCGATCTCAGTTCGTTCCGAGGCACGTCGCTCACCAGCATCGGAAGTATGTTCAAGGGCTGCGAGTCGCTCGAGAGCATCGACCTGAGCTACCTCGGTCAGACCAATGTGACCGGCATCTCCGGCATGTTCAATGGCTGTAAGAATGTCAGGACCATTAATCTTTCGGGCTTCACAACTGGGAATATCAGCTCTATGAGTGGGCTGTTTCAGGGGATGGAGCAGTTGGAGAGCGTCGACCTGTCGGGCTTCAATATGTCCACAGTTACAAATATGGAATCGATGTTCGACGGCTGCAAGAAGCTGCAGACCATCGAGCCCTTCTGCAATCCTCTGTATGTAGATGGGCAGTATGCGGGCTTCACCACTGGCGAGGTGACCAGCGTGACAGCTATGTTCCGCGACTGCGAGTCGTTGGAGAGCCTCGACCTCTCGTTCCTCGTTATCAGCGACGAGCTGCGCAACTATAATTATATGTTCAAGAACTGCCGTTCGCTTCGCAGCGTCAATATATCCACCCTGACAGGAGGTGTGCCTTGGTACCTGAAAGAGATGTTCAGCGGTTGCGCTGCCTTGGAGAGCATCGACCTCAGTTCCATCTATTTCAGCTTCGTCCAGCAGATGGACGGTATGTTTGCTGGCTGTGCCTCGCTGAAGAGCGTGGATCTGAGCACGGTACGAGGCAATGGTTATAACGTGATGAACATGACGGGGCTGTTTGAGGGCTGCACGAGCCTCGAGAGCGTCAATATGAAGATGAAAAGCCTGTGCGAGAAGGCCTGGCGTGCGGTATGGAACAACAACTCCACCGACTATGTGCAGATGACCAATTTGTTCAAGGACTGCAGCAGCCTCACCACATTCAGCACTGATGGCCTCCAACCGGCCACGGCTGGCAGTGTCGATCTGACGGGAGTGTTCAGCGGCTGTTCCTCTTTGACGAGCCTCGACCTGAGCAAGGGATTCTGGGTGTCAAAGGCTACTAACTTCAGCAGCCTCTTTGCCGGCTGCAGCAGCCTGCGTGAACTTGACCTCAGTTCGTTCAACCCGAACAACGTCACGAACATGAGTGGTATGTTCCAGAATTGTACCAATCTTGAAAGTATTTACATCGACGACTCTTGGACGACAGCTGCCGTCACCGAGAGCACGGATATGTTTGCCGGTTGCACCAGCCTCGTCGGCCAGGACGGTAGCCGTCTGGGAACCCTTCCTGCTGTCGACGCCACACGGGCTCATTATGAAGCGGGCGGACTGATGCACGTGGTCGCCATGCCTTACGCCATCTACTGTGAAGAGAACCAGACCTTATACCTCACCTATGGCAGCGAGCTTTATGCTGCAGGCGGACAGTACACACCCGAAGGTGCTACCGAGCCGCTCACCATCACCAGCGTGCTGAAGCAAGACCAAGTGGGCGACAACATGATAACCAATGCTGAGGCTGTCAGCGCCACGCGTGTAGTCATCGAGCAGAGCTTCGCCCAAAAGCAAAGACCGTCCAATCTGTCCAATTGGTTCAAGGGCGGTGCCAACCTGACGCAAATCGTCGGTTTGGAATCCCTCAATACCAGCGAGGTGGAGTGGATGAGCAATATGTTCGAAGGCTGTTCCAAGTTGACCACCCTCGACCTGAGCAGTCTCGATATGAGCCATGTGTGCTCGGTGAACGGTATGTTCAAGGGCTGCACGAGGCTGGAGAGCGTCAACCTCGACTTCGCCGAGCCGTGCACGCTCACCTGGATCTACGGGTTGGAGAGCATGTTTGAAAACTGCATGTCGCTGGTGAGCGTCGATCTGTCGAAGTTCAACACGGCTGAGGTCGAGAGTATGGCCAAAATGTTCTACTGTTGCTCTAATCTGCAGAGTATCACCTTCGGCGACAACTGGAATACTGAGAATGTAGAAGACATGTCGTATATGTTTGCCGGATGCACGAGGCTGCAGAGCATCGACCTCTCTCACTTCAGCAATAAGTCGTGCACGGACATGACCTATATGTTCGGCCTCTGTGCCAGTCTGAAAGAGTTGGATATGAGCACCTTCACGGGCGACGGTCAGAAGGATTACGCTCGTGTATATCGTATGTTCTATTATTGCGAGGACTTGGAGGCCATCTACACGTGCGACAGATGGGTAGGCCATTACTCCGACACTGAAGACAACAATGGGTATAAGGGTTATATGTTCTACGGCTGCATCAGTATCGTCGGCGAGGACGGCACTACCTACGACCCGGACTATACCGGCAGCGAACGTGCAAAGGCCATCGGAGGTTACTTCCGCTACAAGGGCATCGAGGTGACCGTTCCTGCATCGGGCGTCGGCACCTTCAGCGCAGCCTGCAAGACTCTCGTTCCCGAGGGCGTCACAGCTTATATCGCGCCCGACTACGAAGGCGATGAAAGCCTCCTGATCATAGATCAGCTGACCAAGACCGTGAAGACCTATAATGATATTCCCTACGAGGAATACACAGTCGTACCAGCCAACACAGGTATCCTGTTCTTCGGCACGCCAGGTGAGACCGTCAAGTTTGTAGTCACTCACAAGTCTGATGATGATGTCGTCTCGGCACCCACCTTCGAGCACAATATGTTGGTGGCCCTGACGGAGCCGTTGCATTTGGAGCCGACCTATGGCGACAACACCAACTTCACCCTCGATGGCAACAAGTTCAGCAGGGTGGGGGACAGCGGCATCGATATGCCCGCCAACACCGCCGTGCTGCAGATACCAACGTCGGTGGTGCAGGATGCAGTCACCGTATGGCTCGTAGCCCAGCACGACCTGGCAGGCGACGCCAACGGCGACGGTGCTGTCACCATTGCCGATGTCACGGCCATTATCGGCTACCTCACTGGCAATGCACCGGCAGACTTCAACAAGCAGAATGCCAATGTCAATGGTGACCTCGATGACATGGGCGAACCTAATATCACAACTGCAGATGTTCAGGGCGTGGTAAACCTCATCCTGAACAAGCAGTAATACTTAAAGGAAATTGCGGAAAGAGTTTGATTTGTTGTGAGATATAGATGTTGCGGAATTATCTGCCGCCATAGGCTGCGGGAGGATGATGGCCGCTCATCAGGGGGAAAGGCTGCTGCGGATAGGCTACCTTCCACATGCTCACGCCGAGCGAGAAGGAGGGACTGAAATGATAGCGCACCTCGGCACCAATCTTGTCGGCAACCTCCTCACGCATCCAGAAGGGCATCATGGGCGTACGTGGCTCAACGATGCTCTTCTGCGCAAAGAGCGTGGCCTCCCAGTGCTCGTCGAAACGGTAGTTGAGCATGGCTGTGAGGCCGGCATCGCTGAAGGAGCGCCCCTGCCAGCTCATGTGACGGACATAGCCGCCGACGGCATAGGTGAGGCGCGACATGATGGAGTCGGCATAGGCAATGGAGAGACTGTTGGAGAAGCCCGACCCTGATCCTGGGCTGACGATGACTGAGGCGGAGAGGGTGCCGTTGAGCCCAGGATGCATGTACCAGCCGCCGAGCGGATACAGTCCTTCCTGCGCCTGGAGGGTGCAGGCGCAGAAAAGGAGCATGCTTATGGTCAGTCTCTTTTTCATTGGCTACGCGTAGTGATTACTCGTCGGGGAGGAAGAGAGGATCCTCGGGCATCACCATGACGGGAGGCGTCTGGTAGGCCTGCATCACCTTCTCGGGCACGAACTCATTGGGCACGACCAGACGGAACATATACTCGCGGAACCAGCGGTCGGTCATGATGAGGCAACCCTTCTGCTGTCCCCAGTCGGCACCCCATGAGTTCTCGACCTTCCACTTCGTGGCCTTGCCCTTTTTGTCGAGGTCGACGGCTGTGAGGGTCATGGCGTGTGTAGAGCCGCTGTCGAAGGTGGAGATGCGCTCGGCCTTGTTCATGGGGAACGTGGTGCCGAAGAGCGACCCGTAGTCGAAGTTCTCAGTGTCGGCATAGCCGCGCTTGCGGTCGAGCATCTTGCCCACGTCGTAGGAGCTGTAGAGCTTGTGGCCGGCGCGCAGCGTGTTGATGGCCATCTGCTCGATGTCGTCCATGGGCAGGTTGACGTATTTCCAGTTGTGGCCGTCGTAGGTGTGGCGGTCGTACTCCACCTCGTAGGTCTTGTAGTAGTCGCGGCGTGGGTCGTTCATCACCATGATGAAGGTGCCGTTGATGCTCTTGCCGCCCATCACCTCCTGATAGAAGGTCATGGGGGTGTATTCCTTGGGCTCGCCTACGGTCTGACCCTTAGCATTCTTGAAGGCATAGGTGAACTTCTCAGGCGGGTTGCCAATGGTGTACTGCAGCATGTGGTAGATCTGGCAGAGCATGCGCGTCTTGGCCTTCTCGATGGCAGCGGGCTTCTTGCCTTTCTCCACCATCTCGCGCAGCTGCAGTCCGTATTCGCGCAGCTTCGAGGCCAGCAGCTGGCGTGCCTTGGCTGTGTTGTCGGTAGAGAACGACTCGGGCATGACCTCCGCAGGCACCAGTCCGTACTTGTCGGCCAGGTCGGCCACGCCGCAGAAGGTGCCTCCATCGCCGATGGGCGAGTGGAAGAAGAACTGCACGCGGACGTCATCGATGGGCTTCGCCCCCGTGTCGACCACTCCCTGCAGCATGAGGTTGGCCTTCTCGAGCTGATCCCAGAAGAAGAGGTAGGCCTGTGAGAAGTTGACCACGAGCGAGTCGGTGCGCAGGTTGAAGTCGCCACGTAGCACGTTCATGCCGCTGAACATCCAGCAGCGTCCGCTTGACTGCTGGTCGGTGATGGTCTGCTTGCGTGTCTCGATACTGAAGTGGGTGTCGATGGCAGCGTCGTTGGCGTGGTTTTTCGCCAGGTTGTCGATGGCGTTGGCGGCGATGGCGTTGACCAGTGCACGGTCGGTGGCCGTGAGCTGCTGTTCCTTCTGAATCTCCTGGAGCATTTTCTGACTGATGCCCCCGCTTTTCTGTGCCGTTGCGGTCATGGCCAGGCACGTGCTGAGTATTAGAATGCTTTTTCTCATAGTTGAATCAATTGTTATATGGTGCAAAGATACGAAAAAGTTGAGAGTTGAAAGTTGAGTGTTGAGAGAATTTATTTCCGCTTATAACTTTTTAACCTTTTTCCCTTTTAACCTTTTAGTCCTTTTTATTACCTTTGCATGCGCTATGCCACAAGAACAGTCACAAATACGCGAGCGGTCGCACCACAGGCTGCAGGAGCCGCGACGCTATAAAGTCACCATCTACAACGACGACTTCACGCCGATGGAGTTTGTCGTCAAGATACTGGTGCAGGTTTTCTTCAAGAGTCAGCCGGAGGCCGAGCGGCTGATGCTGCAGGTGCACCACTCGGACAAGGCCGTCGTGGGCATCTATACCTACGACACGGCTGTGTCGAAGGTGCACAAGGCTACGTCGATGGCCCGTGAAGAGGGTCATCCGTTGCGTCTGACTTATGAACCTGAATAAAAAATCTACGAGCTGAATCATGCCACATCCCGACTTTACCGATCGTGCTGCCAAGGTGATCAACCAGGCAACAAAATATTGTACTGATCATCGCCATGAGTTCGTCACTCCTGAGCATCTGCTCTATTTCCTTACGCAGGAAGAATCGTTCAACGAGCTGCTCTATCCCCTGGCTGATGACATAGGCGACGCGCTGCTGCCCTTCCTCCAGGAAATGGAGAGCGTGCCTGCCGAACTTGACTACGTGCCCGACCTCTCGGAGCAGATGAAAGAGCTCATGTCGGAGGCCATCAGTCAGGTGCAGCACAGCAGTGCCAAGGCGCTGGACATCGTGCATCTGACGAGTGCCCTCATGAACCTCAAGGAATCGCAGGCGAGCTACTTGCTGAACAAGGCCGTTGACGAGATCTCTACTCCTGAAGACTTCCTCGGCGACTTGATCAGCTGGTATGAGAACACTGATGATGAGAGCATGCCGGATGACGATGATGATTTCCTGACTGACGACAGCGATTACGGCGTCGACACGAAGAAAGAGCACTGGCGCACGCTGGTGACCTGCCTCAATGATGTGGTGGCACAGAAGAATCCGCTCATCGGACGTGAGGCCGAGCTGGAGCGCACCATCCAGGTGCTGTGCCGCTGCGACAAGAACAATCCCCTGCACATAGGAGAGCCCGGCGTGGGCAAGACGGCGCTGGTCTACGGACTGACGGCCCGCATCGTGGCAGGCAACGTGCCTGAGCGCCTGAAAGGCAGCAAGGTGTATCAGCTGGACCTGGGCACGATGCTGGCCGGCACGCAGTTCAGGGGCGACTTCGAGAAGCGCATCAAGCAGGTGATGGACGGCGTGACACGCGAGGGCACCAACAACATCGTCTACATCGACGAGATCCATAATCTGGTGGGAGCAGGAGCCGTGGGCGAGAGCTCGATGGATGCCTCGAACATGCTGAAGCCCTACCTGGAGAGCGGCCAGCTGCGCTTCATCGGCTCGACCACCTATGAGGAGTACAACAAGTATTTCTCGCGCTCGAAGGGCCTAGTGCGACGCTTTCAGCAGATCGACATCCTGGAGCCGAGCGAGGAGGAGACTATCAACATCCTCCGCCAGCTGCGTCCTAAGTATGAGCAGTTTCATGGCGTGGTCTATGAGGACAGTGCCCTCGAGACGGCTGTCACGGCAAGCGCGAAGTATGTGGGCGACCGATTCCTGCCCGACAAGGCCATCGACCTGATCGACGAAGCTGGAGCGGCACTCGAGACGAAGGCTGACGCTGCGACAGGGGAGGGGAGCGTGAAGGTGGTGACGCGCGAGCTCATCACTGAGATCCTGGCCAAGACCTGCAAGGTGGATGCCCTGGCCATGAAGGCTGACGACGATCATGCCGAGCTGGCATCGCTCGACGAGCGCATGCGTGCGAAGATCTATGGTCAGGACGAGGCCATCCGTCAGGTGGTGGAAGCCGTGCAGATGGCCAAGGCCGGACTGATGGAGGACAACAAGCCGCTGGCGTCGCTGCTCTTCGTGGGGCCCACAGGCGTGGGAAAGACCGAAGTGGCACGAGTATTGGCCAGCGAGCTGGGCATCGAGCTGCTGCGCTTCGACATGAGCGAATATACTGAGAAACACACGGTGGCCAAGCTCATCGGCTCGCCTGCAGGATACATAGGCTATGAGGACGGCGGCCTGCTGACGGATGCCATCCGCAAGACTCCCAACTGCGTGTTGCTGCTCGACGAGATAGAGAAGGCCCATCAGGACATCTACAATATTCTGCTGCAGGTGATGGACTATGCCCGCCTGACAGACAACAAGGGCCGTAAGGCCGACTTCCGCAATGTCATCATCATCATGACCTCGAATGCCGGCGCCCAGTATGCCTCGCAGGCCAGCATCGGCTTCGGACAGCGGGTGGAGCGTGGCGAGGCTATGCTCAGGCAGGTGAAGAAGACGTTCAAGCCCGAGTTCATCAATCGTCTTTCAGCCACGGTCGTCTTCCATGATATGGACCACACGATGGCTACACTCATCCTCCGCAAGAAGCTGGGCGAGCTGCAGGAGAAGCTGACGGCTCGCAATGTCAAGCTGACGCTGAGCGACGCTGCCTTCGACGAGCTCCTGAAGGAAGGGTTCACGCGTGAATACGGCGCTCGCGAGATGGATCGCGTCATCGCCCAGCGGCTGAAGCCCATGCTCATGCGCGAGATTCTCTTCGGCAGCCTGAAGCAAGGTGGCGAGATGGTGGTTAACAGTATCTCTGGCGAAGGCAGCACGAACGGCCTTGTCAGCGAAAGCAATCAATCTGTCTAGTTATGGTATTCAAGCTCGACGACGAACTTTGGTTCCCTGATCCTTCGCTGGCCGATGAAGACGGATGCCTGGCCGTGGGTGGCGACCTCAGCATCGACCGCCTGCTGCTGGCTTATCAGAACGGCATCTTTCCCTGGTTCTCGTTTCGCGACAACGACGAGCCTGTCTGGTATTGTCCAAAACGGCGCTTCGTCATCTTCCCCAAGGAGATACACATCAGCCACTCCATGCGTACGCTGCTGCGCAAGGACCTCTACCAGTTTAGTGTCAACATGGCCTTCGAGGATGTGATCAGGAACTGCAGCCGTCTGCGCATCGATGAGGATGGCGCCTGGCTGGGTGAAGACATGATCCAGGCTTATACTGAGTTGCACAGGCAGGGCTTTGCTGCCAGTGTAGAAGTGTGGGAGAACATCAAGACTCCTGAAGGATGGGATGAGAGGGGAAAGCTGGTGGGCGGCCTCTATGGCGTGAACATCGGCAATGCCTTCTTTGGCGAGAGTATGTTCTCGCTCGTGCCCAGTGGCTCGAAGCTGGCGCTCATCTATCTGGCGAAGACGCTTGAAGAGCTGGGTGGCACCATCATCGACTGCCAAATAGAAACCGCCCATCTGCGTTCGATGGGCGGCCGCTATATCAGTTACAAGGAGTATATGCGACTGATTACTCCTGCTGATTCGAAATAAGACCAGTTGCTCTTATTTCTTGTAATACTGCATGGCCTCAGGCATCCAGTTCTGAATGTTCTTGATGCGAGTGGCATCCGAGGGGTGATCGCTCAGGAACTCTGCCGTCTGGTTGGTGCTGGCTGCAGCCATGCGCTGCCAGAAGGGGAGAGCCACGCGAGGATCGTAGCCGGCAATAGCGGTGATGATCAGTCCGATGTGGTCGGCCTCATTCTCATGGTTGCGCGAATACTTGAGGTTGGCAAAGTTAAAGCCCTGTGCGGCAATAGCTTGTACTATCGACTGGGTGTTCTGTCCCATGCCGAGGGCGCCAAGGACGGCAGTGCCGAGCTGGGTACCGTACTGCTGCTTGATCTGATTGCTCATCTGCTCAGCTGAGTGCTTTGCCACGGCATGAGCGATCTCATGGCCTAGCACGACGGCCAGCGAGCCCTCATCCTGTGTGACGGGCAGCAGTCCCTCGTAGACCACGATCTTGCCGCCAGGCATGCACCAGGCGTTGACCTGCTTGTCTTGTACGAGATTGAACTCCCACGAGAAGTTCTGCAGCTCACTGGCCAGTCCGTTGGCCTGAAGGTAAGCCTGCACGGCGCCAGCCAGCTTCTGACCCACGCGCTTCACCATCTGTGTGTTGGCAGCATTGGTCGACGGCCTTGCCTGCTTCATGAACTGCTGATACTGCTGCGAAGCCAGCGACAGCACTTCACCGTCGCTCACCATCAGTGTCTGCTTTCTG
>JAEEGF010377422.1_pt1 | contig 18204 bp, 20 predicted proteins | sample 9134171 | NCBI WGS metagenome assembly JAEEGF01 (sample SAMN16246542, study PRJNA631951) | gut metagenome | biome: gut microbiome; feature: rumen; material: AP-attached | host: Bos | place: Iran: Karaj | collected 2018-10
AGAGAAGGCCAAGAGGTTTTGCCCTGCGATAGACAGGACTGAAGCTGAGATGGAAGAGACTGCTTCTTTCTTGGATAAAGTCTATAAAGGTAACGTGGGACTCATGATCTCGAACCTGATCGGTTCCGAAAAGCTTACCGAAGAACAACTTGCCGAACTCCGGAGAATAATCGAGGAGGGATGATATGCTGCGTTATGTCTTGGGCATCTCAATCCTTACGGCAGGAATAATCATCTTAAGAGCACTTACTGACGGCAAGATCTTAAGAAAGCATCAGTATGCTCTTTGGTTGGCTATCCCGATCTTTATGATCGTTTCCCCTTTCCTTAAGATAAGCATACCTGTTGATACACTGTTTCCCGCCAAACCGGAAGCAGTTACTGTTGCGGAAAACGAAAGCAAAGATAAGAAGATCAATGAAGCAATAGATCTTCAGAGACCTGAAGAGAATACAGCATTCAAGATGGTCAGAGACTTTGCGGAAGAGAAGCAGGAAGCTCTGAAAAAGGTCAACTGGTCGGCAGTCCTGAAGAATACCAGCTGTATAGTTTCGGCAGGCCTGATAGTCTTACTTACTACATACAACATAGGGTTTATTGTTAACTGCAGGCAAAAGCGTAAGTTTATAAGTAATGATCCTTCGGGCAAGCTTAAGATCTACGGTATCAGTCAAAAAGAGACTCCTTTCCTTTTGCTCAAGAACATATATGTTGACGGCAAAGAGGAAGGAATGAACAGCTACATAATCTGCCATGAGACGTGCCACCATAAGCATGGTGACCAGTGGTGGATAGTACTCAGGTATCTTGTCCTTGCACTCAACTGGTATAACCCTGTCATTTGGGCAGCGTTCATCCTTTCAGGGCAGGATTGTGAGCTCGCATGTGATGAAGAAGTCTTGAGAACTCTTGGTGAAAATGCAACTGAAGGTTATGCCAAGACACTATTCGAACTTCTAAAGCAACGCTCAGGATCAAACCTCGGGTTTAAGGTCTTTTCAATGATGAAGGGCGAATTCATGGGAATCAAGAAAAGATTTGTGAATATAAAGCATCCTGCAAAAAAGAGCTATAAAGTTCTTTCGGTGAGCCTCGCGGCAATTATGCTGTTTACGGGTTGTGTATCAATACAGCCTGTAGCTGCAAAGCTTGATGCAGGAGATAAATCTGATGCTGTACTTATAAATCTTGGAAATGATCTGAAGGAAACCGGTACGGCAAAGAATATAAAAGTGCTTTATAACGTTGATCATACTTTGAAATATGAGTTCCTTTCATATGATCTGATCGATGGTACGGAGATTGGGAAACAGACTAAATACAAAAGCGAATTCTTTAGAGATGGTCGCATTCCGGATGCTGAATTAGTAACGAAATATACAGACTATAAAGCGATGGCCAGGGATTATCCGGAATATGCCAAGTATATAAATAGCGATTATGATGATCCCGAAGGTATGAACTATGAAGAAGCTGAAAAATTCGAGCGAGAGCATAGAGCTGAATATACCAAGACAAAGAAGCTGAAGGCGAATTATCTGTTTGTGAAATGCAGAATAACATACCTTGGCGGCGGACCCAAGGTGTGCCGATTAAATGATTTTTGTGTATTTGCAATGCACGATAATGAAGAATGCAGCCGTGAATTTATTAACTGTTATATAGAACTTCCGCAGAATAAAAACAGTGCTGTAAGCCCGTATGATTTCAAGTACCGGTTTAACAAAGTTGGTGACAGTGTGGAATGTGTTATCGGGAGCCGGATTACAAATGAAAATGAAGATATGGTGGACGATACTGCCTGTTATATCGGTCTGCCGCCGGATGCTTTTGACTCATCTACAGGATTTAACTACAAGAATATGTACGGCGAATTGTATTTCGCGTTAGGTGATCTTCCTAAAGAAAACTAGTATCTGAAAACAATCAAAAAATTAAGTCAAATTACGGCATGTATCTATTGCCTTAGCTTAACTTGTCTTAAAAGAGGGATTTGTTTATGAAAAGAAAGCTTTCGATATCAGTTGCAATACTGGCTTTGATCGTATTGACAGCAGTCGTGGTCTTGATCGAGAAAAAGAGTAAGACTCCGATGGACAGATATCTGGAGACAACACAAACAACAAAGCAACCGGACAAATACATTCCTGCCAAGATTATAGATAATGACGGGGGGTTGCAGTATGAATTTCTGTCATATGATCTGATCGACGATAAAGACATAGAAACGCAGACAAAATATAAAGCAGAATATTTTTATGACGGTAAACTCCCTCCATCGGATTATATTGTGAAAAAAGTAGACTATGATGCAATGGCCAGGGATTATCCGAAATTCGATGAGTATAGGGAAAGTTATTGTGAAAAGGGTATGACAGAGGAAGAGTATGAGGCATTTATGCGCGAACATGAGGCGGAGTATTCTTGGGAAGAACATGTTAAGACAAAATATTACTTTATCCGGTGCCGCATTACTTATATTGGAGGGGGAATAAACGAAAGCAATGAAAAGTGGGTTAGTACTTTTGATTTTCTCATTATGAATGGAAATAAGATGGTTGGATCGGCCAATCCTACCTGTTACTTTGATCACCCTCAGAATACCGAGGGTGAAGAGCGGCGAAAACATTATTTTGTATACAAATTTGAAAAAGTCGGAGACAGCATAGAATGCATTATAGGTGGAAGACTGAGAGATGATAATGATCGTTTTTCGGAAGCAACAGGATACTATGTCGGCTTTCTACCGAGTGTAGGTTCTGATTTCGATCAATTCAGCCCTGCGCTAGATGTCAGATGCGTAGCGTTGAAGGACATGCCAAAGGAGGAAAACGAATGAAAAGGATAATTGTTGTGATCGTGGCCTGCTTTCTGTTGTTTTGGACTGTTCGGATAATCAGTATCAATCAAAACCCTCCGGTTACGGATTATTACAACATCGGAGACAAAGTGGAGTTTAGGGGAATGGAGATATCATTCCTTGAATCGCATCTGGAGGATACGGAAGACTTCATTGCGCGAACAGGTATTGATTTTGATAACGGCGATGACGGCGTGTGTAAGCTGCTCTCCGTTTGTTTGGAAGTAACCAATAAGTCTGATAAGGATATCAAAAAGGATTCTATGATGGAGTGGTTCGAGGGTGGATTTGTATCACCGGAATGCTGGTGTTCGGCTTCGGAACCGAACACTGAGCAGAAACTGAACAAGTCGGGCGGTGAGATTCTGCCTCCGGGAGAGCATCAGAAGCTCTGGTTTGTGACGGTAGTCAACAAAGGATGTTTTAAGGAAAAGGAATGGAAGAGGATCAATGAGCGGGAGTTTTTATATATCCTTTACTGCTTTGCGAACAGAACTGCGGTGAGATTAAGATCATGAGAGTGTTGAGATTTGAATTGTATCGCGCGTTTCACAGCCGTGCCTTTTTTGTGAGTCTGATGATAGGTCTTATTATCTGTGCGGCAGATATGATCGCATTCTGTTTAAAGATCAGAATAGATGAAAACTATGCAAATTACACGATGTATATGGTCCAGGCGTGGATCGGGACTGACTATCTCTTTGTTTATAACGAACTGTTTTATGAATTGCTTCCGCTCATTGCCTGCCTTCCGTATGGAGGATCGCTCTTTTCCGATATGAAGACGGGATATGACAAGAATATCTGTGTGAAGGCATCAAGAACGAAATACATATTGTCAAAAGGGATCGCCACTTTCCTGACGGCATTTGCCGGTGTGGCGATTCCGCTCGGACTGAATATGACAGTTGCAGCCGGTTTGTATCCTGATTTTTATCCTGATCTGCTGGAAAGTATGGTGGGTGCCGGTTTCATGAACAGATATCTTTTCTCTGAGTTGTACAGCATTGATCCGGCTTTGTATTGTTTGGCCTTTTTGCTTGTTGACAGCTTTTTTGCCGGAGCCATTGCACTGACTTCGCTTGGCATATCGAGATTTGTAAAGAGCCACTTTACGGCGGTCGCAACACCTATGGTCATATATATCTTTCTCAGTATGCTGTTGTTCAGGTCTGAAGACGCAGAATTCAGTAACTGGTCGATCGAATATATGTTGAACCCATTTCCAGTAGTTACTACTGCTTGGTATCAGATGCTGATAGCCTTTGTGTTGATCCTGGCTGTAAATACAGTGCTCATCTGCTTGTTTTCAAGAAGGAGAGATGTTTTATGAGATGGTTAGACCGCCGGCAGAAAGGAAATGTCAGATGGTGACACTTAGATTGTTAAAGCGTGATATAAGACTCGGAATCATCAACCGATCTTATCTGTTCCTGATTGCGGCTGTCTTTTCGCTAGTAACGGTTTCGCAGTGCTCGGAGTTGGTTAGAGTCCTTAATGAATTAGGTCTTGTGAAAACGAATGTAACGGTGATGGATTACGTTATCTATTCTTTGCAGGGTGTTCCTTTTTACAACTTCAATTCCAGTGTGGACCTTAGTAATAAGATGATCTGGTTTGTGTTCCAAATGGGATTGTCATACTTGATAGCCTATTATGCTGAAAACGATTACAGCGATAATGGCGTAAACGTCATGACAGCATGCAGATGCAGGGCTTCGTGGTGGCTGTCAAAGACAATCTGGTGTGTATTATCAGTCTTGCTATATTATCTTATTACTTTCATCTTCTGTTTGATCTTCGCTCTAACCCAAGGCGCCTCACTGTCGTTTGAAGTGACTAAGGTTTTTCTTGAAACAGTCTTCGGTTACACAATGAAATATATTTCCTACAGGGATCTGATACTGATTGCATTTATCGTTCCGATAGCTGTTAATGCCGGCATCTGTTTGGTTCAGTTGTTGCTGAGTTTTCTTACTTCTCCTGTAATGAGTTTCGCAATACTCTGTAGCTTTTACATTCTGTCGGCATACCATACAGCCTGGTACTTGCCGGCAAGTTATACATGCTGGCTCAGAAGTTCCTATTACTGCGAGAATGGACTCAATCCGTACAGCGGGCTGCTTATTGCTGCCCTTATGGTTTTTACAGTTGTTTTATCGGGCAAGGCGTACTTCGAAAAGAAGGACGTCATATAGCGGTTGGGATGCCTAAATGAAGAAGAAAGCAGTACCTGTTGTCGTAGTGTTGATCGCAATACTTGCCATAGCCTTTGTAATCAGGATCGAGAAGAACAGCAAGACCCCGATGGAGCGGTTCCTTGAGACTTCTCAGATGACAACGCAACCGGAAGAATATATCCCTGCCAAGATCGTGGATTATGACGGTGGTTTGCAGTATGAATTTCTGTCATATGATCTGGTCGACGGCAAAGACATTGAAACGCAGACGAAGTATAAAGCAGAATTTTTTGCTGATGGCAAAGTACCTCCATCGGATTATGTTGTGAAAAAAGTTGACTATGATGCAATGGCCAGGGATTATCCGAAATTCGATGAGTATAGGGAAAGTAACTGCGAAAAGGGTATGACTTATGAAGAGTATGAGGCGTTTATGCGCGAACATGAGGCAGAGTATTCTTCGGAAGTGCATGTTAAGACTAAATATTTCTTTATCCGATGTCGCATCACTTATCTTGGCGGATATGTAAACGAAAGAAACGAAAAGTGTCTTACTGCTTTTGTTTTTCTCGTAATGAACGGAGATAAGAGGGTTGGAGAGAACTACCCGAACTGTTACTTCGATCTTTCTCAGAATCCGAAAGGAAAAGTACAAAAAACGGATTCTGTATATTACAAATTTGAAAAAGTGGGAGACAGTATAGAATGTGTTTTGGGCGGAAGGTTAATAGATGAGAATGATCATTATTCGGAAGCTACGGCATACTATGTCGGCTTTTTCCCGGGGTCATATAGTGAATATGAAAAGGTTAATCCTGCGATCGACAAAAGATTTGTAGCATTAAAAGACATGCCAAAGGAACCGGAGACATAAATCAAGAAAAAGCAGTACTTGTTTTTAATCGGTCATAATCACGGCTTATATCGCCGTGATCACAATAACATCAAGAAAGGGACATTTTATGAGCGAGATCAAGATAGAAGGTTTGAGTAAGAGCATTAAGGGTGCGTTGATACTGAACAATGTGTCTCTGGTTCTGACTTCGGGAAATATCTACGGCCTGCGAGGAAAGAACGGTTCGGGAAAGACAATGCTGATGCGTGCGATCGCAGGTCTTCTCATTCCGGATTCCGGAATGGTAACGATCAATGGTAAGGTACTCCATAAGGATATTTCATTCCCCGAGAGCATAGGAATACTGATCGAGACACCGTCTTTCCTCCCTCAATATACCGGGTATAAGAACCTTAAGCTGCTTGCAGGACTGACAGGCGGTATTTCTGATCAGGATATTATGACGGCTTTGGAACATGTAGGGCTTGATCCCGAAGATAAGAGAACGTATAGGAAATATTCTCTCGGCATGAAGCAGAAGCTCGGTATTGCAAATGCTATTATGGGCGAGCCTGACGTCATAATCCTGGATGAACCAATTAATGCGCTAGATGAAGAAAGCGTTAAGAAGATTAAGAAGGTCCTGCTTGAGATAAGGGACCGTGACAAGCTGATCATAATTGCCTGCCATGACAAGGAAGAACTTGAATATTTGAGTGACATTATCTATGAGATAAAAGACGGATCCATTGTTGAAAGAAAGGATATAAATACTGACAATGATTAAACCAAGCAAAGTTTTTTGAATCAAGATTGGGTTTGCCGTGCTATTTATGTGCTTCTGTTTTTATCGCTTGTTTTCTCCATTTCAAGCGATAAAGTTACGTAGTAAGATTAATATGGTCTGCCAAACACTCGATTTAAAATAATCTAAATACTCGACTTGAAATAGTCCAAACACTCGACTAAAAACTGTCCGAATGCTCGAATTGACGGAAGCAACTTCACTTTTGAACTGCGTGGAAAAAGTTATTATCTTATTTACTATGGACAGGGGGCATTTCTTATCACTGCCGGAGCAGATATGGACAGCGGTGAATGGAATATTGAGTTCAGGCAGACGTTGTTTGATAAATACATATGGCCTTTATATCATGACAAAGAATGCGCCCTTCACTTCTGTGAAATGGATACGATTACCAAGCTAACCACCCGCGACGGAAAAGTGATCTGGGAAGCAAACGAAGAAGAGCTGAAGGCATACAAAGAATGGGTTGCTTCGCATCCGGATGACTGGCGTGTCCGCAAACATGAAATAGTGGTGTATGATTAAGATACATCAACAATTCAATAATCCGAACTATAATTAAATCCAAGGAAAGCAGAAATGCTTTTGGGCTGGCCGTAAGGTCTTTGGTCCACCGACTGGCGGGGAATTACCCCGCCATTTCTTTGGCTTCAAGGGGAAGTAATTGAAATCGGATTAAATATCAAGCATCATAATAGATGGATATAGATGATATGTGATATTAGATGATTATCCTTCTTGGATACACTTAATAACCCAAAGCTGAAAGAGAACATAAAAAAATGAAAAAAAATATTGGTGTTGATCATGTTAGTGCTTAATATCGGTTTGTCGCTGATTGTCACTATAATTGTTAAGCAATATGGAATTAAAAACTTTTATGATTCATACAAAGGTTCTGTTACGCTGGCAGAAAATATCGAATTATCGGATGAATTTACAATTCAGTTAAACGGGAAACCGGTTTTTATTCCTAAAGGAACAAAAGGCACTGTCTCATATATTGTCAACTATTATAGTAGTAACTGTTTAAGTGTAAGTTTTGATCTCGATGATGGAAGCGAATTTGGTGCTGCAGTGCCGATTGATGGAAAAGTAAATTATGAAGGCCTGCAAATTGATTTGAAAAAGTTGGAATCTTCGGAAAAAAATAGTTGCTGAATATAGAAAAGCTGAACAAAAGATAAACAGTAAGATTAAAACGACTGAGGTCTTGGCAGGTGTATTGACTTTTATCATTCTTTCTGTAGTAATCGTAATTTTCCTTTCTAGGATATTGAGTACGAATGACTAATTCCAATGTCCGATTTTCGGAGAATTGCCTTTTTGCAGAACGATTAGGTTCTATTATTGTTACTCTTGATTTATTTAAAGACACCGCTTCTGCGGTGTCTTTTGTATATTTATCAATAATTATCCTATCTTACCCTAATGCAGAAATAGTCTGCAGATAATCAGAACACTTTATCTCTAGTTTGGGCTCCAATGGAGTCAAAGTTTATTTCTTACAACAATACCCATTTTGATCGTTAGCTTTTTGGCTTTTTTTGTTAGTATTTTCATTGTGAAGGTTTTCCTTTAATGAATATATTGTTAAGGTGGGTATTTTCGATGTCATCCATAAAAAAAGTTGTTTTGACGTTTGTTGTGATTGTTGTGCTAGCTGGAATAGGCTATGGTTTGTATTCGCAGGTGATAGTGCCGACTGCTTTCGAAGCTACCGAAGTTGAAGTTGATGATTTAGAAAAAACAGACGAGTTCGTTACTACATTTGCAAAAGAATGCGATGCCGGAATGCGCCCTGATACAGATTATCCGGTTTCATATTCTGGAAAGTTACCGAGTGACAATCCAACTGATTATAAGATCGCATACTGTTATTTCAAGGGAGTAAACAGGAGTTTTCTTGATAACTATAATGTTTTGGCAGATTTTGGAGATGCTTCAAAATACAAAGAGAATATTATATTTGCATGTAATTCCGATGCAGCATCCTGTATGAGATTGTCAAGACGAGATGAACGTGGTGCGAAGGTAATTCTAGTGCTTTATACAGGAAACCTATCCGAGGCACAGATAAGAGAGTTAATACAAAGTGTCACCTTTACCGTAAAAGCAAAAGGTGACTTTACCGGAACCAGATCTCAGACAATTTCTTATAAAATGTGTGACAAAATAGAATTTGTGCCTGTCTCTGAAGAATAAATTCGCATGATTACTTGCAATATTATAGACAAAGCCTCGGGAATCCGAGGCTTGTTTTGTCGTAGGAATAATGGCGCGAAATTACTCGAAAAAACATAAATGGATTATAAGAATAACTCAAAGACTATTCTTACTCATATAAAGAACTGCCCAAGAGTCATCTCTTAGGGCAGTTTTTCTATTCTATTCGGATATTTTCAGGATATTGTTATTCCGAAAAAAACACACCGTTGATTTCAACACCTTTTATGTTATCTATTTTTAGAACAGTTCCAAAGTTATACGAGAAATAGCCGCTTCCAAACCATCCTATTGACGTTTGACCAAATACCTTACCGGTGATCGGAAGTGACAGAATATCCGTTCTTTCACCGTCAGATGAGACTACAACAAAGCTGTTTATATCTATTTCGGTTAAATCCTCATCTTCAGGGTGTGTCCAATTTTTATCCATCCGGCTCACACCGTAAGGAGTAAGCGTGATTTGTGTACCATCTTTTGCATGAAGTGTTTTGGTCGGTACATTTATCTTGTTGATCAGATCAAAGTATATACCGTCGTAATACGTGTAATCTTCAACAACTCTATTTCCATAACCGTCAGTCTCGCCTGTCTCAACATATTCAAAGAACACTACCCTTTTCGGACGGGAACTGTCTATATATGAATTGCGCACCGGATAAGAGAACTCTATTGAGATCTCACCGTTACTCTCAGCTTTTCCGAAAGAGACTTCATCTAATCCGCCGCTCGCCCGCTCTCCGGTATCAGCATAGACAACTTTAGTCTCTCTTGCCATGAATTTGATATGTTCTTTAGCTTCTTCCGTCAACGCAGTCAGTGTATAAACACCCTGTATAAAGTTTCCGTCACACATCTCAACATCAACAGTTAACCTGATATTTTTATTCTCGACTGTATACCCGTTCGCAAGCAGATTCTCCTCCAGTTTCTGAATGCCATCTTCGGTGTAGTAGAAGCTTACCTTATCGCGGTGAGTGATCAATGTATAAGCCAAAACTCCTGCAGGAACGATTATCGCCATAGCTGCTGCGACGATACTGATGCTCATTTTTTTCTTAAGGCTTATTACACGACCTTTGGTGGCTTCCTGATACTCAGCGACATATTTTGCATCGATCCCGTTGGTTATATTCATATAATCCATTTCGTTCATAGTGATCCTTCCTTTCCAGTAATGTACTTTCTCAGGTCCTCTCTCAACCGGTGGAGCATTGTCTTAACTTTGCTCTGAGAAAAACCCGTTCTCTTTGCGATTTCCGCGATTGGCTCGTTATACCAATACCGTCCCAGAAAGACTGCGCGCTTGTCTTTGGTGAGAGTGGCAAGAAATCCGTTAATGCACTCTGCGATCTCCTCGCTACGTTCGTCAGTAATGTTGCTGTTATCAGGAATACACTCATTCATTTCCTGAGTCAGTTCCACGAGCTGAGCCGATCGTTTCTGCGCCGTGTTTTTCTTTATTACATCCAGAGCTGCATTACGGCAAAGAGCGGCAAGATAGGCAAACAGATTGTCAGGACGATTTGGCGGGATGGTATCCCAGGCGCGGGCATATGTATCATTAACACACTCTCCCGCATCTCTTTCGTCTGAAAGAAAACGCATTGCAAACCTTAACAGCCGGCCATTATAGTTTGACATTGTCTCTGTGATCGCATTCTCGTTCCGTTCGAAATACAAGGCGATTATCTCTTTATCGTCCAACTTACTGTCACCTCCTTTCGCTCTTTCCCTATAAGTAGATTTTTATACCGAAATGGTTACAAATGAAGGGGATAATATATTAAATGTCAGAGTAATAAGTAAACAAGGTGATGGTATTCTGGCGGAAGCGATATCAGGTTATAGCGGAAAAGATGGTTTGCAATATATTGTTGATTGGGATGAGCAAGGTAATGTAAACATATATATAAAGACTCCTGATCAAGTAATTAAAAGCTTAGATCTCGAAGCAGCTGTTCGAGTTCAAATTATTGAAACCAAGTTCAAATTATGGTATTTTTGAACTTGAAAAGAGAGCGTTGAACTAGGAAGGTGTATCTATGCGACAATTCGATTATAAAAAACTGGCGAAGAGACAATGGGACAATGAGATTGTCTTGTTGTGTTCGAAAATTCATGAATGCAAAGGGCGCCAAGAGCTCTTTATCAGACAAAAACCTGCTCAATTGGATAGATTGATAGAAATTGCACGTATTCAGAGTACCGAAGCTTCTAACCGAATAGAAGGTATTGTTACGACAGATACGCGAATGAAGCAGTTGATGACGGAAAAGACGACTCCAAGGAACAGGGATGAGAAAGAAATCCTCGGATATCGTGATGTCTTGAATACTATTCATGAGAGCCATGATTTCATTGATATTGCACCCAATCATATTCTTCAATTGCATAGGGATCTATTAAAACGTGCCGGAGTATCCTATGGTGGAAACTTTAAAAATGTACAGAACTACATTAAAGAAATAAGACCGGACGGAACAGAAGTAATACGTTTTACTCCACTTGCACCTCATGAGACGCCTAGTGCTATTGAACGGCTCTGTCATAGTTATTGTGAAACACTGGCTCTGGAGATCGTGGATCCCCTGATACTTATTCCTTCTTTTATCTGTGATTTCCTGTGTATTCATCCTTTTAATGACGGAAATGGCAGAATGAGCAGATTGCTTACATTACTGCTTTTGTATAAGACCGGATATGAAGTCGGCAAATACATAAGTATTGAAAAGCAGATAGAGACAACAAAGGATGTATATTATGACGTTCTTCAGGAAATAGATCACGGATGGCATGAGGAACAGAATGATCCTACACCGTTCATAAAGTATATGCTTCAAATGATCTTAGCATGCTACATGGAGTTTGAGGAACGTGTCGGCATCTTGAACGACATTGGTGTTAAGAGCTCTGCATATGATGTTGTTAAATCATATGTTGACAATAAACTTGGCAAGTTCAATGCTGCAGATGTACTTGCGAATTGTCCTTCTATCGGCAGAACGTCTGTGTTCAATGCATTAAAGAGACTGGTTGAAGTAGGCTATATTGAGAAGCATGGTGAGAGACAACAGGCATATTATGTGAAGAAAAGCTCCTCAATATGGTAGTTCAAAGAACGAAAATCAAGTTCAAAAGATTTGACAATTGAACTTAATATGTTTTGAGTGAACACTTTCGAATAGTTTAGGAAATCACGAATTAACCATACTTTTAGAAATTATAAAGCGGTGGTTAAACCTATCGAAAAGCCGAAAACAAGCAATGTTATAATTCTTAAGAAAAACCCCTTAGAACAGATAATCATGACTGATGAACCCGTAAAGAATAAAAGAATCACTATCGGCAAGGTAATATTACTATTATTGATTGCCATCTTTGTCTTCATAATGTTTCCTCGAAGAAATAGTGTGTTGGATGGAGGCACCGTATACTACGAGAGTTGGCCGCTTGGTATTGTATATTCGGTTGAAAAACTACACGAATTTGTCCATGAAAAGAACAATAACTACATCAGAAAAGGGATTAGAATTCGCATTTTAAATAAGATAGTATACGAAGATTCTTATGTGGATTATGATCACCCGCTCTCGAATGGTCATAGTCCTGAGTATTATGAGGCTAGTCGTCAACTTGAATCAGCTTTGGGTAATACTAAAAGCGAATCAGAGGTTCCTTCGAATAGAGTCTCTTCAGCAATAAAATAATAAATACTTGTTCGCACATAGATTCTGATCACCCGGCATTTTTTGAACACTCTTCCGAAGCAGATGCACATTCAGAATAGACTTAAGGTCTGTTAATAACAATTTGGGCAATATTGATTTTACTTACCAGTGGATCATTTAGGTCTTCAAACACCTGTAATAGTCAACACATCAAGTCTTGAAATGCCTGTTTTCTCGATGTCGCCAAAATGGCGCGCGCCAAAAAGAGGTCTGGTGCTTTATAATCACATTGAGCGATGAAATACTGAAGCCATCAACAAATCTATCGAAAGGAAGTGATTGTATGGATTTCGGTGAAAAAATCAAATCCCTTCGCGAAGCAAAAGGCATGACGCAGCAAAAGCTCGCTGACCAGTTGTTTGTTACGCGGCAAACAGTATCAAAATGGGAAGTGGGTAGCCGCTATCCGGATCTTCTTACAACAAAGAGCCTCGCGGATATTCTCGGAGCATCAATAGATGACCTGGTATCCGATGAAGAAACCTATGTTAATAAACGACAAGCACTGCTAGCAAACGTAAAAAGGGACATGATAGCAGCAACCTTCTATCCCGTGATCCTTTTGTTCTGCATTATTCCTTTGCTATTACTGTTGGATGATGATCCCTACTATTGGTTCACTCATATAGTTGATAAAAACGCATATTTAGATATCCAAGACCTCGGATGGTGGAGCTTAGTTTATTTCGGATATATTCTCTTCTTTGCAGCTATAGCAGTTTTGGCTGTGGCAGGTCTTTTTGCAATTTGGCGCAAGGAATTAAGCATTAAAAATGTCACAATCATGGGGATTATTACTTATGCTTACACAGGAATGAACGCACTGTACACGATACTTGCGCCATTCACTTTGGATTATTACGCACAGCAGCATGTAGCAGAAGGGATCATATTATATGTTGTGACGGGCTGTCTGGTCCTTGCCTGCATATGTGGAGTTTATGCAACATATAAGCAGTTTATAGCCGTTGAAAAACAAAGTTCTTCAAAAACAGTGTTCTTTAATGTATTCGTTTACGTATTAATGCTATTGAACTACACGATGTTCATAAATACTCACTACACAGCGGATGTGGATTTGTTCCTTCACCATGGCAGCGTAATATCAGTACTCATGCTGCTTAGTGTCATAACTGTTATCTCGAACCGTTACAAGACCGCTAAAGTTCAAAAAGAGGAAATCCCCGTCGAGGTGACAGCAGTAGACAGCAATGCTTGATATAGATTAATTAAGTCTTCTAAGCAAAAAGATAACGGCCGGACTTTCAATCCGGTCGTTATCTTTTTGGGCATGTTTATGTGCTTCTGTTTTTATCGCTTGTTTTCTCCATTTCAAGCGATAAAGTGATCTGATTAATAACGGGATTCTCATCAAGTTCCGGTGTTTTCCAGCCGTTTGCCTTCCGTGTGTCCAGTATCAGGGGGAACCCGGATTAGTCTGTTTTTACATGCGTTTCAACACTCGAATAACCACCTTCCCAAAACTGTTTGACGACGAGCCCCTGGCAAAAACTACATTGCTATGTTGTTTTTGCCGAAAAAAAGATTTATAATTCTCTTGGCTAAAACGGAGGTTACGACCATGTATTATCACAGACAATTAGAGAAGACTGTTTTGAAGGCAGCAGATGAGTTTGCATGTGTCACCCTTTATGGAGCCAGACAGACGGGTAAATCAACAATGGTGAGAACCATGTTTGAGAATATCGAATATGTAACAATGGACAACAGCAGAGAGCGGACACTTGCAAAACAAGATCCTGAGTTATTTCTTGAGTCGCACGGAATTCCATTGATCATAGATGAGATTCAGAAAGTCGATACTTTGATGGAAGCCATCAAGATCAAAATTGATGAAGCAAAGCTTAACGCTGTAAAGACCGGTGAAAAAATCGGGTTGATGTATATTCTGACAGGTTCTAATACACATGAGATTAGGCAGAAAGCTTCTGAGACTTTGGCAGGAAGAACTGCGATAATCGAAGTCGGATCACTTACAGAGTGTGAGAAGAGGCAAATCGAGGGCGAAGCTTTTGTTCCTGATATTGAAAGAATCAAAAGTAAAAAAGCGAAACTAGTGGCAAAAAACAGATTTGAAGTCTTTGAAGAGATATTCAAAGGCGGTATGCCCGAATATTGGATAAATAAACCGGACAGAACTACTTTTTTCGAGAGTTACATAACTACATATCTGGAAAAAGATGTAAGTAAACTGATCAATGTAGACAAAATGGATGACTTCCGCAGGTTTATGATGATAACCGCACTTAGAACAGGTCAGCAAGTAGATTATACGGATATAGGACGGGCAGTAGGTATAGATTCCAGGACAGCAAAAGGGTGGATATCTATACTCGAAGCATCAGGAATAATAATGCTTTTACAGCCATACGCGAATAATCTGACTAAGAGGATCATTAAAACTCCTAAGCTGTATTTCCTTGATACGGGATTGTGTGCATATCTGTGCGGATGGTCAGACTCTAAGATCTTGGAAGCATCACCAATGGCTGGAGCGTTCTTTGAAACTTATGTTGTAAGTGAAATTGTCAAAAGTCTGCGTAATGACGGAAAAAGAATTGAGTATACCCTGTACTATTACAGAGACAGAGATCAGAAAGAGGTGGATATCCTATATATTAAGGATCAGACGATTTATCCGATCGAAATCAAAAAAGGCATAGGAAAGGATAATGCAGACAAGAACTTCAGTATCCTTGATCAATACAAAATGCCGATTGCAACAGGATTGATTATCGATTCGGGAGATTCAATAATTCCTCTTAACAGAAATGCATATTATTGTCCTGTTGGTATGATTGGGCTATAGTTGAGTATCTTTGCCGATCAGAATAGCGAGATTTCTGCTCCAAGCTCCCGAGAAAACCCGGGAGCTTTATAATGCGTATTATCGAAAATAGGTTGAATAATAGCTATTATCCGACTATAATAAGTAGCGAGGAGGTGACGATTATGATGATCAGCACAGATACATTAATATCAATTACGGAAGCAAATCAAAACTTCTCGAAGGTTGCCAGGCTTGTAGATGAGAAAGGCGCAGCTGTGATCATGAAGAATAACGCTCCCAAATATATAGTGATTGAGTTTAGCCAAATACAGGAAAGTGCAGAATCCGCAGATAAAGCTGCGGTATCTTTAGCCAAAAACTTGATCAATAATAAAAAGTGACTATATATAAAAAATATCGTCACATCATCACAGTCGTCACATAAGCCTTTTTGGTTGATAAATATCCTATTTAGCACAGACAGATCATCCATTCCGAGTTGAGAACAGTGAGCATTCAAAACTCCAAAGAGTTTAGAACACTCACCGATTCACAACTCTACATTATTGCACGTTCCTATTCATTCCGCGCTACCGCTTAGATTGCCACCCGCGACTTAGGGGGCGTAACCCCTTGCATCGCGGCTGGCGAGGAAGTGAGATTATCATGAACAAATGTACGGATGAGGGACATTAATGGAACAGTAAGCAGGTTATACTGATAACAGAAAAGCTTTGATTGAAAATGAGGAATGAGGAAAGGAAATGCATATACAGAAAAAAGGCTCAGCTTATAAGGTGTATGTGAGCGTGGGATATGATGGCAAAAAGCATAAGTTTCGCACATCAACATTCAGGCCGCCCAAAGGATTAACGCCCACACAATTAAGGAGGGCGGTACTTGAATTTGCAGAAGCCTTTGAACGAAAAGTTAAAGGCGGAGCAAATGTCAAATATCTAAACATGACTTTTAAGAGTTTTTGCACGGAAGTCTATTATAAGAATCACCTGAATAATCTTAAGCCGAAGACTGCAAGCGGATATAAGATAGTGATTGAGAATAGGCTAATACCGTATTTTGGAGCAATGCAGATCAAAAACATAAGACCGCTCGATATACGTGGATGGTTGGCAAATCTTGAAAGAAGGGATGGCAAAGATGAGAAGCTGTCTCGAAATACTTCCGGAAGTTGGTTCCGGACATTATCTGCGGTTCTGGGAAAAGCATATGAATGGGAGATCATAGATGAAAATCCTTGCAGGCGCATCAAGAGCCCTGCAAAAACTCATTCGGATGTTAATGCATTACAACTTGAGGATGTTCGTAAGATCATTACCAAACTTCCCGAATATCATGACATGCGTGCCAAAATGTTTATTTTGCTTGTGCTGAACACGGGTATTCGTGAGGGAGAAGCAGCCGGCCTTGAGTGGCGGGATATAGATTATGACAAACACCTAATATCTATTACGCGAACATCACAATATATCCCTGGTACCGGAATGATCGAAAGCACTCCCAAGAGCGATTCTTCAGTCAGAACTATACCGATAACGGAAAACCTTATTAAAGAATTCAAACTCTATAGAGAATGGCAGGATAAGGAAATTGAAAAACTTGGTGAGTTTTATCAGGGCAATCCTGGAGACGAAGCCAGATTGTTTACAACATGGGAAGGACTGCCGGTATTTGACAGTACATTCAGAAGCTGGCTAAACAAGTTTCTGGAATGGTGTGAAGTGCCACATGTAACGGTTCATGGGTTAAGACATACTTTTGCGAGTATTTTGATAGCAAACGGAACAGATCCGAGAACCGCAGCGGCGCTTTTGGGACAAAGTTCACCAGCACTGGTAATGAATGTTTATGCCAATCCTCAAAATGAGGCAAAAACAAGAGCAATTAACAATCTGAATTATATATACAATTCCAAAGATTGAATCTCTTTTTGGACGGAAAAACGGGTAACTATTGGGTAACTATTTTTGAAAAAACATATAAAAAACAGCGTGAACATATGTTCACATAAAGCCTGAAAATGCCTGAGTTTATTGCGTTTCGCGCCAACTTGCGTGAAGTCGTAAAATGGCTTTTCCGGCATTTGTAATCAGCAGGTCGTGGGTTCGAGTCCCACAAATGGCTCCAAACTTCAAAGCCCCGCAGACACTGCGTTTGCAGGGCTTTATCATTTTATAGAATTCACTCAAAAAACGGCAAAAATCGCGATTTTGATAACCATTTGGTAACCATTTTTAAAAACTGTTTTTGGTGAAAAATAGATTTTTGGAGCTATGGTTACCAGTTTTTCTGCTTAGATCGAGTTAAGATCAGAAAGGAATTTCTCAAATTCTTCACGCTTGATCTTCCTGTGACTGCCGATCCAAAACACAAACGGACAGTCCTTATATGGCCGGGATAAGATGTCTCTCTGATCGCATTCTCATTCCGTTCGAAATACATGGCAATTATCTCTTTATCGTCCAATTTGCTGTCACCTCCTTTCGCTCTTTCCCTATAAGTAGTTTTTCATACCGAAATGGTTACAAATGAAGGGGATAACATATTAAATGTCAGAGTAATAAGTAAACAAGGTGATGGTATTCTGGCGGAAGCGATTTCAGGTTATAGCGGAAAAGATGGTTTGCAATATATTGTTGATTGGGATGAGCAAGGTAATGTAAACATATATAAAAAGACTCCTGATCAAGTAATTAAAAGCTTAGATCTCGAAGCAGCAGTTCGAGTTCAAATCATTGAAACCAAGTTCAAATTA
>JAEEGF010288490.1_pt1 | contig 18202 bp, 13 predicted proteins | sample 9134171 | NCBI WGS metagenome assembly JAEEGF01 (sample SAMN16246542, study PRJNA631951) | gut metagenome | biome: gut microbiome; feature: rumen; material: AP-attached | host: Bos | place: Iran: Karaj | collected 2018-10
ATTAGGGATCCACTCTCCCGGCTTTCTGTCATAATCAAGATAAAGAATCCTTGATATATCTGAGGATCTGATTCCGTCAAGGTGATAGGTCTCGATCCAGAAAAGTGCGTTTGAAATAAGGAAATTGGTAACTTCCTTTCTTCCGTAGTCAAAGATCAGGTCTCCGGACTTGGGATGAATTCCAATCCTCGGATCAGAATACTCATAAAGAGGCTTTCCGTCGTAGTCGCTGAGTCCACAGGACGACTTAGGGAAGAAGGTGGGAACCCAGTCAAGAAGAACTCTTATCCCGGCCTCGTGGCAGGAATTGATGAACTTCATGAAGTCCTGAGGTTCGCCGATGGTATCATCAAGGGCAAAGTAATTCAGCGTATGATAGAAATGCCCGGGAACATGCTTCATCACAGGCATCAGCTCGATGGTGTTGAAGCCATGATTGTTAACATACTCAAGAACATCTGAAGTGATCTCCTCAATTGTGCTCTTGCCCTCGTGTCTTCCTGCAAAAGCCTCAAGAGAAATCTCACAAATTGAAAGCGGATCCTCATCCCTGTTGAGTTTCTTTCTTGCTGCGATCCACTTGTCGTCGGTCCACTTGATCGGCTCAGTACTTGCGATCACAGAGATCATTCCGTTCTCGCCCTTGGACTTAACGGCATATGGGTCAGGTCTCTTTACAACGATTCCGCTTCTTGTCTTTATCTCAAACTGATAGCCGTCGTTCTCCCTGGCGCCGGGAATGAAGATCTCGAATACGCCGATGGGATCAAGCCTGTGCATCTGGCAGATCCTGCCGTCCCAGTCATTGAAATCGCCAATGACGCTGACTCTTGCAGCTGATGGTGCCCATACTGCAAACTCTGTACCCTCAACGCCGTTCCTTACCATAGGGTGAGCACCCAGTTTCTCAAAAATCCTGAAGTGTATTCCACTACCCAGCTTGATAAAGTCCTCTCTGTCCATCAGAGCGTCGAAAGCATATGGGTCATAAGTCTTTGTCTCAATGCCGTCGGCATCGGTGATCACATAGTAGTATTTCAGTTTATCCACAAAGGGAACTATTACCGCATAGAATCCCGCCTCGTCAGCCAGTTCCATGTCATAGCTCTTTTTGCTGTTCTCGATATAGACCTTGATTGACATTGCGTCGGGATAAAAGGCCTGGATCAGGTAATTACTTCCAACTTTGTGAGCCCCAAGTATTCTGTGGGGATCGTCGCCGTCAGAATAAATGATCTCCTCTATTTCCGGCCAGTTCATCATCTTGTACAATTTATTGTTCACTGTCATACCTCCCTGTGATAATCTGCAATCGAAATACAGTTACATTTTACCACAAATGTCATGAATAAATAACCCGCTGAGGAGCTTTGGTTCAAACCAGGTGGACTTAGGAGGCATCAGCCTTCCTGCATCTGCTACGGAAAAGAGCTCCCGGATCGATGTAGGATACATGGAAAAAGCAAGAACCATGTCAGACTGTGCGCGTCTCTCGAGTTCTGCAAGTCCTCTGATTCCGCCGACAAAGTCGATTCTCTTGTCAGTCCTGGGATCTCCGATTCCAAGAACAGGCGAAAGAACTTCATTCTGCAGGATCGATACATCCAGTCCCTCAACAGCATCATCCTTAAGAAGATCCTGATGAGCAGACAGTCTGTACCACTTCTTATCAAGATACATGCCAAACTCAGCCTTTTTCGCAGGCTTTACTGCTTCAGCTTCCTCGGTTATGTCAAACTTTTCTTTTAACTTATCCATGAATTCAGCAGCTGTCAGACCGTTAAGGTCCTTCACCACCCTGTTGTAATCCATTATCATCAGCTCGCTGTCAGGGAAAAGAACTGACAGAAAGTAGTCAGACTGCTGCTTGCCCCTGAGGACTCCCTCTCCCTCTTCTCTCATGCGAAGGCCCACCTTTACCGCAGATGCGCATCTGTGGTGTCCGTCAGCGATGTAGATCTCATTTATTGTAGTAAAGACGCGGCTGACCATGTTGTTCTCATCCTCGTCTTCCATGATCCATACCCTGTTCCTTACGTCTCCGTCGGACACAAAGTCGTAGATAGGCTCATCAGTTGACTTGATCCTCTCGATTATCTCGCTGATGGTCTTATTCTCTCTGTAGCAAAGGAAGATGGGGCCGGTCTGGGCCTTGCAGGTATATACGTGCTCGATCCTGTCCTTTTCCTTCTCTTCTCTGGTGTTCTCATGCTTCTTGATCACATTGCCCAGGTAATCGTCGATGGAAGCCACTGCAACCAGGCCTGTCTGGCTTCTTCCGGCCATGGTGAGCTCGTAGATGTAGTAACAGTTCTTTTCATCCTGGATGAAATCCCCGTTTTTCATCTTCTCGTGAAGAACTTCTGAAGCCTTCTCGTAAACTTCCTTAGCGTACATGTCGTGCCCGGGTTCAAAGAAAGTCTCGGGTCTGTCGATAGCAAGGAAGGAGTCAGGATTCTTTTCCACAACTGCTCTTGCCTCTTCGGTGTTGTACACGTCATAGGGAAGCGCCGCTATCTTGTCCACTTTCTCCTTTGCAGGTCTGTATGCCATAAAGGGTCTTATGTCTGCCATTTCTCATATCCTCCGTTCAAAATATAAGGAGAGACCTTGTGAAAACAAAATCTCTCCCTCTATTGTACTATATATTTCAGAATATCATGCTTCTTTTCTTACGACGCGGACTCTGATAACGCCATCGATGTCTGTGAGCTTCTTGACAAACTCATCTGTAACAGAGTCCTCCAGGTCGATAAGGGTGTATGCGTAGTCGCCCTTTGACTTGTTGGTCATGTCTGAGATGTTCATTCCTGCAGCACCGAATACCGTTGTGAACTGGCTGATCATGTTGGCCACGTTCTTGTGGAAGATGGCAACTCTGGGGCTGTGGCATACGCCCATGTCGCAGCCGGGGAAGTTCACTGAGTTGTTGATGTTTCCGTTCTCAAGATAGTCCTTGAGCTCGAGGACTGCCTTTACTGCGCAGTTGTCCTCGGATTCCTCTGTGGAAGCTCCAAGGTGAGGGATTACGATACATCCGTCGTGGCCTGCGATAACAGGGTTCGGGAAGTCTGTTACGTACTTTCTGATCTTGCCTGCGTTGATGCCTGCCAGAACGTCAACTTCGTTGCAGAGGATATCTCTTGCAAGGTTGATGATGATAACGCCCTTTTTCATCTTGGCGATAGCGTCCTTGTTGATCATGCCCTTTGTGCTGTCAACTGCAGGAACATGGATTGTGATGATATCGCACTTGGAGTAGATGTCATCTACGTTTGTAACGTGCTTAACGTCTGAAGAAAGTCTCCATGCAGCGTCAATTGAAAGATAAGGATCATAGCCATATACGTCCATACCAAGCTGTCTTGCAGCGTTGGCTACGCGGACACCGATAGCTCCAAGGCCGATGATACCAAGCTTCTTGCCGAAGATCTCAGTCCCTGCGAACTTCTTCTTGGACTTCTCTGTGAGCTTTGCGATCTCGGGATCGCCGGCGTTTGCCTTAACCCACTCTGTTCCGCCGATGATGTCTCTGGAAGCTATAAGCATTGCAGCCAAAACCATCTCTTTTACACCGTTTGCGTTAGCGCCGGGAGTATTGAAAACAACAATGCCCCTCTCTGCACATCTGTCCAGAGGGATGTTGTTGACGCCTGCGCCTGCTCTTGCGATAGCAAGAAGGTTGTCAGAGAACTCCATCTCCAGCATGTTGGCACTTCTTACGAGAATGCCCTCTGCGTCGTCTACGTTATCAACTGCCTGATACTGGTCTGTAAAATTGTTGAGACCGATCTTGGCTATAGGATTTAAGCATTTATACTTGTGCATCGTTATCTACCCCCGTTATGCGTTTTCTTTTTCAAACTTATCCATGAACTCAACCAGCTTCTTAACGCCCTCGATAGGCATTGCATTGTAGATGCTGGCTCTCATTCCGCCCACAGTTCTGTGGCCCTTGAGGCTTACGAAACCTGCCTCTGTTGCCTCTTTGATGAACTTAGCGTTCAGTTCCTCGGAATCTGTAACGAAAGGAACGTTCATGAGGGATCTGTCCTCAGGTCTTACTGTTCCCTTGAACATCTTGCTGGCGTCGAGGTAATCGTAAAGGACTGCAGCCTTCTCCTCATTCCTCTTCTTCATCTCCTCAAGGCCGCCCTGGGCTTTCAGCCATTTGAATACGAGGCCGCACATGTAGATGCTCCAGCAGTTGGGAGTGTTGTATAAAGAGCCGTTGTCGGCCTGAGTCTTCCACTTAAGCATTGTAGGAGTGTAAGCGGGAACGTCATCTGTGATGAGATCCTCTCTGATGATGCTGATCACAAGACCTGCAGGTCCTACGTTCTTCTGAACACCGCCATAGATAACGCCGTACTTGGTTACGTCTACAGGCTCTGACAGGAAACAGGATGAAACGTCAGAAACAAGGATTTTTCCCTTTGTATTGGGAAGTGTCTTGAACTTTGTTCCGTAGATTGTGTTGTTCTCGCAGATATATACGTAGTCGAGATCATCAGCAATATCCAGATCAGAACAATCAGGAATATATGAGAAAGTCTTGTCTGCACTTGATGCAAGCTCTACAGCCTCACCATACTTCTGAGCTTCCTGATAAGCTTTCTTAGCCCACTGACCTGTGATGATGTATCCGGCCTTCTTGTTCTTCATAAGGTTAAGCGGTACTGCTGCGAACTGCTGGCTGGCGCCGCCCTGTAAAAAGAGTACCTTGTAATTGTCAGGAATATTCATAAGATCTCTGATATCCTGCTCTGCAGTCTGGATGACGTTGTCAAAGGTCTTGGACCTGTGGCTCATCTCGTTGATGGACATTCCACATCCGTTGTAATCAAGCATCTCTGCTGCAGCCTGTTTTAAAACTTCTTCCGGAAGTACTGCCGGACCAGCTGAAAAATTATAAACTCGTGACAATTTAATACTCCTCCTTTGATAAAAATGAACTATAAAATCCATTGTAGTCACGAATTAAATTTTGTCAAGAACGTCATTCCATAATGTTTGTTATTTTATATTTTTTCTTTGTTATTTTCGCAGATTGTAATTGTGAATTAATCAAAAAAGAGAAAGGCATATCACAGCCTTTCTCTCAGTAAACATCTTATAATCCATCAATAATACAGTATCACGGGAGTTCCTACTTCAACCACGTCCCAGAGCACTTCAACGTTGCTCAAAGGGCAATTTATACAGCCGTGGGATCCGTCGGATTTGTAGATTTCTTCACCGAATTTGTTGCGCCAGGTCGCGTCGTGAATTCCGACTCCTTTATGAACTCCGAGCCAGTAATTTACATAAGAAACATAGTCGTCTCCGCGAAGATATGTGTGATATCTCTTGTTATAAACAGGATAAATTCCTGTAGGAGTCCCTCTGCTTCTGTTGATATTTCCGGTCACAACAGGCATATCCATGGACAGTTGTCCATCCACATAATAGTAAAGCATCTGATCGCCCATATTGATCTCAATATAGGTTTCACCGAGATCCTCACTGGCATTATATACCTTGGCATTCTTGGTGAGCACGAAATCTCTCTGACCTCCGGGGTTCTCACCCAGTAGCATTTCATCCTTGAGATAGGCAAATTCAGAATCTATATCAAAGATCGTGCCGTCTCCCTTTCTGGAATCATTGACAATTACCGTCTCGCCAAGTCCTTCCCTGTACTGTTCCAGCATCCAGGAAGTGTCGTATTTATCGGAAATATCCTTAAAGAACGCGTACATCTTGCTCTCGCTGATGATGGGCTCATAGGTATCTTTGGTGGAAAGAATGCCCTCAACTACCACAAGATCGCTCCTGTCCGGAAATTCTTTTTCCTCACCGCTTATGATAAACAGGCCCTGTCCGGGATTCTTGGGGTTCACCTCCTCAGAAGATGCTTCATAAACATCAGCCTGTGTAAGGATGAAATCGCTGACCTTGCCGCTTCCGAGGCTTATGACCTGATCACCTACAACATAGTCGATATTGAGATTCTGCACTCTCTCAATGTTGTGACAAAGAGCCACCTTATCCTCTGAACCGCTCCTTAGATCGACAATCCTGTAGCTGTCATCAAAGGCCGCCAGATCAAGTACAGGCTCTCTCTGGTACATTGCGGTATATACCCTTGAATTGACCTTGTCCCTGTCAGGAATGGAGATGAATTCGTTTTCCAGAATATATCCGTCAGCAGTTCTGTTTATATTGCACTGAAAATCTGCAGGATCTACAAATATCTCCCAGTCAGAGATCTTCTCTTCGAGCTTCTCCTTGTCTATGATTATTGTCGGGTCGTACTCACGGCTGAGATTCTCAAAAACGTAAGCTCCCCAGGCAAAAGGATTTCTGTTGTAGAACACTTCCTCCAGAGAATCAGTGTAGTCCACTCTCATACCGACATCTTCAGCGCTGATATAGAGCCTCGCTCCGCTCTGATCCATCACAGCGATCCCATCGTAGGGATGCTCACTGCAGAGTTCATTATTTACTTCACGTACAGTCTTGCCTGTACAATACACACCGTTAATCCAGGTAAAGCACGGAAAGCCGCCCATGTAATACACACCCAGGAGACAATATGTGCCTCCAAGCAGCAACAAAAGTACCGCGATACCGATCAGGGTGCCGCGTAAAGCTTTATTCATTTCCCACAAAACCCCTCACAAAACTTTAGTTCAGATCTTATTTCTTTTTTGACTTTGCAGCCAGGTCTGAGGCATCAAAAGCCTCGCTGATGGACGCGCCGGCGGGAACCATAGGGAATACCTTGTCGTCCTCCTCAATGATACAGTCGATGAGCACCGGTCCCTTGGCAGCAATAGCTTTTTTGAGAGCAGGTACAACCTCTGACTTCTTGGTAACTCTTATGGCCGTGCAGCCAAGACCCTCTGCCACCTTACAGTAGTCAACCTTGTCCTCAAATACGGTCTGTGAGTAATGCTGGTTGTAAAAGAGAGTCTGCCACTGCCTTACCATTCCCAGAACGTGGTTGTTTATCACGATCTCAACAATAGGAAGGTTGTATCTTGAAGCTGTAGCCAGCTCATTCATGTTCATTCTGAAACAGCCGTCTCCTGCAATGTTCACACAGAGCTTGTCGGGATTGGCAACCTGCGCACCTATGCAGGCTCCAAGGCCGTATCCCATGGTACCCAGTCCGCCTGATGTAAGGAAAGTCCTGGGCTTATTGAAGCCATAGTACTGCGCAGTCCACATCTGATGCTGTCCTACATCTGTAGAGATGATAGCATCTCCCTTGGTGAGCTTATAGAGCTCCTCGATGATATAAGGGCAGGTCAGCTTGTTCGTCTCGTAATTAAGCGGGTATTTCTTCTTATAGTCCTCTATCTTTGCGATCCAGTCAGCGTGATCCATCTGCTCAAGATTTGAGTTAAAGACTTTCAAAACCTCATTAAGATCGCCTATAACAGACACATTCGTCCTGATGTTCTTATTGATCTCAGCTGCGTCAATATCAACCTGAAGTATCTTGGCCTTGGACGCAAAGGTCTTGGCGTTACCGATAACTCTGTCTGAGAACCTTGCGCCCAATGTGATGAGAAGGTCGCACTCGCTTACGCCAAAGTTCGATGTCTTTGTGCCATGCATACCGATCATGCCGGTGTAGAGCCTGTGATCAGCAGCTATGGCGCCTTTGCCCATCAGAGTGTCACACACAGGAGCATCAATCAGTTCAGCGAACTTCACGAGTTCCTCTGAAGCGCCGGAGATAACTGCTCCACCGCCCACATAGATGTAAGGTCTCTTTGCGGCCTTAATGAGCTTCAGTGCAGCTTTGATGTCATCATCGCTGAATTTCTTTTCCGGCTCCTCTTCGCTTATCTGAACAGGTCTGTAGTCACAGGTTGCAGCAGTTACATCCTTGGTGATATCGACGATTACAGGGCCGGGACGTCCGCTCTTTGCGATCTTAAAGGCCTTTCTTATTGTGTCAGCAAGAACCTTGACATCCTTAACAATGTATCCGTGTTTTGTTATGGGCATTGTTATTCCGGCAATATCAACCTCCTGGAAAGTATCTTTTCCCAAGAGAGGAAGATTTACATTGGCTGTGATCGCCACCATAGGTACTGAATCCATATATGCAGTGGCTATTCCGGTAACAAGATTTGTTGAACCGGGGCCACTGGTCGCAAGGCATACGCCCACCTTACCGGTGGATCTTGCGTATCCGTCTGCTGCATGGGCCGCACCCTGCTCGTGTGATGTAAGGATATGCAGGAACTGGTCCTGCTGCTTGTAAAGCTCGTCGTATACATTAAGGATTGTTCCGCCCGGATAGCCGAAAACCGTATCTACCCCCTGCTCCTTCAAACACTCAAGTACTATCTGAGATCCTGTAAGAACCATTTTTCATACTCCTCGTCAAAAAATTCTTGTTATGGCTTAGGTATTTCCAAAACAGCGCCTCTGTTGCCGCTTGTTACCATTTCGCGGTATCTTGAGAGATATCCGGTTGTAACCTTGGGCTCTCTGGGCTGCCATTTTTCTCTTCTCTTTGCAAGTTCCTCGTCGGAAACCTTCATGTTAAGTGAGTTGTTGGGGATATCGATGCTGATGATATCGCCTTCCTCAACAAGAGCGATAGGTCCGCCGACTGCAGCTTCCGGTGACACGTGTCCGATGGATGCACCGCGGCTTGCGCCGGAGAATCTTCCGTCTGTGATGAGGGCCACTGTGGATCCAAGGCCTCTGCCTGCGATAGCTGATGTAGGATTGAGCATCTCTCTCATTCCCGGGCCGCCCTTAGGTCCTTCGTATCTGATGACAACAACATCTCCCTCAACGATCTTACCTGTTAGGATTGCTTCGATAGCGTCTTCCTCGCAGTCGAATACCCTTGCAGGTCCTTCGTGTACCATCATCTCAGGCACAACTGCGGACTTCTTTACGATACCTGTATCAGGTGCAAGATTGCCCTTGAGAACCGCGATTCCGCCGGACTGCATGTAAGGATTCTCGATCGGTCTGATAACCTCAGGATTCTTGTTATATACGCCCTTCAGGTTCTCTTTTATTGTCTTGCCTGTGACAGTAATAAGGTCAGTATTTAAAAGATCTTTCTTAACCAGCTCAGACATAACTGCCAGCACGCCGCCTGCCTCGTTGAGGTCTTCCATGTATGTAGGGCCTGCAGGTGCAAGATGACAAAGGTTGGGAGTTCTTGCAGAAACCTCGTTCGCAATCTCCATGTTGATGTCAACACCTGCCTCATGAGCAATTGCAGGAAGGTGAAGCATTGTATTTGTGGAACATCCAAGGGCCATATCCATGGTCATGGCGTTCATGAAAGCTTCTTTTGTCATGATGTCTCTGGGACGGATATTGTTCTTAATGAGATTCATGACAGCGTAGCCTGCCTCCTTGGCAAGCCTTATTCTTGCAGAGTAAACAGCGGGAATTGTTCCGTTTCCGGGAAGTCCCATTCCAATAGCCTCTGTCAGGCAGTTCATGGAGTTTGCAGTGTACATTCCTGAGCAGGAACCGCATGTAGGACAGCCCTTCTCCTCGTACTCACAGAGTTTCTCCTCTGTCATTTTGCCGGCAGATACGCTACCTACAGCCTCAAAAAGTGATGAGAGTGATGTCTTGTGGCCGTCAATCCTTCCGGCAAGCATAGGTCCGCCTGAAACAAATACTGTCGGGATGTTCACCCTGGCAGCTGCCATAAGAAGTCCGGGAACATTCTTGTCACAGTTGGGAATGCATACCATTCCATCAAAGGCATGTGCCGTTGCAAGACACTCTGTGCTGTCGGCGATGAGGTCTCTGGTAACCAGGGAATACTTCATTCCGATGTGTCCCATTGCGATTCCATCGCATACTGCAATGGCAGGAACAACTACGGGCATTCCGCCGGCTTCAGCAACCGCAAGCTTTACAGCCTCTGTGATCTTGTCCAGATTCATGTGTCCGGGAACGATCTCATTGTAGGAGCTCACGATTCCTACGAGGGGCCTGTTTCTCTCCTCCTCTGTAAATCCCAAAGCGTTGAACAAACTTCTGTGGGGCGCCTGCTGAAGCCCCTTAAAAACTCTGTCACTATTCATTGCCATAATCTACTCTCCTTTTATTTGGTATATAGAATAAAGTTCTCGTTTTCGTATGATTTTCTGAGAGTGTCAATGTACTCCCAGTCTATGGTTTCATAGGTCTGATAGAATTTCCAGAAATCCTCTCCGGAGTATCCGGCCTCCAACATATCTTTATCTATGATAACACAATCTGCGTCTGTAACATCAGTCTTGTTGCAGTCTATGTCCCATCCGAACTTCAAAAGATACTGCTGGTCGCAGTCAAGGGCCGCGATGTTCTGCCTCTTGTTCACGTTGGCAATATAAAGCGTATCGAACAGCTCATTCTCCCTCTCCCCCAGCTGCATGCTGAAATCGTAGGAATTGAACCTCACAATGAAAAGAACCAGCGCCGCCAGCACAGGAATGTAAACACCTATGCCCATGTACCACTTATCTCCCTTTACAGCAGACTCCGACTCCTTATGGATCTCTTTTCCCGTGGCCTTGCCCCTCTTCCTGTTGTATAAACGTATCGTGCAGTTGATAAGAAGCTCTGCGCAAGTGCAAAAGCAGAAAGTCACGATTGCTGCGCCATAGGTAAATACCCTCAGATAAGGAAGCTTGTGCTGTATCACCAGCATCGCGGTGGTAATGAAGATATTGCTAAGGACCAGAATGTTCATTGTAGTCCTGCTGTAAGCAAAATGCCTTATGCACTCGTATATTGATATCACGATGCTTATGACGATAACAAAAGGAATAATGATCCACAGCCTGGGCAGCATGTAGGCAAAAAGATTCTCAAGCCACCCCGGGAATTCGCTTCTGAACTCCTCACCCGACACGCTCTGGATATAAGGCTGGTCAAGCATGTAGTTTATTCCTGTCGTCAGAGAGCGGATAGGTGCACGCAAAAGAACTGTTGCATGACTAAGTCCGTACAGCTCAGTGCCTTCTGTCTTCACCAGCAGATTCGAACCGATTGCCAGCCAGATAATGCCGTATAACCCGGTTGTTATTACTGCTGCAGCAACTCCGGCCTTAAAGAACATCCAAAACTTCTTGTAGTAAGAGGTTCCGGTTATTTTGCCCTTTAAATCTCTGCCTCTGTAGGCGTTTATCAGAAGATACAGCCCGATTGCCACACTGATAGGGATAACGAAATATACGCTGCTGGGCACAGTATAGAGTCCCAGTACAAAAGCCCCGCCAAGCGTAATATAGTGAATCCGCTTCGTGCCATCTGCGTTGCAGATCTTGCCCGCGCAGTACAGCGCCAGCAAAAAGCAGGTGGTCGAAAGAGTATAGCCTCTGCCCTGAACGCTGTACTCGTTCACGATCCGCATGGATGAAAACAGCAGCATAGCCGCGAAAGCAAGGCCATGGGCATAATATCTTTTGCATATCCTGTATATGAGTATCAGGTTTGAAAGCGCGCACAGGTATGAGATTCCTCTGAGGCCGATAAAAGAGTTCCCTGTATAATCCATTATCGCCGACAGGACCGAGTAACCCACATGATTGTTGGGAAGCGGCCAATGGATTGCCGCATATATCGGTCCTCTGCTGATAAATGTGTAGTACGTGTAGAGCTCGTCATACTGTGGCGCTATTGCAAACATCCTCCAGAGGTAGTAGGCCGCCATCCCAATAACAAACAGCGTCGCCGCCATGGTCTCCGGCTCATGAGGCAGAATGTCGTATATTCTTTTTTCTGTCTTATAGGTCAGTGATTCGTTCAACGAGAAGATCTCCCATTTGCCTGCATCCTGTCTGAGTAAAGCCCTCGCCCTCTGATGTTCCCATGAGGTCGATCGTTCTGTAGCCCTCTTTGAGAACCTGTGTTACTGCTCTCTCGATGGCGTCGGCTTCCTTGTCCAGATTAAAGGTATATCTAAGCATCATTGCAGCTGAAAGAACTGTTGCAATGGGGTTAGCAATGTCTTTTCCCGCAATATCAGGTGCGCTTCCGTGGCTGGGCTCATAGAGACCAAAGCTTGAATCGTTTAGTGAAGCGCTGGGAAGCATTCCGATAGAGCCCGTGATCATGCTGGCTTCATCTGAAAGTATGTCTCCAAACATGTTCTCTGTAAGTACTACATCAAACTGGGAAGGCTCCCTTACAAGCTGCATTGCACAGTTGTCAACGAGCATGTGCTCAACAGTAACGTCAGGGTAATCCTGAGCCACTTCATTGACTACCTTTCTCCAGAGTCTGGAGGAATCAAGAACGTTGGCCTTGTCTACGCTGATCACGCTCTTTCTGCGCTTTCTTGCCACCTCAAAAGCTTTGATGGCGATTCGTCTGATCTCGCTCTCCTTATACACCAGTGTATCTGTTGCAACCATTTCGCCGTCAACTTCTTTGGTTGAGCGCTCGCCGAAATAAAGACCTCCGGTCAGCTCTCTCATGATGAGCATGTCAAAGCCCTTTTTGGCTGCCTCTTCCTTCAGAGGGCAGGCCTTCATAAGTTCGGGATAAAGATATGCGGGACGAAGATTGGCAAAGAGCCCAAGAGCCTTCCTGATACCAAGAAGTCCGGCTTCAGGTCTCTTGGATGGCTCAAGCTTGTACCAGGGTGATGTGGAAGTGTTTCCACCTATTGATCCCATCAGAACAGCGTCGGCATTTCTCGCAGCCTCAATGGTCTCTTCGGTAAGAGGAACGCCGTATGCATCAATAGAACATCCCCCCATCAAAACATCTTTGTAACTGATCTCATGGCCGAAAACTTCAGCCACCTTGTCGAGGACCTTCTTGGCTTCAGCCACGATCTCAGGTCCTATCCCGTCGCCGGGAATACAGGTAATATTCAGCTTCATTTCTATCTCCTCCACATTTGAAAATAAGCCCGATTGGCGTAACCAATCAGGCTTTTAAAGACATGAAAAATATTACTTCTTCTTGGAATCAGAAGTATCCTCACTTGTTGCAACTGCATCCTCAGGCTTCTCAACCTCTACGATTGCTTCCTTTACCATGGGAATGCGGCAGTTCTTGTTGTTTCCGAACTCTACGATAACCATGTCGTCATTGATATCGATAACTGTTCCGATGAAACCGCCTGTTGTCCTTACGCTGTCGCCCACTGCGAGAGCTGCCAGTAAAGCTGCCTTCTGCTTCTGCTCTTTTCTCTGAGGTCTCATGAAAAGAAAATAAAATACAGCGATAATCGCACCGTAAACAACTACCATTGAAAGAATGCTCATGGTTGAGTTTCCGGCTGCTTCAGTAGTTAAAAGTAAACCCATAACTTCCTCCATACCTAAAAAATAATAATACACCAATTCATAATACTAAAATTGCCCGCTAAATTCAAGTGTGCAATCTTATCCGATAGCGTCCCCGCACTATCCTTTCCGCCAGTTTTTGTCAATTCCCGTGTAGGAAGTGGAATTCTCCGAATCGAACTCCAGCATGCCATAGAGCTTGTTCTTCTTGTAGGTCTGAAACTCGCCTTTCTCGATAGCGTCCCTGATCTCTGTCATCATGTGATTGTAGAAATACAGGTTGTGAAGAACACAGAGCCTCATTCCCAGCATTTCTCCGGCTTTCAGCAGGTGCCTTATGTAGGCCTTTGTATATCTTCTGCAGGCCGGGCACTGGCAGCCTTCTTCTATCGGAGTGTCGTCCATCTCGTATTTGGCGTTCACGATGTTGATATGGCCCCGGTTGGTATAGAGATGGCCGTGTCTTCCGTTTCTCGAAGGGTATACACAGTCAAAGAAGTCGATGCCTCTTTCTACTGCTTCAAGGATATTGGCAGGAGTTCCAACGCCCATGAGATACGTGGGTTTGTCTTGTGGAAGATATGGAACCACAGTCTCAAGAACATGATACATCTCTTCGTGGGTCTCTCCGACAGCCAGACCTCCAACAGCGTAACCGTCCAGATCCATATCACTGATGACCTTGGCGTGCTCTATCCTCAGATCATCGAAGATAGCGCCCTGGTTGATTCCAAACAGCATCTGTTTCTGGTTTACGGTATAGGGAATGGCGTTCAGTCTGGCCATTTCATCCTTGCATCTTCTGAGCCATCTTGTGGTTCTGTCCACTGACATCTTCACGTAGTCGTGATCAGCATTGGCAGACGGGCACTCGTCAAAGGCCATTGCTATTGTCGATCCCAGATGAGACTGTATCCTCATGCTCTCTTCAGGCCCCATAAAGAGTTTATGGCCGTCTATATGGGAGTGGAAATATACGCCTTCTTCCTTGATCTTTCTTGTTTTTGCAAGAGAAAAGACCTGGAACCCTCCCGAATCCGTAAGAATAGGCTTGTTGCAGGACATAAACTTATGCAATCCGCCCATTCTGTAGATAAGATCGTCTCCCGGTCTCAAATGCAGATGATAGGTATTTGAAAGGACGACCTGAGTGTCAATCCCCTCAAGGTCTTCAGTAGATACGCCGCCCTTTATGGCTGCAACTGTTGCAACGTTCATAAAAACAGGGGTCTGTATCCTGCCATGGACAGTCTCAAACTCTGCCCTCTTGGCACTTCCGTCCTTTGCTAAAATCTTGTACATAAAACTAATGATCCATTTCTTTAATTTACATATTTGTTCCAGAACTCTTCAAGGCACAAATCATTATCCTTGATCACAGTGGCTGCGTCAACGCCAACATACCTGAAGTGCCAGGGTTCATATTCAATACTTGTGATATGCTCTTTTCCTGCAGGATATCTCAGGATGAAGCCATATCTGTAACTGTTCTCTGCAAGCCACTTACCTGCAGCTGTATCGCCGAAGCCTTCGTCAAGACTGGAATATCCGTCTGTAATGATATCTACAGCCATTCCTATCTGATGCTCACTGGATCCGGGCACCGTAACAGCCTGTGATGCCAGATTATACGCGTCCATGTAGGACATTCCACCGTTCATATAGCGGTCAACCTTATTGGTAAACAGTGTTGTCTGTCTGCTGAGGTCTCTGTAAGGTGAGCATACGATGAGGTTGACACCGTCGTTTCTGGCTGCCTTGAGCATTTCAAGAAGCGGAGTTCTTACTCTCTCGTCGCACTTCATGTTTCCGCTGATGGTTGCAAGCTCGAATTCATAATCGTCAGGTATAGGATGCTGCTTGTTTACGAGAATGAGCTTCCAGTCGTCTGACGAGAAAGAATTCTCTTCTTCCGGCTGTACTTCGACTTCTGCTGATGCAAGTTCGTCAGTTGCAACTACTTCGTCAACAGTGATTGTTTCATCAATGATATCTTCCTCAGTTAATTCCTCATCAACACCGTTCTCGTCTGAATCAAGGATCTCATTAACCGATACCATGTTCTCTACTTCAGCCGCGTCGGGATTTACCACTTCGCTGGCTTCCTCTAAAACCGCTGAGTCTACGTTCCTGGATACAATCAGCTCTGCGTCTGACTCAGCCACCTCTTCGCCTGAAAGTACGATATCAGCGGATTCCCTCGCCTCCTCCATCCCGGAGTTGGAAGAAAAGCTGATGTTCAACGACATTGCCGGATATGAAAAGCTGCTGCTGGCCGCAAAGAAAAGTAAAATGCAGGCCAGTGCCGTAAATCTCTTGGTATTCCTGTAGCAGTAAAACAGGAAATTGTAGAGGGTTATGGCTACAACCGCATAGGCCATGCCCAGGAAAGACAGTGCCTTATGCTTCCTATTAAATTTCCCTACCTGCGAAACCACCTTGCTCTTGAAGGACAGTTTTTTCTGCAGATTGCTGGCGTTCATATCAAAAATCCCCTCTATTTCTGATACTTACTGAAAGTAACAAAATTTCAGCTTGTATTATAATACTAAACACATAAAAAATCACGTATTATTTTATTAAATACTTATAAACTGGCTTACGAAGTCATTCTTGTCATATCAGTCATCTCATTGATATACTAAGAAAAATATGTGAGAAAAGGGGAAATGACATGTCCGGTTCTTCATTTGGAAATAATATTACAGTAACAACCTGGGGCGAATCCCACGGAAAAGCATTAGGGTGCGTGGTTGACGGCTTCCCTGCAGGAATGGAGCTCACTGAGGAAGATATCCAGAAATACCTGGACAGAAGAAAGCCAGGCACATCTTCTGCAACAACATCGCGCAAGGAAGATGATCTGGTAGAAATCCTCTCGGGTGTATTTGAAGGTAAGACTACCGGAACTCCCATATCGATGATGGTAAGGAATACTTCTCAGAAGTCAGCAGACTATAGCGAGATCGCTTCTTACTACCGCCCAGGCCACGCTGATTACGGATTTGATAAGAAATTTGGTTTCAGAGATTATCGCGGTGGCGGAAGAAGTTCGGGTCGTGAGACAGTTGCACGTGTAGCTGCAGGTGCTCTCTGCGCGAAGCTCCTTGGAGAAATGGGAATTAGTGTCACAGCATTTACTAAGAGTATTGGAAGCGTCGAGATTGATCCTGCTATATCTGATTTTTCCGTCAGGCTCACTACTCCCACTGCTATGCCTGATGTCGAAGCAGATCAAAAGGCTATGGACCTTATTAATAAATGTAGAGAAAAAAAGGACTCCATTGGCGGAGTTATAGAATGTAGAATAACCGGCATTCCTGCAGGAATCGGCGAGCCAGTATTTGACAAGCTGGATGCAATGCTGGCTCACGCAGTAATGAGCATCGGAGCTGTTAAAGCCGTTGAAATCGGCGATGGTGTAAAAGTCGCCAGCTACTATGGCTCCGAGAACAACGATGCATTTGAGGCCATCGGCAATAAGATCAGCAAAAAAACCAACCATTCCGGGGGAATCCTTGGCGGAATGTCCGATGGCAGCGAGATCGTTCTCCGTGCATATGTGAAGCCAACTCCAAGTATTGCTTCTACTCAGCAGACTATCAACCGTGACGGAGAAAATATTGATATCAACATCCACGGCCGCCATGACCCTGTTGTAGTTCCAAGGGCAGTCGTTGTAGTCGAATCCATGTGTGCTATCACTCTCCTGGACCTCATGATTTCGAACATGTCATCTCGTGCCGAGAGCATTATTTCTTTTTATAAGTAATAAAAAGGGAGTCAACGTTAACCGTCGACTCCCATATTTTTATCCCTCAAGCTTGTGGAATATAATGCAGTTTGGTCTGGATACCGGCATCTCAGGCCCATTCATAACCATGGTTCCTGCGTCCATATCCACTGTAAAGAATGTCAGCGAATCCGACTCGTGATTCAGCGAAATCAGGTGCTTGTTATCCGGGAAAAGAGCTGCATCCTTAGGATACTCTCCTGCCACCGGCAACTGGATCTTCTTGGTGAGAAGTCCTGTCTCCTTGTCTACCTTAAATACGATGGCGTTGTTCTCTCCTGCTGTTGAGCTTACGAGGTAGTTGTAATCCTCTGAGAAAGTCAGCGCGCTGCACGCAACACCAATCGAATCCGACTCATCTGAATTGGAAACTGACTGAATCTTGTTGAAATCAGGCATTCCCTTTCCATTGTCATGATATTCATATACATCTATTGCGCATTTCTGCTCAAGGCACACATACAGGAATCTTCCATCCTTGGAGAACTGCATGTGCCTGGGTGATGACTCCTGGTCGCAGTGGATAACGTCCACTTCTTTGATCTTGCCTTCCTCATGATTAAGTCTGTATATATTGATCCTGTCCATTCCAAGATCTGCAGCCAGCAGGTACTTGTTGTCCTTGGAGACCTTGATGCACTGAACGTGTGGCACGTGGTTACGTCCTGCCGCTGTTCCAAGGCCCTTGTGGAATCTCTCATCTGTTATCTCGCCGATACTTCCATCATCATTGAGTCTGAGTACCGTAACCTTTCCATCATGATAGCCTGCTGTCAAAAGGAATGAGTCCGTCTGATCCTCATTGAGGTAGCATCCTCTCATTCCGTTGATGGACGCCTCATTCAGAAATTCCAGGCTTCCGTCCTTTAAAATATGGTAAGACTCCACTCCGTCATCAGTGATGGAATAGAGTGTATGTCCGTCGTGGGATATTCCTATATATGAAGAATTGGTGATCTCAACCTTCTGTTTCTCAGTCAGTCTCCCCTTCTTGAGATCCACATCATAGATTCTGATTCCGTACTTTGTGCCAAGCCCTGATGTGTAGCTGGATACATATGCCACATACTTGTCTTTTGCAGCCATTTAGCGCCTCCCGAATTCGGGTCTGTGAAAAACCCTTATTAACCACATTCTATCA
>JAEEGF012035287.1_pt1 | contig 18201 bp, 14 predicted proteins | sample 9134171 | NCBI WGS metagenome assembly JAEEGF01 (sample SAMN16246542, study PRJNA631951) | gut metagenome | biome: gut microbiome; feature: rumen; material: AP-attached | host: Bos | place: Iran: Karaj | collected 2018-10
GTGGTCAGCACCATGATTGTGGCACCATTGGGGACGGTGGCTATCGCCGCCCACTCGTTAGGCATCACCGTGGAGAGCCTCTGCTATATGCCAGGATTTGGTATTGCCGAGGCTGCCACGACCTTGGTGGGACAGAGCTTCGGCGCTGGCAAGCGGATGCTGACACGGCAGTTTGCCCATATGTCAGTAGGCCTGGGCATGGGAGTTATGACGCTGATGGGTGTACTGATGTATGTCTTTGCCCCTGAACTGATGAGCGTGATGACGTCTGTTGACGAGATCATCCGCATCGGCAGCGAATGTCTGCGCATAGAGGCCTTTGCTGAACCTTTGTTCGCGGCGTCCATCGTTTGTAATGGCGTCTTTGTGGGAGCCGGCGATACGTTGAAGCCCGCCGCCATGAGTCTCTTTTCCATGTGGGGTGTGCGTCTGACGCTGGCGGCTCTTTTAGCTTCGACTTACGGACTGCCGGGTGTTTGGATGGCAATGGCTATCGAACTGACATTCCGTGGTCTGATATTCCTCGCCAGGTTGTTCTGGGGCAAGTGGGAGAGGTTAGGAAATTGAAAATTGAAAAATGAAAATTGAGAATTGATAATAAAAAATGCAGCACGCAGGAAACTCACCTGTGTACTGCATTTCTACTATCAATAACTAAAAACCTAATTCTTATGAAAAAACGTCCTCCCGACGTCTGTGTTATCCTTTCTACAATCTTTCTTTTCTACCTTAGTGTTTCCTAATGTCCTATTGACGATTTATTTATTAATCTTTTTACCTTTTTTCTAATACCGCTGTATTTTGGTTATCCTAATTCTTTCTTACCTAAAAACTAATTCTCTCTTGAAGACGATGCAAAGGTAGGAAGTTTTCAGGAACTGGCAATGACTTTTACTACTTTTCTTGTAAAAAAGTGGCTTATTCTTGATGCAAATCAATTGTTTGTGTTCGCACACACCCAAATTGTGGCCGAACACACCGCAAAATGACACTTAGTCGTTCTGAGCGGAAAGAGCCTCCTCCACCAGGTTGGTCAACTCTGCGAACTGGGATATCGTCAACTGTTCAGGTCGCAGGGTCATGAAGGCATGCTGGAAGAGCTTCTCTTTTGCTTCGCTCTGCACGCCATCGTCTGCCTTTATCATTTGGCGCAGCGAGACCCTCAGCATCTTGCGGCGCTGGTTGAACACCGTCTTTACCACCCGTTTGAACAGCTGTTCGTTGCAGCCTAAGTCGGTCACGTCGTTGCGCGTCATGCGGATCACGGCACTCTGCACCTTGGGAGGCGGGTTGAAGACGCTCGGTTCGACGGTGAACAGGTACTCCACGTTATACCACGCCTGGATAAGAACCGACAGGATGCCGTACTGCTTGTTGCCAGGCTCGGAGGCCATGCGAACCGCCACCTCATGCTGAATCATGCCCGTACAGCAAGGAATCAGGTCCTTGTTGTCCAGCATCTTGAAGAAAATCTGCGACGAAATGTCGTACGGGTAGTTGCCAGTCAGTACAAACGGCCGACCGCCAAACACCTCGTGCAAGTCCATCCGCAGGAAGTCGCCCTCGATGATGGGTGAGGGGGGAGCTTTAAATAACGTAGCCTTGAGGTACGCCACACTCTCGCGGTCTATCTCCACCACCTTGAACGGTCTGGGCTTCTCCACCAGGAACTGTGTCATGACGCCCATCCCCGGACCAACCTCCAGTACGGGTATCTCAGGGTAGGCATCCACCGTGTCGGCTATGCGCCGGGCGATGCTCAAGTCAGTCAGAAAGTGCTGACCAAGGTTCTTCTTGGGCCTTACTTGTTTCATCTCTTGCGACTATTTGCCTGCAAAGATACTCAGAATAGTTGAGATAACAAAACGAATTCGGAAGTTTAACGCACTCCAGCAAATAATTGGACAAGTTGTCATTCGTTTAATAGGTCAATCCAAATTGCCAGAGAGGGATGATGTTGCCATAGCCTGTTTCGATGTCATCTTTGACAACGTAGCCTTGGGCCGCATCTTGTATCTGCTTCTGTTTTTTCTTCTTGCCCCCCACCTCAAAGGTATATTTATCAGCGATGAGGAAGTCTGAGATTGGCGAGGAAGTGATGTCGTGTTCAACCCGCATCTGATTGAAGAAGAAGGTTTCACGTATCGTAATTATGGTGTGAAGATACAAATATTTTTCGAAACCGCACTAATTTGAGGGCGAAAAATCACAAAAATCGCACTAAAAACAGTGCGTTTTGCAAAATGATCAATAAAAAAGGTGCAGAAACTTCCCATGCTTATGGGGTCATTTGTTGTTTATTGTTACCACCCGTTATACAATAATGTGGAAGCCACAACGGCCTCCACATTATTATATATAAGGAAGTAATCCTACTAATCACGGGGTTCTGGTGAGCACTTAAGGTCGATAGGCTTCCTATGGCATAATTCGTAAAGATAGCTGATTTGAAATAGGCAAATAGTGCTCAGCGGAACTGTCCTAGTGATCTCTTCAAAATCCCCGACTCCAGACGAACTGAAGCCAGGGATGAAAAGGATTAAGATAGTAGAGTCCAGTAATCTACCCTTTATAAACTCAGGGGCTCTAATCATCTGAGCCAGTTTCAGGACAAGACAGATTGAATATTATCGGTTCACCATAGTATATTTCACCATATCTTTCGAAATAAGCATAAATTTTGACCGTAGTTTCGGATAAGTTGCTATAGACCCATTTCCAATCTGTGCCTTGCTCAGGAAACCAAGTATTTTGTTCATGCCCCCACCCCTGATACCCATCTGCAACTTCAAATATGAGTCCCCATGCTCCCATATGAATTTTACTACACCCTTCCCAACCGGGAGTATTCACTGTTACATATAATAAGTATTCGTAATTATAGTGTACTTCACCATTGTTTGTGACAAGATTTACACCCTTATTATTCCATTCAGCCAGTTTGACGTTGATTATCTTGACGGGAAACTCTGATAATCCTTTAGTCGTGAAAGAGAGGGGCTCACCATATTGATATTCTCCATCTCTATATAGGTAGGCACAATAGTAATAAGTTTCCCCCCAATCTAACCAATTAATTGTTTTAGAGAATTTTCCATTGTTAAGATTTGACAAACGGTCAGCAAAGATGATAGATCCATTTTCCTTAGTCGGATTACCTGTGGTATTAATGAAGAATCCGACTTCTCCATCGGCTTGTCCAGCGACATAGTCATCCACTCGCCCTTCTAATTTTACAGATGATTCCGTAATATCGCTTGCTGATAAAGTTGTGACAGTTACTGCTTTTACTTGTTTCGTACTCGGCGAGGCCAGCATCTCGTAGCCGAAAAGTTTCACCTTGGGATAGAGAGTATAGTCCTCGCTGGTATTCAGGTTGGCAAAGGTATATTGGTATTGCTTGTTGCCGTTCGTGAATTTTGTGTTGGCAAAAACGCCTTGTGCTTCGTCACCATTTTGTTTCCTAACGGACAGGCCAACCTCGACGGGGAACAGGCAGTCGCCCGACATATCGACGCTGGCATCAGCCGAAGTTTTAGGATTGTCCTTTTGTTTAAACGTTGTGTTAGAGAATGTCGGCACCAAATCCCAAGTCTTGATGTTATGAGACAGGTTCCACGGTAGACTGAAGCTAACTCCCCACGGGCCAAGCTCGGCTTCGACTGACGTAGAGACAAAGGCATTGAGGGCAATGCTAGAGTTCTTGAAACGTTCATAGACCTTTGTTTCACGTTTGGCCGACTCAACATCGGAACTATAAAGAACGCCGTTGCCGACCAGTTCGGCACCTAACTCACCACGGAAGCAGAGCTTGTCAATGTCGCTGGAGACGATGGTCAGTCCCAACTCAACAAAGCCACCCACGGCGACACTACCGTCAATACTTCCTTCAACTTCGGAGGTTGACGAGGCAAGGCGTCCTCCACAGTTGGGCTTGATGACGCTCTGCTTCTTGCTGCTGAAGTCGAAAGCTGCTCCAAAAGTATAGCATTGCTTGAATGTGGCTGAAAAAGAGACAGTGGCTGAGGCACGGAAGAATAAGCCCGGCTTGACATAGAAGTACGTCAGTGGGGCAACGGGAGCCTTCACCCACTCGTTGTCCAAAAAATCGTTCGCCCACTCGACGTTACCATAGGCAGAAAGCTGTTCCTCAAAATTCATTTCACCAGAAATACATGCACTGAAGTATGTTCCTTCCTCCTTGTTTATAATGAGGGTGCTGACAATATGGAACGCCGGTGTGATACCGATGGAAAGCTGTGCGTTACCCTTCATGGCAAGATTGCTGCTGCCAAAGATATTGCTGTTCAGATCTGAACTTCGTGACCACGTGAACGTACCAAGCTTGAAGTCCTTGTTACCGAAAGCATTGACTGCTCGATGAGAGTCATATATCCTTGCATTGTCTCCCTCCTGATAGCCGTAAGTGGAAGAGACACCATAATAGGTTTCAAATACTTCCTCTAGGCTGACCTTCTTACACGTAACTTGCGAACCGCTGACGGAAACCACTTCACCGGCAAAGCCTGCAGGAAACTTTTCGTTCATCTCCAACGTCACTAATTTGTCGCCAACCCGGGGCATAAGACTGGAAGGCGTGGAACTGCTGAAGGTTATGGTCAGTTCGTCGCTGCTGATGACGTATGGCATCAATTGGTCAGACAGGTTGATGACGCCAGGCTGGTATTCAGTCTTGGGCGTTACGAAACTGATGCTGTCAATTTCTGCCAATGGTATCCGATAGATGCTGTCGGCAGTATTGACAATCTGAGTCACTATCTCATCATACCTGTTTCCATCAATATCGGTATATGAATACTCAATGCTCTGAATCTCGTCAGGCAGGAAGCCGTTCACCTGACCGTCATGAAGGTATATATACATGACGTCACCCACGTTCTGTGCCATTCCACAGATTGTGACGGCTGCTAATAATATAATAAGGTGTAGGCGTTTCATGGCTTCGTGAATTTAGAGGTTCGACCATTGACTGTAAGCAGATAGACTCCTGAGGGGATAGCTGAGAGAGGAAGTGTGGCGGTGGAACCACTAAGCTGTATGCGGACAGGGACACGGATGCCTTTGACAGTATGGACGGCTATGTCGCCAGTGGACTTGATACCGTGGAAAACCAGTTGGCCGTTTTCCTTTGAGTACTCGACTTTGCCGTTAGGCTTGCTGATACCTAAGGCACCGCCCTTATAGGTAAAGCGAAGCACGTCCTGCTTGGGATATTCCATGTCGAGCACTGTAGAGGTGATGAGCACGCGGTCGCCATCGAACTTTACTTGTGGCATAGTGTAGAGCTCCACGTCAGTAGTGGTACCGTTGGCATGGTGTAGTACAAGTGTCTGGGCTTTCATCCCGCTTGCAAGGCATAGCACCATGAAAAGGAATAGTAGTCTTTTTGTTATCATAGCAGTTATTTTTAGTTAGTAATAAATCAAATATAAGGACACAAAGAATGGCGTGGCCATCCTTATGCACTTACCTAAGGGGCAGACGTAGGATATTTGGAACCCCTCACTACGATGAAAGAATGCTGCCACGCCATAGCGTGGTGCATAGCTGATGCTCGTAGTGAGGAATGACCACCCACGGGTCTTTCCCTTTGCTAATTAAATCGAACTATTCCAAAACAGATTTCCTACGTCCTTTCGGTAAGTGCGAAATAAAAGCTAATGCATCTACAGCTCGGGATTTCTCCCCCAAGCCGTTGCAAATGTACAAAGAAATTTCTAATTTTCCAAACAAAACGCCGGAAAAGTAAAGAAAAGGCGGAAAAGATTTGATTCAACTTCTGCAAGGGATAAGGATTAAGGTAACATAAAGGCATTCTATCTATGGCAGGGTTAAGGTAAAAACCATTCAACTTTTTTCAGGGTAAGACAGAAACTGCACATTAGATTATTCCACACAATAGCAAGGTAATTGATTTCGAGACAGGGTAGTTCTGCGTCGCGGGGATGAAAAATACCCATTGGGTAACAAAATATGTTAAAACACGGACGTCATAACGAAATAATGCGTACCTTTGCAATCGTTATGGCAGACAAACACTTATATATCATCAGCGGCCCGAACGGCGCTGGCAAGACAACGGCATCCATGACGCTGCTGCCGGAAGTGTGGCAGTGCCGTGAATTCGTCAATGCTGATGCCATAGCCGTGGGACTGTCGCCATTCAATCCTGACAGTATGGCCATCGAAGCAGGGAAACTGATGCTCAAGCGCATCAACGACCTGTTGAGTCAAGGCGAGACTTTTGCCATAGAAACCACATTGGCTACAAAATCGTATGTTAACTTGATTCGGAGGACAAAAGAACTGGGATATAGTGTTTCGCTCCTATACTTGTGGCTTGAATCGCCAGAGACTGCCATCCGTCGCGTGGCGCTCCGTGTCAGCGAGGGCGGTCACAGCATCCCCGAGGACGTTATCGTCCGTCGTTATCATGCAGGATTGAAAAACCTTTTCCAATTGTTCATGCCAATCGTTGACTATTGGATGCTAGTGGATAATACCCGTACACCAAGAGTCATTGTGGCGGAGGGTGGTGCCGAGGTGTCAGATGTAATCAGAAACGTAGAACTTTATCAAATAATCAAAGGATATGTCGAATAATGAGTGGAAAGCAATGAGCCGGACAATGAGTGAAGGACTTGCAAGGGCAGAATACCAGATGGTGCGCAAAAAGGCTGAGAGGAATATGCAGACCATGCAGGGTACTCAGGAGGTTCCTGCAAAGGAGTTGCTGGAAAAGCTCTACCATGAGACCGTCGACTGACAATCCATCCCTTACGGCTCGCCAAGGAACTCGATGATGTGGAGGATTAAAATTTGTTTTTGCGAAATATCCTCCATCCTCCATCTTTTAGCGTAACTTGCTTACAATAAATACATTGCGGGTGGAGGATGATTGGTGGAAGATGGAGGATAATCCTCAAAAACACCTAAAACCGACTCAAAAAACAGTTGTTTGAACCTTAACGATAACGAAAACGATAACTGTTTTCCCTGTTGGTTCAAAGGCGGGGATTCAGAAGTTACGGCGATTTCTTCAAACAAAACGCTGGAAAAGTAAAGAAAAGGCAGAATATCTCTATGCTTCTGCGATTATATTTCTGAAAGGAAACAGGAAAAGGACAAAAGGTAATTGGAAACGAATTATCTTAATTAAAACGAATTTTGTCCACGAATAGCCTTAAACGGTTGAATGCAAATAATTGGCGATTTATTTTGCATTTCACTCGCTTATTCGTAACTTTGCAGGCGGAAACCAAACATGTTAGGACTATGACAACATTTGCATTGAATAATCTGTGGGCGTACTTGCAGGGGCTGTCACTTGCACAGAGTGACCGTGAGTGGCTGGCCAGCAAGCTGCTGGAGCCGAAAGCGGATGATGCCAAAACCGCCAAACAGAAGGAGTATGTAAAGGAAACGCTGACTCGCGCACTGAAGGAGGTGAAAGAAGCCAAGAATGAGGGACGCAAGTTGAAGTCCATGGATGAGCTCTTGGATGAACTTGAGGAGGCAGTCGTATGAAAGTAACTATTTCCACTATCGACGAGTTCGATAGGCAAGTTCATCGACTGGCGAAAAAGTACAAGTCGCTGAAGGATGATCTGAAAACCCTTCAGGAGGAACTCATGAAAAATCCCCTGCAAGGCAGCGATCTTGGCAGTGGCGTTCGAAAGATTCGTATGGCCATTGCCTCGAAGGGCAAGGGCAAGAGTGGCGGTGCACGGGTGTTGACGCTGAATGTGCTGGTGAGCAATGAGGATGGCGTCCACACTTGTGCCATTGGTAACCCAAGCGGAAATATCGACGTGACGCTGCTGACTATTTACGATAAGAACGAGATTGACAATGTTTCCGACGAATACATTTGCTGGCTCGTAAGTGAGGCGGGGCAGTAGTACTTCCTTTATTCGTGAAATATTATTCGTGAAATATCCTCCATCCTCCATCTTTTAGCGTAACTTGCTTTCAATTAATATGTTACGGGTGGAGGATGATTTGTGGAAGATGGAGGATAATCCTCCAAAACACCTAAAAATGACTCAAAAAACAGTTGTTTTAACCTTAACAATAACCTTAACGATAACGAAAACGATAACTGTTTTCCTTGTTGGTTTCAAGGCGAGGATTCAGAAGTTACGGTGATTTCTTCAAGAAATCACGGCACTTTCCTCAGGAAATCACGGCAACTTCTTGAGGAAATCACGGCAACTTCTTGAGGAAATCACGGCAACTTCTGCAACTTTTCTAGGTGATTTCTGGAACTTTTCTAGGTGATTTCTGAGTATTCCCAGCTTGGGAACAACACCTTATCCTAAGGATTTCTGCAGGTTTTCCTAAGGATTTCTGTGTGTCCCTGCCCCTGGGACAATTACTTTTCCTGAGGATAGGCACTTGTAACTTGCGATTTCTTAAGGCGATTTTGGGCGATTTTCACATATATCCTCCATCCTCCACCGATCATCCTCCATCCGTAAAACGTTAACTAACAGCCTATTAAATGAAAAGATGGAGGATGGAGGCAATTTCTTGAAATTAATATTTTGTATGCGGATTGCGGTGCAATGTTCCTACCTTCAGGTGGGAGAAATGAAGAGAAAAGCAAGCCTTATTATTAATAATGTGTAATTTCTGACTTAAAACTCATGATTCTCAGGATTCTTTAGTATCTTTGCATGCAAGATTATAAACGAAGACTGATGAAAAAACTAATCTTGGCCGTTTGCGCCGCGTGGTGCTTTGGTGATGCCACAGCACAAATCCAGACGAATGCAGGTGTCGAGTACCTGCAATGTATGCAGAAAGACATGTCGACAGACTTCTACGACTTGGCTAATACCTATTTCCTGGCCGACTCGTTAGTGAGTTTCGACACGGTGAAGGGTGAGGGGCTGGTGCAATGGAAGCGCTACCGGCTGTCGCCGCGTCAGGCGTTCAACCTCAACGGCTACTGGCCAGTGAGGATGCAGATGCTTGACTTCCCCGATGCGGCGTATGATAACGACCCCGAGTTGAGACTGAAGATTGAGTTCATCACACCACGAACCGCGAGAATCCGCATGCTGACGACGCCGGTAGTCCCCAAGGACAACGATCAGGCCGACGTGATGTTCTGCGAGGGGTTTAAGAAAAGGATTGCTGATGCTGCCACGCTTCAGAAGGGTGGGGAGTGGCTGCGCACAACGCAGGGTGCTGACGCCATTGAGTATAAGACGCCGTATGGCAGCATCGCGATACAGAAGTTCCCTTGGCGCATCGTCATCAAGGACGCCAAGGGTAAGGTGCTGACGCAGACTCGCCACATCATCGACAACGACTCGACGCAGGTGAAGCTGCTGCCGTTCTCGTTCATCAAGCGTGGTTCGGACAACTCGCGCAGCATCAACCCCGTATTCTTGCTCTCGCCCGGCGAGCGCATCTATGGTTGCGGCGAGTCGTTCACCTCTTTAAATAAGGTGGGGCAGAAGGTTCACCTTAGTGTCACCGACCCGCAGGGGCCTGAGACCGACGGTATGTACAAGCCCGTGCCGTTCTTCTTCTCCAACCGCGGCTACGGCATGTTCATGCACACCTCGGCTCCCGTGACCTGCGATTTCGGCGCTTCGTACATCGGTGCAGACCGACTCTTCATGGCCGACGAGCAGATGGACTTCTTCGTGTTCTTTGGTGAACCCAAGGACATTCTGAACGAGTACACCGAGATTACTGGCAAGTCGCCCATGCTGCCGCTGTGGAGCTTTGGCACGTGGATGAGCCGCATCACCTATTTCTCGCAGGCGGAGGGCCTTGACATTGCCGCCAAGTTGCGTCAGCACCGTATTCCTGCCGATGTCATCCATTTCGATACAGGCTGGTTCGGCGTCGACTGGCAATGTGACTATGAGTTTGCGAAAGACCGTTTCCCCGACCCGGTGAAGATGTTGAAGCAACTGGCGAAGGACGGTTTCCATACCTGTCTGTGGCAGTTGCCATACTTTACGCCGAAGAACCGCTTCTTCCCAGAGATTATCGAACGTGGCCTGCACGTGAGGAATGCCAATGGCGGCATGCCTGTCGAAGACGCCATCCTCGACTTCTCCAATCCCGAGACTGTCGGCTGGTATCAGCAGAAGATTGAAGGTCTGATGCGTCAGGGCGTCTCGACTATCAAGTGCGACTTCGGCGAGGCAGCGCCCTACAATGGTTTCTATCACAGCGGTCTGGGCGGAATGTACGAGCACAACCTCTATCCGTTGCGTTATAACAAAGCGCTGTGGGAGGTGGTTGAGAAGAACCATCCCGGCGAGGGTATCATCTGGGCACGCTCGGCATGGGCTGGTTCACAGCGCTATGCCCTGCATTGGGGCGGCGATGCGGCTACAAATAATATAGGTATGTTGGGCGACCTGCGCGGCGGCCTGAGCTTTGGTCTCAGCGGATTCTCGTTCTGGAGTCACGACATGGGTGGTTTCGTCACGGCTTCGCCCGAGGACATCTACCGCCGTTGGCTGCCCTTCGGATTCCTGTCGAGCCATACCCGTGCCCACGGAGCACCGCCCACCGAGCCTTGGCTCATCTCGGAGAGCTTTACACAGGCCTTCCGCGAGTGTGCCGAGATGAAATACCGGCTGATGCCCTACGTCTATGCCCAGGCTAAGGACTGCTCCGAGCGTGGACTGCCGATGGTGCGCGCACTCTTTGTCGAGTTCCCGGAGGACAAGGGCGCTTGGCTTGTGGAGGATGAGTATATGTTCGGTTCGCAGATGCTGGTAGCCCCGCTGATGGAAAGTGGAAACAGCCGTGACGTCTATCTGCCGAAAGGGAAATGGATAGACTACCAGAGCGGTAAGGTCTATGATGGCGGTTACCAGACCATTGATGCAGGACACATTCCCGCCATCATCCTGGTGCGCGACGGCAGCATCATTCCCCACGCCCCCTTGGCACAACGCACAGACCAGATAGACTGGAACGCCATCGAGTTGCGCGAATACAAGGCCGATGCCACTTCATGCACGGGCCTGCTGTTCAAGCCCGGCGACGCAACGCCCCAGACGGTAACGGGAAAATGACATAGTTGAAAACCACGAATACATTATATAACAGATAAGCTTATGGACAAAAAGAGTTTGATGATTGTTGCCCTTGCGTGTGTCACCCTGGGCTTACAAGGAAAGGATGGCGTACAGCTGCGCCGCAATCAGGTGGGATGCTATCCCGGACAAGAGAAGGTAATCGTTGTCGAGGGTGCCAACCCCGGCAAGAATGTGAAAATTACAACGCCTGACGGAAAAGTGCTGAAGGCCCAGAGCGTCCGTCGTGCCGTCTCGCCCTTCTTGGGCAAGAAACGCTATGTCGTTGACTTAGGAAATCTGTCTGCTACGGGCGACTACCGCTTGTCGTTCGGAGGAGAATCGTGCGTTCTGCACGTCAGCAAGCAGCCTTATCACGACATTGCCACAGCCTCGCTACGCCTGTTCTACCTGATTCGCTCTGGTGTGCCCATAGAGCAGGGTGGGGCATACAACCGTCCCCTCGGCCATCCTGACACCCACGTGCTCGTACACAACTCGGCAGCCTCCCCGTTGCGACCGGCAGGCACCGTCATCAGTTCGCCATTAGGATGGTATGATGCTGGCGACTATAATAAATATGTGGTGAACTCAGCCTTCAGCATCGGACTCATGTTTGCCGCCTATGAACAGCAGCGCGCCTATTTCGGCACCCTGAAAACTAACATCCCTGAGAGTGGTAACGCGACGCCCGACTTCCTCGACGAGATGATGTTCAACCTGCGCTGGCTCATGACGATGCAGGATCCGTATGACGGTGGCGTCTATCATAAGCTGACTACGCCGAACTTCGAGGGCTTCATCATGCCGAAAGACTGCAAGCAGCCGCGCTATGTCGTGGCAAAGAGCGTCACCGCCACCCTCGATTTTGCTGCCGTGATGGCTGATGCCGCCAGACTCTTTGAACCTTATCAGAAGGACTATCCCGGCTTCTCGTCTCAGGCTGCCGCTATGGCTGAGCGTGCCTATCGCTGGGCAAAGGCCAACCCCACAGCCTTCTATCGCCAGAGCCAACTGAAGGATCCCGCCGTGACGACGGGTGAGTATGGCGACGGAAGTGCCAACGACGAGTTCTTCTGGGCTGCCTCCGCACTCTGGCGACTGACGGGAGAGCAACAGTATCTCGACGAGGCACTTCAGCGTCAGCCCCAGCAGTTCACCACGCCTTCATGGGGCAACGTGGCATCGCTTGGCGCTATTGAGTGGTTGGCGGTTGAGGGGCAAGAGGCAAGAGCAAAGTGTGAAGAACTGAGAACCAAGATGCTTAGTCAGCTCACAGACTACTGCGACAACGCCATCAAGGGTGTCGAGCAGTCATCGTTCCAGTCGCCCTACGGTAACAAGGTTTCTGATTTCGGCTGGGGATGCCTGTCCGAGAGTTGCTGCTGCCAGGCTATGTTGCTGCTCTATGCAGACAAGATGATCGGCTCCAAGAAGTACCAGCGCTATGCCCTGCAGAATGCCGACTACTTGTTTGGACGTAATGCCACTGGCTACTGCTACGTGACGGGCTTCGGCGACTACAGTCCCATGCATCCGCATCACCGTCCTTCGGAAGCCGACGGCATTGAGGCACCCTTCCCCGGCATGCTTGTTGGCGGTCCCAATCCTGGACAGCAGGACAAGAAGGATATGCACAACGCCACCTATCCTTCGAACGTTCCCGATGAGTCGTATATCGACGCCATGGAATCGTACGCCTCCAACGAGATTGCTATCAATTGGAACGCCTCTCTTGTCGCTTTCCTCTGCTGGCTGGATGCCCTTGCAGAATAAAGGATACGTGGCATTTGAGACTCCTCTATTGAGGCTTTTCTCCTCCCCTAATTTGCTACTTTTTTCTATCAAAAACGTATAGTGCCGATTTCTTGATTTATGTTAATTAATTGATAATCAATGTTATAATTTCTTAGTATCCTTTGGCGGTTCGGAAAATAGTCCGTACCTTTGCACCTGATAACTATAGCGTGGCGCTGAAAGTCTCGGGGTGAGACGGTCATGCTTAAAAGGATAGCTTATGGTAAAATTTGGTAAGATTGCATGTTTGTTATGCATGATTTTGATGTTAGCTCCCATGAATGCTTCGGCAGGGACTAAGGGAAAGAAAAGCTCAAAATTTGACTGGAATCCCGTTATCGATGCGATTATCGAAGTGGAGAGCAATGGAAAAGCTGATGCCGTGGATAAAGGCGGCAAATCGTGCGGCGCGATGCAGATAACACCAATACTGGTGGAAGAGTGCAACCGCATTCTGGAACTGCGTAAAAGCAAGAAGCGCTACTCGATGAAGGACCGTTTCAGCGTCAGCAAGTCGAAGGAAATGTTCCTGCTTTTCCAGTCGTTTTACAACCCTAAGAACAGCGTGGAGTTGGCCATCCGCTCGTGGAATGGTGGCATGGGCCACACGAAAAAGGGAACTCAAAAGTATTTTGAGAAAGTGATGAGCAAAATGAAGTAGACGATTACTTTGTTCTAATAAGAAAAGAAGCCCGACGATGTCGGACTTCTTTTTTGTTGCTTTTAGTTGCGGAGGCAGGACTCGTCATCGTTTGCTTGCAAACGCTTTGACCTTGGTCAAAGAACTGCGGCCGGGAGCATGTCGAGTCCAGCCAAAAACAAAAAGCAGCCCGTGGGCTGCTGTAGTTGCGGAGGCAGGACTCGAACATGCGACCTCCAGGTTATGAGCCTGGCGAGCTACCAACTGCTCCACTCCGCGATATATTTCTTTTAAGCGGCTGCAAAGGTACAACTAATTTTTGAATTGACCAAAACTTTATGCTACTTTTATTAAAAATTAGCTATTTTCGAACATTTTTCTTGAAAATATTTGGCTATTTGGCAAGAAATACCTACTTTTGCACACGATATGGTTATGTGCAACGCCATGTGACCGAGTCAATAATAGTAATTCTGTAAATCGTAACAAGCAAGATGTCTATAACGAAGACCAGGCAAAAATTAGTGGACGTAGCCCGTCAGCTGTTTGCGAAGAAAGGGCTTGAGAACACGACGATGAATGACATTGCCCAGCAGTCGGGCAAAGGTCGCAGGACACTGTACACCTATTTTAAATGTAAGGAAGATATCTACTACGCCGTGATTGAGAGCGAGCTGGAGCGACTGTCCGACCAGTTGGACGAAGTGGCAGCTAAGCGCATTCCGCCACAGGAGAAAATCATCGAGCTTATCTACATGCATCTGAGCATGATCCGTGAGACGGTGGTACGCAACGGTAACCTTCGTGCCGAGTTCTTCCGTAACATCTGGATGGTGGAGAAGGTGCGCCGTAATTTCGACGATGCTGAGATAGAACTGTTCCGCAAGGTGTTCCGCGAGGGCAAGGAAGACGGTGAGTTCGACATTGACAACGTAGATCTGGTGGCCGACATCACGCACTATTGTATCAAGGGACTGGAAGTACCTTATATATATGGTCGTATTGCCCACGGTATGAAGGAGGAAGACACGAAGCCTCAGGTGGCTAAGATAGTCTATAGCGCGCTGGGCAAGAGAATTAAAAATTAAAGATCAAATATTAGATTATAAAAATTAAGAATTAAACATTATATTTCAGATTATGGGATTATTAGAAGGTAAGACAGCGCTGATTACAGGTGCTGCACGCGGTATCGGTAAAGCTATCGCGCTGAAGTTTGCCGCCGAGGGTGCCAATGTGGCATTCACGGACCTGGCTGTGAACGAAGAGACTGAAAAGGAAATTGCCGCCTTAGGCGTGAAGGCCAAGAGCTATGCCTCGAATGCTGCTGACTTTGCTCAGACCGAGGAGGTGGTGAAGGCTGTGAAGGAAGAGTTCGGCAGCATCGATATTCTGGTGAACAATGCCGGTATCACGAAGGACGGTCTGATGCTTCGCATGACGGAGCAGCAGTGGGACGCCGTGATTGCCGTTAACCTGAAGTCGGCTTTCAACTTCATTCATGCCTGTGTGCCTGTGATGATGCGCCAGCGCGGTGGTTCTATTATCAATATGGCCTCTGTCGTGGGTGTCCACGGTAATGCCGGTCAGGCTAACTATGCCGCCTCAAAGGCTGGTCTGATAGCCCTCGCCAAGAGCATTGGTCAGGAGATGGGTCCTAAGGGCATCCGTGCCAACGCCATTGCCCCCGGCTTCATCGAGACTGCTATGACGGCAGCTCTGCCTGAGGAGGTTCGCAACGAGTGGAAGCAGAAGATTCCCCTTCGCCGTGGTGGTCAGGTGGAAGACATTGCCAACGTGGCAACGTTCCTGGCCAGCGATATGTCAAGCTATGTCAGCGGCCAGGTCATTCAGGTCGATGGCGGCATGAACATGTAAAAAAGCGTTATAACGTTGTTTCGTCGTTATAACGCTCTGCCGAGACAATGTTATCTCTTAGATATTTGGCGTGTCCCAGATGCGGTTCTGGGTACACGCTATTTTTTGTGAGAGCTTGCCAACCTTCAGCAGGAAGTCGCCTTCCTCAAGTGTCCAGCGGCCGTCAGCTCCGACAAAGGCGAGGCTCTTGGCGGGCAACTGGAAGGTGACGGTCTTCTGTTCGCCAGGCTGCAGATCCACCTTGGTAAAGTCGCGCAGACGTTTGTTGTCAGGCACGATGCTGGCTACGAGGTCGCTGGAATAGAGCAGCACAGCCTCCTTGCCGGCACGGCTGCCGGTATTCTTGACATCGACGCTGACCGTCAGCATGTCGTCGGCAGTAAACTGCTCACGGTCGACACGCAGGTTGCTGTATTCGAATGTGGTGTACGACAGTCCGTAGCCGAAGGGCCATTGCAGGCTGACCTTGGCATCGTAGTCGTAGGCGCCAGCCATTGTGCCAACCTCCTCGCTGACTTTATAGTCGTAGGTGTGGAGCGAATTGATTTCTGCAGGATAAGTGTAAGGCATTTTCGCCGAGAAGTTGGCGTCGCCAGCAAGGAGGTTGGCGAGGGCGTCACCACCGTAGTTTCCTGGCAGGAAGATATGTACTACAGCCTTTGCTAACGGTTCGATGTCTGCCATCAGGCGCGGACGGCCTTCGTTCAGCACCAGCACGATGGGCTTGCCACTCTTTGCCAATGCCTTTACAAGGTTTCGCTGATGTTCTGACATCCACAGGTCAGTCAGGTTACCTGGTGTCTCCGTATAGCTGTTCTCGCCGATGCAGGCCACGATGACGTCTGCCGTAGCGGAAGCAATGACGGCCTTCTCGAAATGGGGTGCGTTTTCGTCGTAGTAGGCGCCGTCCTCATTATAGGTGATGGCCTGTTCCATCACGACATTTTCCTTGCCAAACTTGTTGCAGAGTGCTTCGTAGATCGTGTTGTACTTCTCGGAGAGGTCCTCTGCCTTCGAACCTTGCCACGTGTAGCTCCAGCCGCCATTCAGGCAACGCATCTGGTTGGCGTTAGGTCCTACGAGGAGTATTTTCTTTTCCTGGGCCAGCGGAAGTATGTTTTGTTCGTTCTTCAGCAGGACTATCGACTCTTCGGCAGCGCGAAGGGCCTTGTCGGCATGCTCCTGCGAACCGAACTTCTCATAGCCCTTGCCGCCCGTATTCGGCTCGTCGAAGAGACCCAGACGGTATTTCACACGGAGAATGCGGCGCACGGCATCGTCGATACGGCTCATCGAGACCTTGCCCTCCTGAACCAGTTCCTTCAGCAGGATGCAGAAATCGACGCTGTAGGGGTCCATCGACATGTCGATACCGGCATTGATGGCTATGCGGATGGCGTCCTTCTTGTCCTTGGCCACGTGCTCACGCTGGAACAGGTTGTTGATGTCGGCCCAGTCGGTTACCAGCATACCATCCCATTTCAGGTCCTCCTTCAGCCATTTCGTCAGATACTCATAGCTGGCATGCAGGGGGACGCCATTGACGCTGGCTGAGTTGACCATCATGGTCAGTGTACCAGCTAAGGCAGCAGCCTTGAAAGGCTCGAAATATTTCTCGCGAAGCATTTGCGGCGAGATGTATGCCGGTGTGCGGTCCTTACCGCTCCAAGGGACTCCGTAGGCAAAATAGTGCTTGGTGCTGGTGCCAACGTGGTAGCGGTCAATGTGGTTGGGGTCGTCGCCCTGATAGCCTTTTATCTCAGCGGCGACCATCTTTGCGTTGACGATGGCATCCTCGCCGAAACTCTCATAGATGCGGGGCCAGCGGGGATCACGTCCCAGGTCAACCACGGGGTTATAGACCCATGGGCAGTTGGCAGCACGGCTCTCGTAGGCAGTCACCTCAGCTCCCGTCCGTGCCAGTTCCGTATTAAACGAAGCCGCGATGTTGATGGGCTGCGGGAACAGCGTTCCGCCTTGTGTGTAGGTCACACCGTGGTTATGGTCCAGACCGTAGATGTCGGGGATGCCGATATACTTCATTGACTTCTCCTGAATCAGTCTGACCCACTCTTGCCACTGTTCTACGGTGGCAGCTCGGGTGCCTGGGGCATTGAGGAGAGAGCCCACCTTATACTTCGACAGGCATGTGTCGAGCATCGTCACGTTGAGTTGCCACTTGCCGGTAGCGTCGTACTTACCCATGATATCGAGGTTCAGCTCCAGCATTTGGCCGATCTTCTCGTCGAGGGTCATCTTGGCAAGGCATTTCTCAATGTTCTGTTCAATTTTCTCGTCACGTGGAATGGCGGTTTTCTGAGCCCAGGCACTGATGCCCACTAACAGTAGGGCAAAGGATAATAAAGTCTGTTTCATGTTTTGTAGTCGTATTTATACATTAATTTGCTGCAAAGGTAATAAAAAAAGAAGTGAAAAGTGAAAAATGAGGGGTGATTTTTTTACTGCCGCCGTAAATAAATCCTAATTCCTAATACCTAATTCCTATTTTATTCGTATCTTTGCAGGCGTTATGCAAGTCATTTACGAGGATAATCATATCATCGTCGTGTCGAAAGAGAGCGGCGAAATCGTCCAGGGCGACAAGACTGGCGACACGCCGTTGTCGGAAACGGTGAAGGCGTATATCAAGGAAAAGTATGCCAAGCCGGGTGCTGTCTTCCTTGGTGTCGTCCATCGTCTGGACCGTCCAGTCAGTGGTCTGGTGGTCTTTGCCCGTACGTCGAAGGCCCTGAGCCGCCTGAACACCATGTTTGCAAATGGCGAGGTACACAAGACGTACTGGGCCATTGT
>JAEEGF012077853.1_pt1 | contig 18196 bp, 12 predicted proteins | sample 9134171 | NCBI WGS metagenome assembly JAEEGF01 (sample SAMN16246542, study PRJNA631951) | gut metagenome | biome: gut microbiome; feature: rumen; material: AP-attached | host: Bos | place: Iran: Karaj | collected 2018-10
ACCCTGCAGAACCTCTCCCTCCCGCGTGCCAACATCGCCGACCTCTACGCCGGCAACTACGCCGGCCTGGCCTCCGATGCGGCCGACGGCACGCTGCACAAGACCGGCGTCCTGCCCGACGCCCTGGCTGACCTGAGCGACGGCGGCAAGCCTGCTACCAAGTGGGGGGCCATCGACATCGAGGGCACCGACGACGGCGCGGGCTACACCATCGCCTTCGAGGGCCTCGGCAAGGACGTGTGCATGCACCTTGGCCGATTCCAGTACCGCACCTGGGCCAAGGTCGAGGCCGGCGAGACTGCCGTCTGGACCCGCGGCACCGACACCGCTCTCAATGCCAGCGCCCTGGCCTCCGCGTGCAAGGACGGCAACGTGACCCTGACCTTCACTGCTCCGTAGGCCATTCCCGCTCCACCCCCAGCCGGCAGGTCCGGCCAGGCCGGCATGCGCCGCACTGACCAGCCCCGATCTGTACTGATCTGCCCTGACGTTGGCTGACGTGCCCCAGTGCGCCCCGATGCCCCCAATGTGCACTGGCCGCACTGGCGTGCGCCGAGCTGCGCAAGCAGGGCCAGGCCGGGCTGCCCCGGGACAGGGCTGTCCCCCCAGCAGAACGCATGGGGACAGTCCTGCCCCGGCCAGCACGCCTTCAGCAGCCGCAGCGTTCCTGCTCCCTCTTCGACAGCCGAAAGCCAGCTGCGTCCGGCGAACCCGCATGGGCACGTATCGGCAGCCATTGTCACGACATCCAGCGAGGCCCCTGTGAAAGCCCTCTTTGCCACCCTGCTTGCCTTCTTTGTTCTCGCCTTTGGCCTTGCGCGCCAGGGCGACGAGCGCGCCAGGCCCCCCATAGCCAGCCCAGCCGGCCCTGCGGCCAGTCTCAGCCAGGCCAGCGGCCTCAGCCAGGCCCGCCAGGCCGAAGCCGAAGCCCTGGCGGGCAGCTTTCTGGCCTACCGCAAGGCCTGCCTCGACTACCTCCGCTCCCTGAGGCCCCAGGCCCTGGCCGCACGCCTGCGCCAAGGCCTCGAGAACGGCGGCCTGGCGCCGGCCTGGCTGGCTTTGGAGGAGCTTGTCCCCTTTCTTCCTGCCGGCTGGCGCCAGCCGGAGCGGCCAGACGGCGCCCCCAGCTGGAGCGCCGTCCTTGTCCCCGAGCCCGCGCCCTCTGCCGATGACCTTGCCTGCGTCCGGCTGCTCGTGCTCTCCCGCGTGGAGGACCAGGCCCTTGAGGCGGCGCTCGCCTCGGCAGCCCTCGATGCCCTGCTCTATCCCGAAGGCACGGGCTTTGCCTGCCCCGGCGCCGATGCCAGCGAAGCGGGAGCCGAGGAAGCGCGCACTGCCTGCGCCCAGACCTTCGGAGTCTTCGGCGTGCCCGTGCCGGCCGAGCTTGCCGGCCAGCGCCTGCGCCAGGGCGCCCTGGTCTCGGCCCTGCTCTTCGCGCACGCGCCCTAAGCCTGGAAGCTCTTCCCGCTGCGCCGTCCAGCAGCCCCCCTCCCCTGAACCTGCTTTCCTGTACCTGTTTCATGGCCGGCTTTCCTGAGGCTGCTCCCAGGCCTGCATGGCTGGCAGCCTTCCACCTTGTCCTGTCGCCTTGTCCATCTTTTCCTTTCACCTTGTCTTTCCGCTCTCTCCGTCCAGGCGCCCCGTCCAGCCTTGCGTTCCATGCCGTCCTTCCAGCCTCGTCTGCCGCCCTGTCCTTGCACGCTGTCCTTTCACCCGGTCCTTGCATTCTGTCCAGGCACCCTGTCCGGCGCCTGCGTCGCGCAAGGCCCTGCGCCTGCCCTCTGAGGTTTCGCCCATGCATCTTCTCGACGCCCTGCTTGGCACCCTCTGCCTCGCCTTTCTCGCCGTCTTCGCCAGCCAGACCCTCGGCGACGCCGCGCACGCGGAGCGCCTTGTCCGCACGGCCGCGCTGGCGGAAGAGCTCGCCTCGGCCCTTGACCTGCACGCCCCGGATGCCGTGGAGATGCCCCGCGAAGGCGAGCCCTGCCTCGAGGTCTCCCTGGCGGCGCTCCAGGCCCAAGGCCTGCTCAGCCTTGGCTTTCCCGAGACCGGCCCCTGCGGCATGCGCTGGCAGGCCCTGATCTGCCAGCCCCGCCGCCCTCTTAAGCACCAGGAAGCCGGCGGCACGGCCCAGGCGGACCCGGCGGCAGCAGAGGCTTGTGCCGCAGAGCCAGGCACGGGTGCCTCGCAAGCCAAGGCCGCCCCCCTGGCCCTGGCCTGCCTCGTCCTGCCTGACGGCAGCACCGGTGCAGGCGGCAGGGACGCCGACATGCAGGACAGCCAGAAAAGCCAGCCCGGCCAGCACAGCCAGGCAGAGGCCCTGGCCTTCAGCCGGGACTTGGCGCAGCGCCTGCCGGGCTCCGTTGTCCTCGAGGGCTCTGCCCTTGCCCGGGGCCACGGACAGCATTGTTCCCTCGACCTCGCCGAGCTCGGCGCGCACAGCCTTGCGGCCTCGGGTGCCGGCCTTGCTCTGGCCGTCCACGCCGGAGCTGCCGGAGAGACCGAGGCGGCAAGCGCCGGCTGCGCACGCGCCAAAGCCAGCGCCTTCCTGCAGCAGGAGGCGCGGCCCGCCCTTCCTGAAGGCGCCCGCATGGAGACGGCCCTTTCCCTTGGCGGGCACAGCCTGGCCGAGGCCTCTGCCCTCCACTTCGTCCCCCTCGCGCAGGCAGCCCTCGCCGAGCTGGCGGGCGCCGATGCGGGAGCGGAGGCCGGCGCCGCGCCTTCGGCCATGACCCTGCTCGAGACCGCCTGCGCCAGGCCCGGCAGCGACGGCCTGCTCGCCTTCGACGCCGAACAGGGCCTCCTGCTCTGCAGCCAGGGCAAGCCCGCCCTTGTCCACGACGCCGGCAACACCCTGGCCTTTGCCTACATCGGCTTCGACGCGCCGGGCACAGGCGCCAACGGCGGCGCCCTCTGCCCCCGGGGAACGAGTCCCGAACATTTCAGCCTTCCCGCCGTCTTCGAGGCCGAGGACGAGGATCCCGCCTTCGTCCAGCTCCAGAGCGACCTTGCCACGCGCTGCGGGCCTTCCAGCTACTACGGCGTTGCCGACTACTTCTGCGGCCTGGAGCCCCAGGGCCGGACTCTGCAGATCTGGCAGAGCCTCGCCAAGAAGCGCGTCTGGTGGGACGAGGAAGACGAGTACCAGACCCTCTTCGGCGGCTTCTTCGGCGAGGCGGCCACGCCCTGGAGCCGGGCCCGCTACGACAGGGAGCTCTGCCAGGCCTGCCGGGGCGGCGGGTTTGCGCGGCGCATGGTGGCAGGCCCAGCGGGCCAGTCCCCGCTTCGCCTGCACGCCTACCTCGGCCGGGAGGACATGATGCCGGCAAGCACCGTCGACGGCATGCCTGTCTCGCAGGGCCTGGTCCACTTCACCCTCTGCCGGCCAAGGCAGCTGTGAGGGGGCTGCCAGGCTGGATAGGCATGGCGCAGGCGTCTCCGGCTGAGGCAGCCTAGGCAGCCTGGCGCCTGAGAGGGCCAGCCCTGATTCAGGCCTGAGCCAGCCCTCACCCAGTCCTTATCCAGTCTTCATGCAGCCTTCATCCCAAGTTCATCCAGACCTCGCTGCGCGCTGGGGCCGCAAGCCGCCCTGCCTTCACCGGCAGCCTGCAGCGGCACGAAACCGGCGCACGAACCTGGCGGCAAGGAGGAATAACGGAATGCAGCTTTTCGATGCAGTCATAGCCTGTCTGGGGCTGGCCCTCGCCTGCGGGCTGGCAACGGCCCAGCGGCACGAGGAGCAGAGCGGCCATGAAGCCAGGCGCTGCGCCTGGCAGCTGGCCCAGCTGGGCGCAGGCGCCCTGCGTTCTGCCGAGGCACTACGGGAGGATCTGGCTGCAGGGGAGAGTCCCTGCCAGCGTCTTGACGCCGAGGCGCTCCGCCAGCAGGGACAGCTGGTGCCAGAGCTTCCTGCCGTCAACAGTCTTGGCCAGGCGCTCGAGGCCTACGCCTGCCTCAAGGAGGGAAGGACCTACGGCATAGCCCTGGCCAGGGGCCTTCCCCGCAAGCCCCGTGGCGAGGCAGGGCCTGAGGCCGACCCAGATGTCCAGCTTAGCCTCTACCTGCGCTATGCCCTGCCCGTCAGCAAGGCTCTGTACCAGAGCTTTGCCCTGCCTCCTGCGGAACTGCCTGCGGCAGCCATGCAGCCAGTCACCAGCCAGAGCGGCACGGCCTCTGGCGCCAGCGAGCCTGCCCAGATGCTGGCGGACTTCGGCCTGGCGCATCCCGGACCCGGCTCTGTCTTTGTCCTGCTCGCAGGCACAGCCTGCGGCGAGGACGCCGACTACCTTCGCCGCGTCTGCACGCCGGGGCTCGAAGACCGCTCGGCCATGGCCGCCCCGCTTTCCCTGCAGGGCCAGGCAGTCAGCGGCGCGGCCGGCCTCCAGCTTCTGCCCCTACAGCAGGGCAGGCTCGTGCAGGCAGGCCGCCTCATCGCTGGCCCCGCGGCCTTTGCCGAGGCCTGCCAGGAAGCCTCTGCCGATGCCGCAGGCTCCCTTGCCTCCCTGGACGGCAGGCTGGCCTTTGCCTGGACGGCCGCCCGGCACCAGCCTGCGGCGGCACCGCCCTCAGGGGGGAGCGGCGAAGGGGAGGAAGACAGCGGAACAGGCCAAACAGGCCAGACAGGCCAGGCCGGTGATCTGCTCGCCTGTCTGGCCTCGAAGCCCCGCACCCTGCAAGCCACGCCGGCGCTCTTCCAGCCCCGGGACGCGCGCCAGGTCCAGCAGGGTGGCCTTGTCCCCAAGCCCTGGTGCCCCCGGGGAAGCCGGCCCCGCCTGGATCTGCTCCCTGCGGCCTCGGAAAGCGGCGTGGGCTCTGCGCCCGGCACCCATGTGCTGACACGCTTCACCGCCAGTGCAGGCAGCACGGGCAGCTCTGCCAGCGGCATAGTCCTCAGCACCGTCCCTTCGCTCGAGGACGCGCGCCTCGAAGGCTTCAGGGCCAGCGCCTCGGACGAAGGCGAAGCCTGGCGGGTCCGCATCGAACGCCGGCGCACCAGCTCAGGCAAAAGCCTTGCCAACTGGAAGCCTCTGGCCTCCTGGCGGGGCATGCTCTGCCAGTCCTGCCTTGTCCGCGAGGCCGAATGGGAGGAGGACGCCGGGGCCAGCGTCCTCGCCCTGCGCTCCTGCGTCCCCGAAGGCCAGCTTGAGGCCAGCGCCAATGCCGGCCAGACTGCCGCGCTGGCACCCGCGACTGCTGCCGTCGCAGCCGCTGGAGGATCAAGACCATGAACCTGCTGGAAACCCTGCTCGCCCTGCTGGCGGGCCTGGCCTGCGCTGCCGCCCTCGCCCTGTGCGCCCACGATCTGCGCGCCCGCACCCAGGCGCTTCAGGAGGCGGAGCTGCTCCAAGGGGCCGCCAGGCAGGCCCTTGCCTACGTCAAGGCCCATGCCGGCGAGCTGGCAGAGCGCCTGAACGATCCCGGGGATGCCCCTGGAGATGCGTCTGGGGACGCCTCCGAGACATGTCTGCTGCCCCTTGAGGCAAGCATCCTGCCCGGCCTGGCCCAGCCGCCGGAAGGCCGAAGCCTGCACGTCGCCCTTGCCGCATGCCGCGTCGCAGCGGGAACAGGCAATGACGTCAATGCCAGCCCAGCCGAGCCTGCCAGCCCCAGACCGCGCCTTCGCCTCTTCGTCTGGCTTGAGGGCGCAGACCCCGCGCTGGCAGCCAGAGCAGCCCTGGCCCTGCCCCGCGGCTGGCACGCCGACGGCCAAGGCCGCCTTGTCTGGCCCAATGCCGGCGCAAGCTCGCGAACCAGCCTTGCGCCTGCATGCGCTGGGCAAGCTGGCCAGACCTTGCCCTCGCCCCTTCCCGGCGCCTTCGGCACGGAGCTCCTCGTCCAGGTTCCTGCCAGCGCCCTGCCTCTGGCCGTCCAGCTCGCCCAGCGCAGGGAAGCGGCCGGCGCCCGCCATTTCGTGCGCCGGACCTGGAGCCCTCCCTCGGCTCTGAGCGCCCAGCCGGCGTCTTCAGGCGCACAAGGCGCAAGCGTGCAGGCCAATGGGCCTGCCGTCCCCGCCATGCGCCAGCCCCTTGACCTGCAGGGCCACAGCCTGCTGGCGACCGCAAGCTTTGGCCTTGGCCTGCTCGAAGCCGGCGCCAGCAGCGCCGCGCCGGAGAGCGTGCAGCAGGCTGCGCTGGCTGGCGAGCAGACAGGCGAGCAGGCAGATCAGCAGACAGGCCAGCAGACGGGCGAGGCAGGAGCAAGCCAGGCCGTGCGCCTGCAGGCGCTTGCCGAAGCTGGTCTGGACGCCGTGGAGCAGGCCTGTCTGAACGGTGGCCTTGAAGGCGTGCTCGCGCGCGGGCAAGAGCAGCTCTTCATCTGCCGCCAGCGCCGGCTCCTGCCCCTGCTTGCCAGGGAGGACCGCCCCAGCCTTGCCGGCATCGCGTCCTTTGCCGCAGGCGAGACCCCGCCCGGCGAGCCGCTGGCCTGCCCTGCCGGCAGGAGGCCCGCCGTGTTCTACACCCCTGCGGCTGCCGAAAGCCGCAGCCTGGAAGCTGAACTCAGCCTCGGCACCACCCGGGTCTTCCGGGCCCTCTTCGAAGGCCCCGTGGACCAGAGCTTCCAGTGGCTGGCCATCCAGGCCTGCCTCTAGCCGGCCCTGCCCTGTCTTGTCCTGGCGGTCCTGTCTTGTCCTGCCCCTTTTGATAGGAGATGCGCCCATGCCTATGGTTTCCCTGGCTCTGCTCTGCCTGCCGCCCCGGCAGCCCCAGAGCCGACTCCACATCCAGCCCTCTCTCCGGCCTCTCCCCCAGCGCTCCTGCCTGGCTCAGCCTAGCCTCCTTCCCAGCTTGCCCGGCTTGCCAGCCCTGCTCGCCCTGCTTTCCTTCTTGATCCCGCACGCCCTGGCGGCCCTGCTTGCGCCAGGCGCGGCGCTGGCCAGCGCGGCCGGCGTCGCCCAGCGCGAGCAGGCCTACCACGTGCTCTTCGACGCGCCCTGCCGGCGCTTCGGCCTGCCCAAGGACGTGGCCCTGGCCATCGCCCGCCAGGAGTCGGACGGCCACCCCCTCATGATCAACGTCGAGGGCAGGGACCTGCTTCCCTCCAGCCTTGCCGAGGCCTGCGCCCTGGTCGACAGGCTCTGGCGGGAAGGGCGCAGCTTCGACGTGGGGCTCATGCAGATCAACGTCCAGTGGATGCGCCGCTACCGCATTCCCCCGCGCCTGCTCCTCGAGCCCAGGAACAACGTCTTCATGGGCTGCTTTCTCCTGGCCATGCAGACTAGGCAGGCGGGATCCCTGTGGAAGGGCGTGGGCCACTACCACTCCCGCACGCCCTGGCGCCGTGAGCGCTACATCGCCCAGGTGCGGCGCCATCTGGAGCGGCTGCGCAGGCAGACGGACCGGCGCTGGCAGGGCTGAGGCAGAGGGCCGCGGGCTCAGGCATGCCCAGCGGGGCGAAGCGGTGCCAGGCCTTGCAGAGCGCAGGCACTGGCCAGCCGGGCCATGGCAGTCATGGCAGACATGGCAGGCCGCAGGACCTGCCCTGCGCCGGACCTGCGCCCCTCATGCCCTGCACACGCACTGGTCCTGTTCCGGTCCTGTACTGGCCCTTTTCAGCCCTGTTCCGGCGCTGTTCCTAGCGGGCGGTGCATTTCCCGGCATCGCCTCTTGAACATCGCTTCGCTTTAGGAGTAAATGGAACCACACCCTATCCTAGCCAAGGAGGCTAACCATGATTAGACAGCTGCTGCTCATTGCTGCCATCGGCATGGCCCTTTCCCTGGCCGCGTGCGCGCCGCCGCCCCCGCACCACCATCACGGCGGACCGCCACCGCCGCATCACAATGTTGCTCCGCCACCGCACCATGGCCCGCATCATGCGGGTCCGCCCCCGCACGCCGGCAAGCCCCACCAAGCTGCTCCCTCCCACCATGGCGCCCATCACGGAAAGCCTAAGGCTCCTCACGGAAGCCACGGGAGTCACCACCATCACTACTAGCCTTGCATAACCCCAGACCATGACGGCCTGGCGATAGCCCTTAGTGCGGGACGCCCTGGACCCCAGGTTCAGGGCGTCCCTGTCTGGGGGCGCCAGGCATACTCCCAGATTTTCGCAGATTTTTCCTAGGCTTTCTCCCAGACATTCTTCCACGCTTTCTTCCGGCCGCTCCCCTTCTGCGCATCAGACGCAAGCCAGAAGCCAGCCCAGGCGCCGTCCCAGATGAGTTCCCCCTCGCTGGCCGCCTGCGCCGCATCTCCTGCTCTGCATGCCCCCTCCGGGGCCCAGCTCCGAGGTCCACTTCCGGAATCCAGCTCTGGGGCCCGCGCAGATAGCTCGGGCCAGCAAGCGCACGGCAGAGGCGCGCCGCGTCAGCCCTCAGCCCTCTCAGCCAGCGAGCCTGCCTCTCTGCCTGCCTGCCAGTCTCTCTACCTGTCAGCCAGCGCAGATCCCTCGCGAGCCCTGCGCCAAGCCAGGCACGCCCAAGCCGGCACGCCTCGCAACTTCGGCACATTTGGCAAAGTCGGCAAGCCCGGCACGCCCAGAGCCGGCTTTCCCCTGGCCGGCAGCCCGAAACACTCCGACACCAGCCCTGCGCCTCGTTGCCGCGAAGGCCTGCAGACGCCCGGCCGCCTGCGGCCGGCTGTCAAGCGGCGAAAAGCTCCCCACCCTGAGCCAGCGTGCCTGGACCAGCGGCCAGGCTCATTGTCTTGCTCATGGACTGGGCTCAGCGACATGGCTCAGTAGCCTGACTCAGCGACCAGGCGCCCTGGTTTCCCAGCAACAAAAAACTTTTGTCTTTTTAAAACATTTTTGCTCTTGCCTGCCTCTGGCCACTTCAACCCGCCACTTCAGCCCGCCAGTCCAGAGGCCTTTCGTGCACCCTTCCCCCGCGTTGTCCTGCCGTCCCCTGTTCTTCGCTATGCCTATGGCGCGCCTTGGCGCAGGAGTCCGCATGTCCGACCGCCCCCGCAGCGATGTCTCCGCTTCCTCCGGCCTTCTTGCCTGCCTTGCCTGCGCAGCGGCCCTTGCCCTTGCCCTGCGCCACTTCGGACCCCAGGCCAAGGCCTGCCTGCTCTGGCTTGCCGGCGCGGCCTGCCGGCAGGCTGGCCTCGTCTCGGCGCGCTATGCCGAGGCCGCCCAGCGCATCGAGGCCCTTGATCCCGCAGCCCTCAGCCTCGGCTTCTGCATCGAGCTCGCCAACCGGGCCTGCTTCTGGCACGTCCTGCTGCTGGCCTGCCCCCTGGCGCTGGCAGCACTGGCCTGGTCCTGGCGCATCTCACCAGCCGACATCTTCCGCCGCACCCTCGGCATGCAGGACCTGCTCAGGGCAAGCGCGCCCTTCAACGCCTGCGTGGCCCCTGCCCTGAACTGGCCTGGCGGCATCCTTGCCGAGCCCCTGGACAGCGGGCCCTGGATGGCTGGACGCCAGCCCATCCAGTGCGCAGCCGCCCTTGGCCTGCTCAAGGGGCCGGACGGACGGGCCATTCCGGCCTCCGAACTCCTCGAGGAGGGAAGGCTTGCCAACCCCGCCTCCCCGTGGCTGCGACCGGGCTCCCAGGCCAGCTTCGACAGGGAGAAGGCCGCGGCCTGGCTGGCCAGCCAGCTGGGCGCGCCATGGGAGGGCTGGGACGCCCTCCCGCCCCATCTGCGGAAGCTCTCTCTGGCCTGGATGCTCTTTGCCACGGACCGCAAGCGCGAGGCCCAGGCCCTGCTCGACGAGCTGAGCCTCTCCTTCCGGGCGCCTCAAGCCCCGCAGAAGGCCCGCTTCGTGCGACGCTTTCCCTTCGTGGAGCGGTCCAGGCCGGGCCATCCCTACCTGCTCAGCTGCCGCCTGCCCGGCGAGCTGGCCTCCCTTGCCAGGAGGCTGTGCGCCGAGGGGCCCTGCGCCGAAGCTCTGGGGCCCCACCGCACCTGGGCGAACCTCGCCCTGCTCAGCCTCTACGAGTGCGCCCGCCGCAAGGGCGTGCTGCCCACGTCCGAGTTCATCTGGCTGAGGCCCGTGGACCGCCGGCTCTACTACCTCTGCAACAACCTCGGCCGGCGATCCGTGTGGCCCGAGATCGCCGGCGCCTGGGCCCACTACCAGACCGAAACGCTGCTCGGCAGCTCCGATCCAGCCTTTGCCGGCCTTGCCGATCCCCATGTCGAGGAGGCTTGCGACGCCCTGGAGGCGGCCCTCTTCGACGAGGGCTGGATTGCCCCGGAGAGGCTCTCGCCGAAGCTTGCCCAGCGCCTCCAGGCAGGCTGAGCCCAGGTCTGGCCCAAAGCTGGCCCCAGGCCTGTCGCAGAGATATCGCGGGGATATCGTGGAGGTATCGCAGCACCTTCGCCCCGCTTCACGGAGAGCCCGCCAAGCCGCCACAAGGTCGTGCCAGGCCTGCCGCGAGCCTCAGCCCCCTCCTGTTCTGCGTCCCGCCATTCCGCCTTGCACGCAGGCCCCCTGCTCTGCAGGCCCGCAGGCCAGGCCCTCGCCCTTCCCCGGCCTTCACCGCCCGCCCCCCTTCCGCCTTCAGGAGGTCTGCCATGCCGCGACGTCCCCGCCAGGCCCGCTACGGCCTCAATCCCAGCGAAGAGCACGCCAAGGAGGAGCTTGTCCGCGACATCCGCCCCCTCTGGGTGCGCCTGCACGACGCCCTGCTGGAGCGCCCGGGCTTCCTGGCCGCCATGCTCGCCGGCATGGGCGCCATGCTTCTCTGCCCGGCCGCCAGTCCTGTGCTGCTCCCGCTCCTGCTCGGCCTCGCCCTCAGGCGCCGCTTCGCCTGCCGCTTCGACTGCCTGCCCATGCGCGTGCCCCAGGTCTGGCCAGGCCCGGACTTCGGGGACGTGCTCCCCCAGGGCGGCTTCCACAGGGCCCGCGGCACCTTCTACGTGGGCAACGAGATCGACACGGGCCGCGAACTCTGGATTGCCCGGGAGGACATGCTCACCCACATGCTCGTGCTCGGCACCACCGGCGCCGGCAAGACCGAGACCCTGGTCTCCCTGGCCTTCAACTTTCTGGCCGCCGGCTCCGGCCTGCTCTACGTGGACCCCAAGGCTGCCCCCAAGCTCGGCGCCCAGATCTACTCCATGTGCCGCCTCGTGGGCCGCGACGACGACTTCCTCCTGCTCTCCTACATGGCCGACAAGAAGGCCCAGGCCTCCATGCGCAGCTTCGGCCACATGCGCACCCCCCTGCGCCAGTCCAACACCCAGAACCCCTTTGCCGTGGGCACGGCCAACCAGCTCACCCAGATTCTCTTCTCCCTCATGCCTGCCGGCGACGACAAGGGCGGCAACGCCATCTTCTCCTCCAATGCCCAGACTCTCATCTCCGGCCTCATGGCCGTGCTCGTGGAGATGCGCGACCGCGGCGAGGTCCCGCTCTCCATCGGCGTCGTGCGCCGCTACCTGCTCAGCATTCCCGAGATAACCAGGCTCGCCCTGCGCGAGGACCTCTCCGAGAAGAGCATGCTCTCCCTCCAGGCCGCCCTCGCCACCGTGGGCTGGGAGAAGGGCCTGCCCCTGGACAAGCAGCCCCGCAGCTTCGCCGAGCAGTACGGCTACGCCAGGGCCTACTTCGGCCGGGCCCTCTCCCTGCTCGTGGACAGCTACGGCCGCATCTTCATGACCTCCCACGGCGAGGTGGACGCCGTGGACGTCATCACCAGCCGGCGCGTCTACGTCACCCTCATCCCCAGCATGGACAAGGACCCCAAGGAACTCAAGAGCCTTGGCCAGATCTGCCTCTCCTCCATTCGCAACGCCTGCGCCGTGGGCCTTGGGGACGTGGTCCAGGGACGCCTTGCCGACGTCTTGGGCGCCCTGCCCACGGACGCACGCACGCCCTTCGGCGTGATCGTCGACGAATACGCGGCCATCGAGACGCCGGGCTTCGAGATCCTGCTCACCCAGGGCCGCGGCCTGGGCATAGCCTGCGTGGTCGCCTCCCAGGACTTTGCCGGCATCAAGCGCGCCTCCCCCGAGGCCGCGGAGCAGATCGTCGCCAACTGCAAGCTCAAGCTCTTCATGTGCCTCGAGGATCCCAGCCAAACCTACGAGCTCATCCGCTCCCTGGCAGGCTCCGGCTTCACCTTCGAAGCCTCGGGCTGGAAGGGGGAGCCTGGAAGCACGGCCTACGCCGACACCCTCGGCGCCAAGGCCGCCATGCGCCCGCGCGTGGATTTCCGCGACCTGCAGAAGCAGGTCGAAGGCCAGATGACGGCCTTCTTCAAGGGCGAAATGATACGCGGACGCACCTTCTACGCCTGTCCTCCCCTGGACATGCACCAGGAGCTGCGCCTCAGCTACCACCTCAAGCTCCAGGCGCCGGATCCGGCCCTGCTGAGCATGCGGGAGGGAGAGAGAGCGGCCCTGTCCCGCGCCTGCCGGGCACTGGCCCGGGGACGCGTCCCCCAGCCTGTCCGGCTGGGCGCCCTGCCAGACGGCCTTCCTGCCGCGGGCCGGGCCTTCGCCCTCTTCGCAGCCCTCCCTGCTGCAGGTCCAGCAGGCGGCAACGAGCGCGCCCTGGCGGCGCTCCTTGCCCTGCCCCTGGAGGCGGAGTTCCAGCAGGAAGTTCAGCTCAAGCGCCAGCAGGGCAGCGCCGCCTAGCGCAGGCCAGAGCCAGCCGCCTTCAGGGAGGCTCCCTGCGCCCCTGGTCCCTGGCTTCGCTCCCCTGGTCCATCGGAAGACCACAGCCCCGGATATCAGGAAACCCGGCACTACGGCAACGAGGCAGCAACGCGTCCAGGCTTCTTGCGACATGGCCCCCATTTTGAAAATGAAAGCCCTGAAGGTCTTTCCTGAAGCGCCGCATCTTCAGGCAGGAGAGGCCTGGCCTTTCGCCTGCCGCCGGCGCAGGCCAAGGCTCCGCAACGCTCTTCATTGGAGCTTCGCTGGTCATTCTCTGGTCCTTCCCTGAACCTTGTCTGGGGCTGCTCCGGACCTTGTCTGCGTGCGACGCTGGACGGTACGCCACCGCCCCCAGGCATTCCCCAGACATCCCCCGGCCGTCCCAAAGGCAGTTCCCAGATCGTTCCCAGACAGGCCGGCAGACCCAGCGCAAACCTCGTCGCTGAACCTTCTGCGCCAAGCAGGCATCTTTCTCCCGCAGGCGCAGCAACACGCCCTGTCCCGCACGGAGCAGCACATTCCCTCGCTCAACGTGAAGCATATCTTGGCAGGTTCCTCGTTTTTTATATGGACAGTACAAAAAAATATTTGCTTGTCTTGCCGTCTCAAGATATAGAGATGAAAAACGAGTGGGCAAGATCTGCCCGCAACCCGTTGACAAGGAGTCTCGCTTCATGGCTCAGCAAAAAACGCAGAACCAGCCCTCTACACCTAGCCTCCGCAAGCTCTTGGCACAGTGCCTGCAGAGAAAGGGCTACGTCTTCTCTGCGGAAACCCTTCTCCACGAGGGGGTGCTGGAGCGCATCCCCGAATTGATACGCGACGTCTCGGACACGGAATTCATCCTCGACGAGATCTTCGGCGAGCGCTTCGAGCGGCTGCTCACTGACCTTGCCGACTACGGCCGGCGCCGCAGCTACGAATTCAACGAAGAAAGCAGCGACCCAGCCGACCAGACGGCCCAGCGCTGGCTCAGCGGCGACATCAGCGACCTGAACATCAAGATCAGCCGCGGCAAGCGCAGCGAGCCCCATCTCATTGAAGGCCGGCGCCTGACCTTCGGCGAATGCCTCACCAGGCTCGTGCTCGAGTCGAGGGAGCGGGAGCTTTCCCACAGCATGCTCTGGTGGCTTTCGGAGTATCTGGACTACAGCCTCGACTGGCTCTTCTTCGGCGTGGGCACCATTGCCAAGTCCTCCTTCCACGACACCTACGATCCCTCGGCCGCCATCCTGAACGCTGCTCTGGCAGCCGGTGCCGACGGCAGCGACGATGCCTCCGTCGACGGGATGCAGTCCATCCTCCAGACAGTCTCCGAAATCAAGGCCATGCGCGGCACCACCACCTGGCGGGGCGCGGACTGGAACTGGCTGATGAACGGCAAGACCCACACCGCCCACCAGTTCAAGTCCCCCACCCTGCCCCTGTGCGCGCGCTGCGTGAGCGCCTGGAACATCCAGCCCGTCATGCCAGAGATGCCGGACCTGCTGGCCTTCATCGACTGGCTCTACGTCTTCATCCTGCGCGAATTCTTCATGCTCGCCCCCCTGCCCAAGAGCGACTGGCGCCAGCAGGTCTTCGCAGCCATATCCCGCGGCAAGAACAAGGTGCTCCTGCTCCTCGGCACCACGGCCCAGGCCGGCACCCAGTACCGCCTCGGCAAGGCCATGCCCAGCAGCTCCGTGGTCAAGCTGGCCTACTTCCTCGAGCTCATCATACGCCGCTTCGGCCGCAACGGCTTTCTCCAGTACATCGCCATGGTCAACGAGGAGGCCCGCGCCCGCAACTTTACCAACCTGCTCGAGGTGATGGAGCGCAAGTCCTGGCGCGAAGACAAGAAAGCCGGCTTGGCTGAGGACTTCGACGACGATGACCTTGAAGGCGGAGAGGCTGGCGATGCTGCCGGCGGGGAGGCTGGGCAGGACGCCCCCGCGGCCGCCGAAGCCGGCGGCACTCCGGCCGCGGCGCTGTCCCGGCCTCGGAAGAAGCCGAAGAAGGATGCCGAAAGCCTGCTCTTCCCTGATGCAGACGGCGGGGACGGCGAAGGCGACGCCGGCGAGGCCGCCGCGGCCATAGCCGCCATGACGGAGGGAGAGACCAAGACGGCTGCAGACAGCGAAGCCGAGACAGCCAAGCCCGCCAGGAGCAGGAAGGCGGCCAAGGCAGCCAAGGAGGGCAAGGAGGGCAAGGGGGCCAAGGCTGGCCAGGATGCCAAGGGGGCCAAGAATGCCAAGGGGGCCAAGGGCTCCAAGGCTGGCACGGCTGGCAAGGGCTCCGAGGAGGCCAATGACGGCAAGACCGCCAAGGCTGACAAGGCTGGCAAAGGCGCCGTCCGCAGAAAAACCGCCCAGGCCGGCGAGGCCCAGGAGCCTGCGGACCAGCCTGCCAGCCAGCCGTCTGGCAAGGCGCCTCGAAAGCCCGCTGGACAAGCCGCTGGACAGCCGTCTGAAAGGGACGCTGAAATGAACCCTGGCCTGAACCCGCAGCAGCCCGCCAGGCGGCGCCGTCCGGCACCTCTGGCCGGCTTCCTGCGGCGCCGCGGCAAGGCCCGCGACTAGGGGAGTGCACACGCTATGAACGACCGTCCCGACACCTCGCCCTTCTTCCCCGAAGACAACGACGCCGTCGTCACCCTCATCTCCTGGGACACCCTTCCCCCGGAGGACAAGCGCTTCGTGAGCCTGCGCGGCCTTGACGGCAACTTCCTGACGCCCGGCGTCCTCTCCGGCCTGCACGGCGCGCGCAGCAGCAACCTCGTCATCGGGCACATCAAGTACGCCCTGGCCCGGCAGGGCGAGATCCAGCACTTCAGCATCAAGGCAAGCGACATCATCGTGCCTATTCCCAAGGACAGCTCGTTCACCCAGATGATGGACCGCAAGGAGGCGCTCCAGGGGCCCCTGATCAACCTCAAGCGCCTCAAGGCCAAGGCCGTCAAGCAGATCATGGGTCTGTGCACCACCCCGCCCGCGACCTCCGCAGGCTTCCTCCCCTGCCTGCGCGATGATCCGGGAGGCTTCTTCCGGCGCTTCTTCGAAGATCCCGCCTACCAGGGCGTTCAGGCCGTCTACTGGGACTGCCAGGGCTCCCTCTTCGGCGCCGGCCTCAACCCCACCGAACTCTTCTCCGTGGTCACCGTGCGCCCCAGCTTCGCCCGCACGCTCCGCAGCCTTCTGCCCCCGCGCCCCCTCCTTTCCGACCGGGCCCGCTGGAACAAGGAGGTCTGCCTCGAGGAGCTCAAGGACAAGTTCATTCTCGAATAGGCCAGCGTCCCGGCCCGTGTCCGTCCCTCAGACGCAGCCGCCGGCAGTCCCGCGCTGTGCGCAGAGGCCGCAGATGGCGCAGAGGCCTCGTTTGGCCGGGGCGCCGCAGCGCCGCGGCCTGCGCCGGCAAGGCTCCTCGCTGTTTCGGGGCAGGCCCAGAGAGGATTCGGGACAGCTTGAAGCCAGGAGAGAAAGGGCCACGGGAAGCCGGCTTCCTCAGCCTTGTGCGACAGCCATGTGCCCCGCCATGAGCACCCGGATGCCTTGCTGGCGCAGCCTCTCCTTCAGCCTGCAGGCGTCTGCACAGCCTGCAGCCTCCCCGTCCCCGCTGTGCAGGTCAAGAAAGGCCTTGACCCTGGCCCAGTCGGCCAGGGCCTCCCTGCTGACGTCGCTTTTGGAGTCGGCGTCGGCAAGCTTCCAGAAAGCCGCCATGGCGGCCTGGCCGTGCCTGGCGACGGCCAGGAGCAGATCGTAGCGCGTGCCCGGACGGATGAGGCGGTAGCGGCCCGCCTTCATGTGCTCGCGGGCAGCCATGCACCCGCAGGCAACCATGGCCCCCGGCAGGTCCAGCGCCTTGCCCCAGGCTTGCGCCAGCACTACGCCGCGCGCTTCATGGCCGTAGTGATGCGGCAGGATCTCGGGCGGCGTCTCGAGCTTGCCCGCGTCGTGCACGAAAGCCATCCAGACGGCAAGGCTGTCGCCTGCCACGGCGTCCATGACCCGGCCTGCATGCTCGAGCACCGAGCCCGAATGGTAGGCTGCCGGGCCTGCGGGAACGGCAGGCATGGCGGCAAGGGACGGCAGGCAGGGCAGCCGGCCTTCGCTGAAGGCGCAGCGCAGCACGGCCGAAGGCCTGGCTGCGGAAAGGAGCCTGGCGGCAAAGGGATGCATGGCTCGTCGAGTGCGTCGGCAGGCAGTGCGGCGATCTGGCTAGTGACAGCGGGCCTCGAAGACCTTCAGGACAGCCTCGGCGTCCTTCCTCTCCTGGAGATGCTGGCGCAGCGGCTTGCCGCTGGCGGACACGGCCTGGCAGTGGTCGTCTTCAACGTCGAGGATCACGTCCAGAGCCTCAGGCGAGAGCTCCGCGAACACGATGGGCTCAGTCTTGGCTCCGGTCCCGCTCTGTGCTTGATCCTTCTGCGCCTCAAGCTTCTGGGCCTGTTCCTTCTGCGCCTCGGTAATGGCCCTGCGGGCAGTTTCCGTGGTCGGATCGCCCTTGCAGGCATCCTCCATCCGGGGCATGCCGGCAAGCTCGTCGAAGTCGCGGCCGAAGCCGCGCTTCAGGATGTGCCTCGCCGCTTCGGGCCTGCCACAGAAGAGGGCGTAGTAGACGGCAACGTCTCTGGCATCGACCGTCGTGCCATTCCAGGTCTTCATGACGAAGATCTTGGCCGATCTGGCGAGCACCGTATTGATGTCGCCCTCCGAACCGCGCAGGGCCGCGGACACGATGTCGATGGGCTGTTCGTCCGCTGAGATGCGCTCCAGAGGGACAGCGCTGGCCGGTGCGGGAAGGGAGGTCAGAAGCAGGGCTGCCAAAGCCAGCGAGACAGTGCGGTTCATGGGGCGGACTCCTTCATGCCGTCTGCGGGCGCATGGCACAAGGCATGGTGCAAGATACAATCCAAGCGCAGGCAGAATGCTCGGGCTAGGCTTGTGTCACAGGCGTTACTTCTCCGTCAAGCAGAATTTTGGATTGCTTCATTCCGCTTTGAAGCATCCTGCACGGAATGTCCCCTGCCTGCTCTGACCTTTTTCTGCCGCGCCGGCCCTGTCTTGCGGGGGCAAGGGGGCAAGGGGGCAAAGAAGCAAGGAAGTGTCGAGCCAAGGGGCCACGGTCCAGCCTGAACGGGCTTCTTTGCGCAGTCAAGGAAGCACGGGCTGCCTACAGGCCGCATCTGCGCAGGGTGAAGGCGTCCTCGCCGTCGAGCCCAAGCTCGTTCAGCACGGGCTTGCCGCCCTTCTCGACGATCTCGAAGCGCTTGCGCAGGCAGCCTGCGATGCGCTCGCCCGTCTCGGCAAGCTTGTCCCCTCTGGCCCGCACGCCCCGGAGCGTAAAGTCGGCGTGCACCAGCCACTCGCCCTGGCTACCGGCCTCCTTGGCCAGGGCGATGGTCTGGGTCTGGACGCCGCCCCTGCTGTCCGCGAGGCTTCCCTTGGCCGCTTCCTTGCCGTTCAGCTTGATGCTGTAGTCGGCAGGCGTCCTGGCCGTGAAGCGCACGGCGAGGCTTGCGCCGTCAGGAGAGAGGGCGAGGTCCAGCGCCGGCACGGTGCCGGGATAGCGCTGGTGCCACTGGGCCACCTTGGCCGCGCGGATGTCCTCCTGCGGGGAGGCCATGTCGGCGCGGGCAGACATGGCCGCGAGGCTGGCGGCAAGACAGAGG